>Ga0209488_10000082_pt1 | contig 67190 bp, 59 predicted proteins | sample Rivendell_Oct201_8_FD_188349 | JGI IMG/M metagenome (GOLD analysis project Ga0209488, IMG submission 188349) | Vadose zone soil microbial communities from the Eel River Critical Zone Observatory, Northern California, USA -... | ecosystem: Environmental > Terrestrial > Soil > Vadose zone >...
GAGGGAACCGGAATTATCCGATTCCCCCGAACCGACTGTCTCATTCCACTCCGTGCTGCCCCAGTCCGGATTACTGGGACAGGCTCCTCAGGGAGAGGGATTTACGCTTCGTTACGGAATTTGGTATTGGGAGGAATCGAGTGGGTCAGCCAGACATTGCCTCCGATCACCGAGCCCTTCCCGATGACGGTGCTCCCGCCCAATATCGTTGCGCCCGCGTAGATCACGACATTGTCTTCGATGGTCGGATGGCGTTTCTTGCCGCGGATCAGCCGGCCTGCTTCATCCATCGCAAAACTCAAGGCCCCCAGAGTCACGCCCTGATACAGCTTCACATGATTTCCAATGATCGTTGTTTCTCCGATCACCACTCCGGTTCCGTGGTCGATGAAGAAGCCCTTGCCGATCGTCGCTCCGGGATGGATGTCGATGCCGGTAATCGAATGCGCATGCTCTGTCATGATCCGCGGCAGCAGCGGAATTCCCTGAGCATGCAGTTCATGCGCAATGCGGAAAATCGTAATCGCGACAATCGCGGGATACGCAAAAATCACCTCATCGAAACCTTTCGCCGCAGGGTCCCCGTCGTAGGCAGCCTGAACATCGACAGACAACCGGGCGCGCAGATCGGGCAACTTCTGCATCAATTTCAGCGACTGCTGTTCGGCATTTCCCTGGCAGTGCGCGCAGATTACCGCCGGTTCGCTGCACTCCGGCCTGACGCTGCGATAGATCTCGACGGTGAGTCGTTCGTAAATCGAAATCATCAGGTCGCTGAGATGGATTTCGATGTGCGACATTTCGATGAACTTCCGCCCGAAGTAACCCGGATAGATCACTTCGAGGAAATCATCGAGCAACTGAATGATCAGCGCCTTGTCTGGCAGCGGCGTGGGCGAAAGATGTTCGAGTTTGGGTTCCAGCTTGCCGAACGTGCGGAGAAGTTCCCGGGTGACGGCGGAAACGGCGGCGCGATTATCGGGATATTCCGGCACGGCAGAATCTCCGCTAGCCTTGCCAGGTCTCGAGCTGCTTTTGGATGTCGGCCATAAACTGGTCGGCCAGCGCGCCGTCGATCAGGCGGTGATCGAACGACAGCGACAGCACGATGATCGGGCGAATGGCGATGGCATCGTCGATGACAACGGCGCGCTTCTTGATACCACCCATTCCCATGATGGCGACCTGGGGTTGATTGATGATTGGCGTTCCCGTCAGTGCTCCATAAACACCGGGATTCGTAATAGTAAACGTTCCATCCTTCACATCATCCGGTGTCAGTTTCTTTGTTCGTGCCCGCTCTCCCAGATCATTGATGGCGTGAGCCAGGCCCTGGAGGTTTTTCTCGGCGGCGTTCTTGACCACTGGAACGATCAGGCCACCATCCAGACTCACCGCGATGCCAATATTGATGCCGCGCTTGTAAACAATCGAGTCGCCATCGATCGAGGCGTTCACGATCGGGAATTTCCGAAGAGCGCGTACGACGGCCTGAACGAAGAATGGCGTGATCGTCAAATGCACGCCGGATGTTTCAAATTCCGCCTTCAACTTTTCGCGGGCCTGCATGATCCGGGAGCAGTCAATTTCGAAGAACGTCGTCACATGGGCGGAGGTTCGACGGCTCGCCATCATGTGTTCGGCGATGGATTTCCGCATGGCGGTCATCGGGGCGCGTTCGGTTTCTCCGGAAAACGTCATCGGAGCCGGTGTGGGCAACGGCGACTTCTTCGCGGTTCCGGAACCACTGCGTCCGCTATTCTCGATGTAGGAGAGAATGTCGTCTTTGGTAATTCGTCCGTTGATGCCGGTGCCCTTTCCGGCCAGCACCGCCAGATCGATATTGTGTTCTTTGGCAAGTCGGCGGACCAACGGGGAAGTGGGCATGCGCTCCTCATCGGAAACGGGGGCGGCGTCTGTTCGAGCCGGTGCCGCTACTGTTGCGGCTGGAGTCGGCTTGGTTTCGGTTTTCGCAGCGGGCGAGGCAGCGGAAGCTTTCCCGCTTCCATCGCCGATGATTGCGACGACCGTATTGATTTGCACCGTCTGGCCTTCCTTCACCAGAATTTCCTGAAGCACGCCCGATGCAGGAGAAGGAATCTCGGAATCCACTTTGTCGGTTGAAATCTCAAACAGCGCTTCGTCGCGTTCGATTTTGTCGCCCGGCTTCTTAAGCCATTTGGTGAGCGTGCCTTCGAAAATGCTTTCGCCCATTTGAGGCATGATTACTTTGGTTTCAGCCATGATTTCTCCGAACTAGTATGCGTGAAGCTCCCGGGCCACGCGAAGGACGTCCGAGACCTGCGGAAGAAAGTATTCCTCCATTGGCGGACTGAAGGGCACCGGAGTATCGGGTGCGGTAATGCGACGGATTGGCCCATCGAGATAGTCAAAGGCCTCTTCAGAAATCACTGCCGCGAGTTCTCCGGCAAAGCCACCGATGCGTGTGTCTTCGTGAAGCAGTATGACCTTGTTGGTTCGCTTCACGGTTTCCAGCACGGCTTCGCGATCGAATGGCAGCAGCGAGCGAAGATCGAGGACTTCGATGTCGATGCCTTCTTTTTCCAGTTCCTTCGCTGCGTCGAGGGCAACGTAGACCATGGCGCCATAGGTAATCACGGAAATGTCGGAGCCTTTTCGCCGAAGCGCCGCCTTGCCGATGGGAACCACGAAGTCGCCGGTCGGAAGTTCTTCCTTGATTCGCCGGTACAGATATTTGTGCTCGAAATAGATCACCGGATCGGCATCGCGAATGGCGGCTTTGAGAAGGCCCTTGGCATCATAGGCCGTGGAAGGGCACACCACTTTGAGTCCCGGCGTGTGCACGAAATGCATTTCCGGATTCTGAGAGTGAAACGGCCCGCCGTGTATGCCGCCGCCGCTTGGCGCCCGCACGACGATGGGAATTCCGGCGCCCCAGCGATAGCGGCATTTGGCGGCGAAATTGGTGATCTGATCGAATGCGCAGGAGATGAAATCCGCAAACTGCATTTCCGCGATGGGACGCAGGCCCATCATGGCGGCGCCAATGGCGGCGCCGATAATCGCGGATTCGGAAATGGGCGTGTCGATAACGCGAGTCTCCCCGAATTTTTCGAGAAGGCCGTGGGTGACTTTAAATGCGCCGCCGTAGATTCCGACATCTTCGCCGAGAACGAAGACATTGTCGTCTCTCTCCATCTCTTCAGAGATTCCCTGACGGATCGCATCGACGTACGTGGTTAGCGCCATTATTATTCTTCGAAGTAAACGTCGCGGAGACAATCTTCCGGATCGGGATAGGGATCCTTTTCGGCAATGGCGATGGCTTCGTCGATTTCCTGATGGATCCCTTTCTGCATTTCAGCGATTCCGGCGTCGGTGAGTGCGTTCTGCTGAATGAGAGTGCGCTCGAGTCGCCGGATTGGATCGCGCGTCTCCCAATAATCGAAAAGCTCCTGCGGCACGTATCCGGCATCGTCGTGCGCGGAATGTCCGGTCATGCGGAATGTTTTGCACTCGATCAGAGACGGGCCATGGCCGCCACGCGCATATGTAATCGCGCGCTGCGAGGCGTCCCACACTGCGAGAACATCGTTGCCATCGACAATCTCGCCGGGCATACCGTAGGCCGGCGCTCGATCCGCAACGTTTTCCACGGCCATCTGACGCTCCAGCGGAGTGGAATACGCGTATTGATTGTTATTGCAGACAAACACCACGGGGCACTTCATGACGGACGCCATGTTCAGGCCTTCGTGCCAGTCTCCCCGGCTCGTCGCGCCGTCTCCGAAGGAACACACCACGACACGATCCTGCCCACGCATTTTGAAAGAGAGACCAATACCGGCTGCTACGGGAATGCTGTCACCCAGCATGCTGATGAAGGCGACGAGATTGTGTTCCAGGCTGCCCATGTGCATGTTCGAGTCCTTGCCCTTTGTTGCGCCGGTTTTCTTTCCCATGTATTGGGCGATGATCGTGCGCAGGGACATGCCTCGAATAAGAAATGCTCCCATATCGCGGTGAGACGGACAAACCACGTCGTCGGCACGAAGGTCGATGCAACTCCCCACAGCAATGGCTTCCTGGCCGCGGCCGACATAAACGCCCCCGACAATTTTTCCCTGTCGATAGAGCTTCCGTTCGATGCGATTCTCCAGCTCCCGGACCACTTTCATGAAATAGAGGATTTTAAGCTGCGTCTCTTTGGGAGGGAGCGCCGGGCGCTGGCCCGTGCCGAGTGTGTGCGGATCCACCGTTTTCGCGTTCATCTGTATCTTCAAGGGGGCGAACCGTAAACAAGGACATTAACCCAAAGGATACAGGGTTTTCAAGGCTAGAACCGGGGCTCCCGTCCACCGTATTTCTCGAGATCCTTGAGATCAAAAGTGGAGTGGGCCGGGTTTCGAACGAATCCGCGGTAGATCGTATGGCAGGCGTAACAAACGGTGACATCCCCAACCAGGCGGTACAACAGGTAGTCCACGGTGGCGGTGACACCCAGGGCCAGCATGGCGTAAAGCGGCTCGTTCCGGGCTAAAAAATAAAGGCTGATGAGACTGCCAGCGACTACAATGGCGACACCGAGCGTCCGGTTGAAGTCTTTTTGGATATAGAGACTGTCGTGTCCGCATGCTACACAGTTCTGGACGGTGTGATTTTCCAGAAGGGAACGGTCTACTCTGAGGAGGATAGGCTTCTTGCAGTGAGGGCAAACAACCCGGCCGGCCTCTGCCGGTACGAAATTGACCTCGCGCTCGCAGGCCCGGCATTGCATGAGTATAATTTCAGACATGAAACCCCTGATCCTGATACTTCTCGTTTCGATATCGGTTGAAGCTCAAGGCGTCCAAGGCGTCGTCGACGCGGCGCGCCAGGAACGTGCGCGTCAGGCAAGAGCCAGCAGTGCCCGAGTTTTCACGGATGCGAACTCTCACACTTTGGATTCCCTGAATGCACCGGCGAAACCCGCGAAGGCCGAAGGCCCCGCGGCTTCAGCAACCGCTGCGGCGGTCGCCCCGGCTGCCAAAGCATCGACATCGCCTGCGGATGACCAGACTCAGAAGCTTCGACTCAAAGTGCGAGCCCTGGAAGATCAGGAGACTGCGCTGAAGCTGCAGATCAACGATGTCACCAACCAGGTGTATGCGCCCGTTACCGACCAGGCTACTCGAACAGCGGCTCAGAACAAGCTGGGAGAAGCTCAAGGGCTGCTTGCGGACCTCCAAAGGGAATTGGCGCAGACCCGAACCGATCTTCAAAAAGCGGAAGCGGAAGCTCAGGCTGCGCCAAAGAAGTAGCCGCAAAATCGGGCTGTTTACATTAACTCCGACATAATTTTTTTCAAGTCTTCCGGGCTGGGCTGCGTCAATTCCTGAGGAAGCGTGGCCAGCGGTGCATCGACCATGTGGAGCTGGCTCAGGAAATCCGGTTTCTCCTCGTTGACATAAATCAAACCCGTCAGGAATTCATTCGATTCCTGGCACTGCCGCAGCATGTTCATCGCCTGTGCCTTGCTGGTTGGATCGTAGTCGTGCGATGTTTTACGAAGGCGGATATGCGAGCCGTCGTGAAGTTCCACGTCCTTGCCCTCGCCTTCCTTGTAATCCACCTTGATCTGTTCGAAGAATGGAACGTACGAGATTTCGTGCAGCAGTTCTTCGTGATCCTTGGCGTACTTGTAGCTCTTCGTCGATCCTTCGTGATTGTTGAACGTGACGCATGGGCTGATCACATCGAACAACGTCGTGCCCTTGTGTCCGAGTGCGGCTTTCAATAGCGCGCCAAGCTGCTTCGGATCTCCGGCGAATGAACGGCAGACGAAGTTGCATCCCAGTTCGATCGCCAGTGCGCAGATGTCGATCGCCGGCAGATTGTTGATGTACCCGCCCTTGGCTTTCGATCCGAAGTCCGCTGTCGCTGAGAACTGCCCCTTGGTTAATCCATAGACGCCGTTGTTTTCCACGATGTACATCATCGGAATATTGCGCCGGAGTAAATGGACGAACTGGCCCATTCCGATCGAAGCGGTATCGCCATCACCGCTGACGCCAACGGCGAGAAGCTGCTGGTTGGCCAGCATCACTCCGGTGGCAATCGCCGGCATGCGGCCGTGCACGCCGTTGAATCCGTGAGACTGTCCCAGGAAGTACGCCGGCGTCTTGCTTGAACAGCCGATGCCGCTGAGCTTCGCTACCTTGTGCGGGTCCACTCCGTATTCGTAGAACGCCTTGATAATTGAAGCCGTGATGGCGTCGTGTCCGCATCCTGCACAGAGCGTGGAATCGGCGCCCTTGTACTGTGCCATGTTCAAACCGATTCGATTGACCTTCGGCGGCGGAGGTGTTGTTGTTGGAGGTTGCATTGTCGTCGACATTACTTCTTCGCTCCTTTTTCTTCGGCCTCTGCGGCAACGATGGCGTCTGTCACAAATCGCGCGTCAATTGGCAGTCCGCTATAGTGGCGGATGCTCCGTATCTTTGAGCCCAACTCTGACGACAATTCGAGTTTGATCAGGCCGGCCATCTGGCCGTCGCGGTTCTGTTCCACCACGTAAACCCGATCGTGTTTCTCAAAATATTCGACGAGGTCTTTCGTGAAGGGGACCGCGCGCAGCCGGTAGTAGCTGATCGGCATTTTGAATTCCCGCTGTAGCTGGTCCATGGACTCGATGATCGCCCAGTGAGAGGTGCCGAATGCCAGGAACCCGATATTAGCGCCCTTTGCATATTGAACCTCGGGCTGCGGTACGTACTTGCGTGCCGTGTCGTACTTCTTCGCGAGCCGATCCATGTTGTTCTTGTAGTCTTCCGGTTTCTCGCTATACAGCGCCTTTTCGTTGTGGCCGCTGCCGCGCGTGAAGTAGGAGGCGGCCGGATGGTCGGTGCCGGGGAGAGTACGGTACGGAATTCCGTCGCCATCGACATCGCGATAACGTTCAAACTTTCCGAGCCTCTCCAGATCTTCCGCGCTGAGAACCTTGCCGCGATCAAATTTGCGGGTGGGGTATTTGAACCCGTCCGACATCCAGTTGTTCATACCCAGATCCAGATCTGACATGACAAAAATTGGAGTCTGGAAACGTTCGGTCAGGTCGAACGCATCGACAGCCATATCGAAGCATTCGGAAACGCTGTTGGGGATCAGCATGATGTGCTGCGTGTCTCCATGCGAGCAATTCACGATCGCCAGAATATCGGATTGTTGTGTGCGGGTCGGCAGACCGGTGCTGGGGCCCACACGTGTGACGTCGAAAATCACGACCGGAATTTCTCCGTAATAGGCCAGTCCGACGAATTCATTCATCAACGAGATGCCGGGTCCCGCCGTTGAAGTCATCGAACGAGCGCCGGCCCATCCGGCCCCAATGGCCATGCCGACAGCGGCCAGTTCGTCTTCGGCCTGGACGATGGCAAACGTTGCCTTGCCATCGGGTCCAATACGATACTCGTGCATGTACTCGGCGAGAGTCTCGACCAGGCTCGACGAGGGTGTGATCGGATACCACGTTGCAACCGTAATTCCCGCAAACATACAGCCCAGTGCCGCTGCCGAATTGCCATCGATGATGATTTTGCCGGTGGTGGCGTTCATGCGGCGGCAGCGAAACGGAACAAGATGGCGATCGAGGTTTTCCTGCGCGAATTTCCGTCCTGCTTCCAGCGCCAGTTTGTTCAGCGCAACAGCCTTGGCCTTTCCCTTGAACTGCTTGGTCAACGCCGTTTCCATTTCCGCCGGGTCAATTTCCATCAACTCGCCCACCACGCCGACATAAATCATGTTGGCCAGCAGTTTTCGCAATCGCGAATCCGTGGTGATTCCGGTGGCGAGCTTGGCAAATGGAACGGGGAAAAAGGTGAGATCCTTGCGGAGTTGGTTCAGTCGAAGCGTTTCTTCATAAACGACAACGCGGCCGGGGTCGAGTGCCATCACATCTTCGCGTGCGGTGTCGGCATTCATGGCGACGAGAAAATCGATTTCCTTCTTGCGGGCAATCCATCCGTCTTTGTTTGCGCGGATCGTAAACCATGTGGGGAGGCCGGCGATGTTGGAAGGGAAAAGGTTCTTGCCGCTGACCGGTATTCCCATCTGGAATATCGATCGCATCAGGACGCTGTTGGAAGATTGACTGCCGGAGCCGTTGACCGTTGCAACCTGGATGCTGAAGTCGTTCACCATCAATTCGGTTTTGTTCGCCCGCTGTTCCTCCTCCGCTAATGCCTGGGGAGACTGGTCTGACACGTCTGATTCTCCTTTGCTAGTAGTAGCCCTTGCATAAGTAGTTCTTATTCACTGCTTATCCTTCTATAATCAGCAGTTTCCGGACCGTCCGGAATGATTAGTATAACAAACGGGCGCGCAAATTTCGGCAAGCAGTTTTTTGGCGGCGACATTACTGTGTTGGGTGACGAGATTTCCACACCCCAAAACTTTCGTCAGTGATCCTTGCAAGTTGGCGTAGAATCAGGCGCAACTCCGACCTACCCAGCGTGGATGGCTGAAATCGTTGCTTAGGTGGCAGCAGCTTTTTTCGAAGGAAAGACCTTGTTTCAGCCAGGAGACCGGATGCTCATATGCGCTTTCAAGCGGTGATTGGTATCTTTGTATTCCTCGGCATTGCCTGGGTTCTCAGCGAAAAAAAACGGCAGGTAAAAATTTCCTCGATAGTCACCGGGGTAGTGGTTCAGTTTGCGGTAGCTGGCCTGCTTCTCTATGTTCCGGCGTTCAAGAAGTTTTTTCTTCTACTTAATTCCCTGGTGTTGGCACTGGAAGCAGCCACAAAAGATGGCACGGCATTTGTTTTTGGCTATATCGGCGGCGGCACGCCTCCATTCATGTTGACGGATCCGGGATCGAATTTCGTGCTCGCGTTTCAGGCGTTGCCGTTGATCCTGGTGATCGGGGCGCTTTCGGCATTGCTGTTTCATTGGAAGATTCTTTCTTACATTGTCAAGGGCTTGTCATACGTCCTGCAGAAGACGCTTAAGGTTGGCGGCGCTCTCGGGCTTGGCGCGTCGACGACAATTTTTCTCGGCATCGTGGAGGCTCCGCTGGTCGTCAAACCCTATCTGAAGAAAATGACGCGAAGCGAACTGTTCTCGCTGATGACGGTCGGAATGGCATGTGTCGCGGGAACGGTGATGCTTCTCTACGCGACAATCCTCGCCTCCGTTATCCCCGATGCGTTGGGACACATTCTGGTTGCGTCATTTATTCATGTCGCTGCGGCGCTGACGATCGCTCGGATCATGGTTCCCCAGGCCGGGGAAGAGACTGCGGGATCTCTGATTCCGCAGAGGACAGCGACGAGTTCCATGGATGCGGTTGTTCAGGGAACCATGGACGGTATGAAGCTCCTCTTGAACATCATCGCGATGCTCGTGGTGATGGTGGCGCTGGTTCATATTGCGAATGCGCTGATTGGAATGCTCCCCAATGTTGGGGGGCAGCCGTTGACGTTGCAACGAGTGCTTGGATTTGTCATGGCTCCACTCGTCTGGCTCTTTGGAATTCCCTGGGCGCAAGCACAGACAGGAGGGTTCCTGATGGGAACCAAAACGATATTGAATGAACTGCTCGCGTTCATATCGATGTCCCAGTTGCCGCCGGGTGCGCTGGATCCGCGCAGCCGGCTGATTATGGTTTATGCCCTGACGAGTTTCGCTAACTTTGGAAGCCTGGGGATTCTCATCGGCGGACTCGGTAGCCTGGAGCCGGAACGGCGTGATGAAGTGGTCGCTCTCGGAATGAAAGCGCTGGTCGGCGGGACGCTGGCGACGTGCATGACCGGAGCAGTCATCGGGATTCTTCTTTAACCGCTGCCCCGATAAAAACGGCCACTCCGCAGATCACTCTGCGGAGTGGCCGCTCGTTTAAAGTTCGGACTATTTCTTCTTTTCGGGCAGGGCGAACACCATGTAGGCGCCGGGCGCAGCTGCCGGCAGCGTGTTGAAACTTCGTGGCTGCATCAACTGCCCGCCTGCGACGCAGAATGCGATGTATTCCTTCCCGGCAAGCTGGTAGACCGTGGGAACGCCTTCGGAAACGTTCGGCAGATCGAACTCCCAAAGGACCTTTCCATTGTCTTCATCATACGCACGCAACTTGCGGTCCGATGGCGTGGCAACCAGGACCAGGCCACCCGCTGTTACCGCGACACCGCCGCGGGGAAACTGGCTGCCGGTATTGGTGTCCGGAAGACCGGGCACGCCGCCAAGAGGAATCTGCCAGATGATCTTTCCCGCATTGAGATCGTATGCCGTCAACTGAGCCCACGGTGGCCCGATGATCGACGTTCCATTACTTGTTCCAAAAAAGAACTGATACGGAGCGGTATAGCGAGTGAGGTCGCCCGTATTTTGTACTGCCGGGGCTCCACCGCCCCCACCACCACGTCCACCGCCGCCTGCTGCGGCTCCACCGCGCTGTCCGCCCGCAGCAGCGCCTGCAGCCTCCGGGGGACCACCAATTGGCGGAAGGGGAGGTGCTCCGCCCGCCGCGGCCGCTCCACCGCCGGCGCCACGTCCACCTGCTGCGGGAGCTCCGCCGCCCGCTGCTGCGCCTCCGCGCCCAGCAGGTGCCGCAGCTCCCGGAGCCGCCGGTGCGCCGCGTCCACCGCCAGCCGCCGCGCCGCCGCCACCACCTCCGCGTCCTCCTGCCGGTGCGCAATTCCTCCATGATTTGTTGTTGGTCGCGCCCGGTGCATTCAAGATAATGCCCATCGGAAGTTCTTTCGAGACGATGAAGATTCTGCCCTTGGCGGGATCCACGCCGGAGCTTCCCCAATTCGCGCCGCCGTTGTTTCCGGGCATTTGTATGGTTCCCTTGAGGCTGGGAGGCGTAAACAGGCCTTCATTGCGGGACTCCCGCAGCAGTTCTCGAATGCAGTTGCGTTCCTCTTCCGGAAGATAGGGATTGATATCCTTTTCAGTAAAGGACTGCCGCGCGAAAGGCGGCGGGGCGGATGGTATCGGCTGCGTCGGCGAAGAATGCTCGCCCGGAACATCCGATTGCGGGACCGGCTTCTCTTCAATTGGCCAAAGTGGAGTGCCCGTGACGCGATCGAATACATACAGGTAACCCTGCTTGGATGGTTGCGCGACGATGTCGACACTGCGGCCGTTATGCTGAACGGTCAAAAGTTTTGGCGCCGTCGGCAGGTCGTAATCCCACATATCGTGGTGGACCGTCTGAAAATGCCACAAGCGTTTGCCGGTCTTTGCTTCGAGAGCAACCAGGCTGTTGCCGAACAGATTGTTTCCGGGCCGGTTGCCGCCGTAGAAATCGAAACGTGCGGTGCCCAGTGGAACGTAAGCGATGCCGCGTTCCTCGTCGACGGACATCTCGCTCCAGTTGTGGACGCCGCCCGCGGTCTTGTAAAGGTCGGCCGGCCAGGTGTCGTAGCCGAATTCTCCGGGATGTGGAACGGAATGGAAAACCCACAGAAGTTTTCCCGTCTTCACGTCATAGCCATGAACATCTCCGGGAATGGCCTCAAACCCGGCGCCACCGGCAGGCAGTGGAATGACGATTACATCGCCAACGACTTTGCCGGGATTCCCCGAAGGATTTTGTGTTGTCCGATCTTCCACCGGATCCATGCCGGGCCCGGCATTGACTTTGCCATTGTTGCCGAACGTCGTGATGACGTCTCCGGTCATTGCGTTGAGTTCCACAATCCCGCCCTGAATCATGACTAATCGTCGATCCGAACGGTCCTTACTTTCCCAGTAGTTGATGCCACGTGCGGGAGCGCCTCCGGCATGCTTCCAGACTTCCTTGCCGGTGGCGGCGTCGAGTGCGACAACCTGATTGGCGGCGGCGACGTACATGGTCCCATCCACGACGATTGGATTGAAGCGATTCGAATTGCCGCTGGGGTAGGTCCACGCTACGGCGAGCTGCTTCACGTTGGTCTTATTGATCTGCTTGAGTGAAGAGTACTGCGAGGAATCGCCGCCCCCGCCGGATTGCCGCCAGGTATCGAAGGGCCGCTGCACCTTGGCAAGCAGCACGGTCGTACCAATCAGGACCAGAAGCAGAATTACGGCAGACGATTTGCGCATCACCGGACCCTCCTAAAAATTGTCAGGACTATCCAAATCGACGGGAGTATACACCGTGTCGAACAGGAGTTCTCGATCTAGATCGGTCCGGATCCGGTTGGCTGTCGGAGCTATTCGCCGACCTTAAAATTGATCGTCACGATGGTCATGACAGACACATTCATGCCGTTAATTTTCGTCGGCTTATACAACCATTGCTTTACCGCATCTTCCGCGGCTTTGATCAGCATTTCATTGCCGCTTCCCAGTGGGCGCACGCTGGTGACTTTTCCATCGGCTCCAATGATGGTTTCAAGATTGATCACCCCGGTCAGTTTTGCATCGAACGCTTCTTTGGGATAAACCGGATTCACTTTCTTGGTGAGCTTCTTGGCCTGCTCGGTCGAAGAGACCCGAGTCGGCGCGGTTGCAGGAGAAGTTGCAGGCGGAGTTTCGTTCTGTAACGCGATCGCTTCAGCGGATGGGCATATCGCCGCAATCGCCGCGATCGACCCGGCTAAAATCCAGTTTCTTAGTTTGAACATAATTCCTCGTACCCCCTTTGATTTAGGCTTAGACCATCGTGACGGATTTGGGATTAATGAAAATGTTTACCGACTATAAGCATGAACGCAGGGGTGGTCCAGAATTTCGATGGTGGTGAGGGAATCCATAGCGGCGGATCCGGATTCTCTCATCCGGCACTTCGTGCCACCTTCTCCCTTAGGGCGAAGGATTCGACTCAGGCTTGAATCCATCCGTTGCGGTAAAGCTGGAAAACCCGAAGTCCGGATTGACCTGTCCACTGGCGCCTCGGAGAAAGAATCCAATCCCGGGATTCCCGTTGGAGAAGGTGCCATCCCTGGCCTTCATGATTTGCACGTTGTTGACAAAGACTTCGATGGTCTTGCCCGACATGGTGGCTTTGACGATGTCTCCATCTGAGCAGTGATACATCGTGGTCGCTTTCAGGTAACTGAAGCTTCCCAATTTGCCGTTCCATCGGACAATTTGAGCATAATGGTTTGCCGGATTTGCCGAACAGCTGAAATTCACTTCATAGCCCGTCAGGCGGTGGGCCGTTATGGTTGTTCGAAGGCGCAATTCCACTTCTTCGAAAACTGTATTGGAACTGGGTTGGTTCTTCGCATGTATGGTGGCGGTGACCGTTTGAGTTGGCCCCCAGGCTCCGCCAAGCACGGCAGTGGAATCATCGTAGCCGCCGAGTCCGGATTGAGTTCCGAATGCAATCCCTGAACCCGTCCGGACGTCTGCCCAATCGAGGCCGTCCTTCTTGCCGTTGATCCAGTTTCCACCTTCAGACAGTGGATCTTCGATGACCGAAAAATTTGTCGAGTATGTCCCGCGAACTCCAGGTGCGGCCGCTTCCTCCGATTCCCAGGCGACAAACCACCACGCGATCACGGCGATCAGCAGAATCGCTGCAAGGGCGATCGCTTGCCGGCGTTTGGTGAGTTTCAAAGCCATGGGCGGATGTCGTTGTTAGCGATTCACCGAGGAAATGGATTCGCTACCGGCAAGCGGAGGCCCAACTCTTTCGAGCCAGATTTCCCGCCAGTACGCATAGGTGTTTCTTGGACAGAACATGCGGCACGCGCTGAACCGGGCCTGACACACGACCGCATCCAGAATGATGCACGGGTTTTTCATGACCTGCATTTTCCCACTCTTCTCATCGAGGATAGTCGTCACGCGGCTGAGCACCCGGTAGGTTCCGCCGCAATACGGAACCAGTTCCGCGTCCCACCAAAGGCCGCGATTCTTGCTTTCCGTGTTGACCGTTTTCAGAATCTCTTCGTGAGACTTGACGCGAACCATTTCGCCCGGTTGCAAATTGAGGTCCCCCGACGGGGTGGTCTGACCGACAGCAATGTGTCCCATCGATCTCGGCCAGGTGATGCCTCCCCACAGCGGCCGCGTCATGTTGTAAAGCCATCGCATGGGGCGGCCCAGACCGAGTCCGGACTGGCTGATGTTGTAGTAGAACGAATAGAGCGTGCCGCCGAGAAACCTTCCAAGAGGGACATTCCCGGATAAATAATCTTCGACATATTGGCGAATATCCCACCAGGCGAGAGGCGTTTCAAATTGCACTCGAGTGGTTTGGCACACATAGGAAATCGAACCGTCGGGTTCGGTTTCCTTGGCGCGATCCGCAACCACGGATTCTGAGCATCCTCCGTTTAAACCTTTACTTGTTGCAGCGTGAGATTCCGTTATGGAAGCAGCAGCACTCGCGCCATTGCCGTTGCTCGGTTTCAGCCATACTTCTTTCCAGAAAATCAGGCAACCGGCCTGGCACCCGCCGTGGCCGCTCCCGTCGCAACGAGTCTGGAGGTGCACTGCGTCCTGAATGCGCCGGCTGCGGAAATCAGGATCGCATGTCTTGTGCGCGCTCTTGAAGACCTGAAACTTCTTTCCGCAGAATTGAAACATCTCGGGCATGAAAGGCATCCCGTCGATGCGCCCATCGGAGTCGAGCGTCTGCAGAATCTCTTCCTTGCTTCGAACCTCGACCCAGTCGCCGACACTGAATTTATTCTGATTCGTCATTTTAGTTTCAGGCTGAAGCCAGGCTCTTGTCTTCAACAGTTGCCGGTCCTTTGAATCCGCGCAGCACATCCATGTAAACGGATTTCTGGCCGGCAGCGAACAGGAGCAATGCGGCGTATGTCACCAGAAGAACCATGGCTTCAAGGATAAGTCGGGGCCACAGCGATAATGATGACCCAAAGAAGAAGCGCACTCCAAAGGCGAGACCGGCAGCAATAACGCTCGCGACAAATGGATGGCGCAGCGCCACCACAATATCCCAGACGGAAATCGTCGTGCCGTGCACCGCCCAGACGACAAAAGGTATCAGCCAAAGCGTCATGACTACAGAGTATGCCAAGGCCACGCCGCTCGCGCCGTGAGGCAGGCCGATCAGGCAACCCACCAGCATGAATGGCGCGAACACCAGAGCGATCTTCAATCCTCGCGCAACCAGGCCAAGTGAATTGAGCAGCCAACCCAGAGGATTGGCAATGGCGAAAACCAGAATCGTCGGTGCGAGAAGACGAAATATTCCCGCCGCATCCTTCCACTGGGGGCCCAGCAATGCCAGAACGATATCTTCGGAAAAGAGCGCGCTGGCAACGGTGATCGGCAAAGTCAGGGCGACGACGAGAGAGTAGCCTTTCAGGAAGTAGCGACGGAGCCGGCCCGGATCATCCTGCAGACGCGAGAGTGCCGCAAACGCCACTTCTCCGACTGCGGAGTTGAGGTTGTCGGTTGGTATTCGAATCAACTGGTAGGCGCGGCCGTAGATGCCAACCACTTCGGCGCCCCAATATCGCCCCAGCAGCACCTTGTCGAAATTCTGAGAGATATATAGAACCAGTCCGTTCAGCGTCATCGTGCCGCCGAATCGCATCATGGATCGCATGCCGACTCCGCGACGCGGAATACCGGGGACCCAGGCCGAGGTCAGCCACAACGCAATTGTCGTCAGGAAAGGCAGGCTGACGGTCATTGCCGCCAGGGCCCAATATCCATAACCGTAGATCGCCATGACGATCGCAATCGTGGTGCTGACGATGAGAGCGAAAATATCAATCATTGCCAGTGCGGTGAAACGCATCTGACGCTGGAGGAGAGCGGAGTGCTGCACACCAGCTCCATTGAAAAGGAATCCGAAAGCCACAATCGCCGTGACCTGGAGCAGGCGGGGCTCGTGATAGTACCTTCCGACGAGTGGTGATACCGCCACGGCGATGGCAGTCAATACGAAGCCAACCAGAACGTTGATCCAGAACAACGTCGATTTCTGTTCTTTGGTCACTTCCTCGCGGTGAACCGAAGCGGCGGAGAGCCCGAAATCGCGGAATAGAAACAGAACTCCGGTAAATGCCGTCACCATACCGACCAGACCGAAATCCTTCGGGTCGAGCAGCCGGGCCAGCACCATCATCGACAGTATGCGGATCAGGAAATTTGAAGCCTGCGCGACCATCCTGGCGGATCCGCCGCGAATTGTTTTCTCCTTCAGGTCCTTCATAACACCAGCTTGCGGCTGTAAAACGCTTCGGCGTAGCCGCTGTCTGCATTGCATTCCATGCCGCGCAATCGCATCAATGCGAAAAACAATTCGCTTTCAAACCAACGTTTACCTTGCTGCGACGGAAAGCTTTCCGTGATCAGGCGAACTTTCGTTTTGCAGAGTTCCGACGGCAGCGGCACGAATACGCTCGGCTTTCCCATATCCCCGTCATATTTCGGTATCTCGTACTCCAGGATCAAATGATTCCGAAAGGTGTTCCAGGTCAGTTCTGAAATCAGGCGGTGATCCTGATGGGCGTCGGTGCGATTGTGCGTGAAGATGAGATCCGGGGTGACGGCCTGTTTCATTCCTTCGAACACGTCCTTGATTTCGGAGCCCGCAAACGGCATGAAGCCATCCCGGAATGTCTTCAGGACAGGTCCCTTTAGCCGGGGAGCATCGACAAACTGAGCGGCGGCTCGCCGCGCTTCGACCTCACGAGGCCCGATGGCGCTGAACACCACCCAGTGAAAGATGGAATTCGGATAATCGCTAGCGAGCCGGAGGATGGTGCCGCCGCAGCCGATCTCGATATCGTCGGCATGGCTGCCCAGGCACAAAATCTGAAGCGGTTTGTCGTTGCCCCCGAGACTCAGCGGGATCATGCGTCAGCCGATAACCCGCAACCGGTTATTCTTCGGACGGGTCGAGGAATGATTCCATACCTTCCATGGAGCCTTCCCCTGATTGAGTTCCTCGAGACACTGCTTATCCTTGAAGGTGTCCATGCATTGCCAGAATCCCGAGCACTTGTAGGCCATCAGGGCTCCCTTCTCAATCAGGCGTGCGAAAGGTTCGCGCACCAACTCCTCACCTGGCTTGATGTAACGGAAGATCTCATTGCGAAACACAAAGAAGCCGCCGTTGATCCAGATGTCCGATTGCGTCAGCGCGGAAACTTTTCGGACTTTGCCATCCGCCGATAGGCCCACGATGTCGAAACTTGCCGTGGGTTGAACCAGAAGCAAAGAGCCCACCGCATCCGTTTTTCGAAATTCATCGATCATCACGGGAAGTTCCATGTCGCTGAGTCCATCGCCGTAGTTGGCCAGGAACATCTCTTCATTCTGGAGATAAGGTTCGACGGCTTTGAGGCGCTCTCCAAGATTGGAGTTGACGCCCGTATCCACGAAGGTTACGGTCCAGTCATGGATGTCCCGGTTGTTGTAGTCAATCTGCTTGCCACCCTGCGACCAGACAAAATCGTTTGAAACGGATTCATCGTAGTTGAGAAAGTAATCCTTGATCACACTTCCCTTGTATCCAAGACAAAGAATGAAATCCTTGTGTCCGAAATGGGCGTAGTACTTCATCAGGTGCCACAGTATTGGCCGCGAGCCGATCTGCACCATGGGCTTTGGTACGTCGTCGACATATCCTCTGAGCCGCATTCCGGCCCCACCACAAAAAAGTACAACCTTCATGTCAGGACTCTCCTTCTCTCTGAATCCCGTTCACGTGAGTCGTTTTGGGATCGATGGACCTTTGTGCCATTGGCTGAGATGCCGGGATCTTCGCAATGTTTTCCGCTTTAAGTTTGCGCAATTTCCGGATCGCATGTTCCGGGTTTCGAATTTCGCTCCATATCAGCGTCAGCATGGCCTTGACGAGTTGGGCACGCTTTAGAGGAAAGCCCAATTCGTTGAGCCTGCCGCGGTGGTATCGCCAGAACTCCTCGTCCTGCGAGCGGCGAAAGTAGTGGACCGCGAGAAACCGGTGGTATCTGTCCAGCCATAGCTTCAACGTGAATTGGAATTCCTCATTGCTGAGAAAGACCGGGCCATACACCAGCAGGTCATTCAGATTTGCGGATGAATAACGATTCAGCTGGGCAGACCTGGAACTCTGGGTCTCCTCATGGGTCCTTTCGCCCGACAGCACCTGATATATGAAACCGAAATCGCAACTCTGAAGTGCCATGAAGCACGCACTCGTATCGGAATGGGGGGAAGGATTGGGATAGAACTCCCGATAACTTCTCACAATATCCGATCGATACAATATCGAGGTGGGCGTACCGAAGCCAAAATCCTGATCGCTGTTGAGGAACATCTGCCGGGAAAGCTCTTGTCCGGGCATCACGACTTTGGGGTAACGAAATCCCTGCCATCGGACCTTGTCGCCGCTCTGCTGGTACGATCCGACGATACCAACGGATGGGTGCATTTCCGCAAATTCGACCATTTGCTTCAGGCAATCGGGAAAGATGAAGTCGTCGCCTGAAACGACCTTGAGGTACTTAGCCGACGGAGAGATCAGGCGGAACGCATGGTTGTGGTTCGCAATGACATCAAGGAATTCCGTGTTGTCATGAACCCGGATCCGGCTGTCTTTTTTCGCGTAATTTTGAGCAACCTCCAGCGTTCGATCTTTGCTGCAGTTGTTGACGATCAGATATTCAAAGTTCGAGTAAGTCTGATTGAGAACGCTCTCGATACACTCCGCAAGATACTTCTCGCCGTTGTAGACGGGAGTAACCACGCTTACGAATCGTTGATTGTCTCCGGTCATTTCACAGCCTCCGCGGCCAGCACCTTTTGCGCAGCGAGTTCTCCACTTTTGAAACTCTCGTCCGTCCAGAGGTATCCCCAGTCGCCATAGCGCCCACAGTATGCGATGCCGATCTCATCGAGGTACCCATGAACGATGCGGAGCGCCTCCTTACGATCCAGGTCGAAGATGATATTGGCATAGGGGAGCAGCATCGCCTTGCGATCCACGATCCTGTCGTTTTCCCTGATATACCCACAGCGGCGAAGATCCTTGATGACCGGTTCAATCCAGTCATCGGGAGTTCCGCTGAATGGCTTGTATTTCCGGGAGAAATAAACCTCGGCCTGTATGCTTCCGGTGCCCTTGGGGGCGTTGCTCGATGCAAGCATGTGCGGAAATCCAAGTCGTGTGAAGCAAATGTCTTCGTCATAGAAGTACGTCATGTGTGCGCGGGACAAATCCTCGCGATTGACACACACGTTGACGAGAACAAGAGTGGTGCATGCCAGTCTCGCTGCGGCCTCCACAACTTCACGGGGCGCACCGGCGATCATCGGAATCAACTCCGGCAGCGGTACTGACGACACTAGCGCGTCGTATTCGGCGACGTGACCATTTGAAAATGTCAGCTGCCTCTTTTTGGGATCGACCGATACCAGCTTGTGCTTGAGCTTGAGGTTTGCCTCCGGCACAAACTTATTCAGGAACGACACAAATCCACCCTGGCTCGGATAGCGGAAATGAGTGATGTAGTGAACGTTGGGCGCTGTCGGTGAAAGCGCGCCGGACAGCACTTCCTCGAGATTCGGACGATAAATGCGCGGGCCCAGCCAATCCGTCGTCATGTTGGCGGCCGTGGTGGTGTGATATTTCCGTGTATAGGTCATGGGAAACTGTTCGGCGAACGTCGTGCCGAAGCTTGCCAGCAGCCAGTCGGCGTAGTTGTTCACGGCTCGCTCCGGCGCATGCTGCTCCTTCACGAAGTCCGCAATCACTTTTACAACAGTCTCGTCCGGCAGACCATGAAGATGAAGCTGCACCGGATGTTGAGGCCAGTGGCCGCGCCAATAATTGTTCAGGTAAATCTGCAGCGTTTCGTATTGCTGATTGACACTTTCGGCAAACAAGCCCTGAATGCGCGGATCTTTCGTATAAGAGATGTGCGGTCCGATGTCGAACACAAATCCGCTTTCATAGCGGAATGACGCGGTGTGCCCGCCGTAGTAATCGTTCTTGTCGTACAGTACCGGCGTGACACCTTCGGTGTGAAGCTGGTGAGCGGCGCCGAAGGCGGCCATCCCTGAGCCGAGAACGACGAATTCTTGTTTGGAGTTTGACATGGATTAGCAGAGCGCCTCATAACGCTCGATCTGCATTCTGGTAAGGGACCGAACGTCTCCACCGGATTGAAATGCCCGGTACCATTCGACAATCCACTCCAGAGCCAGACTCAAAGGGGACACAGGATGCCAACCCAGACCAGCCTTGGCTTTCGAGGCATCCAACTTCAGAAAATTCGCTTCTCTCGCGTGCGATGTCGGGTCCTGACTCCATGCCGCAGGTTTTCCCCACAATCGGGCCAGTTCATCGGCGATCCAGGAAACCGGCCTGGCATCGGAATCCACCGGGCCGAAGTTCCATCCGGATGCGAATCGCGATGCATCCTCTGCCAGCCGTTCCGCCAACGTGAGGTAGCCCCGAAGCGGTTCCATGACAAACTGCCAGGGTCGAATCGCGGAAGGGTTGCGGATCAGGCAGGACTTGCCTTGCAGAAACGCCCGGACCAGATCCGGGATCAGCTGATCCCCAGTCCAGTCGCCTCCTCCTACTGCATTCCCGGCTCGCGCGCTTGCGAGAGCGACTCGGTGCCGTTCATACGAGTCCGGAGGGAAGAACGATTCCAGGTAAGCCGTGGTAACAAGTTCAGCACATCCCTTGGAATTCGAATATGGATCGCGGCCGCCCATGGCTTCATTCTCCCGATATCCCCAGACCCACTCCCGGTTCGCATAACATTTGTCGCTCGTGACATTCACCACCACACATGGCCGTCCCAGCTGCCGCACCGCTTCCAGAAGGTGAACGGTTCCCATGACGTTAGAGGAATACGTCTCGATCGGGTCCTCGTAGCCTCGTTTGACCACCGACTGGGCCGCCATATGAATCACCACTTCGGGCTGACATTGTGCGACGACGTCTTTGAGCCGGGCAAAATCGCGGACATCGCCGTAATTCGATCGCACGCTGCCGGCAACTCGCGCCTGTTCGAACAGGTTCGGTTCAGTCGGCGGATTCAGCGCATATCCGGTGATGTCCGCCTCGAGCGATTCCAGCCATAAACAAAGCCAGCTTCCTTTGAAACCCGTGTGCCCGGTCACGAAAACGCGGCGGCCTTTCCAGAAAGAACGATTAACCACGAGTGCTACCGACCGGATCCGGCTGCACCTTGCTCGCTTTCGGCTCGTGTGACAGGGACCATCGAGCGTTTTGTTCCGACCACAGCGACTCCACCAAACCACCAGGAGGCCGGACCACGTCTTCGAATGAGATCGCACTGTCCTTTGAAATATTCCTCCGAAGCACACAACCCTCGGAAAGAGCAATCGGCAGCGCGGACATCGCGCGCGCATTTCCAGTGGTGTCGATAAGTCCGTACGTACAGAACCCGCCGATACCGTCGAGGCGCTCGCCGGCCTTCAAATCACGCTTGGCAACGGTCAGCACCTCGCAGACTGGTCCCGCGATCGGGGCAACGGTGGGATCGCGATGGATGACTGCGCGTCCGATCGTCGAAGCGATCTGGATGTGAGGAAGATGGAACGGAGTGTAAAACACATAGAAGGGCCCGTCGCCGAGCTTGTAATACGCCAGCTGAACTTTCTTCAATGGGTTCTCTTCGTGAACAATCACGAAGGCTCCGGTATAGGGGACTGCGCCGACGGCATAGTCCACCAGGCCAGTCTCGAGCATCTGATTGGCGGGAAGCAGATCCGCCAGTTCGCGGACATTGCCGCATGCCGGGCCATACATGCCGCGCCGACCGGCGTGAAATCCGGTGGCATTTGCCAGAACCGTGGTTTCCATCGAGAGCTTCGTCGCGTCCGCAAACGACGTGACCTTCTTGACGTCCTGATCGTTTCGCTCTGCAAAACTCTTCTGGGTTTCCGGAGTGCGATAGTAGTCCACCATGCCCTTGATGTTGCCGGCCGCGACTGTTTTGAGTCCCAGCGTCCGAAGATAGCGATAGAGGGTCATCGCCACTCCCGGTTCGTCTCCGTCCGTGTGCGTCAGCACCACTCCGGCCTGGTCCGCGCGGGCTTTGAGGATCGGACCAATCAGCGAATCCAGTTCTGCATTTACGAGGATCACGTTTTTCCCATGATCGAACGCATCGAGAACAACGCTCGCGGCCGGCCCGACGGTACCCGTGACTTCAATAAGAATATCGATGGCATCGCAGTTGGTGAGTACGGACGGATCATCGGTGAGTACGGCGTACCCGTGTCCAATCGCGGCTTCCGCCTGCCGAGCCGATTCCACACGCTTCCAGTTGGTGATACCGGCTTCACGAAAGGCGCGCTCGGCATGCTCCGGCGTGCGATTCGCAATCGCGACCAGACGAATTCCGGGAGCAGGTGTCCCAAGCTGCAAGGCGATCGCACGTCCCGTTGCTCCGGCACCGATCATTCCGACTCGGACCGGTCGGCCCTCAGCTTCACGCTCTCGCAGGGCGGTATCCACTATCATAAAGATTGCTCCTTCAAATTCGTTAACGGCCAGTTTCGATCTTGTTCGGAGACTATTGCGGCGGGCAGCGGCCATTGAATGCCGAAAGCCGGGTCGTCGAAACGCACGCCCCCCACTGCAATCGGGGCATAGTAACCGGACGCCATGTAGAACATTTCGGTATTCTCTTCCAGCGTCTCATATCCGTGCGCGCAGCGTTCCGGTATATACAACATCCGGCCATTGGCGGCACTCAACTCGATGCCGTACCATTTGCGATACGAGGGAGACTCGGTCCGAAGGTCGAGCACCACGTCGAACATCGATCCTTTGGTGCAGCGCACCAGTTTGGCCTCCGGAGCACGCTCATCCTGGAAATGCATGCCTCGAACCGTACCTTTTTTCTTGCTCAGCCCCATATTTGCCTGCACGGGAGTAAATTCGATGCCGCTTCCGGCGAACTCCCGGGAACACCACGCCCGCATGAATCGACCACGCTCATCCTCGATTGGACTTGGATCAATTACCATAGCCCCAACTACGCCAGTATCGGCAAAATGCACCTAATTACTTTCTCCGCATCGATGTTTACTGGACGCTGGAGTTTTAGTCAACGGATGATCACCTACGAAGTCATTGTGCGGGTTGAGCATGCACCGTTACGGCGTGCCCACATTTTTGTATCCAGAGGATTGCAGATCGCGACCATACCATAAAGGTGCTAACCTCGCGCTTGGGCCGGCAAAAGATGCTCAATTTCAGGCTGGCGCGACACATGCGACTCGAATTATTCCAGATATGTCAGTATCCGAAATCGACCCGCTGAAGGATCCAAGATGGGCCGCGTTGGTGAACTCCAATCCCAGAGCTTCCGTCTTTCATACACCCCAATGGCTTGAAGCCCTGAAACGCACCTACGATTACGTCCCATTAGCCCTCACGACAAGCCCGGATCTCGGTCCATTGGCCAACGGCGTCGCGTTCTGCCGGGTCGACAGCTGGCTGACCGGATCCAGGCTCGTATCCGTTCCGTTTTCAGACCACTGCGACCCGTTGCTGCAGCAGGACGAGGATTTACATGCCGTCCTTGTAAAAGTGCGGGAAAAGGCGGTCGGCAAATACAAATATATCGAAATACGGCCCCGCACCGTTGATTTGGGGCCTTCGTCGGGATTTGGGTCCCAGGGTGGATTCTGTTTTCACGCCCTGGATCTCAAACCAAGCCTGGATGCCATTCACAGTGGGTTCCATAAGGATGGTGTTCAGCGCAAGATCCGACGGGCCGAACGCGAGCATGTTGAACTGACCCAGGGCCGGACAGAAGCCTTAATCCGGCAGTTCTACGACCTGCTGGTGCTGACTCGGCGGCGTCACGGCGTGCCTCCCCAGCCCTTCGCCTGGTTTCGGAATCTGGCCGACTGCATGGGCGACCGATTGATGGTTCGCGTAGCGAGCGTGGGGGACCGTCCCGTGGCCAGTATTCTCACCCTCCGTCACATGAAAACCCTTGTATACAAATATGGTTGCTCGGACGCGAGGCACCACAATCTGGGGGGAATGTACTACCTTTTCTGGCGGGCGATTCAGGATGCCAAGTCCGAGAACTTAGCAGAGCTCGATTTGGGCCGATCGGAAGAGAACAACCCCGGCCTGATCCGGTTCAAGGACAACCTGGGAGCGGTCCGAACCCCGTTGACCTACTGGCGATCGCCGGCGGGCTCGGTTCCATCGGGGAGCCTGGCTCCTTCGCGGTTGTCGGAGCGTATCCTGTCTCATATGCCCGGCAGTTTGTTGCGATTGGCGGGCCAGATCCTTTACCGCCATATTGGATGAAGGGTAGTCGACGAAAAAATCAGCCAAAAAGTAGTTGCAAGGAGATGTCCCGACTCTACACTCCGGCTCATGGGACGTGCATTCGGATTTCTCAGCCTGATCTTCGTTCTCGGCGCTGGAATGTACCTTTATTCCAAACAGGTCGAAGAGATTTCGCCGAATGGGTCCACTCCGAAAACCACAGTCAGCCTGACCGGAGTTCGCAACGACCTGCTCGCCATGGCAAACGCTGAGAAGCGGTATTGGGTCTCCAACGCGAAGTACGCATCTCTCGAAGAACTGGGAAAGAATTCCGATATTCAAGTGCCCCAGCGTCCCGATTTCAAATACTTCATCGATGCGAACGACAGTAATTTCAAGATCATCGCAACCTACTCCGGTGCCGATCCCCACGCCCCCAAGCGCATTGCCATCGATGACACCATGTCGATAACCACGAATTAGCAACCATCGAACGGCGTCCATCGAAGACAGCCCGAAGATTACGAAATCTTCAGGAATTCTTCAGAATTCTCCCCTTCAACCAGGCAGTACTATAGCGGTCAGGTTCATACGGCGATCATGCTGACGGAATAACACGGAGCAGCACGGAATAGCGTGGAACAGGAGGATACGAAATGAAGTCGAGAGGTTTTGTTCTGATAACGGCGATTCTGATGTTTGGTGTTACCGCATACGCCCATCACTCGTTTGCCGGAAGCTATATTGAGGACAAGTCTGTCCAGCTTGAAGGAAAAGTGGTTCAGTTCGATATTCGAAATCCCCATTCCTTCATCAATATCGAAGTCGTCGGAAAAGACGGCAAGGCTGCCCGCTGGGGTGGTGAATGGGGCGGCGTGACTCAGTTGTCTGAAGGCGGCGTCACGAAGTTTACACTCAAGGTTGGCGATAAAGTCATCATCGACGGCGCTCCGTCGCGCGATTCCGACGAACACAAAGTTCTGATCCGCAAAGTCGTCAAACCGGCCACTGCAAACAGTCCGGAATTCAGCTGGGGCGGCACAGTTCGATAAAGCCCGGACAAATTGGTCTCGCGACTGAACATCACGCGCGTGCTTCGGCACGCGCGTTTTTGTTTAGGCCATCGTCAGGCTAACGGGACCTCCTTCGATTGGTGGCGAATTCGGACGAAGACGACGACGCAGACCAGACGGTGATGCGGTTCCGGCCCTCGCACTTGGATTGATACAAAGCGTCATCGGCCGCGCCTACCAGATCTCCCTTGCTCATGGGATTCGCCGGATCGTACACCGCAATTCCCAGACTCGCCGTGACACGAATTATCGTGCTGTCGTCGGACTGGACTTCTGTGGCCTCGATAGCGGCTCTGCAATTTTCCGCCTTCTCACAGGCTCCAATCACATCGGTGTCCGGCAGAAGCATTCCGAACTCCTCGCCACCATATCGGGAGACCATATCGGTTTTTCGCGTGCCTTCCACCAGCCGCTTGGCAATTGCCTTCAGGACCGAGTCTCCGACCAGGTGGCCGTGGGTATCGTTGACCTGCTTGAAGCGATCGACATCGAACAGTATGAGAGACAGTGGGTTCAGGTAGCGCGCCGCGCGCGCGAGTTCACGATCCAGCGCTTCCTGAAAGTATCGATGGTTGTAGAGGTCCGTCAGCCCATCGCGGAACGCGATGAGACGCAATTTCTCATTGATGGTCTGGAGCTCTCGCGCCATGCGTTCGGTTTTGCGGTACATGTTGGCATTGTCGATGGCTCCCCCCACCTGATGCCCGATGATGGACAAAAGCGTCCGTTCCCGTTCGCTGTGACGGTGAGGATTCCTGTGCTGGACGTTGATCACGCCCACCAGTCGATGGTTCGGCGCAATGATGGGAACGGAAAGAAATGCCTCGAACGTGTCTTCGTGCAGCCCTGGAATTTCCTTGAATCGACGGTCCTGCGGGGCATTGCTCTCAATCGATACCGGCAGGCCTTCTCTTGCAACCCAGCCTGTCAGGCCCTCGCCCACCTTCATGACAACTTTGCCGACCGTCATGGAGTCGGGATTGGATGTGGCGCGCAGCATCAGGAAGTCGCGGGTTTCGTCGATGAGATAAACAAAACAGGAGTCGCCTCCCGTGACGCCCGTCACCAGGTCGATGATCTGACGCAGTACGACGTCCAGATCCAGGCTGCAGCTCACGGTTTGGCTGATCTGGTGGAGGATCCTCAATTCATGGCTGGCCAGGTCGATACTTCCGTAGCCCTCCAGTGAACCCGGCATTCGACGATCCTCCATAACAAACGCACCAAACAAAAAAAGGCATTCCCGACACCCAGGGAACGCCCGGTTCCGCCAGCCGTGATGGACTGCGGGAGAAAAAATTCCTCGTTACCAATTGCGCGGTCGGGCCACAAATTTGTCAAGTAACAGAGGTATTGGGACATCGCCCTGCGATTGCGTGATTTCAACCTCTGAAGTACTCTGATGCCCACACGCGAAAGGGGATCCCGATGAAAGACCACGCAAGGGCTCTAATGGCCGTGCTCCTGGTTTCACTCGTACTCACTTTGCAGGCTGCGCAGCCGGTCCAGCAGCGGCCTTTCACGGTGGAACAGATTCTCGGTTTTCCTTCACCGGAGAATCTCACGGCCGCACCCACGGGCTCCGCCATTGCCTGGAGCTTTAACGAACGCGGCGTTCGCAATATTTACGTCGCCAGCGGACCCGCTTTCGAAGCGCGGCGCATCACTTCCTACAGAGAAGATGATGGGCAGGAATTGACGCGCGTCACGTTTTCAAAGGACGCCAGGACGATTGTCTATGTGCGCGGCGGCGATCATGGTTCCGGCCGTCCGGGCGACGACGGGCCACCGAACCCGGCGCAGCTTCCAGCCCAGCCGAAGATCCAGATATGGTCGGTGCCCGTAGCGGGAGGTGAGCCGAGGCTTCTCAGCGACGGCGACGACTTTGCGATCGCGCCCGACAGCGCACGCGTGGCATTTGTGAAGGAAAAGCGCGTATGGATGGCGCCCATCGACGGCTCGAAAGCGGCACAGATCGCGTTCTTTGCGCGTGGCACCAGTGAATCTCCGACCTGGTCTCCGGATGGAAAAACACTGGCGTTTGTTTCCAATCGAACCGAACACAGCTTCATCGGATTATTTTCGCCCGACCAGCCGAACCAGCCCATCCGGTTCATCGCGCCATCGACATCACGCGATTCCTCTCCGGCATGGTCGCCCGACAATCGACGAATCGCAATCCTGCGCCAGCCCGGCACCGGCGGCCCACCGAGGTCTCCTCAGGCAAAGATCGAGAATCCGTGGACGATCGTCATTGCCGATCCGAGCAACCCGGCCAGCGTAACGCCGGCGATCAATAGCGGAGAACCTGTCGATCCGATTTTGCAAAACCCCGGTGGGCTTGGTTTCCGCTGGGCTGCCGACGACACTCTGGTTCTGACTCTTTATCGGGACGGTTTCCCGCACCTCTATTCCATCGCACACCCGGGCGCGAGTGGAAAGCCCATGCTTCTCACGCCGGGTTCGTTCATGGTGGAGCAATGGACGCTGACGCCGGATCTCCGATCGGTAATTTACGTCGCGAACACGGGAGCGGATCGAAATGATATCGATCGACGGCATCTCTTCAAGGTTCCGATCGGCGCCGCAACTTCGACTCCTCTGACCAGCGGTGCCTCCATCGATTGGAGCCCTGTTGTTACAGCCGACGGTCAGTCCACAGCGTTCTTAACCTCCGGCGCACAGCGTGCACCCATTCCTGCAGTCATTCCGCTCGGCGGCGGAAGTCCGCGCATCATCGGCGCCGAGCGCGTGCCTGCGGATTTTCCAGCGACGCAGCTGGTGACTCCCGAATTGGTTTCGTTCCGAGCTGCGGATGGAGTGGAGGCTCATGGGCAGCTGTTCAAACCGGCAGGAGGCGACGCTCGCAAAGCCGCAATCGTTTATATTCACGGCGGCGGGCCGCGCCAAATGCTGCTGGGCTGGCACACGCGATGGGAATATGCAAACGACTACGGCGCGAACCAGTACCTCGCGAGCCGCGGGTTCATCGTGCTTTCGGTGGACTATCGCCTCAGCGTCGGATACGGCCAGGCGTTCCAGTTTCCCGAGAATTCCGGAACCCGAGGCGCTTCGGAGACGCGCGACATTCTCGCTGCCGGCCGGTACCTCCAGGCGCGTTCGGACGTGGATCCGCGGCGCATCGGAGTTTGGGGCGCATCGCTCGGTGGTTACCTGACGGCAATGGCACTGGGCCGCAATTCCGATGTCTTTGCCGCTGGCGTCGACATTCATGGTCTGCACGATCGAATTCCCATACTGACGGTCGATCAACTCACGCGCGCCATGGTCGGCGATGGAATTACGGAGTCCGATTTGAAACAGTCCATGAAACTCGCGTACGAATCGTCACCGATCTCAACCGTGGGGACCTGGAAATCTCCCGTTCTGTTCATACATGGCGACGATGATCGACTCGTGAATTTCCGCCAGACGATTGATTTGCGAAACCGCCTTCTGGAAAGAGGTGTGAAAGTGGAAGAGTTGGTGCTGCCCGACGACGAGCATGATTCTCTGCTCTGGCAGCACTGGACCACAACTGTGACGGCGTTGTCGCGGTTTTTTGAAGAGCGGTTGAAGCCAAAACCTTAGACACAACGTTGGGAGCGAAGCGCATCCCTCTCCCACAGGGAGAGGGTGCCGCCCATCTCCAGATGGGCGGCGGGTGAGGGAACCGTTTGGCTCGAATCCGGATTCCCTCATCCGGCCCTTCGGGCCACCTTCTCCCTGAGGGAGAAGGACTCGCTTCCCTATGGATGAATCAGCGCCAGCGGGTCGGTGATATTTGCAGTTTTGCCTTCATCCACGTGAATGACGCGTCCCTTATCCTGATACGGTTTGAAGAAGTCCGGATCCAGCCAGGCATTGCGCTCCCAACCTTCCCAGGCAAATGCCCGGTAGTCGCCGGGCGGAAGTCCTCTCACTTCGAACTGGCCGGAGGTATCGGTCGAAGAGGTCTTGTACATATCCGTGCGGAACAAACGCGCTGTCGCAATTTCGGGAATCAGCGTGACAAAAACTCCGGAGGATGGTTGATTGCGATCGTCCACCACGCGCCCGGTCAACACGCCGGGATTCGATCCGATGACAATTTCCAGACTGACTCCGGTTTCGCCTCCGAAGCGCAGACCCGAATTCAGAACTTCCTTGTCGCCGAGTTTGGCCGATTTCACGTAGGCATTCTTCAGCGCGTCCGGAACATTCGGTGTGCCGGGCGTCACCGGCGAATTCAAAAGCGGAAGAACATAAACGCGGGTGTCCTTCGGCCCGACATTCGCGATGACGAATGTACCCGTGTTGGAAACGCCGGAATTGGGCGACGTTCCCTGGCTCGGCGGATCGCTTCCGATAACTATTGTCATGTTCTGCATGGCTGCGGTGATTTTCGGATCGGAACCTTCAACGACCACATGTGTCGGCAGGGGATTGCCCGGTGACAGTGTCAGCACGAGATTGTCGACGTCGTGATCCCGTACCTCAACCAGCGCTGCGGTTCCCATTCCCGAGATGAACGTGGATAGATCGTAGGTGCCAGGCAGCACGTTGCGGATGATGAATTTCCCGGTGTTGCCGTCCACACCGGAGTTGTAGCGATTTCCGGAATCGCTCAATGCCGATCTCAATTCGATATCCAGGGGAGCCAGCTGCACCGAACCGCCTCCCACTCCTGCGTTGGCGAGACTCGGCGAAGGCTGTCCCGTGGAGCATGGATCGGGAATCGGATTCAGCGGAACTGGAACGATGTTTCCACGGACTGCGCCAGCGTTGTTCACGGCTCGAGGCGCTACACCGGATACCACCACCACACCGCAGACGTTGAATTTCCGAATCGGAACCACATGAATATCCATCCCGCGATATTCGCCACCGGCCTTCACATCCACCGGCAACGCCGACTGCCGGTCTGGTGTCGACGGAAAGAAGATTGGCCCGATATCATTCGCAGCGCTGTTCGCCGCTGCTGCGCCGGAGATCGCACTCTGTCCGATGACCGGCCGCGACTGCGAAGTTGAGGTGTATGTCCCAGGCGTTCCCGTGTTGTTAACCGTGGGGTTTGCACTGACGATCAACTGGCCCGTACTCGGCCATCCCGGGAAAACCACATCGATGTAATACCTCCCGGGACGCAACCAGTAGAGACGGTATTCGCCGAACTCATTGGTTCGAACCTGCTGTACGGGAACCAGAATGCGCAGCTCTCCCTGAAACGAAGATGACAGCGCCTGCACCTGCGCGTTCGCCATGGGCTGGCCCGATGCATCGGTGATCCGGCCGGAGATGGTTCCGGTAGGAATCAATGCGAACTGGATATTAGTGAGTTGCTGACCGTTTGCAATGTGGATGGTTATCCCAGGTCCGTCCGACCAGCGCTGACCGTACTCCATCGAGACGTATCCGTCGCGGCGAGCAAACAGCTGGTATGCACCCGCCGGAAGATTGCGCAGAATGAAACGCCCGTCCGGATTCGTCGTGATGGTGTAGGACTGCGCGCCGCCGCGTAATTCCAGAACTGCCTTCGACACCGGATCGGGGCTGCCGGCCTTGACGACGATGCCCTGCAGCGATGCCGTCGACGGTTGCTGGGCCGCCGCGTGTTGCAGCATGACAACCATTAGCAGAGGAATCAGAAGCCTGGCGGCCACTCCGAATTGTTTGCGGTTTGCCATGATTCAAATGCTTCGTTCTTATCGGACAGCCGGAATCACAATCAGGTCGGAATGCGCGGTTGCCTGTGGCTCGATGCGGACGCGTTTTCCGCGGCCGTCGTAATTCCGAATGAATGCCGGATCGAGCCACGCGCCGTCGGGCACCTCTTCCCACGCGATCACTTCGTAATCACCCGGCGGAATACCCTGGATCTGAAATTTTCCGGAACTGTCTGTCGTTGTGGATCGATACAGATCGGGGCGCCGGCGATATGCGACGTCCGGAACCAGCGCTACGGTAACGTTTCCGGCCAGACCGCCGCGATCGGTGGCAACCGTTCCATCCACTTTTCCGCCGATGGCAATGGCGACTTCCATTCGGCCGTCGGGAACGGTGGTTCCAAGGTGCAGCCCATCCGCAAGAATGTCGGCAGCTCCCATGCGAATCGATTTGACGTAGTAGTTCTGCAGCGCCTGCTGCACGGAGGTAACGCCCCATTGGAAGGGACTCAGCAATGGATTCACATACACCCGATAATCGCCCGTCCCTGCATTCTGAATTCGAAAATTGTTGTCGACCGTCGTTGACTGAGGCGCGTTTTGCGTATTCGGAGCATTCGGCTGAGGAAGCGGCGGCGCGCCGATGGCGCTCTGAATCAGCGCGTTCAACGCAGAAGGATCCAGACCCTGGATGTTGCCCAGATTCTGAAGCGTCAGCTGCAGATTCGCATTGGGCGCGTTTTGCGCGGTCGTAAACGTCCCTTGCGGCTGAATGCCGACAATATCCGGATCGCGCACCAGAGTGACGCGAAGACTTCGGAACGCCACAGGCATATTGATCGGGTCGGAACCTTCAACGAGAAAGACGCCAGGAAATGCAAATCCCGGGCTCAGCGAAAAGCTGGCGCCGTTGATGTCGCCGGAGCCGACCGACAATGGAAATCGTCCGGTCACCGCCATCATCGGTACGCCCCCGCGGCCTGCCGCGATCTGTGTCGCCAATGCGGTGGGTATGGTTGCGTTCGGATTCGGCGCCGTGCCATTGGCGTAGAGCACATAATCGCCCGGCATCACACCAGGGATATCAAAGTTTCCGTCCATGTCGGAAAACGCAAACGGCATGACGACCAGCGAGGACCAGGCCCGCGGCGCCAGGCGTATCTGCGCTCCGGAAGCCGGCTGGCCGGCACCGCTCTGCACTTTTCCGCGCACGTGATAGGCGCGGACTTTCGCGGAGGAAAACGCCAGTTCGACATTGACGGAAGCTCCAGGCCGAACGTCGATGGCCTGCGCCCGCAAAGGATCGCTGCCGCCTCCGTAGTACACGGGCATGTACACTTCGTCGATCACTTCTCCCGTTTCGAGGCTTCTCTTGTTGATCACCGGGGGCATTGCATCCGAGCGGTGTCCTCCCATTCCGGGTGGCGCGACGCTGAACACCACCTGCTGCCGCGTCGGTTCTTCGGGAACGGCAGCCAGATAATATTGTCCCGGCGGCAGCCAGAACTGGCTGAACTCTCCAAGGTCATTGGTCTGGACAATATTCAATGTGTAGAGCCGCCGCTGGCCTTCCTGATAGAACGCTTCGAGAACCTGAACCCGCACGTGACCCATCGGTTCGCCGTCGCTGTCGACCACGCGTCCGGAAATGCTGCCGGTTTGCGGCATGACCAGTTGAATGCCGGTCACCTTCTGTCCATCGGCAACTGGAATCGTCACGCCGCGGCCTTTTACGCCGCGCTGCTGATACTCCACCGGAGCGTACGCCCCGCCTGGCCGAACGGCGCCAAGACACCAGCTACCGCTATGGAGTTTTTCGAGAATGAATCGACCATCGGCGCCTGTTGTCGCATTTGCGGATTCCCCGGTAAGAGCAGCGACGGTGCTGGTGCACTCATTCCGCCGAATTTCAACATAGGCGCCGGCGATCGGTTGATTCGTTCCCATCGCGAGAACGACGCCTTCCACCGACGCGGTTCCCGGAGGCTGCGGGGTCTGCCCCTGTTGCGCGTTTTGCAACGCCGGCGCCAGCCCGTTCACGGTAATGATTTGTTGCGCCGACAACGCGGCTGCGGCGAATGCCAGTGGCGCTACAAAAATAAAGAGGGTTCTTCTCATCGCAGTGAATGACGCATGATAGCCCCGCGGAGTTAACAGCCTGCAGAAAAATCCGTGAGTTGTTGGGGAATCGTGTCTACTCGAACGCAGGGCCGAATCGTGCCGGATTGCAGTCTCGCAGGATTTCATAGGCCGCTTCGACGACCTGTTCGCGATTCGGTTTCGAGAAATAATCGCCGTCGGATCCATATGCAGGACGGTGCGCCGAAGCGGAAAGCGTGCGAGGCGGGGTGTCCAGCCACTGGAAGGCCCCCTGACGCTCGATCACTTCCTGCATCATGTAGGCTGTGCCGCCGCCCGGGCAGTCTTCATCCACGAACAGAACGCGATTCGTTTTGCGAACGGACTCCGCAATCACGCCGCGAAGATCGAAGGGCATCAGGGTTTGAACGTCGATCACTTCCGCGTCGACTCCTGCTTCCTCCAATAGGGCCACGGCCTCCATCACGATCTCACAGCAGGCGCCATACGTGACGATCGTCACATCACTCCCGGGCCGAAGAATTTCCGGAACCCCGAGAGGCACCGTGAACTCGCCGATGTTTTCCGGAAGCTTCTCCTTTCTGCGAAACCCATTCAGTACCTCAATGATGATGGCCGCATCGTCCGAGCGGAGCATGGTGTTGTAGAGGCCCGCTGTCTGTGTGGAATTCCGCGGGACGCATATGTATACGCCTCGCGTCAGATTGAGGATTCCCGACATCGGCGATCCCGAGTGCCAGATTCCTTCCAGCCGGTGTCCGGCAGTCCGAATGATCACGGGAGCTTTCTGGCCGCCGCTGGTCCGCCAGCGCAGTGTGGCCAGATCGTCGGAGATGATCTGCAACGCATACAGAAAGTAATCCAGGTACTGAATCTCCGCGATCGGCCGAAGGCCACGCAGCGCCATTCCAATGGCCTGACCCACGATGGTGGCTTCGCGAATTCCGGTATCGGCAATTCGCGGCGAACCGTATTTTTCCTGCAGGTGGGCCCAGTGCTGGTTCACGCCGCCGAGCAACCCGACATCTTCTCCCATTGCAATCAGGTTCGGGATTCGCTCAAACGCCGCGTCCAGACAGGTTTTGATGATTTCAAAACCCTTGAGTTCCGGAGGCTCTTCCGCGTAACGCGCCGGCACGACCGGAACGTTCAGCGCGGATTCCTCGGATTCGCTGTATAAGTTGGATCCGTATCGGCGCTGATTCAATTCTTCCTGCTCGCATTTCCATTGAATCAGTTCGGCGACCTGTTCGCGCGGTTCATCACGCGACTCCAGCAGAACGGTGGAGACCGTTGCGGCGATGTGCCGGCGAAGAGGGAGTTCCATCGACTTCAGGGAACTGGAAAGTTCGCGGACTTTCCCTCTGGCTTTTTTGTTCTGGTTTATTTTTCCGGCCAGCGATTCGGTCAACGCGACAACGGTACGCCGTTCTTCCTCAATGGGCGTACGGAACGCCGTCCACGCCGCGTCTCGTGCTGCGAGAGCGCGCTGTTTTTGCGCCTCTTCGACGGAGTCCAGTTCTTCGGTGGTCGCGAATTTGTGTTCGAGTATCCATTCGCGCATCTTTCTCAGGCAATCGTGTTCGCGCTCCCATTCCAGTCGCTCGGCGGACTTGTATCGCTCGTGATTGCCGGATGTCGAATGTCCAAACGGCTGCGTCAGCTCGCTGACGTGAATGATGGCCGGCGTGTGGTTTTCGCGCACCGGGACCACGGCTTCAAGATACGTGGAACACAACTCCGGATAGTCCCAGCCCTTCACCAGGTAAATGTCGAGACCCGGCCGGCCGCCCACGCGATGGCGGAAACCGTCGAGGATTCGCGAGATGTCTCCCTTGGTCATCTGGAAGGCGTTCGGCACGGATATGCCGAAACCATCGTCCCAGATGGACAGAAGCATCGGCACCTGAAGCACACCAGCGGCGTTGACGGATTCCCAGAAAATTCCCTCGGCACAGCTGGCATTTCCGATCGTCCCGAAAGCCACCTCGTTGCCGTTCGACGAGAAGAGCGGCGACTGCGGCTTCAGCTCCGGTAATTGTCGATACAGCTTCGACGCGTAGGCCAGGCCCACCAGCCTTGGCATTTGCGATCCGGTCGGAGAAATATCGGCAGAAGAGTTGTAGCGATCGAGTTGTGAGATGTACCGGCCGTTCTCGTCCAACAGTCGCGTGGCAAAATGTCCGGTCATCGAGCGGCCGCCGAATGCCGGTTCATAAGAGACGTCGGCGTGAGCGTAAAGCTGCGCGAAGAACTGCTCGGGCGTGAGCAGGTCGAGGGCGAACATCAGCGTCTGATCGCGGTAGTAGCCCGACCTGCAATCGCCTTTCTCGAAGGCATATGCCATGGCCAGCTGCGCCACTTCCTTGCCGTCGCCGAAGATGCCGAATTTCGCCTTTCCGGAAAAGACCTCGTTGCGCGCCGCGATGCTGCACTGCCGGCTGAGACAGCCAATGCGGTAATCCCGAAGAACCGCCTTGGTATTCCAGCCTCGCGTCTTGGTCTCGCTGAATGGATTGCTCTGCGTCACAGCGGCAACAGTTTACATCGCGTTGAGGTGTGCATGAATTGGAAGCGCAGACATTGCCCTCCTGAGTCACGAGCGGCTGCGAGTGCAAGCCCGGCAGGGCGCAGCCACTAAGAAATGTCGGCAGCGGGATCGCTTTGCGATCCCGCGAGGGGTGGTTCCGAAGCCGGTATATCTCAGTCGGGAAACTTCCCGTTTGATTTCTGTCTTGCCCGCCTCAAACCTCCGCAATGATGCGCGGCGGCTTCGGCGCCGATCGAAGATGTTCCGGCACCTTCACACAGCACACTTTCACCAGCCGGCTCCGATCTCTCTGCATTTCCCGATCGCTCGCCAGCCATTCCCGAATATTCCGCAGCACCTGGGCGGCCCGGCGATCCTTCGGCTCCACCACGCGATAGTGCATCCACTTTCCTTCCCGCCGGGCACCCACGATTCCGGCATTGCGCATGTACGCCAGATGCCTTGAGATTTTGGGCTGATGCATGTTCAGGACTTCAACGAAGTAGCACACACACACTTCATCCGATCCCATCAGGCTCAGCAATCGAAGGCGGGTCCGATCGGCGAGCGCCCGAAACAACAGTTCCATATCAAACGACTTGTCCGATGAACTCATTTGCGGCGGATTCTACCATGCTCGATATATTTGCATTGACGTATATGTATGAAGACGGATACGTTCGCGAATACAGATATGTTGGAGGGTCAATGGACAACTCGATTCGGATATTGAAGCCTCACGTCGCGTTGAATGTTCGCAGCGTCGAAGCCAGTCTCGCGTTTTATTCCAGGTTGTTTGGGATCGATCCGGTCAAAGTGCGGCCTGGCTATGCGAAGTTCGACGTGCAGCAGCCTTCGTTGAATCTTTCCCTGAACGAAAGCGCCGAATCGCATCGAGGAGGACTTTCCCATCTGGGCATTCAGGTGGCCTCCACCGAAGGCGTGCTGGCGATTCGCCGGCAATGGATCGATGCGGGACTGACTCCCCGAGATGAAATGCAGACGAATTGCTGTTACGCGATTCAGGACAAGACCTGGGTTACCGATCCGGACGGAAACGCGTGGGAAGCCTTTGTCGTTCTGAAAGACAACCTCACGGAATCGTCCGCCTGCTGTGGCACTCCGGACTCGACCCTGGTGTCGATCGGGACTTTGACGGCGCCGGCGCAACGCTAGGACTGCGAACGGTGTCGGCGAACCTGGCGCGAAGATCCATTGCGGAACTGATCGGCACCGCTTTTCTCCTGGCGGCCATTGTCGGTTCCGGGATTATGGGCGAGCGTCTGGCCGGCGGAAATCTGGGAATCGCCCTGTTGGCGAACAGCATCGCGACCGGTGCTGCATTGATCGCGCTGATTCTGGCGTTCGGCTCGATATCCGGAGCTCATTTCAATCCGCTGGTGACGCTGGTGTTTGCACTTCGCGGTGACGTTGAGGTCGTTGAAACTCCCATACTCGTGGTTGCCCAGCTGGCTGGGGCGATGCTCGGAGTCGTTCTCACGAACATCATGTTCGACGTGGCCCCGATTTCGGCATCGCGCCACATACGCACGGGAAGCGGGCAGTGGCTCGGCGAAGGACTGGCAACGTTTGGACTGATCGTGGTGATCGTGTTGTGTGCCCAGTTTCGTCCTGGCGTTGTGGCATTTGCCGTCGGCGCATATGTGACCGCCGCATATTGGATTGTGCCGTCGACATCGTTTGCCAATCCCGCTGTCGCAATCGGAAGATCCATGACGGACACGTTCTCCGGAATTCGGCCGCAGGACGTTACGGCATTCGTCATCGCACAGGTTAGTGGAGCCATAGCGGCAGCGGGTTTCCTTAGATGGATAACGAAATGAAAAAACGCGTTTTGTTTTTGTGCGCGGGAAACTCCGCGCGGAGTCAGATGGCGGAAGCGCTGTTGAGAAGCATGGCCGGAGATCGGTTTGAAGTTTTCAGTGCGGGAACCAACCCCAAGGGACTTCATCCCATGACCATTGAAGTGATGCGTGAATTGGATATCGATGTGAGCCGCCACACTTCAAAGGATGTGAAGGAGTTCATCGGTCGGAGTTTCGATCGTGTGATTACGGTCTGTGATCGCGCCCGGCAACAATGCCCAATATTCCCGGGTGCCGAATCGATCCATTGGGGATTTGATGACCCGGCCGACGCTCCTCCGGAAAGACAGCTCCAGGCCTTTCGAAACGTGCGTGACGAGATACGGCAGCGGATCCGTCTCTTCCTGATAGGAACTAGCCGTAAGGCTCCAGACCTCTGAACTGGCATCCGGACCTGGTGCGTTTCGGCGATGTTACAAATTTATGTGTGATCCACGCGTAACTTTGATTCTCAATCGGACGTATTAGCAATTGTTCCCCCCGGTCCCTCTCGGGAAGCCCCCCCGGGTACGCCCTTGCAGGTGACTGTGGGGGAACGCTGACTTCCGCAGGTATTTCCTCATCGATGTCGTTTGCGAAAGAAATTTGCCAATCGACCCTTGTTAACTTTTCCCCGGCGAGATTCGTCATATGAGAATACGCGGCTGACTGCAGTTTTTTGGAACTTTAGGTACGGCCTTCACGTAATCAAAGAGCGGACGTAGATCTGCCTTTTCACCAGATAACTTTGTCGGGGCACCTGCCTAATGAGATTGTCATGTGTCCCGATTCCTATGAGTTTACTTACGAAATGGAGCAACTCGATGGGCAATCGGTTACGGGGTCTGGCTTCGTTAGGCCTGCAATTACTAGTCTTTGCTTCGGTACTTAGTGCACAAACTCCCGCTCCGAGTGCGATTCTCGCCGGAGTTGTCAGCGACCCGTCGGGTGGAAGAATCGCCTCCGCAGACGTAAAGGTTATGTCTGGGACCGCGTTGGTAAAGGAAACCAAAACCGACGGTTTGGGCAATTTCAAATTGGAGCTGCCCCCTGGTTCTTATGTGTTGGAAGTATCGGTCGTTGATTTCTCACTAAATCGGCAGCCTATCCGCGTTGTCGCCAATATGCCCGCGCTTTCAATCCGGATGGTCGTCGAAACAGCCAATACCACGCAGCTGGTTGAAGACGAAACAAAACAACGGGTCACCGTCGATCCGGATTCCACTCTCACCGCAACAGTCCTCAAGGGTGACGCCATAAATGCCCTTCCGGACGACGATGATCTGTTGCTGGCGCAATTGCAGCAGATCGCGGGCGCGGGCGGCAGCACGAACGGCTCAGCCACCATTGTGGTGGACGGTTTTACCGGCGGCCGCGTGCCGTCGCGCGACCAGATTCAACAGATCATCATTGAGACGAACTCGTTCAGTGCGGAAAGTAATGGCGGCCAGCGTATTCAGATCATCACGAAGCCGGGAACCGGCCCGTGGACCGGAACCATGAACGCGGGATACCAGAACCAAACGATGAACGCGAGGAATCCCTTCGATGCGAACAAGCCGGCACGCAGAATGCACATCTTTCAAACAACATATGGAGGGCCGGTAATTCCCGGGAAACTCACTCTCCGCATGAATGCGCGTTCCGTCCAGCAAGAGCAGGAAGCCGGATCCATCGTCGCCATCACACCGGCGGGTCCGGTCAACACCGGAGTATTCAGTCCGAACATCAATCGTAACGTCGGACTCTCCGGCCAGCTTTTTCTCACTAAAACGCAGACATTCAATTTCACGGGAAACTACAACACGAACGCGGCGAAAAATCAGGGCATCGGGGGATTTACTCTGCAGGAGCGGGCGCTGAATTTCAAGGGCCACAATATCAACTTTCAGCTCTCGGAACGCGCCATTATCAACTCGAAGCTGACCAGCGAAGTAAGGTTCGCTTACTTCCACAATCAGAATTCACTGCTGCCCGTAACGGAGGCCGTGGGCATCAATGTTCTGGATGCATTTTACGGAGGAGGTGCCCAGAATCGGACGCGCCGAAGAAACTCCAACTACAACTTCGGGAATACGATTCGCTGGGCCATTCGTCCTTCGGTCAATCTGCAGATTGGAAGCGATTTTACGTACACCGACGCGTACAGCAACTCGGAAACGAATTATCTTGGCGTCTTCACATTTTCGAGTCTTGCGGATTTTCAGGCGTCCCACCCGGTGACTTTCCGGCAGACCACAGGAAATCCTCTGCTCATCGTTCGACAGCTGGAGGGCGCGGCGTTCATTCAGGCGGATTGGCGCGTGAACAACAAGCTGAATATCGGCGCCGGTGCCCGATATCAGGCACAAACGAATCTTTCGGATTACAACAACATCGCCCCCACTTTCCAGGTGGCGTACCAGCTCAGGAAGGGAACGGTCGTTCGCGCGGGAGCCCGGCTTTCTTATCAAACGTACAACCTTGGCAATACCGAACAGCTGATTCGTCAAAACGGGGCGAACCAGATTGAAACCGTAATTACGAATCCTTCGTACCCGGATCCGTCCCTCAACGGAACGGTTACCGCCACGGCCATCAACGGCTCGATTCGAACCCGGGATCCAAATCTCGTGGCGCCGTATACGTTCATTTCCGCCTGGACGCTCGAGCAGGATCTTCGCAAGGGATGGAAGTTCAGTACTTCATTTGACGTCAATCGCGCGGTACACCTGACGCGCTCCCGCAACATCAACGCGCCTTATCCGGGTGGGTCGTTGGATACCGATCTGTTTTCCCGGCTCAATTCCCTGATTCCGTCCATTCAGTTGGCGGCGCAGGCTGAAGTGGATTCCATGCGTCCGTTCTATCCGGTGGTCGGCAATATCTATCAGTACGAATCGGCAGGGAACGCCTTCTCGAAGAACTGGAACGTGAAGCTTTATCTTCCACCGAAACTGAAGCTGTACAAGTTCGGGGTCACTGGAATGATCCAGTACACGCTGGGTTGGACGGACGATGACTCATCGGCCGTCAACCAATACGACTGGAGATCGGAATGGGCCCTTGCGTCCAGCGATACGCGGCATCGCATGCAGGGGAATCTCACGCTGACGGCGCCGTGGAAGATCACGGCGAACCTCCTGCTGTCTGCCAATTCCGGCCGCCCATACAGCATCACGACGGGTCGGGATGACAACGGCGATCAGTCGACAAATGACCGGCCCGGCGGTGTGAGCCGTAATTCCGCGACAGGCCCGGGGGGCTATAACATCGACGGGCAGTTCTCAAAGGAAGTTGCGTTAAAGAAACCGCCAGCTCCAGCCCGGGCGGGAGTCCCCGCCGCGGCAGGCTCGGCCGCCGCTGTGCCGGTGACAACGGCCCCCGTTCCCAAACTGGTCTTCCTGGTCCAGGGACGGAATATCTTGAACAATACGCAATTGCGCGGATACAGCGGCGTTCAGACGTCGCCACTATTTGGCAAGCCAACCGGTACCGCACCAGGCCGAAGCTTGATCACGGGAGTTACAATGACGTGGTAATCCGCGGGGTGATCATGAAACGAATACTACTATTGGCTGCAATCGCACTTTTAACAACTCCGCTTTATTCCCAGGATCTGGGCGATCTTGGCGGATTTCTCGGTGGTGATGTCGGCGGACTGTTGAACATCGCGGCTCCTCGGGGTGACGCGCGCGGCGGCAACCGCGGCGCTCCAGCAGCACCGGCTCCGCCGGACCGGCTCGTCGGACTTCGCGATTCATTCGCGAAAGCCGGCATGCCGCTCACCGCCGAGCAGGAGGCCGCGCTGAATGCGTTACTCACCACGGCGGTTCCCGCAATGCGCCAGAACCTGCAGGCCCGCATTCTCCAACTTCAGAAAGAACGAAGCGCCGCTGCAGCCCCGGGCACAAACCCGGCAACTCTGGTCAGCCCGGATGAACTGCTCCCGGAACTGGTACGATTGAATGATCAATTGGTCGGTAAGATCGCTGCCTCGCCGGCATTGTCCGTAGAGCAACAACGCTTCGTGACAAAAGCCCTGAACGATCAGATCCGGCAACGCGGCGGGTTCGATGCTCTCAACTTGAAAATGATCGAGGGCGGCGCTCCATTCAGCTCCGAACAATTGCCGCAAATTCAGGCTCTGTTTAATGAGCAGGACCAGACACGCGGGCAGATGCTTCGTGATCTGAAGGGCCAGCCTGCCGATCCTGCCAAACTTTCTCAGCTTGAGCGGGATACCCTGGCAAAGGTGCTGCGGCTCTTGACTCCCGCGCAGAGAGCGGCACTCAGCGCCCCCGCCGCCCGGCCGCAATAAGATCCCGGTAAGTAATTTGCGTTTCGCTGTGCTACCTTCTTCTTCTGGCTGGCAAAGAACCCATGAATCGAACTCAACTTATCGTTGGCCTGATTGTTCTGTCGTCACTGATGGCGCCAACGATGCTGTGTTTGATTCCTGGCGCAACGATGACTCCCGCCGAGGCCGAATGCTGCCGTCAAATGGCGTCGAACTGTGGCGATGCCCAGATGCCGCATGCGTGTTGCAAGATCATTTCTCCAACCGGCGAGTCGAGCTTGATCGCACAAGCGAGATCATTGCCACCCGTTACCGAAACAGCCGTCATCGACACTCTCTTCGGAAACCGACTTGAACTTCAGAGAGCTGGATATGGGTACGATTTCGACAGGGTCACTCTGCAGTTTTCTCCACACCTTCAGTCCATAGACGTACTGCGCATCTGATCGTTCCTCCTCGTTTGTAATTCAACCAATTCGCGGTCAGTTCAACAGGAGGATCCATGTATTCCTATGTTTTATTCGCCCTGCTTGCGGCGAATCCCATAACGCTGGCTCAAATCGATTCCGAAGTGCTGGCACACAATCCGGACATTGAAAGTGTCCGTTCTCAGAAACGCATTGCGGAGGCGCATCTCGGCAACGCGATGACTTCCGACGATCCTCAATTCTCATATCGTGCGTGGGGAACTCCGCTGCTTCAACCGTGGAATCTCAACCAGACGCAGCACATGTTCATGTTCACCGAAAGTGTGCCGTCCCGGAGTAAACGTGAGCTGCAATTCCTCATCGCATCGGATGAAACAGAGATTCAGGCGATGGCGGTGGAGGCCAAGAAGCGTGAAGTGATTGCACTGGCGCATCAGGCTTTCAATCAGCTTCTGCGGAGTTACGATCAGCTCCGCATTCATCACGACGAAGTGACGCTGGCGCAGCAGTCCATTGAAGCCACGCGCATCCAGTACACGGCTGGAAAGGCGTTGCAGCCGGACGTGCTCAAAGCGGGCGTTGCCTATTCACGCCTTGCAGAACACGAAATCACGCTCGAACGTGATGCCGATTCCGCCCGCGCCGAATTGAATACATTGATGGGGCGTCCGCCGGATCAACCGTTGGAAGTCGAAGGGAGCTACGGGATTCTTGAAACGCTGCCAACCCAGGAGGCGCTGCGGAGTCTCGCCGTTGCGAACCGGCCGGAACTGCTCGAACTGGATCTGATGACGAAGCAGTCCGCGCGCAAGGTCGAACTCGCACGCAAAGGACTCAATCCGGATTATTCAGTTACCGCTGGATACATGTTGATGCCCAGCGGCTCATCGAATCGAAACGGATGGATGGGCGAGGTATCCATGACTCTGCCCTGGCTGAATCGCAGCAAACACGATTCTGAGATTCAACAAGCCAGGGAAGAGCACGATGCGATTCTCGCGGAGTACCAAAAGCAGCTCTCTTCAATTTCCCGAGAGATCCGCGAAGCGCTTATCCGTGCTCAATCGGCTCTCAAAATTGTGGAACTCTACCGCGACACGCTGAGGCCGGACACCGCCAGCGTATCGAAAGCCGCAACCGTTGCCTACCAGACGAACCAGAGCAGCCTTCTCAGCGTGCTCGACACACGAACCATGTCCATCGAAGTGGAGTACGCGCTTTTCGATGCGCTCTCAAACTACGAACAAAGTCTTGCGGACATGGAACGTGCCGTTGGTGCATCCGTTCCGGGAGAAAGGAAGCCGTTATGACGCGGAAGAAATCGCTTCTGCTGGTCGCTGGAATTGTCTTGAGCCTTTCTGTAGTTGGCCTCGGCGGATTGCTGTGGCATCGACGTGCTGCAACAGGCCCGGAGATGGTGCAGCAGTTACCCGCGAGCGAACCGGCTGTCCCGCCATCTCCAGAAAACGCTGTCGGCGCCGCTGTTCAACTTTCTGCGGAAGAGCAACAGAAGGTCGGCGTGGAAACAACCGAGATCCATCGCGAATCCCTTACCGACGAAATACCCGCGATAGGGCGAGTCACGGAGGCTGAATCCGCCGTGAGGACGATCAGTACGCGCTATGGTGGCCGCATCGATCGCCTGTTCATAAACTTCAGCGGGCAGCCGGTGCAGACAGGGGACCCGATCGCTCTGATCACAATCACGGGTCAGCCCGTACAAAAAGACGAACCGTTTTCGACGAACTTCAGCCCGGGGCTTATTGCCGCTGCTGAGGAATACAAGTTTGCGTTGGAGAACCGGAAGCACGTTCACGACAGTTCTCGTCCGGAGGCCACTGCACAGGCGGATGCGCTTGTCGAAGCCAGCCGGATTCGGCTTGAACGTTGGGGGCTGACCCCCGAGCAGGTCGAAGGCATGAGCACAACTCCCGAGCGGCCCATTCAAATCACGATCAATTCCACAGTCTCCGGAATAGTGCGCACACGAAAGGCCATCGAAGGACAGTTCGTCAATCCTGGCGACACGCTGATGGAATTGACGGACCTCGGCGCCGTCTGGGTGATGGCGGATGTCTTCGATACCGATATCGCGCGAATTCGTCCAGGACTGCCGGCGCTGATTACAAGTGAAGCATTGCCGAACACGAAGCTGCGCGGCGAAGTTTCGTTCATCGATCCTCATTCCGATCCCCAGGCCCGCACGACTCCGGTCCGGATTCAACTCGAGAATCCCGGCACTCGACTGAAGCCCGGAATGGTGGTGCAGGCGACGTTTCAAATGGCGCTCGGCAGTGTTCTGACGGTTCCGCAGTCCGCGATCATCGACACGGGAATGGACAAGACCGTTTACGTGGCTCACGAAAACGGAATCTTTGAACGCCGCAGCATTCACGTGGGCTCGCCCGTCAAGGATCGCTATCCCGTCGTGGAAGGCTTGAAGTCCGGCGAAAAGGTTGTCTCGAATGGCGCCTTCCTCATCGACTCGCAGACCAGGCTGACTGGCGGCCTCACTGGAATGTTCGGCGGGTCGAAATCTTTTGCCGAACCTGTGCCCGCCAGCGATTACAAGACGACGTTCCGAATCGAACCCGATCCGCCGGCAGGCGGCAAGGACAACACGATTCATGTGGTTGTTGTGGATTCCGCAGGGAAGCCGGTGAGCGACGCCCAGGTCCGCATGACCTTGATCATGCCGGCGATGCCATCGATGGGAATGCCGGAAATGCGGAGTAGCGGCGATTTGAAGTGGAACGGAACCGAATACACCGGTCCTATTCACATCATGATGGCAGGTCCATGGAACGTCGTTGTGGAAGCCCAGCGTGGCAATCGGCCGTTGTCGGTTTACCGCACGAACTTGAGCGCACGCTGAGGAGAACCTTTCATGATCAACCGCCTTATTGAAATGTCACTGAAGAACCGGTTTCTCATCGTCCTGGCGTACCTGTTGCTCGCAGGATGGGGTTACTGGGCCCTGCTCTCGACGCCCATCGACGCAATCCCCGATCTCAGCGAGAACCAGGTGATCGTCTTCACCGACTGGGCCGGGCGAAGCCCGCAGGAAGTGGAAGATCAGATCACTTATCCACTGACAGTCAATTTGCAGGGGCTGCCTGGCGTGCGCACCGTCCGGTCCTCTTCGGCATTCGGCTTCTCGATGGTCAATATCATTTTCGAAGACAGCACCGACGTGTACTTCGCGCGCACACGCGTTCTCGAACGATTGAATCTTGCATCGAGTTTCCTTCCTCCAGGCATTGTGCCGACTCTCGGCCCCGACGCGACTGGTGTTGGACAAGTGTTCTGGTACACCGTGGATGGCCCCTATGATCCGGCGCGTCTGCGATCGCTGCAGGATTGGTTTATCCGTTACCAGTTGAATTCCGTGCCCGGAGTTGCAGAGGTCGCCAGCATTGGCGGGTTTGTGCGGCAGTACCAGGTTGATGTCGATCCCGTGAAGCTGCGCGCGTACAACATTCCAATCCGAATGGTTTTCGACGCCATTCAACGCAGCAACAACAACGTTGGCGCAAAGGTTATCGAAGCCAATGACCGGGAATTCCTCGTTCGAGGACTTGGGTTGATTCAATCGCCCGGCGACATCGAAAGCATTGCGCTGGTGAACTCGAACGGCACTCCCGTGTCGATACGCAATGTGGCATCGGTTAAGCTGGGGCCGGAGTTTCGTCGCGGAGTTCTCGATAAGAACGGCGTCAACGCGGTGGGCGGCGTTGTGGTGATTCGATACGGCGCCAACGCCCGGCAGGTCATTCAGGACGTGAAGGCGAAAATCGCATCACTGGAGTCGGGGCTACCGAACGGAGTGAAGATCGTGCCCTTCTACGATCGAAGCGAATTGATCGGTCACGCGGTGAACACGCTGAAAGATGCCCTGATTGAAGAAATCATCCTGGTGACGCTGGCGCACATCCTGTTCCTTTGGCACTTCCGCAGCATTCTCATTGTGACGCTCCCTCTTCCGCTGGCGGTGTTGTCGTCATTCCTGTTGATGCGTTACGCGGACATCTCATCGAACATCATGTCGCTTGGCGGCATTGCCATTGCGATCGGCGTGCTGGTCGATGCGGGAATCGTGATGACGGAAAATGTGTTGCGGCACGCCGAACAAGCCTTTGAAGAACACGGCGAATACCGGAGCCGGATTCAGGAGATTACGTTGAAGGCCGCGCAGCTTGTTGGTCGTCCCATCTTTTTCTCAATGGCGATCATCATTCTGGCGTTTGTGCCGGTTTTCGCTCTGACGGGCATGGAAGGAAAACTGTTTCATCCCCTGGCATTCACGAAGACCTTCGCCATGCTCGCGTCGACAATTATCGCGGTGACGCTGGTCCCGGTTCTGTGTACGTTTCTCATTCGCGGCCGCCTTCATCCGGAAAGCCACAACCCCGTGATGAGAATCCTGCGCAGTCTGTACAAGCCGATTCTCGGTTTTGCGTTGCGGCATCGGGTTGTTACATTGCTGACCGCCGCAGCGCTTTTCATCGTCGCAGTGTATCTGGCAACAACGATTGGTTCGGAATTCATGCCTCCCCTCGATGAAGAGACGGCGATGTGGATGCCCATTGCGGATCCGAGCATCTCCTTGACCAAGGCTACCGAGCTGATGGGCAAACAGGACCGGATCATCGCAGCGGATTCTGACGTCAAAATGGTCGTCGGGAAGATCGGCCGTGCGGAAACCTCGACGGATCCCGCTCCCGTGAACATGAGCGAGACCATCATCACCTTCAAGCCCCGGGACGAATGGCCAAAGGGCATGACCAAGGATTCCATTCTTCAACGACTCGACGACAAGTTGCGGACCCCGGGGGTTACGAATATCTGGACCCAGCCGATTCGAAATCGCATCGATATGTTGTCCACGGGCATACGCACGCAGGTGGGCGTGAAGGTTTTCGGCAAGGATCTGCACGTGATCGAAGCCAAGTCCGCCGAAATCGAACGGGTCCTGCACGATGTTCCCGGAGCTGTGGACCTTTACGCGGAACGCATCACCGGCGCTCCCTATGTTGAGATTCGCATCGATCGTGATGCGGCCGCACGCCGCGGCGCATCGGTGGGAGATATTCAGGACGTGATCGAGACAGCGATTGGCGGAAAGAACGTCACGTACACCATCGAGGGACGTGAGCGGTATCCGGTACGCGTTCGTTACGCGAGGGATTTCCGGGAAGACATCGGCAACCTGCGAAGCGTACTGGTGTCGGGGGCGAGTGGGGCGCCCGTTCCGCTTGGCGAGGTTGCGCAGATTGGCGTTGCGATCGGACCTTCCATGATTACGAGCGAGAACAGTCTCTTACGCGGAACGGTTCTGATGAACGTGCGGGGACGAGATGTGGGTGGCTTTGTCGAGGAAGCCAGGCGCGTCGTCGCGCAGAAGGTGACGATGCCGCCGGGCTACTACATCGAATGGAGCGGCCAATATGAGAATCAGATTCGCGCAAAGGAAAGGTTGCAAATCGTCATACCTGTCGTTCTTCTGATTATCTTCGTGCTGCTCTATATGACGTACAACTCGGTCCGGGAAGCCCTGCATGTGTTGCTTGCGGTTCCATTTGCGCTGACCGGCGGCGTCTTCCTGCTGAAGTATCTTGGCTATAACTTTTCCGTGGCCGTTTGGGTGGGCTTCATCGCGCTGTTTGGCACCGCGGTTCAGACTGGCGTCGTCATGGTGATCTACCTGGAGGAAGCCGTTCGGAGAAAGATCGCGCAGACAGGCCCGCTGACAAAAGCTACCTTACGTGAAGCGGTCATCGAAGGTGCGTTGCTGCGTCTCCGGCCAAAAATCATGACCGTCGCCACCGTTGTCGCAGGTCTTCTGCCGATCATGTGGTCCACTAGAACGGGCGCTGAAGTCATGAAGCCCCTGGCCACGCCGGTTCTGGGGGGAATGGTGAGCTCGCTGATTCACGTGCTCATCGTTACGCCGGTGATCTTCACGTGGCTGCGTGAGCGGGAATTGCGGAAGAATCAAAGTGGGCTGAAATCCGAATCGGTGCGCTAGTGACTTTCGGAAATCCAACAAAGGCAAGTCACGGCTGCAAGGTGGACCATTCCTCAATTTTGACTCGTGCAACCATCGGCGCCATGCCTTTACCGTCCGGATGAAATATCAGCGCCTCACCATCGGCGACGCCAGACACCTGAGGAAACGCCCGAGCCAGGTTCGGCATGTGGGTCACGATGATGATGTTTCCCATTTTCGGGACCTGTGTGGTTCTTTCCCGCAGCCATGCACCGTCGGCGTCGGATACGCCCTGCATGCTCTGGCCGCGGTCGCCGAGTTCGGCGTGGGGCTGCGGATTGCCAAGTTGGGCGTACTTCACAGTCTCTAGCGCCCGATACGTCGGGCTCGTTGGAACCTCTCCAATTGGGATCTTCAGATCGCGGAGAGCTTTGCCCATCGATATTGCGCTGGTTTGCCCGGCCTTATCCAGCTGGCGTTCCAGATTCACATTGTCCGGATTAGCGGCCTGTTTGCTCGGTGTCTCGCGAGGCGAACTCGTATGGCGCATCACGATGACGTAGCCGCCTTGCCGCAACGCTGTGACGAGCGCGCTGCCTGAAAGAGTCTGCGACTGTGTGATGCCAGTGACGGCCAGTATTCCGACGGCACTCATCAGCGCGAGTGCACATACCAAACGCATTCCCAATTTCATGTTTGGACCTCCTTTTCGATCCACCGCATTACCAGCACAATACTCGTATCAGCGAAATGGTTCAAAGGCCTGGATCAAGTCCGGCCTTGTCGCGACATCGAGGGGATTCACACGGCGTGATATTCTTGTCCGGTGAGCGGTTCAAGCCAACAGAGCGTGGATATCCGATACGGCGCCCAATCCAGCGCGCAATTGATACTCGATGTCGCGAAGGCGGCGAGCAGCCATCTGGATCTGCCCGAAGTACTCGAAGCCCTGATTGTCGCGCTCAAGCCGACAATTCGTTTCGACGCCATCTCCGTATTCGTGATCGAGGGCGAATATGTTCGGCTCCACTCCCTGCATGTCGAGCGGATTGGCCGGCGCCCAGGGGAATCCGTGGAAAGCGTGGTGGCGCGAGCCGCATCCTCGGTCAACGTTCCTGCGAAGAAGGTCACCAGGCACCCGCTCGCCGAACATCATGTCAGCGAAGTCGCTTCTTCGCACAAGCCCTACGTTTGTTCCGACCTTCAGGTTCAGAAGCGATTTGATGAGGATGCGCGCCTGCTGGAATTCGGCGTTCGCAGTTACATCTCTTTGCCATTGATGAAACGCGGCGAGCTGCTGGGTGCGGTCGACTTTATTTCCTTCGAGACTAGGTCGTTCGAGGACGGCGCCGTGCAGCTGCTTCAGGATGTCTCGGAGATCGTTTCCATTACCGTTTCCAACGCGCTGGCCTACGAGGAAATCCGGGCGCTGAAAGAGCAGCTCCAGGCGGAGAACCGCCTGTTGCAGGACGAAATCGTTCAACGATCGATTTTCGAGGAGATCGTCGGATCGTCGCAGTCCCTGCGAAACGTATTGGGTGCGATCGACAGAGTCGCTCCCACAGACTCCACCGTTCTGATCACCGGAGAAACCGGCACCGGCAAGGAACTCATCGCGCATGCCATTCACCGGCGTTCGCCACGCTCCGGCCGCGCTCTGGTCAAGGTGAACTGTGCCGCGCTGCCTGCGGAATTGATTGCGAGCGAACTGTTCGGCCACGAAAAGGGAGCCTTTACCGGAGCGCTTCAACAGCGGATAGGCCGGTTCGAAGCGGCAAACGGCGGCACGATCTTCCTCGATGAAATCGGCGAGTTGACGCCGGAGATGCAGATTTCACTTCTGCGCGTTCTCCAGGAAAGGGAATTCGAGCGGGTCGGTGGCGACAGGACCATCCACACCGATGTCCGAGTCATCACCGCCACCAACCGCGATCTGCAGCGGGAAGTTGCCGATGGCCGCTTTCGAATGGACCTTTACTACCGGTTGAATGTCTTCCCGGTTCACGTTCCTTCATTGCGCGAGCGCGCCGACGATATCCCCATCCTGGTGGACTATTTCATCTCGCGTATTGCGGGCCGCATGGGAAAACGTATCGATCAGATCGACAAGCGAACCTCCGATGCCCTCGAGAAGTATTCATGGCCGGGAAATATTCGGGAATTGCAGAACGTGATCGAGCGCGGCGTGATTCTGGCCGACAGCGACGTGTTTCGATTGGAACCGGGCACCCTGCCTCAGGATGCGCGAATCACCTCGAAGACGGCTGAGCCGGAATCGCGGAACCCACGAGACGATCACAAGGGACGGATCGAAACGATTTTGAAGGAGACACGCGGCCGAATTTCAGGGCCGGACGGGGCGGCGGCTCGTCTGGGTATCGCCGCATCGACCCTGGAGTCGCGAATCAAGGCATTGAAAATCAACAAACACGTGTTTCGGGGGAATGCATGATTATGATGTGGCCCCTGATTTGCATGGTGTATACGATGGGAGCCGTCAAGCCGTGTTAAAAATTACTTCAACCCGCGAAAACGAAAAGGTATCCAGAGTGAGGCTGTGTGGCCAACTCACCAAGGAGTATCTCCCGGAGGTGGAACGCACGCTCGCCGGTGAAAGCGTCGAAGCTGAAATTGTGGCGCTCGACCTTTCAAATGTGACCTTTGTAGATCGCGACGCGATGGTCTTTCTCTGTTCCGCCAAGTCGCGAAACATTGCCATCGAGAACTGTCCCTCGTACGTCATCCGCTGGATCAAACAGGAACGACTCTGCGGTTCTGCCTCCGACGACTCTCACGAAGCCGACTCCAAGTAAGAAACAAAACCCCCGATTCCCCAATCGCCCGTGGAACTTGCCGTGCCTGTTCCCTGCACATCTGATGATTCAGGGAGGTCCATCGTGTTCTATCTGCTTCAGGTTTACGCGTTGCTGGGTGGTGCTGTCTTCCTTGCTGCGGGCTTGATTCTTCTGACTTTGCTCGCCTGGTTCGAAATTCAGGAATACCTCGCGGCGCAACAGAGAATCCAGAATCGACTCGCGAGTTTCGTGAAACCTCTCGCGAATTCGCGAAACATTTCGCGATCTCACGTCCGCGGTTCTTTCACTCCACACCAGATTCAATAACTTAACGAATGGCACGCGTGTTGCGATTAGCGGTGCCATCAACAAAGGAGGATTCCATGAAGAGATCAATTGTTTCAGTCGCAGCGCTGCTCATTTTCGCATCAACCGCGATGGCTCAGGTGGAAGAGCCGTCACAAATTAATTTTCTGGGAACGGGCATTGTGACCCGGCACACCACGGCGGATTCGAATTCGTACGGCAGCACGAAGTCCGGCGGAGGGCTCGTTGGCTACTCGTATCAGTTCAACCGCTGGGCGAGCGTGGAAGGCAACTATGGATTCACACGCAACAATCAGAACTACTTTGCCTCGACCGGACAGTCTTCGATTCGATCCGACATTCATGAAGTGACCGGATCGTTCGTCTACCGCGTTCCGGCTCATCTCGCCAGAATTCGGCCGTTTGCTCTTGCAGGAGGCGGCGCTTTAATTTTCAATCCGACGGACCAAACCACAATTCAAGGTGCAACTCGTCAGGCGAAAGCCGCCTTTGTCTATGGCGGTGGCGCCGATATCAATATCGTGCACCACTTCGGTGTACGTGCCGAGTATCGCGGTTTCGTATTCAAGACGCCGGACTTCACTCTGGGCGGTTTGACTCTCGACAAGTTCACGCACGTTGCACAGCCGGCCGCAGGATTCTTTGTCCGATTCTAACGATTGAAGGAGCGCACCATGATTCACGTCAAGGTCCAATATGACCCACGTCAGCGGGTGTTCAAGCTGGTCGATCAGGAGTACAGGACGCTTCTTGAAGGCGATGCGCTTTACGATCTGGCCATCCCTCTCATGTTTGAAGAATCGGAAGTAGAGGACTTTGTTTCGACCGGTATCGCCCACGCGTAACGGTTTTTTTTGGAAAGGAGCAATTCGTGATTTTCGCAGCAACTTATTCACGTGTTTTCACCCTGGCACTGATTGCAGCATCGCTGGTCGCGACCGGCTGTAACGCCGGCGCGAGCGTATCGAATGCGGCAGCGCCGCCTCCGGTGCCGGAAGTTTCGGTAACAACGGTCCATAGCGAAGACACGCCGATATACAGCGATTACACGGCCCAGACCTTTGCCCGCGACATGGTCGAGGTGCGCGGCCGGGTGGATGGATATATCGAGAAGCGGCTGTTCGAGACTGGTACCGATGTCAAAGCCGGACAGCCGCTCTACACCTTGGATCTGCGGCCTTATGAAGCCGATGTGCAAAAAGTCCGAGGCGAACTTTCACAAAGTGAAGCCGACAAGGAATTTGCCGCCAATCAGGTCGGGCTGCTTCAGGCGGAAGCCGATCTGGCGCAGGCCCAGGCGAATCTTGTGAAAGCGCAGCAGGATGTCGCCCGGCTCCAGCCTTTGGTCAAGCAGGAGGCCGCAGCGCAGCAGGATCTCGACAACGCGCTGGCGGCATTGCAGGCGAATCAGGCCAGCGTCCGCGCCAAACAGGCCAGCGTGGAGCAGGCACGCCTTTCGACAAAAGCTCAGATTGAAACGACGGCTGCCCATGTCGAGTCGCAGAAGGCGTCGCTTCGATCCTCGGAGCTCAATCTGGAGTACGCCACGATTCGCGCCCCCATTTCCGGCCGTATCGGAGACAGCATGGTTCAGGTTGGCGGGCTCGTGACGCGAAGCTCCGCTCAGCCGCTTACGACGATCGTGCCGCTCGATGTGATCTGGGTGCGGTTCAAACTCAGCGAGAACGAATACTTCGACTACGAAAGAAGGACGAAGAAGGAACAGAGCATTCCATTGCAGCTGGTTCTCGCCGACGGTCAGCCGTATCCGCACGAAGGACGCATTCAGAACACCGTCAATCAAGTCGATGCGAAAACGGGAACGATCGAGCTGCAGGCAACGTTTCCGAATCCGGAGCGGATTGTTCTTCCCGGTCAGTTCGGCCGTGTGCGCATGCGGACTGAGAATCGAAAGAACGCGATCCTGGTTCCGCAGAAGGCGGTTCAGGAAGTGCAGGGCCTGCAATCGGTGCTGACGGTGAGTGCCGACGGTAAGGTTCTCGTCCGCACCATCGTGACAGGGGAGCGCATCGGAGAGCGATGGGTCGTCCTGCAGGGCTTGAGTGCGGGTGAACGCGTCATCGTGGAAGGAATCCAGAAGGCCATGCCGGGCAGCGTTGTAACGCCTCGCGAGGAATAGTCGAATCCCTCTCCCTCAGGGAGAGGGTGACGCCCATCGATAGATGGGCGGCGGGTGAGGGAATCCAAATCACCCAATACGGATTCCCTCATCCGGACTCCACATCCAAAAGGAAGGTAGCTTATGGCTCGTTTTTTCATCGATCGTCCAGTCTTCGCGATTGTCATCGCGATCGTGATTGTCATCCTGGGTGGCGTCGCAGTCGTCAATCTGCCCATAGCCACGTATCCGGAGCTCGTGCCTCCGGTCGTTCAGATCGTCGCAAGCTATCGCGGCGGCAACTCACTCGATCTGGAAAAGACCGTTGCGCAACCCATCGAGCAGCAACTCACCGGACTCGACGGCATGCTCTACTTCCTTTCGAAGAGTTCCAACGATGGTGTGATGACAATCGACGTGACCTTCGAACTGGGAACCGACGTCGATCTCGCGACGGTCAAGACTCAAAACAAGGTGAACGTGGCACTGCCATCGCTGCCGCCGGAAGTTCAACGCGTCGGCGTGTCCGTGAAGAAGGTTTCGTCCGCGTTCCTTTTGGCAGTTGGTGTAACCGCGGAAGACGGCCGATACGATTCACTCTTCCTCAACAACTACTCGACGATTAATCTTGTCGATAAAATCGGAAGTATTCCCGGAGTTGGAGACACGCGGCTGGCTGCGACCGAGGATTACGGCATGCGGGTTTGGGTCAACCCCGACAAGATGGCGAAGCTCGGCGTCACCGCCACCGACGTCAGCCGTGCGATTCAATCGCAGAACCGGCAGAATCCAGCCGGTGCGCTGGGCCAGCCTCCTACGCCATCCGGTACCGCCTTCCAGTATCCGGTAACGGCTGCGGGACGTCTCCTTGAGCCCGCGCAATTCTCCGACATCATTCTCCGAGCCGACTCCAGCGGATCGTTGCTGCGCCTCCGCGATATCGGCCGCGTCGAACTTGGAGCGCAGGACTACAAATCGTTCAGTCGAATTTCAGGGAAGCCCGCGTCTGTAATCATCGTGTACCTGTCGCCGGGAGCCAATGCCGTGGATACGGCCAATCGCGTCACGGCATTTCTCGACGGCGCCAAAAAGAGTTTTCCGGCCGGCATCGACTACAAGATCGTTTATGACGCGACCAAGTTTGTCCGAGCCGCGATCCGCGAAGTCGTCGAAACGCTTCTGATCGCAGTGACTCTGGTCATCCTCGTGGTCTTTCTGTTCCTTCAGAACTGGCGTGCGACGTTGATTCCTCTTCTGACCGTTCCGGTCGCGATCATCGGCACGTTCGCGCTGTTTCCACTGCTGGGCTTCTCAATCAACATGACCAGCATGTTTGGGCTCGTGCTCGCAATCGGCATCGTGGTGGACGATGCCATCGTTGTGGTCGAGGCCGTACAGCACAAAATTGATCAGGGCATGAGTCCACGCGATGCCACGGTCCAGGCGATGCACGAAGTGTCGGGACCTGTCGTTGCCATCGCACTGGTCTTGAGCGCGGTATTCGTTCCCGTCGCATTCCTCGGCGGCATCAGCGGCGAGATCTATCGCCAGTTCGCCCTGACGATCGCGACATCGGTGCTGATATCCGCATTCAGCGCACTTTCGCTGAGCCCGGCGTTGAGCGCACTGCTGCTTCGCCCGGCAAAAGCAACTCGCGGACGATTCTTCGGCTGGTTCAATCGAGCCTTTGAATGGTCCACGCAACGTTATCTCTCGGGGGTGCGCACGTTCATTCGAAGGTCTGCACTGGCAGCCGTTGCGCTGCTTGCGCTGTATGTCACCGTTGTGGGGCTGTTCAAAGCCGCTCCCGGTGGTTTTCTTCCCGACGAAGATCAGGGCGTCATTTTCGTCCTCCTGCGTCTGCCAGATGGCGCGTCACTCGAACGCAATGAAGCGGTGTCGGCCGAAGCCCAAAAAGTCCTGATGTCGATACCGGGTGTTCAGGACACCTTCATTCTCGGCGGACTTGATATCAGCACGCGTACCAACAGTTCCAATGCGTCGACCATCATCGCGGTGCTGAAACCCTGGGAGGAACGCAAGACCGCGGACCTGCAATTCGGAAGCATTCTGCGCACGATCAACATGCACGTCAGTCAGATTCAAGGCGCGTTCGCGTTTGGTTTTGGCTTGCCTCCGATCCTGGGCCTGGGAACCTCGGGCGGTTTTGAGTTCATGGTGGAAGACCGCACCGGCGGCGACGTTGGTAAACTCGCCGATGCGGCGCAGAGCCTTGCCGGCAACGCCAGGACTCAGCCGGCCCTGGGCCAGGTTGCGAACACGTTTCGTGTCGCGGTGCCGAGCTATCAGGTTCGCCTCGACGATGAAAAGGCGCAGTCGCTCGGAATTCCGACCACAGACGTCTACGACGGTCTGCAAACTTTTCTCGGCGGACTCTATGTCAACGACTTCAACCGATTCGGACGCACATGGCGCGTGATCATGCAGGCGGAGCCGGAGTATCGCAGGAATCCCGACGCGGTGAACCGCTTCTACGTGCGTTCGGCGAACAACGACATGGTGCCGTTGAGCACGTTGGTTACGATGAACCGAACCAGCGGGCCGGACGTGGTCTATCGCTTCAATCGATATCGCGCGGCCCAGTTAATTGGACAAACGGCTCCGGGCTTCAGTTCCGGCCAGTCCGCTGCAGCGATGGAAACACTCGCAAAGCAGCATCTGCCGGCGGGCTTCGATTTCGAGTGGACCGGAACGGTGTTCCAGCAAAAACTCTCGGAAGGCAAGGAAGGCTTCATCTTCGGGTTTGCCGCAATTCTCGTTTTCCTTTTTCTCGCCGCGCAGTACGAAAGCTGGTCGATCCCATTTGCCGTGGTGCTGGCAGTGCCGTTGGGATTGTTCGGCGCGCTCGTGGGGATAATGACGCGTTCTTATGCCTACGATGTGTACACGCAAATCGGTATCGTCACGCTCATCGGCCTGGCGTCGAAGAACGCGATCCTGATTGTGGAGTACGCGAGGCAACAGCACGAGAACGGCAAGTCGATAGTGGAATCGGCGGTGACCGCCGCTCAGTTGAGGCTGCGGCCCATCATCATGACATCGCTGGCATTCATCCTGGGCGTTGCTCCGCTTCTCGTCGCGACGGGCGCCGGCGCCGCGTCTCGCCGCGCGCTAGGGACCACCGTGTTCTCAGGAATGACGGCCGCGACGTTACTGGCCGTGTTGTTTGTTCCGACGCTCTATGTGATCACCCAGACAATTACGATGAGATTCAGGGCAGTTCTCGTTGCCACGGCTTCTCTCTTCCTGTTCGGCTGTGTCATGGGACCGAACTACCAGCGACCGAAGCTGGAGACGCCTGCCGCGTTTCGCGGCGCCGATACACCGGCCAGTGAGGTTTCATTGGCCGACACCGCGTGGGCGGATCTGTTCAAGGATCCGGTTCTGACCGATCTGATTTCGACCTCGCTCAAGCAGAACTACGACGTCCGAATTGCGGCGGAGCGCGTGCTTGAGGCGAGAGCCGAACTCGGTATCTCGGATTCGGAATTGCTGCCGACCGTTGACATCGATGGCACATTCTCAGCGAATCGAAATTCGCTGATCGGTTCCAATCGATTCCTGCCGCCAGGTGTCACCAACGATGTGAGCTTCACGCAGCTTGGATTTCGTCTGGGCTGGGAACTCGATGTTTGGGGGCGGGTTCGACGCTTGCGGGAAGCCGCGCGCGCCGAGTACCTGGCCACGGAAGAAGCCCGACGTGGAGTGACGACAACTCTCGTGGCGGATGTGACCTCGTCTTATCTCGCACTGCGCGAGTTCGACATGGAGCTCGAGATCGCGCGCAAGACTCGCGATCTCGGCGAAAACGGACTCCGCCTGACGACCTTGCGGCAGCAAAGTGGCGCAGCAACGGCGTTGGACGTTCATCAGGCGGAACAAGTGTTGCGATCGGCCACCGCGCAGATCGCCGCATCGGAGCGTGCAATCGCGCAGCAGGAGAATGCCCTGAGTGTTCTGCTTGGAAGAGCTCCCGGAGACATCGCGCGCGGAAAGCGGCTCGACGAACTGGCTGCGCCCGCCGCAGTACCGTCTGGACTGCCTTCGGCATTGCTGGCCAGGCGCCCCGACATTCGCGAGGCTGAGCAGTCCCTCATCGCTGCGAACGCAGAGATCGGCGCAGCGAGGGCTTTGTACTTTCCGCAGATTTCGCTGACCGGTTTCTTGGGCGGACAAAGCCGCGCTCTCACCGATCTGTTCACCGGCCCTGCCCGGCAATGGAATTTGAGTCCAGCCGCGAGCCTGCCGATATTCAATGCCGGACGGCTTCGTTCGAATGTCAAGGCCACCGAAGCCTTTCAACGGGAAACGCTGGCGCGATACGAGAAGACAATCCAGTCGGCATTCCGCGAAGTGTCGGATTCGTTGATCGCATACAACAAGACGACAGAGCAGCTGGCGCAGCAGCAGCTTCTGGTCAATGCACTGGCTGAGTCCGACCGCCTGTCCCTCGTTCGCTATCAGGGTGGTCTGGACAGTTACCTTCAGGTGCTCGATGCCGAACGGAACCTCTTTCAAGGCCAGCTTGCGGAAGCCGTACTTCGTCGAAACACGCTTCTGTCTATCGTTCAGCTCTATCGAGCACTGGGCGGAGGATGGCAATAATTCGTTCATGAAAAAGGAGAATATGGATGTCGAAGAAACTTGCAGGTAAGGTCGCACTGGTCACCGGTGGATCGCGCGGGATAGGTGCGGCCATTGCGAAACGGCTCGCCGAAGACGGTGCGGACGTTGTCATCAGTTATTCGGTGTCCCGCGAGAAGGCCGAGAAAATTGTCGGCGAGTTAAAGAAGGCCGGCGTGCGCGCAGAAGCCATCAAAGCGGACCAGGCCGACGCGGATCAGGCCGCGGCTTTGGTGAAAACGGTTTCCGAACGTTTCGGTCGCCTGGACATTCTCGTCAATAACGCCGGTGTCTTTCTGATGGGAAAGGTGGACGAAGCTTCAACCTCTCTGGCGGATTTCAATCGTCTGTTCGCGGTCAATGTGGTTGGTGTGGCGGCTGCTGTTCGCGCTGCGGCCGGAATCATGGTGCAGGGTGGACGAATCGTGACGATCGGTTCCATTGTGGGAGATCGCACCTCGTTTCCCGGATTGGCCGACTACTCGGCGACGAAGTCCGCCGTGGTTGCCTACTCGAGAGGCTGGGCTCGCGATCTCGGGCCGAAGGGAATAACGGTGAACGTCGTTCAGCCCGGACCGATCAACACCGAGATGAACCCGGAAACCGGCGACTTTGCTGCGGCATTGATCGCGCGTAATCCTCTTGGCCGCTATGGCCGGCCGGAAGAGGTTGCTGCTGCCGTGGCTTTTCTGGCGAGTCCGGAAGCGTCCTACATCAACGGGACCACACTTACCGTCGATGGCGGTCTGAACGCCTGATACTCGCGAAGAGAATTTCGACATTCCGCGCCGCGTTTCATTGGATAATCAGTACCGCCACAGGAACAACGGCGTCTGTGCAGACAATGAGGTTTTCGGATGGATTCTTCCGCCGGAAGCCTCTTTCTTTTTTACCTGGAGGTTAAAAGATATGACGGAAAAGAAAACGGTGTCGAAACCGAAAGAGGGTGCCGCGAAACGAAAGACGGCGCCGAAGGGATTGAAGGCCGCGCCGCCAAGGAAACGGATTCCTAAAGCCGTAAACGTGGTTTCTGAAAGTGAGATCGAGCACAAAGCTTACGCTCTGTGGGAAAGCCGCGGCCGACCCATGGGCTCACCCGAAGAAGACTGGTTCAACGCGAAAGATCACTTTGGTTCCGGAGAGGCAACCTAGGCATTTCAGAATCAGGTTCAACTCGCGTCGTTGCTCATGCGGGCTCTGGCTTTCGGTTAAACAGGCGAATGATCGCAATGACGATCGAGCCGGCAATCCCTCCGAAAACAAGAGAAGCAACGATCCACCTCCCCGCGGTTGCGAAAGGGATCGTGATGAAACCCGTGAGAGGCGAGGAGTCCGCCAGCCCTCCGAACCGTTGCTGCGGCCAATTGTAAATCCGCGCGAGCCAATACGTGGGCAGGACCATCACACGCGTCAGAACCACATACAGGGCGACAAGCTTGATCAGCGTGCCATAGGGTCGAGGCGCTCCGGATGTCGCGAGCCGGATGGCAAAGTACATCGGACCAATCACGAGATGCAGCGCAACCACGCTGATGTAATTGGCGACGGCATCCGGTGCTCCATACTGTTCGACCACGACCCTCAGAACCACGGCGATTGCCGCGACGATCAACGGCCATTTCAGCATTCCCTTCAAGGTCTTTACCTCCGGCGAATGAGTGTATCGCTACTGCACCATTGAGAGCCTGCAGACGAATCAAAATGCAGGGACCGGGCGCTGTCATAATATTGTAATCCGCGTCGCGTATCCTCTGCGCATGCGGCGCATTGCCATTATCCCGATTGTACTGGTCCTTGTTGCTTCGCAGCTTCTGACGGCGCCGTCGAACGACATCCAGTTTATCTTCACCTCAGACGTGCACTACGGCATTACTCGTTCTTCGTTTCGCGGACTGGAAAATGTCGATGCTCACACCGTCAATGCCGCAATGGTCGGGGAGATCAATGAATTGGCGCATTCCAGCTTTCCGGCCGATGGAGGCCTTCGGTCGGCACTGCCGGTAGGGCCTGTGGATTTCATTGCTGTCGGCGGTGACATAGCCAATCGAGAGGAGGCAGCGGCCGGGGAGGCAATCCAGAGTGCCGCCACGTCCTGGTCACAGTTTCAATTGGACTATGCAAGCCGCCTCGATCTGATTGATCGTACCGGCAACAGACTTCCGCTCTATGTGATTCCAGGCAATCACGACGCGTCGAATGCCGTTGGCCATTACAAACCCATGTTGCCTTTGATCGACAAGACTTCAATGGTGGGGATATTCAACCTCATGATGGCGCCGTCAACGCCGAAATCGGCATCGACCTATGAATACGCACGGGACAAAGTGAGGGTGGCTCACGATATCGGCGGTGTTCATTTCATGTTCATCACGCTCTGGCCGGATACCGGCACTCGGTCATGGATGGAAAGCGAACTCCTGCAAGTCGATTCATCCACGCCGGTCATCGTCTTCGCTCATGATCCTCCCGACTCCGATTCCAAACACTTCATCAACCCGAATGGACGGCACGACATTAACGAGATCGACAAGTTCGAGAATCTTCTGAGTGATGTGTTCGCCGACGATTCCGGAGGAGCGCGTTCGGTCGACGTCACGCCGCTGGCCGAACAGAAAGACCTGGAGCTTTTTCTAAGACAGCATCCGAATGTTACCGGCTATTTCCACGGCCACAACAACTGGAACCAGTTTTATGACTGGACCGGTCCGAACAACTCCGTCGTGCTCCACACGTTTCGCGTCGATTCGCCAATGAAGGGGCATTTTTCCGCGGCGGATGAAACCAAACTGTCGTTTCAGATTGCGACGATCAGTGGAGCATCGCGGTTGATGACCGTTCGTGAAGTTTTGTGGAACGCCGACCCCAATCATCCGGATGCGCCGGTAGCATGGGGCGCTTCGACGACCGTAGCGCTTGCGCCACGACCCGTCCACTGACTCGCGTTGGATTTGCTCGCAGAAGTCAGCCGATGCGCCGCCAGCCCATCCGCCCGCGCACAGTAATCGCCCGGCCCACGGGGAGGCGACTCCCCGCGGGTTTCGTTTGCATTGTCCGTTGTCACAAATTATTCACAACTAATCTCCAGGCGCAGCTCTGCTCTCTTGCTAGCTTCAAAGAGCATGATCTGTCTCACGAAGTTTCACGATATCGTTCAACTTCGAAGCCGCTTCGATTGGCGTCAATGGTCAACGATGCTCGTCATTGCGAGCGTCCTGGTTTTCACTCCCACCTCGCTCGTTTCGCAGGAAGATCAAATGATTCGATATCGAACGGAGGCGAACTACCTTGCCCATTTCGCCTCCTTCGTCGAATGGCCTTCGAATGCGTTTCCCGACGACCGGGCACCGATCGTGCTGTGCCTGCTGGGCAATGAAGGTTTCGCGGCATCCGTACAGGAATTGACGAAGGAATCGACGGTGCACGAGAGGAAGATCGAAGTGCGGACCTTGAAGACAATTGCCCTCGTTCGGCCCTGTCACATCCTTTTTCTCGGCCAGGAAGAGTCCGGAAGGTACGAGAAAATCTTCGATGCAGTTCAGGATCTGCCGATCCTCACGGTAGGTGAATCGAACGGATTCCTGGATTCGGGAGGGGCCATCAATTCCACGAATCGCTCCCAGTTGAAGTTGAGCGCCAACCTCCTGTCCATGGCACGCCAGGTGATCAATCTTCCGAAGACTAAATAAAGAATCGATTGCGCATCGCACTGGGCCGCTTGGTCGATTCTAAGAATTCCTCCCAGGGTCGTGTCTTCGGTGAGTAAATCCGTGGAAGTCGGAATTTGATTGAGGTGAATAACCAGGACTTAGTCTGATGTGTCGAAAGATTTGCGATGATATGTCGGAAGCGAATCATCGAGATGACGCTCAAGTAAACTCGAATTCGTCAGACGGGCCGAACTTCGCTGATTCCTCGATTCCTCTCACTAACGGTCTAATTTGGATTTCTACGTGACCGAGCAGGTTGCCAGAGCAGGATGTAACCGCCGACATCCGGATCGCGAATCAGCGCTGCCCGTCCATTGTGATAATCCATGATGCCGCCTTCCGAAACGGTGATCGCGCCGTTCTGCTTCGCTCTCTGATAAGCGGATTCAATATTGGAGACCTGAAAGCCGACATGGTTTGCATTGATGTCCTGGAATTTGATCGGCGGAGGAGTCTTGCCCTCGTTCACCGCGAACAAGCCCAGCTCGATGCGGAGGTTGTTGGTGGTCGTTGCCTGTGGGAACCAACCATTAAGCATGACCTGGGCGGCACCGAGACCGCCTTCCAGAGATGCATAGTCGCCGCCCAGTCCACTTAACGCAATCGAGAATAATGTTTTTGTGTTTTTCATGATGTCACCTGAAGTGAAGTGCCTCAGCCCCTGGTGGGTTCGCGACGGTGCCGCGAAGCAATCTGTTCCCATCCAAACCGCTGCACACTCTATCCGTAACGGTGAACATTCCGTACGACGTTGGAGTCGATTGAGCCTATTCCGGCAAAGCCGATGGTTTGTCCGCCATTAGATCTGCAAAGCGGGGATCTTCCCGCAGTCCCGCGAACGCGGCATCCTTGTAGACTTCTTTGATTCCCGCGTAGCCCTCCTTAATGGCGCGCTTCAGATATTCGAGGGCGCGGTCGATGGCCCCGGACCTGGCATACAGTTTGGCCATGACAAACGCGTAACGAGCGTGGTCCTCCGAGGACGATAGTTGCGCGGTGACGCCGGTCCGGGAGTGGCGCTCCAGGACTTCGGGATCAAGCTCGAGCGCCCTGGCATAGTTGACGCCCGCCGGCTCGTACTCCTTCCTGGCGAAATAGGCCGCTCCGATGTTGGAGTAGAACGTGGCGACGTTGGGTTCCAGCTTAATTGCCTTTTTGTATTGTTTGATGGCCGCGCCGTAGTCTCCCTGTCCGTAGTAAACCGCGCCAAGATTGTTGTACGTACTTGGGAACGTGGGATCGAGCTTGATCGATTTCTCGAAATCCTTGCGGGCCTGCTTAAACCGCTCCATCTGCAGCTCGACAATTCCGAGCTTGTTATAGACCGGCGCGCTATCGGGTTTCTTCGTCAGCGCCGCCCGGTAGTAATCCAGAGCATCGAGATACGATTCCGCGGATCGCAGTTGATCTCCGTTCCTTTCCAGTTCATCGGCAGTGGCGCTGGCTGCAGGCGGTGCCGCACGGAGGACGGAAATTGGGACAGTCTGACCTTGTGCGGTCGAGGGAGCGCCGTGCGCAAGCGGTGAAAGGAAACCCCAAACTACCAGCAGCTCGCAGAATACAAAATGGCGATGCATGCGACATCTCCAAAATCGCGACGTCGAACTCCGCGCGGACCTTATTGCGGCGGTCTGGACCGTGAGTTGGACGGTTTGTCGCCCTAAGAATACGCACAATTCTGCACAGAAGCTCTTTTTTCTTCCTCACGTTTTTTGCCGACGGCATCGGTCGCACGCAGCGCCCCAAAACTAGGAAATCCGTGAGTGGCTTTACATTCGGCGGGTACCCGATGAGCAATGCCGACGTGATCCAAGTGACTAACGAGCAGGCTCGAATAACTCGATCGGATTGCCGTCGGGATCTTCCAACTGGATTTGTTTGCCGCCGGGACCCACTTCCATCTGATTGCGAAACTGAAGCCCAGCTTTCTTTAGCGCTTCAATCCGTGTGGGAAGATCGGCAACCTGGAGGATCACCCGATTCCATCCGCCGGGTTCCTGCTTGCGACCATCCGGCATGGGTCGGGAACCGGAAGCTCCGGGTCCGCTGAGAATCAGTTTGAAATTCCCGATGGAGACCTGAGCGAATACTGGAAGGTTTTTTTGATCCAGCTTAAGGCCGAGTTGCTGGGTATAGAAGGCAATGGACCGACTGACGTCCTGGACTTGATAGCGGACGCCCCATAATCCCAAAACGGAGCCATGGGGTTCATTTTCGGATGTGATTTGTGGGCCTACGGATGTTTCCTTTCCCGGTTGATGCATAGGACCTCCCATGATGACGTCATGAATTACTCTTGCATGCCTGGCCGTTTAGCCCCGCCGCTAGATTCATCAGGGCATCGCGCAAGAATGGCGGCAGTCGGAGTTCTGCGGCGCAGGCGCTACTCCCACCCTCCGTTGCGCTTCTCCACCGGGAGGATTCTCATGAACGCTTCCACGGCATGGATTTTGCCGTCGTAGACTTTGAAAGTCTCCCACACCGTGAGCTGATCCCCGCCGCGCTCGCGCACGCCCCACGCCATGCGCAGCCAGACGATGCCCATGCGCTCATCGACGGCGATGACGCGCGTTTGCACGTCACCGAGGCGATTGAAGATCGCGAGCGATTGTGTCGAGATGTTCTGGCAACCGGCGGCAAACGTGCATTTGGGGCCTGCCATCACCTGGCCGTTTTCGTAGCGATAGGCATCCGCCGCAAACGGCGCCTTCACGTCGGCAAAAGTCTTCGCGGCGTTGAGCCCAGCGGGATAAAACAGTGCCGCTTTGATGGCCTCGTCGCGAGTCGAAAGCTGCTCGGGGCGCGGTGCGTAGTTCATCACTTCACTCGGCGTGCTTAAGCCATCGATATTGAAGATAAGCCCTTCGGCGCTGCTGCGCGTGGCCACCAGTTCGAGCTCGGTCAGCTTGTCCGCGACGACCTTCAGCCGCACGACCAGCATCACGGGTGCCCCATTTTCCTCCACCATGACGTCGGCGCCGGCCACGCCGGCGCGCTCGTCGATGATGTCCTGGCGAAAGCCGCGCAGGCGCGTCACGGTGTTGATCAGGCCGACTCTCGCGAGCGGTTTCTCAACGGCGTCTTCGGTCACACGCAGCTTGTCGGCGACGGGCAGTCCGCTCACGTCGTGTTTCAGGAAGGCATACAGCAGCTGCGTGACCTTGCCGCGCAGACATTCGCGGTCGCAGGTGTTTGCAGTTTGCACGGCATTCGCGGCGACGCCCCACACGCAAACCGCCAGCAGCAATCCAAGGATCATCTTGGTCTTCATCCTTATTCCCCTCAATTGCGTTATCGATGCCAGCTCGAGTCGAGGGTTCAGTGTACGCCGGTTCGAGGCTCCATGCATCGGCAACAAGTGATGCAAATTCAGAAGACGTCATTCGAATTCGGATGTAGGATACGTCTCGTTATGACTAGACGATTAGCAGTCCTTCTTGCCCTCGCCATGTGGACGCTTGCGTCAACGTCGGGGACAACAGTGGCGCAGGAATTCTCCCGAAGCCTGCCACCCTACCGGATCACTTCGAACGTGACCTACGTGAAGAATGCTTCGTGGGAAGGGAAGCTCGACGTCTACTCGAGAGTTAGTCCTCCCGGCCCGGAGCCCACATTGTTCTGGATGCACGGTGGCAGTACGACGGTCGGGTCGAAGGACGGGCAACTCACCAGCTTTCTGCCATACCTGGAACTCGGCTGGAATGTAATCAACATCGAGCCCCGGCAGCTCGGAGTGACTCTGGCTCCTGCCACACTGCAGAACACTCTCTGCGCCGTGCGATGGGCCATGCACAACTCCGGCCGCTACAACATCGACGTCAACAAGCTGGTGCTTTCGGGCGCTTCGTCAGGTTCATGGTTTGCGGTAGCAGGAGGATTGGGTGTGCGGCCAGCCGGCTGGAGTGACGTGTGCCCGGGCCCCGAGGAACCGAAACTTGCTGCGGTCGTGAATTGGTACGGGAATTGGGACCTTGCGGATATCCTGCAGGGCCCGAACACCAAGGACTACGCGGCCGATTGGGTGCGAGGCCTGCCGAATCTTCCGGAAGTGGCGCGCCTATTGTCGCCGCTTCCGCTCCGCGCGGGCGTGCCGCCAGTCATCTCCATCCATGGAGACGCCGATCCCACCGTTCCTTACACACAATCCGTTCGACTTCATGAAGCACTGCAAAATGCAGGCGTACCCCAGAAGTTGGTGACGATACCCGGGGGAAAGCACGGTGGCTTCTCGCGTGACGAAAATGAACGTGCCTACAAAGAAGTCGAAGCGTTTCTGAAAGCGAACGGACTGACCGCCCGATAAACGCCCGCAGGTTTCCGCTCCGCATACCGATGCGGCGCTCAAACCGTTATTGAAACCGACATCACGCCAACTCCACCCCGGCAGGCAAAACGGACCTACGCTCGTCATTACGGAAACACAAGAGTCGATGCTTCCGGCTTGTACCTGCATCTTTTCGACTGGAAAAACTTTGTTCCGTTCGAACACTTCGGGCGTGTTCACCTCTCTATAGATATGGAATGAGAATTACTCGGTGACTCTTCAGGAAGACGACGTTCTTCTGGTCCTGCTGGTACAGAGCGGTGACACTGCCGCTTTCGAAAAGCTGTTGCGGCGTCTGCATGCACCAATGCGGAAGTACGTCAGGAGCCTTGCTGGGGAATCGAGCGCCGACGACATACTGCAGGACGTCGCCTGGCAGATTTACCGGCAAATCCGTCAACTGCGGGAACCCAGGGTTTTTCGCGCCTGGGCGTTTCGCATCGCGACACGGATCTCATTTCAATACCTGAAACGGCAAAAGCGTTGGCGAGACCTGGAGAACGATGCGGAATTTGTTCGCTCGCTTGCGGTTCAAACACTTCTCGAGCCCGATGAAGTGGACGCCGATTTTCTAAGCCTGATCGACCAGGTTTCACCGTCGAGCCGGGCGGTCCTGCTACTGCATTACCAGCAACATCTTTCGCTCGAAGAGACCGCCGCGATTCTGGATATACCGTTTGGAACCGCGAAATCACGGCTCTCTTATGGTGTCGCCACCGTGCGCAAATTTCTAAAGGAGAAAGGAAGAATATGAACCCATCCGACGAGAGCATCCCTGCCGTTGAACCGGAAGAAGAGCGTTTTGTTCGAAGAGCCCTGGCGAAGGCCGAGAGGACCGTGCGGTTTGATTGGATCAAGCAGATCGTGGTGATGTTGATCGTATTCCCCGGAGCCTATTTCCTCGTGGGAAGCGCACCGGAGCACCCGGTGCCGTTCACCGTGATCATGGTGATCGGGCTGATGCTGGTGGCCGTTACGAGCAAAATCGTGGGGTTGATCAACAGAAATACACGGACGATTTTGCGCGCGATTGCCGAAATAGACCGCAGGTAAGATTTCAGTGGCGGCGCCTCGTTCAAATTGGTTCTCAGTGGTCCTGGCTGGATTCAGTTCGGCGTGATTTATCGCGTTCACGAAGTATTGAGCAGTGAGAGGGTGAACAAGCTGCCCTCCTAGGATTAGGAGGGCAGCGGGATCGCGAAGCGAATCCCGCGAGGGGTGGTA
>Ga0209488_10000084_pt1 | contig 66693 bp, 52 predicted proteins | sample Rivendell_Oct201_8_FD_188349 | JGI IMG/M metagenome (GOLD analysis project Ga0209488, IMG submission 188349) | Vadose zone soil microbial communities from the Eel River Critical Zone Observatory, Northern California, USA -... | ecosystem: Environmental > Terrestrial > Soil > Vadose zone >...
TCAAGCATGGCCGAAAAATGCCCGACCAATTCCGAACGAGCTCCGGATGGAACCCGCGACAGCACGATCCCGAGCGACGCCCCGCGGTCCCGCGCGTGCTGGAGGACCTGCCAGACTGGCGCGTCCGCGTACCGGGAAGCCGAGGTGACGAACAGCCACAGGTCGGAGGCGTCGAGAAACTGGTAGGCGAACTCGTGGTGGGCCTTGACCACCGAGTCGATGTCCGGGGTGTCGAGCAGCGCGATGCCGCGGGGCATGCCCTCGCTCGTCGCCAGCACGAGAAGCCCGTCGCGGCCCGGCCGCGCGAGGCCTTGCTGCCGCACCCGCGGCAGCGTCGCGCGACGGCTACATCACCTCGTACGACGGGACGAAGATCGTCTATCGCGCCGAACATCCTCAAACGCCGCAGCAGGTGAAGGACTACAAGGCGTTGCTGGCGCGCGGGCTGATTCGTCCGGGCAATCTCGAACTATGGGTGATGAACGCGGACGGAAGCGGGAAGCACCAGGTGACGCACAACGGCGCGGCCAACTTCGCGCCGTACTGGCTGCCCGACGACCGGCGGATCATCTTCGCCAGCAACGTGCGCGGCGTGGAGCAGATGCAGAAGACCGGCGATCACGCCGCCGCGCGCAACTTCGACCTGTTCGTCGTCGGCGAAGACGGCAGCGGTCTCGAAGCGATCACCAGCTGCCCCGAGTTCGACGGCTTCCCGATGTTCTCGCCCGACGGCAGGTACCTGGTGTTCGCCAGCAACCGCTACGGCAAGGAGAAGGGCAACACCAACATCTTCGTCGCCGAGTGGGTCGAGCAGCCGGCGGCGCCGAAGTGACCGCGGCGCCCGGCGCCGAACCTTCACGCGGCCTTGCCGGCGACTTGCCGGCAAAGCGCTTCGATGCAGGGGTCGCCGCGGTGCATCGGCATTCTGCACCGCGGCGGCGGCGCTCGGAGTGACCGCTCCAGCCACGGACTGCTGACCGACGGATCGAACAAGTTCCCCTCGAGCCTCCCGGCTCCCGGCGTCTGCCGGGGGCCGTTTTCTTTTCGCCCGGGCGAAGCTTCACCGGCGTTTGGCATCCCCCTGATCGCCGGCGCCGATGCTGGCGTCATGGATGAAAACATGCTCGAAGCTCTGAACGTCTCGGCGTGCGCGGCCTGCGACATGGCGGCGCGGTTGCAGACCGAACTGGCATTCGCGCACGCCGACCTGGTGGCCACCGAACTGGCGCACGTGCGTGGTGAACTGCGGCACCCGTCGCGGCCGTTCACCGGCTTCCATCTGCGCCGCATCGCCGCCCACCACCGCCGGATCGCCGCCATCGAAGCCCTGCTGGCCGAGTTCGGCTGCGTGCACGGCAGCGCCGGGCCTGGCCGACTCGCGGCCGACCCGATCGCACGCACCGACCACACGACCGAGACCGATGACCTCGCTGCTTGACCGATCCGCAGTGGTGGTGCCGGTGCAGCACCTGCTGCAGCTCACCCGGCGCTGGCGGCGCGAAGCCAACCACCTCGACCGCGAGCTCGGCGCGATCCAGCGCGAGCTCGAGGGCTGGCAGCGACACGTACACGACCAGCGCCTGGCCGGCGCGCCGGCGGATCCGGCGCTGCGCCGCTGTCTCCTGCTGCAGGCGATGGTCGACCAACGGGCAGAGGAACTGGCGGAGCGCCAGCTGGCGTTGGCCGGTGTGCGCGAGGAGATCGGGCGGCAGCGCTGGCCTCTGGGGTGTGCCGCTGCCACCGGCGTTGCCGCTCCGGCCTGAACCAGCTGCGTCCCGCCGCCCGCGCGCGCTATCGTGTGCGCCATCGGTCTCGTCGCCACATCCGCCATCCGGAGCCAGCCATGCTGCATCCCGACATCCGCGCATTCGCGGTCGCCCTCGCCCTGCCGCTCGCCCCGGTCATCGCCCAGGCCTGTGGCAGCGGCGACCTGCTGCTGAAGAACGACATCCTGCCGGCCGTCCCCGGCGGCGCCACCGCGGTGGGAGTCGTGCCTGGCTTGTGCGAAGGCGAAGCCGCCATGGCAGTGCTCACCACTCCGGGCGCATGCTTCGTACGCAAGGTGTCGGTGATGTTCGGCAACTTCCCGCTCGGCACCAACGGCAACATCGCCGCCGTCGACATCGAGATCTACGACGGCGCGACCATGGCCGCGACCGGCGTCTACACGCTCGGACCGATGGTCTGGTCGCTGAGCGGCAACACCGGCAACAACCTGCAGATCCAGACCCACGCGTTGAACGAGTTCTCGATCCCCGGCAACGTGCGCGTCAACTCCGGCAAGCTGGTGGTCGGCTGGCGCATGCTGCTGAACGGTGGCAGCGGCAGCTGCCAGACCGGCTACTTCGACAACTTCTGCGTCGACAACAGCGGCCAGTGCATTGCCGGCCGCAACATCATCGACGCACTGCCGCCGATCGGCCAAAAGGTCGACCCGGTCACCTATCACTTCCCGCCACTGGGCACGCCGCTGTGCGGCACCATCTACTGGAGCGGCGACTGGATCATCCGCGCCTGCATCACGCCGGACGTCAGCGTCACCTGGGCCGGCAATCCGACCCCCGGTGGCGCCGTCGTGCTGACCCTGCTGGCACCAAACCACGCCAACGAGTTCTACGTGACGATGCTGAGCCTCGGCACCGCGCCGGGCCTGAACACGCCGTTCGGTCACCTGCCGTTGAACAACGATTTCCTGCTGACCTGCTCGCTGAACCCGGGTTGCTGGCCGCAGCTGCTGGTGAACAGCAACGGCAATCTGAACGTCAACGCGCAGGGCACCACCATCGTGCTGATCCCCAACCTGCCGTTCCTCTACAACAGCGGCCTGCAGTTCTACGCCGGGTTCTTCACCTCGCTGTCGCCGACCTGGACGCCGTTCACGGCGATCTCGGCGCCGAGCTCGGCGATCACGATCAACTGAACTGCGGCCGGGTGACGGCGGTGACCGTCCGGCGGTTACCGTGGTTGCCGTGAACGCGCCGCCGAACGAGCTGCTGCCGGAGCAGCAGGACCGCGAGATCCTGAAGGACGAACCGCGGGCCCGCATCGAGCGGATCGGCACCGGCCAGGCCGCCGTGGTACGCAAGACGTACTTCAACCTCGGCCTGCGGCGGCTGCAGACCTTCCTGCGGCGCCCGCGTGCGGCGCGCGAGTTCCGTAACCTGCAGCTGGTGCAGGCGGCCGGCGTGCCGTGCACCGAGCCGATCGCGTGGCAGGCGCGCTGGCGGCTCGGCTTCGTGCTGCAGTCGACGTTGGTGACCCGCTACCTGCCCGGCACGCGCCAGCTCAAGTCGGTGCTGCAGGAACTGCCGCGCCGCGACCGGGCGCGCGCGCTGCTGGTCACGCGCATCGGCGAACTGCTGGCGGCCCTGCACCGCGCCGGCATCCTGTGGGCGGCGCCGATGCCGCGCAACCTGCTGCTGCGCGGCGACCCGGCGCGCGCCGATCTGCTGCTGTGCGATCTGCCGGCCGCGGTGCACTTCCGCCGGACGATCCACGGCGCCGCGATCGCGCTGCTCGATCTGTTCGACGCCGCCGGCTCGCCGAGCCGCCGCCGCGACTTCAGCGCCGCCGAGCGCCTACGCCTGCTCACCGCCTACGGCGGTGGCGACCGCACCGCGGCCCGGCGCCTGTACCGCGCCCTCGACCGGCGTACGCGCATCGGCCACCGCCTGCGGAAGAACTTCGTCATGGCGCTGCGGACGTATATCCTGCCCGCTGCCGTGCCCGACCGGCCCGGCCGTGAGCCACCGCGCCGATGACCGACACCCACGCGCCGATGCCGCCGAGCAAGCTGCAGAACTACAACAGCGCTCGCGGCGCCGCCGCCTACAAGAGCGACCACCAGCACAAGCTGCACCGCCGGTTCACCGACCGCCGCGAACGGGCACTGCTCGCCCGCTACTTCGCCCGCATCGGTGTCTGCAGCCAGGTGCTCGACCTGCCGTGCGGCCACGGCCGGATGGCCGACCTGCTGTCGGCGCGCTGCCGCACGCTGCTCGAGGCCGACTGGTCGTTCAGCATGGTGCGCCTCAACCAGGCCGACCACCGGCAAGCCGGCAACCGCCGCTACCTGCGCTGCTCGGCGCTCGAGATCCCGCTGCCGGAGCGCAGCGTCGACTGCGCGGTCAGCCTGCGCCTGTCGCACCATCTGCAGACCCAGGAACTGCGCGAGCGGCATCTGCGCGAACTGTTCCGGGTCGCCGACCGCGCGGTGATCGTGACCTGGTTCTCGCCGACGTCGCTGAAGAACGTGCTGCGCGCGCTGCGGGTGCGCTTTTTCGGCAAGCAGCCGAAGAACACGGTGCGCAACGACCGCGTGCGCGCGATCGCCGGCGAATGCGGCTTCGTGCAGCGCGCCGCCCGGCCGCTGTTCCTGATCGGCTCGGGTCACGTCGTCGGCCTGTTCATGCGCGCGGCGAGCGGCTAGGACCGCGTGGTCGCCGCGGATCCAGCGTCGTTCCGCAGCGGCCCGCTCGCCGGGCGGTTCGAGGTGCTGCAGCAGTTCAGCGGTGGCGAGGGTACCACGGCGCTGGTGCGCGAGCAGCGCACCGGTGAACAGCTGGTGCTCAAGGTGCTCGATCCCGAGGTCGCGCCGGCCGAAGGCGCGCTGCTGTCGTCGCTGCGCCATCCGGCGATCCCGGCGGTGCGCGAGGTCGGTCGCCTCGGCGACGGTCGCGCCTTCCTGGTGCGCGACTACGCGCCGGGTCGCCCGCTGGCGGAGCTGCTGCCGTTGCCGCCGGAGCGCGCGCTCGACCTCGCGCGCCAGGTGCTGGCGGTGCTGGCGTTCGTGCACCTGCGCGGCGTGCTGCACCTCGACCTCAAGCCGCAGAACCTCGTGGTCGGCGACGATGGCGCGGTGCGGCTGCTCGACTTCGGGCTCGGGGTCCGGCAGGGTGCCAGCAGCCGCGGCGGCACGCCGTTCTTCGCCGCCCCCGAGCTGCTGGTCGGCGGCACGCCCGATGCGCGCTCCGATCTGTTCTCGCTCGGCGCGGTGCTGGTGGCGGCGCTGTGGCCGAAGCCGGGCAAGCTGCCGCTGGCGCGCTTCCTGCACCAGTTCCCGGCCCAGTCGTTCTGGATCGCGGCCGACGTGGAGCCGGCGCAGTTCCCGGCGCCGTTCGCGGACTTCCTGCCGCGCTGCGTCGCGCGCCGGCCACAGCGGCGTTTCGCCGACGCCCAGGCAGCGCTCGAGTTCCTCGCCGGTGGCACCGGCCGCCCAGCACTCGACCTGCTGCGTCCCGATCCGATCACGGTGTTCGCCGATGCACTGGCCGCGCAGGTCCCCGGCGACGACGACGTCACGCTGGTCGGCGGCGCCGCGGCCGATCGCCAGGCGCTGGCGCTGCACTTCCTGTGCACGCTGCCCGGCGCCAGGAGTGTGGCGGTGACCGGCGAGTCGGTGCGCGTGGTGCGCCTGGGTGGCAGCTCGGCGCCACTGCGATTGCCGGCGATCTCTGTGCCGTTGCTGCGACCGCACCTCGAGCAGGCGCTCGGCCTGCAGGGCGCTGCCGCCACCAAGGCGGCGGAACTGCTGCTGGCCGGCGGCGAACGCACCGCCGCGGCGATCGGCGACCGGCTCGTGGCACTGGCGGAGAACGGCGCCGTGCTGCCCGATGGCACGCGCTGGCTGTGGCCGGACGCGGTGGCCGGCCGGCTCGGCGCCGTGCCCGACCGCGCCGTGGCTCCGACCACGGCGAGCGTGCTGGCAGCGGCGACCGCCGGCCAGGTGGAGCTGGCGTTCGCGCTGTGGCGGCGCGGCGCCGGCGATGGCGACGAGCGGGCGCTGCGGACGGCGCTGGTGCGCGGTGTGCTCGCCGCGGGTGACCCCGCGCGCGCGCTGCCGCTGTGCCACGACCTGCCGGTCGAACGGGTGCAGGCATTGTTCGATCTCGGCCAGGTGGCGGCGGCGACTGCGGCGCTCGATGGCGCCCGCGCCGCGGCCGCGGCCACGGCCGACGGCACGCGCCGGCTCCGCCGCACCGAGGGACAGATCCTGACCGCGCGCGGCGAGCACGGGCCGGCGATCGCGCTGTTGCGTGCACTGTGCGCCCACGATCCGCGGCCGGAAGAACTGCAGACGCTGGCGGCGGCGCTGGAGACCGCCGGCCAGGCCGCCGAGAGTCGCGAGCTGCTGCAGTCGCTGTTGCCCAGGTTCGACGCCGCGGCCGCGCCCTATCTGCGTGCGGCAGTGCTGACCAGCATGGCGCATGCGGAGCGGCGGCTCGGTGCACCAGAGCGCGCCCTCGCCGACTTCCAGGAGGCCCGCGACCTGATGTTCAAGGTCGGTCATGCCCGGCATGCCGCCACGGCGACGCACAACCTCGGCGTCCTCGCCAAGGATCGCGGCGCCATGGTCGAAGCCGTCGCCCACTTGCGGCAGGCCCGTTCGCTGTTCCAGCACGTGCGCGACGAAGGCGGCGCGGCCACGGCCGAGGCCAATCTCGGCATCGTCGCGCTCGAGACCGGCGACGCGGTTGCCGCCGAACGCCGGTTGCGCACCGCGGTCCTCGAGTTGCAACGGCTCGGCAACCTCAGCGCCGCAGCGCTGGCGCAGGTCATGCACGCGCGCGCACTGGCCCAGTCGGGCCGGCACGACGAGGCGGCCCACACGTTGGTGGAATTGGGACCACCGACGTCGGCTAGACTGCAGGCGGAAACCGAACGGGTGCGCGAATTGCTGCAGCGCGCAGCGGACCCGGTCGCCCGGACCGTCGACCCGCCTGCTGCCCGTGAACCCAGTGATGGAGCCGAGGAAGTGCCAGCCGACCAAGCCGTGAGCCGCGAGTTGTTCCGCACCTTCCTCGCGGTGAACCGTCGCCTGGCGTCGGAATCGGATCTCGAGAAGGCGATGGCTTACCTGCTGGAGGCAGCCGTCACGCTGACCGGCGGCCGCCACGGCTACCTGCTGGTGGCCCGCGCCGACGGCCTAAAGCGCGAGTTCCAGTCCGGCGACCAGGGGCCCGCGGGCCAGGCGTTCAGCCGCTCGCTCGCCAACCGCGCGATGCAGCAGCGGCGGACGCTGACCGGCGAGGACGCGCTCGCCGACCGCGAGCTGCAGGAGATGCCGAGCATCCGCAACCTGCAGGTGCGCTCGGCGGTGTGTGCACCGTTCCGCGCCGCCACCGGCGCGCAGGGCGCCATCTACGTCGAACACCCGGGCCGGCAGGGGGCGTTCACCCAGCGCGACAAGGACAGCCTCGAAGTGCTGGCCGACCAGGCGGCGATCGCCGTCGACCGCATGCTGCGCGACGAGCAGCTGTCGGCCGAACTGCAGCGCAGCCGCCGCGACCTGGCGGTGGCGCAGCGGGTCGCACGGCGCGCCCCGACCACGCTGGTCGGCGACAGCGCGGTGATGCGCGAGCTGCGCACGCAGATCGAGAAACTGGGTCAGCACGACCTGGCAGTGGTGATCCTCGGCGAGACCGGGACCGGCAAGGAACTGGTCGCGCGCGCGATCCACGCGGCCGGGCCGCGCCGCAAAGGGCCGTTCGTGGCCGAGAATTGCAGCGCGTTGCCCGCCGAGCTGATGGAGCGCGAACTGTTCGGCCACGTCGAGGGCGCGTTCACCGGCGCCGACCGCGATCGGCCGGGCCTGCTCGAACTGGCCAACGGCGGCACGCTGATGCTCGACGAGGTCGGCGACATGCCGCCGGCGCTGCAGGCCAAGCTGCTGCGCGCGCTGCAGGAGAAGGCGATCCGGCGCGTCGGCGGCAGCGAGATGATCGCGCTCGACCTGCGGCTGCTGGCAGCGACGCACAAGGACCTGCGGGCGATGGTGGCGCACGGCGAGTTCCGCGAAGACCTGTTCTTCCGCCTGGCCGCGATCGAACTGCGCGTGCCGCCGCTGCGCGAGCGCGCCGGCGACGTCGCCGTGCTCGCCAGGTTCTTCCTCGACAGCAACGTCAAGGAGCACGGCGTGCGCCGGACGCTCGCGGCGCCGGCGCTGGCGGCGCTGCAGGCCTACCGCTGGCCCGGCAACGTGCGCGAACTGGAACACGTGATCGCCCGCGCGTTCCTGCTCGCCGAGGGCGAGCAGATCGACGACGTGCACCTGCCGGCGGTCGCCGATGTCTTGTCGCCGGCGGCCGCGCTCGGAACCGCGACCGCGAACACGCCGCCCGCCGCCGGTTGGCCGGCGATCCCGCTCGCCGAGGCCGAGCACCGCACGATCCTCGCCGCGCTGCAGGCCTGCGCCGGCGACAAGACCAAGACGGCAAAGCTGCTGCAGATCTCGCGCACCGCGCTGTACGAGAAGCTCAAGCGGCACCAAGCGGCAGGAACCGGCGACCGCGGCCGTTGACCAGCGCGCGCCCGCGCTGCCGCGAACGGTCGAGCGCTACGCACTTGGTCCACCCGTCCCGTCCCAGCGCACGCGTCCCCGGCCGCGAACGTGCAGCCGCGGTATCCTTCGCCTCGTGCCATCCCCATCCACCATCCGCGTTGCCGTTCAAGCCATCGTGTTCCTCGGCGCCCTTGCGACCGCCAGTGCCCAGGGCATCACCCTGATCGAAGGCGCCGCCAGCACCTCGCTGTCGGTGGTCACCCTCGACGAGAACCACCTGGCGGCGGCGCCGACGGTGCTGCTGCAGGACGTCGAGTTCGTGCCGCTCGAGACCACCGGTCGCACCGTGGTACAGGAGCTGCAGACCGAGCACAGCCGGCGCATCGAGCGCGCCGGCCTCGCGCGCGTCGAACTGCCCGGTGGCGGCCGGCTGTTCGAGTACGAGCGCCTCGCCGGCGCTTTCTGGGGCTATCTGTTCGTGCCGGCCGATGGCAGAGCCGCGGTGGCCGTCGAGTTGCCGGGCATCGGCATGGTCCATGATTCGCCGTTCGCCGACCGCATCGGCGTGTCGGCCGACGGACTCTGGGCGGTGGCGCCGCGGTCGGGCGGCGGTTTCGCGGTGCTGCGTCTGGACGGCGGCGTCTTCGCCAGCACCAACAGCCGCGCCCGCTTCGTGGCCAGCGCGGGCGTCGTGGCCACCTCGGTGATGGTCGGCCGCAGCCATGTGTTCCTGCTGACCGACGACGACCACGTGTTGCGCTGCCCGCTCGCCGACGGTGGCACGCCGGTCGACTGCTCGCCGCCGGCGATCAGCAACGCGGTGTACAAGGACACGATGGCGATGGCCGGCGACGGTTCGACGGTGGCGTTCCTCTATGGCGTGCGCCTGCAGCAGCTGCTGTGGCTGCTGGGCGAGACCGGTACCTCGGTCGCGCTGCCGCCGGTGCCGAGCAATTACGAGGAACCGGCCTACCTGCCGGAGGGTAGCGGGCAACCGGCCCTGTTGCTGAACGACGACGCGACGCGGCTGTTCTTCATCGACGCCCAGTTGCGTGACGAGTCGTACCTGCTCGACCTGACCGGCCAACTGCCGATGCTGCAGATCACCGAGGACCGGATCTTCGAGCCGTACATCGGCATCCACATCCTGCCGGCGTTCGTCGGCACGACGCTGATCGCGGCGATCGGCCACCTGCAGGCGATGGACTGGTTCCGCGTCGTGCTGACGCCGAGTGGTGGCCAGGTGTCCAACCTCACGGGCACGGGCTCGACCGTGCCGCCGTTCGTGGCCGGGCAGCTCGACCCCGTGCAGGCCGGGATCGCCGGCGGTGCGTTGCTGGCGACCGATGCCACCGGCCCGACCACCCAGTCGCTCCGGCGCATCGACCTGGTGGCTGGCGGCAGCACGGTGCTCTACAGCGACCTGACCGCGGCGCCACTGCCGGGCTCGGCCGGCAGCGGTCCGGCGGATCTCGTCATCAGCGGCCAGAACGGCGATCGCCTGTTCCTCGGCAGCACCGGGACGCTGTTCGCCGCCGCGCCCGCGCCGATCCGATTGTCACCGCCCAATCGTGGCCCGGTGTTCGGAGCGACGTGGGTCAGCATCGGCAACTTCGGCATCGTCGGGTTCTACCTGCCGGACGGCAGCGTGTTCTCCGGCCTGATCGAGCAAGGAGTGACGCAGGTGTGCATGACTGCGGCGGGCGGCTGCCTGGTCAACGGCCCGCAGCCGCGCTACCTGTCGGCCAACGGGTTCGCGATGCTCAGTCTGCAGCCGGCGGCGATCCGGCGCTGCATCTCGGGCGCCGGCGGCTGACCGCGCGGCGAGGCCGTCAGGGCCGGCGCGAGCAGCCTTGGTCCCGTCATCGTTCGCAGTCGCAGCTCAGCCGCCGAACACCGGATCACCGCCCGGCAAGAGGCAGTCCGCCAGCCGGGCGCACAGCCCGCGCAGGGTGCTCGCATCCGGCGCCGGGCCGACCGCCGCGAGCATGCGGCGCGCCAGCGGTCCGCGTTCGAGGATCGTGTGCAGCGGCCGCACCAGCTCCGGATCGAGGCCGGCGGCCGGCAGCACCTGTTCGGCCAGCCGGCGCCACAGATCGCGGGCCAGCGCGCCGTCGCCGGGCTGGCCGAGCGCCGCCAGCAGGCCGCGGTGCGTGATCATCGTCTGGTCGCCGTCCTTGCCCACCGCCAGCAGCACCGCCGCCAGCTCCGCCGTCGGCAGCGCCGCCAGCGCCGCCATGCTGCACCAGCGTTCCGCGGTCATCGCCTGCAGCACGGCCACCACCAGCGCGCAGATCGCCAGGTCGGCGAACGGCGACTCCTGGACGTCGAGCACGCGGATCTCGATCGCGTCGCGGGCGAACTTGGCGACCGCGCCGCGCCAATTGAGCCACTCGTGCTGCAGCAGGCCGTCACTGTCGAGCGGCGCGATCGCCGCCCACATCGGCGCCAGCACCGCGTCGTGGTACTGCTGGCGCGTGGTCACCGGCTCGGGCACCACCATGCCGGTGACCGCCGGCACGCGATCCTGGTTGTGGCGATAGACCTCGAGCCGCCAATCGAGCCAGCCGGACCAGCGCCCTTCGCAGAACGGCGAACTGGCCGCCAGCGCCGGCAGCAGCGGCAGCAGCGCGCGCACCGCCAGGTGCAGGCGGCCGAACTCCGCGTCGTCGGCGAACGGCAGGTTGAGGTGGCAGCTCTGCAGGTTGGACCAGCCGTGGCCGCGGCAGTCGAAGATCCGGTCGTAGGCGCGGTAGATGTCGGCCTCGCCGTGCGGCCAGCTCTGGAATTCGCGATCGGGCCGCATCGTCGGGTGCATGCCGCCGGGCAGCAGCCGCGCCCCCATGCCGCGCAGCAGCGCGTCGACGCGCGCGATCGAGCCGGCGAACGACCGGGCGACGCCGTGCAGCGACGCGCGCGGTCCGTTGGTCTTCAGCTCGACGACGTGGCGCGCCAGTTCGTTCGACCAGGCGATGTCGCCGTCCTCCCAGTCACCGACGTAGCTGCCGGCCTGCTGGCGGAACAGCTGGTCGACGATCGGCCGCACTGCGAAGTCCCCGGCGCCGACGACCATGTATTCGAGCTCGATGCCGTAGCCGGCGAACAGACCGAGCGTCACGACACACCCCATCCCGAGTGCCGGTGGGCGACGCGCGCCAGGAACGTGCGCACCACGCGCAGGTACAGCTCCTCGCCGAGCACCGCGTCCTCGAAGCCGGCGACGGCATGCAGGCAGGTCGGACCGCAGGTGAAGTCGTCCGGCTGCGGCAGGATCTCGACGTGCAGGCGCTCGAGGTCGGCGGCGCGGTCCCGGCGCGAGCGGTTCATGGCGGCGCGGAAGGCTACCAGCCGGTGGTGGCGGCGACCAACCTGTGATCGCATGGCCGCGGACTCAACGGCGCAACCGCTGCAGCAGCGCGCGCAACCGCCGCTCGTATTCGCCCGGATCGTCGTGCCACACCTGACCGTGGCCCGAGCCCGGGCGGATCCACAGTTCCTTGACCCCGAGCGGCATCGGCAGCCCGTCGAACAGCGCCCGCACCGAGTCCTCGGGCATGCGATCGTCGTCGCCGCCGCCGACCACGAGCACCGGCAGATCCTGCGGCAGGGTCGCCAGCACGCGCGCCGGCTGCACGCTGCCGACCCGGAAGCCGGACCACAGTTCGAGCGACACCAGCACCAGCGAACGCCAGGGCTGGACCAGGCGGAAGAAGTTGCGGCCGTCGCCGGGGCGGTTGAAGTCGAACAGGCGATGCGCGACCGCCAGCAGGTCGTCCATCGGCGCGTCCAGCACCACGCCGGCCGGGTCGGCGATGCGCGGCAACGCCAGCGCCACGGCAGCGGTGCCGAGGCTGACGCCGAACACCACCAGCGGCGTGTGCTCGCGCCCCGGTCGCGCGCGCGCGAACTTCGCCGCCGCGACCACGTCGTCGCTCTCGCGCAGGCCGAAGGTCGCCGGAAAACGCGAGCTGCCGCCATGGTTGCGCAACTCCAGCAGCACGGTTTCGCAGCCGGCGCGGCGGAACATCGCCGCCGGCGCCTCGAGTTCGAGCGCCGAGCGGAACAGGCCGTGCACCAGCACCACCGTGCACAGCGGCTGGTCCTGCAGCGGCTCGACCACGAACGCGCGCAGCAAGACACCGTCGCTGCTCGGAATGTGTACGGCGCGCGCCGCCGCCGCGGCGGCGATGGCGGCATCGACCGGCACGGCGCCGGCGGCCTCGAGCTTGAGCGAGCTGCGGTCCTGCAACTGCCAGCTGCCGTCGGCGGCGATGCGTGGCCCGGCGTAGCCGCGTTCGTCGCCGCGCGTGCCGGCACTGCGCGAACCGAACCAGCCGGAGAACGCCGGCAAGGTGCCGAACAGGTGCACCGGCACCAGCAGAAGGTGCAGCCACAGCATCGCCCGCCAGAAGCGCCGCTGCGGCCGTTGCAGCAGCAGCAACACCAGGCCGACGAGGCCGGCGAGCAGCAGCGTCGGCAACAGACCGAGGCCGAGCCCGACCAGCGGGAAGATCACGCGCCCTCCGGCCACGGCGACCGGCCGGGCACCAGCAGTCCGGCGGCGCGACCGCGCGCCAGCAGCTGGTCGACCGCCGCGCGGCCGCGCGCACCGAGGTCCTGGGTGAAGTCGTTCACGTACAGGGCGATGTGCCGGTCGCACACGGCATCGTCCAGTTCGCTCGCGTGCCGGCGCACGTACGCGCGCGGCAGTCCGGGCTCGGCACGCGCCAGTTCGACCGAGGCGCGCAGCGCGGCCCCGAGCGCGCCGAACGTCGTCCGGTCGAGGTCGCGCCGCGCGGCGATGACGCCGAGCGGCACCGGACTGCCGGTATCGCGTTCCCACAGTTCGCCGAGGTCGGCGACCACGGCGAGGCCGTGGTCACCGCAGGTGAAGCGACCCTCGTGGATGATCAGCCCGGCGTCGGCATCGCCGCGCGCCACCGCGGGCATGACCTCGTCGAAGCGCATCGGCAGCCAGTGCGCCTGCCGCGGCCCGAACAGGCCGAGCAGCAGGAACGCGGTGGTGTGGAAACCGGGGATCGCGATGCGGCGGCCGCGCAGTGCCGCGAGCGTGCCGATCGTCAGGTCGTCGGCACGACGCACGACCAGCGGCCCGCAGCCGAAGCCGAGCGCGGCGCCGGCCGACAGCACCGCGTAGCCGCTGCAGGCGTGCGCCAGCGCCGGGATGCTGAGCTTGGTCACCGGCAACGGGCTCAGCCCTTCGACCACGCGCCGGTTCAGCGACTCGATGTCCTCGAGCCGCGGCAGCAGCCGGAAGCCGGGCGTCGGCACCTTGCCGTGCACGGCGCCCCAGAACGCGAACGTGTCGTTCGGACACGGCGAGAAGCCGAAGTGGAGTTCGCGGGCAGCGGCCACGGTGAAGGGCGCCCATCTTGGCCGCAACGCCGCCGCTTTCCAGTCGAGCGTCGGCACGCCTGCCGTCGCCAGGGCAGCCACGCCGTGGCGCACTCGTCGACCGGCAGCCTCGCGTCTGGACCGGCGCGCAGCACGGATCAGGTGCCGGCCGAAAGCCGGCGCACTGCCGTCTGCAGCTTCGCCGCCGCACCGGACAGCTCGAACTCGCCGCGCGCGCGGTCGCCGGTGAGGTTGCTGACGCAGCGCAGCTGCACGAGCGGCACGTGCAGACGCGCGCACACGCAGGCGACCGCGGCGCCCTCCATCGTCTCGATCTCGGCGCCACTGCGCGCAGCCAGCGCCGCCGACTGCGCGTCGGTGCCACTGCAGGTGCTGACCGTGGTGCCGCGCACGATCGGCACGCCGAGACGCGACGCGGCGATGGCCGTCCGGTCGGCGTCGGCCGGGAACGGGCCCACGGCACCGAGCCGCAGCGCCGCCAGGTCGAGGAACCCGTCCGGCGTCGCCACGCCCTCGTCACCGAAGCCGTCGTCACCGACGAAGCAGAGATCGCCGACGCCGAGGCGGGCGCCGGGCCGATGCCGCGCCGGATACGCGCCGGCGAGGCCGAACAACAGCACGCCGGCCGGGCGCGCGCGCACCAGCACTTCGGTGGTGGCAGCAGCAGCCAGCGCCTTGCCGACGCCGAGGCGCACGGCACCGAGATCGGCGAGCGCATCGCCTTCGACCGGCGCGGCGTACAGCAGTTGCCAGCCGAAGAAGGGCATGGCTCAGTGCACCGTCGCCAGCGCCGCGCGCACGGCGGCGACGCGCGCGGCATAGACCGCCTCGCGAGCGCTGAACTCGACGACGCGCACGTGCTGCTGGCGCAGCAGACTCTTGTCGAGCACGAACACGGCGATCAGGTAGCCGACCTTCTCGCCGCGCACGTTGGCGCTGTATTCCAGCCACCGGCCGGCGCGGCCGTCGGCATCCTTGACCTCGCCCTTGCCGACCGGCGCATAGCCGCGCTGCCCTGCGAGATCGCGGTCCAGGCTCTCGGTCCAGAACTCCAGCTTGCCTTCGTTCGGGTCGGCGAACTCGCGGATCCACACCCGCGCATCGTCGGCGGTGACCGACTTGAACCCGCTCTCGCCCCGCAGCTGCAGGAAGTCGGCCGGCAACTGCATCGTCGTGCTGCAGCCGCCGAGCAGACACGCGAGCAATGGCAGCAGGGCGCGCATCTAGAAGTCCTCCCGCATGATTTCCGCGCCGACCGAGTTGATCCACCAGAACCGGCTCGGTTCGCGCCGCCGTTCGTCGTTGGCGGCGGCGATCGGCTGGAACTTCGCCGCCAACGTCGCCATCGCCACCTGGTCGGCGAGGAACCTGCGCTCGCCCTCGATGCGCTCGATCTCCTCGGTGAGCCGGCGCAGTTGCTCCTCGACCTTGAGCATGTCCTCGACCTCGTCGGCCTTCTGCAGCAGTTCGAGCAACCGCGCGCGCGACTTCTGCGCGTTCTCGAGCCGGATGCCGAGGTCGAGGAAGTCCTTGGTGACGTCGTTGCCGCTGGTCGACATCGACAGCACGCGCCCCTGCTGCCGCAACTCGGCGAACGCCGTCTCGAACTTCGCCGCCGGCAGCCGCACGGTCACCTGCTGGTCCTGCTGGCTCGAGAGGTAGCCACCCCACTCCTGTACCCTGGCCAGGAACTGCGCGATCGCTTCTTCCGGCCGCGCCACCTCGAGCGTCATCGCGCCGCGGTGGATCAGCATGCGCTCGCCGGTGCCAGTCGCTGCCTTGCCGTCGGCGGTGCCCTCGGAGCTGGCTTCACTCGACCGGTCATGGCTGACAGTGGAGCGAAGCGTGGGCCTGTCCTGCAGTCCATTCGTGATGTCGTCGCCGCCTGCGCTACCGAGGCTGGTAAACCCGAATCCCTTCGCACTCGCTCTGCCTGCGGTTGCGTGGTGACTGGGCGGAATCGAAGTGCATGCGCTGACCACGGCACAGAGGCACACGGCTTCGAACCATCGGTTCATGTTTCCCTCTATTGGCGAGCACAACGGCGCGAAGGCGCGGCGCCGACCACTGCGGCTTTTAGCCGGGTCACGACGACCGTGCAAACCGCGGCCGGGCCGGCACCGTAGAATCCGCGCCCCATCCATGGCTGCTTTCCTGCCTGCTGTCGTCGCCCTGTTGACCCTGGTCCAGGATCCCACACCACCGGCACCCGTGCCCGCGGGAGCGCCGGCGCCCGCAGCCAAGGCCACCGTGCAGTGGCAGCGCAGCCTGACCGACGCGTTGGCGGTGCAGCAGGCCAGCGGCCTGCCGCTGCTGCTGTGCGTCAACATGGACGGTGAAGTGTTCAACGATCGCTTCGCCACCGAGAAGTACCCCGACCCGGAGTTCGCCCAGGTGCTCGCCGGCTATGTCTGCCTGGTCGCGTCGCCCGACCGCCACACCCAGACCGACTACGACAGCTTCGGCCGCCGGGTCGAGTGCCCGCGCTTCCCGGGCCTGGTCTGCAGCGAGCACATCAACATCGAGCCGCTGTTGTTCGAACGCTTCTTCCACGGCCAGCGCGCCGCACCGCGGCACGCCGGCGTCGACAAGGACGGCAAGATCCTGTTCGACCGCTTCCTCGATGCGAGCATGGACACTGCGATCGCGGCGATCCGCGAGCACCGCGGCAGCGGTGCGATCCCACTGCTGCCGGCCACCGTGGCCGAGCTGCTGGCGCGCCGCGATGCTGCCGCGCGCTCGGCGCTCGAACGGCGCTACCTCGCTGGCGACCAGGCGGCGAAGCTTCTGCTGTTGCAGGCGGCCGCGGGCAGCAAGGCCGAGCCGTTCGACCTGCTGCGCATGGGGCTGCGCGCCGACGAGCAGCAGCTGTTCACCGCCGCCGCCAGGGCACTCGCCGCGGTCGCCGGCAAGGACGCGGTCATCGACCTCGAGGACGCACTCGCGCGCGCCGACGATGCCGGACTGCAAAAGGCGCTGGTCGCGGCGCTCGATCGAGTCGGGCAGGCCGGCGACCCGGTGGCCAGACGCATCGTCGCGCACCTGCGCGCCGTGATCGCTGGCGCGCAGATGGCAGTACAGGAGCCGTTCCTGACCGCCTGCAAGGCAGCACCGGCAGCGCCGGCCCCGGTCGACGGCGGGACCCTCGACACTGCGGTCGACTCCGCCGAGCGAGCGGTGCAGCAGAACCCGGACGACGGCTCCGCGCGCCTGCGGCTGGCCAAGGCAGACTTCGCGCTCGCCGAGTTCCAGGCGAGCAAGGGCAACAGCCTCGCCGGCATGCTGTACGAGGACGCCCGCCGCGCCGCCGAGCGCGCGCTGCCGCACCTGCAGGACGACGCCGGCAAGGCCGACGCGCACGCGATCCAGGCCTGGGTGCTGTGGAGCACGGAAAAAGCCACGCCAGCGCACCGTGAAGCCAAGGCCGCCTTCGCCAGCGCTGTCGCCGCCGGCACACACTACGACGCTGCGTCGCCACTGTTCGCCCGGGCACTCGAGGCACTCGGCAAGGCCAGCGCGACGGCGGCCTTCGGCGCCGCTCAGCAGGACGCCAACGCCATGGTCGCCGAAGCCGTTCAGGACGCGGCCGCGGCGTTCGCGGTGCTGTCCGCGCACCCGTACGGCAGCGAAGCGCTGCTGCTCGACCACATGGCCCTGCTGGAGTTCGCCGGCGCGCGTGGCGCGGCGGCGATCGTGCTCGAGTACGGCGTACGCCGCTATGGCAGCTCGCCGAAGGTGCACGAGCAGTACCGCATCCGCGTGATCCAGGACCGCGGCGCCGAGGCGCTGCGCGCGCGCTACCGGCAACTGGTCGCCGACGCCGCCCACCAGCCGACCATGCAGTGGTTCGCCGGCTATGCCGCGATCGTCGTCGCCGAACTGCACATGAAGGACCAGCGGCGCAGCGATGCCGAGTCCGCGTACCAGGAGTCGATCGACTGTTTCACCAAGGCGCGCGCGACCGCCGAGTTCGCCGACTCTGCCGACCACTTCACTGTACTGGCCCGCGCCGGCCGCGCACTGCTGCGCTACGAGCGCGGCGACAGCGAAGGCGCGGTGCAGGACCTGGTGGCGGCAGCGAAGCTGCGGCCGACGAGCTTCGGCGAGAGCGACGGCCTCGGCCGCAAGCCGAGCGCGATCCGCGACCGCATCGAGCGCGAACTGCGCGCCGCCGGCAAGACCGAGTTTGCCGATCAGCTGCACGCCGGCGGCTGATGCCGAGATGCCTTTGATGGGCATGGCCTGCGACCAACGGTGCGGGCGCGCCGCTGCCGGGACGCCGGTGCCAACCTGGGCCAGCCGGTTACGCGCATGCCCACGGAAAAGCATCCGTTCCGCTGACGTCCGGGCCCGGCCGGTCGCGCCGTCAGCCCGTCCTGCGCAGAGAGGGAGCGAGCGTCATGACCTGCACAGCCAGCCGAGACCTCGAACGACGCAAGTCAGTCCAGGACCGATACTTGAAATCTTGAGGTCACAAACAGTGACCTCGAGTTGGTGCTCGCCCGACGCAGATCCTGCGCATTTTCCCTGCAGAACAGGGTCGTCTCGTTCCCCCACTACAGAGGCTTCCGAAGTGCAAAGGGAAGGCGACATCACCGTGTCCATTCATCCACAACATGCCGTGCGTTCCATCCCCGAAGACATCGCCCAGGCGATCGTCCGCGTTCGCGATCACCGCGTCCTGCTCGACACCGATCTTGCGCGCCTCTACGGGGTGACCACCAAGGCGCTGCTGCAGGCCGTGCGCCGCAACCCTGAACGTTTTCCCGCCGACTTCGCGTTCGCACTGACCGCCAAGGAAGCGATGGGCTTCCTCGCCGACGGACCCCGGCATGGCGGACGCAGGTCGTCGCCGTGGGCATTCACCGATCAGGGTGTCGCCATGTTGTCGAGCGTGCTGCGATCGTCGCGCGCCGTCCAGGTGAACGTGCAGATCACGCGTGCCTTCGTGCACATGCGCCGCCTCGCCAGCGACTTCGCCGAGATCGCCACCAGACTCGCCGACCTCGAGAAGAAGCAGGGGCATCACGACCAGCAGATAGCCGACGTGTTCGAAGCAATCCGACAGTTGCTGCTGCCTGACGCCGCAACACCGACGACGCGCATCGGCTTCGACCAACAGTGACCGCGGCTCACGGCCGCACCAGCGCCTTCACCACTTCGCCACGGGCGACCGCGGCCAGCGCCTGCCCGACCGAGCTCAATGCGTAGTCGCGCGCCGGCACGCGTGACCAGGGTTCGCCGAGGTGCTTGTGCGCGGCCACTTGCACGGCGCGATGGAAGTGCGAGTAGTCGGAGCCCCAGCAGCCGAGCACTTCGAGGTGCTTCTTGTTGAGGTCGAGGTGCGGATTGAAGGCGATGTCGCCGTGGTCGGTGTACTGGCCGACGATGACCACGCGGCCGGCATCGCGGGTGCAGCGCATCGCCTGCACGACCGCGCCGGGCGCGCCGGTCGCCTCGAGCACGACATCGGCGCCGCGGCCGCCGGTGCGTTGGCGCACCCAGGCGAGGGCGGCGGCCGGCGACCGGCTGGTGAAGTCGAGCACCTGATCGACGCCGACGGCGGTGGCCACCGACAGCCGTGCGGCCGGCCCGCCGATCGCGAGCACCTGACCGGCGCCGCTGCTGCGCGCCAGGATCGCCAGCGCCAGACCGACCGGACCGGTGCCGAGCACCAGCACCGTGTCGCCGACCTGGATGCGCGCGCGGTCGATGCCGTGCAGCGCCGTCGGCAAGGCGCAGCCGGCGACCATGAAGGTGCGCGCGTCGACGCCGGCGAGCCGCAGGATGCGCGTGCCCGGCTTCAGGTACATGTACTCGGCCCAGCCGCCGCACAGGCCGTCGGCGACGCCGTAGGTGATGCCGTACACCTTGCGCTGCGGACAGCGCGTGCTGGCCTTCGCCACCAGGCAGTACCAACACTGATGGCAGGTGCGGTGCACGTCGAGGAACGTGACGACCTCGCCTTCCTGCAACGGCGCGCCATCGACATCGCGCAGTTCGCCGCGCACCGCCGCCAGCGTGCCGGCGGCGACGTGGCCCGGGATCAGCGGGTACGGCACGCCGGCGAGCCGGCCCTGCTGCAGGTGCACGTCGGTGCCGCACACTTCGCTGCAGTCGACGCGCAGCAGCGCACCGCCGGGCTCCACCTCGGGCAGCGGGTACTCGCGCAGCTCGACTTCGGCACCCGGAGCGGGAAACACGGCCGCGAGGCACTGCTTCATCGCCGTGATTGCAGCGCACGGCGACCGGGTCGCGCAATGGCGACGTTGGCCGTCGGTCAGCGCGGCGCCGGGTTGCTGCCCGCGGTCGCCACGAACTGCCGGAACGCCGCATCGAGGGCGCCGAGGTCCTGCCCGGCGAAGCCGGTCGTGATCACGGCCAGCGCGTCCGGTTCGGTGCGGCAGGCGGCGAACAAGCGCTCGAACAACCCCGGCGGCGCGTCCTGGCCGTGGCGCAGCCAGTACACCAGCGCCCAGGCCTCGGCATAGCTGCGCTCGGCGTCGCCATAGAACGCCCCGGCGTCGCGTTGCACGAACTCGGCGAGCGCCACCTGGCCGCGCGCGCGCAGCGTCGCCAGATGCTCGCTGCGCATCGGCGCCGCGCCGAGACGGCCGTTGGTCACCACGCAGGTCTCGAAGTACACCGCCAGCCCTTCGTTGAGCCAGGGCGGCACGTCGCCGCCGATGCTGTCGAGGTACTGGTGAAAGCCCTCGTGCTGCACCGTCGCCCGCATGATCGCGGGGTTCGCATGGTTGTAGACCAGCAGCTGCTGCAGCGTCGGACAGTACACTCCGGCGGTGTGCACCTGCAGTTCGCCGACGATGTCGCGCAGGTACGCGGAGTAGCCGGCCTTGCCGGCGAACAGATAGACCGTGAACGGCGCGCGCCGTTCGCTGCCGGAGCCGAGCGCGCGGCCGTAGGCGACCTGCACGCTCTCGAGCACGTCGGCCACCCTGGCGGCGGCGGCGGTGTCGAGATCGGTGCGCACACGGTAGTGGCGCGAGACGAACTCGGCGGTGCGCGGCCAGTTCGGCCCCTGCGCCGCCATCGCCAACATGCGCTGGATGCCGGCCAGCTGCTCGCCGCTGGCGCCGGAACTGGCCGCGGTGTCGGTCACCTGCCGGGCCCGGGCACCGTCCCCGGCGCGCAGGTACAACAGCGCCAACGCCACCGCCGCCGGGTCGGCCGGCTGCGCCGCCAGCGTCACGCGGTAGTCGCGCTCGGCATCGGCCGGGCGGTGCAGGTGCTCGAGCACGGTAGCCCGCCAACGGAACGCGTCGACGAACTCCGGCGCCGCCGCGCAAGTGCGGTCGAGCCCGGGCAGCGCCAGGCGCCAGTGCCGCAACAGCACCAGCGCCACTGACCGCAGGTACTCGCGCGTCGGGGCCGGGAGCCGCTGCGCTGCCGGCGCAGAGAGCAGGTCGAGGCAACGCTGGCCATCGCCGGCGTCGAGCGCCGCGATCGCGGTCGCGACCTGCGGCCACTCGGCGCGCGGCACGACCCCGGGCAGCGACTGGCTGCCGGTCCGATGCTGCGTCTCCGCTGCCGGCGCCGGCGGCGCGCTCGGCAGCGCGGCTGCGACCTCCACCCCGGAGACCAGCCACGCCGGCACCGCGGCGCCGGGCTGCCAGCGGCGCGCGAACCCGGCGAAGTCGAGCTGCCGCTGTTCGTCCTCCTTGGCCTTCAGCCACGCCAGATCGGTGCGACCCTCGAGCAGCAGCGTGTCGAACGGCACTGCGAACACCGCGACGCGGCCGAACTCGCCCCGCCGCGGCGCCCGCAGCAGCGACGTACGGCCGTCGCCGAGTTCGATCTCGCCGGCGCCGACCCGCGCCACCAGGGTGAACGGCGCCCCCGGCACGAACGGCGCGTCGTCTTTCTGCGCCAGCACTTCGCCACGCCCGTTGCGCACCCACTGCACGACGGCGGGCCAGCGCCGCGAACCGCTGCCGCCGGCGGTGCCGAACAGCAGGTCGAGCGAACTGCCTTCACCGACGCACACCAGCATGCGGCCGGTGGTGTCGCCGTCGGGATAGGACCGGCCGCTCAGGGTCACCGTGTGCGGGCCGACGAACCGCAGCGGGTGCACCAGCAGATCCGGCTGACCAGCGACCTGGTGTCGCTCGAAGTCGCCGAGTTGATCGCCGCGGTAGCGCAGCCTGACGTCGCCGGTGCGCCGGTCGAACGCCAGCAGCTCACCGCCGACCAGCTGCCTGGCGTCGGGAGCGGGCACGTCGCACTGGTAGTCGCAGCGCTGCAGGTCTGCCAGCAGCTCGCGCCGCCGCGACAGCACATAGGTGACCGGCCCGTGCTCGGCGAGCACGGCGAGCAGCGTCCGTCGCGCGATCTGCCAGTCGCCGCGCGCCATCAGCGTACGGCAGCGGGCCAGTACGTCGACCAACCCGGCCTCGTCATGGCCCGGCGCCTGCGCCGCGGCGGTGGCGAACAGCCACGCCAGCACCAAGGACCACCGCAGCTGTTTCCCCGGACCGATCGCCATGGCATGCCGTCGGTGACGGCAGGTCTGCATCGACCATCCGCGGCGCCGAGCCGAAGTGGCCGGCGCCGGCAACGTGACCCGGCCGTGCCCCTCGCCGCGACCCGACCGCCGTTGCCTGATCCTGGGCGCGCATCTTCCGTTCGCAAGCGGCAGGCCGCCGGCGTAGACCTTGCCGCATGCATCCACGCTGCCTTGCCGCCGCGCTGTTGGCCGGCACCACCCTGTCCCAGAATCCCGCCGCCGCGGTCGAGCACACGATCACCGCCGAGGCGATCGCCGGTGCGACCCGCTTCCTGTCCAGCGACCTGCTCGAGGGCCGCGGCGTCGGCACCCGCGGCGACCAGCTGTCGCGCGCCTACATCGCCACCGAGTTCGAGAAGTACGGGCTCGCGCCCGGCGGCCCCGACGGCGGCTGGGAACAGGCGGTGCCGATCCTCGGCATCAAGGCCGCAGTGACCGCGACGCTGGCCGCCGCCGGCAGCGGCGGTGCTTCGACGTTCAGCGCCCCCGACGACTTCACCGCCGTGGCCGGCAACCCGTCGCCGCAGGCGAGCTGGAACGCGGCCGAGCTGGTGTTCGTCGGCTACGGCATCGAGGCACCGGAACAGCAGTGGGACGACTTCAAGGGCCGCGACTTGAAGGGCAAGGTGCTGCTGGTCATGAACGACGATCCGGCCGACGACCCGAACCTGTTCGCCGGCCGGACGCGGCTCTACTACGGCCGCTGGTCGTACAAGTACGAGGAGGCCGCGCGCCGCGGCGCCGCCGGCGCGATCGTGATCCACACCACGGCGTCGGCCGGCTACCCGTACCAGGTGGTGCAGGCCAACCATGGCCGCGAGAACTTCTGGCTGCCGTTCGGCAAGGACCAGCCGACGATCGCCATCCGCTCGTGGTGCACCGAGGCGGCGGCGCGGAAGCTGTGCGATCTCGGCGGCCAGGACCTCGATCGGCTGCGTGCTTTGGCGCAGGGACGCGACTTCGCACCGGTGCCGCTCGGCGTCAAGCTGTCGCTGGCGATCGACAACACGGTGCGCGAACTGCAGTCGGCCAACGTGCTCGGCAAGCTCGAGGGCAGCGATCCCGAACTCAAGCAACAGGTGGTCGTCGTCACCGCGCACTTCGACCACCTCGGCATCGCCGCGCCGAAGAACGGCGACGCCATCTACAACGGCGCGCTCGACAACGCCTCCGGCGTCGCCACCATGCTGACGATCGCGCGCGCCTGCGCGCTGCTGCCGAAGGCGCAGCGCCGCACGCTGCTGTTCGCCGCCGTCACCGCCGAGGAGTCGGGTCTGCTCGGCTCCGAGTACCTCGCCAGCAACCCGACCTATCCCAAGAGCCACATCGTCGCCGACTACAACATCGACGGCGTCGACATCTGGGGTCCGACCGCGGACCTCGAGTTCGTCGGCTTCGGCAAGAGCGACCTCACCGAGCTGGCGCAGCAGGTGGCGAAGTCGCGCGGCCGCCGCATCGTGCCGGACGCCGAACCGAACCTCGGCCTGTTCTACCGCAGCGACCACTTCAACTTCGCGCGCATCGGCGTGCCGGCGGCGTACTTCAAGGCCGGGCTGGAGTTCCTCGACCGGCCCGAGGACCGGCGGCGGATGAAGGCCAGCTACACCGCGACCCACTACCACCAGCCGAGCGACCAGATGGCGCCGTGGTGGAACCTGCAGGGCGCCGTGCTCGATGCCCAGCTGCTGCTCGAATGCCTGCTGCAGACCAGCAACCGCCAGCAGCCGCCCAGGTGGACCCCGGGCGACGAGTTCGCCGGGCGGCGCTGAAACCGGGCCGGGCCTTGACGGGCGGGCACCGGCTGATACTTTGCCGAGCAAAGCCTGAACCGGGACCCGCCCCATGGAACTTCGCGACGCCTTCGACCAGATCCACGCCATCCGCATCCAGCTGGCGCGCACCGAACGGCTGCGCAGCCTGCGTGCCGTGCCGGTGGCGTTCTCCGCCGTGCTGGCGCTGAGCGCCGGTGCGGCGCAGGCGCTGTGGATCCAGGAGCCGGCCGCGCAACCGCTGCGCTATCTGCTGCTGTGGGTCGGTGCGGCGGCGATCAGCGCGCTGGCCGCGGTCATGGAGATGGTGCACCGCGTGCGCAGCCAACGGCTCCACGTCGGCGCCGACGCCGCGCGGCACGCCTGGGCGCAGTTCGCGCCGAGCTGCATCGCCGGCGCGCTGTTGACCACGTTCGTCGTCGCGCGCGTGCCGGACCTGCTGTGGCTGCTGCCGGGCCTGTGGCAGATGCTGTTCGGCCTCGGCAACCTCGCCGCGCATCGGCTGCTGCCGCGCCCGGCGATCGTCATCGGCGCCGGCTATGTCGCCGCCGGCAGCATGGCGCTGTGGCTGCAACAGGACGCGCTGAGTCCGTGGGCGATGGCGATCCCGTTCGCACTCGGCCAGGCCGGCCTCGCCGCGATCCTGTGGTGGCACCTCGAACGCGCCGGCGCCGAGGTGACCGCATGAGACCGAAGAGCCACGGCGGCAGCGGCCGCTTCTCCTACGACGGCCTCGACCGCGTCATGCACGAGAAGGCGCGGCTCGGTCTGCTGACCTCGCTGGCCAGCAAGGCCGACGGCATCCTGTTCACCGACCTCAAGGAACTGTGCCAGCTGACCGACGGCAACCTCAGCCGGCACCTGACGGTGCTGCAGGAAGCCGGGCTGGTGGAGATCTGGAAGGGCTTCAAGGGCCGCAAACCGCAGACGCTCTGCCGGCTGACCGACGACGGTCGCCGCCGCTTCCTCGACTACGTCAGCGTGCTCGAACTGGTGGTCGCCGACGCGCTGGATGCCACCAAGGCGGCGCGACAGAAGAAGCGCCCGGCACCCGAGGGGTTCTCGCCGGCCTAGGGCCTCACCGACCTCGCCTTGCATCCCCTTCGGCCACAACTTTGCCATGCCAAGTAACGACCACGAACTGCCATGATCGTGCTGCGCGCAGCGGAACTCGGCATGTGCTTCGGCGTGCGCGATGCGCTGGCCGTGCTGGAGCAGCTGCCCGATCCGCGGCAGGTCACCGTGCACGGCGAACTGGTGCACAACGGCGAAGTGCTGCGCGAGCTCGACCGGCGCGGCTTCCACCGCGCCAGCGAGGACCACCGGGCGGTGCCGGACACGCCCAGCGTGCTGATCACCGCGCACGGCGTCAGTGATCGCGAGCGCGCGCGCCTGCAGGCCGCCGGCAAGCAGCTGATCGACACCACCTGCCCGCTGGTCGACAAGGCGCACCGCGCGGCGCAGTCGCTGGCTGCCGACGGCCGGCGCGTGGTCGTGCTCGGCAAGCGCGACCACGTCGAAGTGCGCGGCATCGTCGGCGACCTGGAGGCGCCGATCGTCGTCGAGCACGAGCGCGACGTCGCCTGCTGGCCCGAGCCGCGGCTCGGCGTCGTCTGCCAGACCACGACCCAGGTCGAGGTCGCCGACGGGCTGCTGGCGGCGATCCGCGCCGCCAACCCGCACGCCGACGTGCTGTTCGTCGACACGATCTGCAGTCCGACCAAGGCGCGGATCCGCGCGGTCGAACTGCTGCTGCAGCGGGTCGACGGCCTGGTGGTGGTCGGCGGCAGCAATTCCAACAACACCAGGCAGCTGGTCGCGCGCGCCGTCGCCGCCGGCGTGCCGGCGCTGCACGTGCAGGACGCCGCCGACCTCGACCACGACTGGCTGCGCCGCCGCACCGTGGTCGGCCTCACCGCCGGTACGTCGACGCCGGCGCGGACCATCGACGCGGTCGAACAGGCATTGCGCGCGTTCGCCGGCCGGCTCGACGGACCGCGTGCGGCGTAGCCAGCGCTCGGGACGTTCCGGTCCGCGCGCGAGCCTATTCCTTCGCCGTGGCCTTGATGCCGTCGATCAGCTTCTGCAGGCGCTGGCCGGCTTTGGTGTCGGGCCCGGCCTTGACCAGCGGCTGCAGCAGACCAGGCAGGGTCGCCTGCGTCGCCCTGGGCTTGCCCTCGCGCAATGCGCGCACGAGCTTCAGCCGCTTGTCGTCGATGGCGAGTTCCTTCTTGGCCTCGGGCGTGTCGAAGCTGGCCAGCAGGCCGGTGATCTCGGTCTGCCAGTCGGCGACGCCGGCGGTGCTCTTCTGCAGCGCCACGGTCAGCTCCTTGGCCTCGCTCCAGCGCGCTTCCTCTTGCGCGTGCTTGATCGCGGCGGTGCGGCGCGCATAGGCGGCGTCGACTTCCTTCCTGAGCTCGGCCTGCAGCGTCAGGTCGGTGATCGCATCGGCCTGCTTCCGGGCCTCGGCGAGGTTGCCCTTGCCGTACAGCGCCGCGCGCACCTTCTTGACCTCGGCGGTCGGGCCCCAGCCTTTCTGCACCTTGGCCAGTTCGGCGTCGAGCTTCTCGCGCACCGGCTTCTCGCCGTCCGACGGACTGCCTTCCCACAGCAGCGTGCCATCGACGCCGATCAGCGCCGCGTGCGGCAGGCCACGGAAGTCGGGGATCGGCAGCTTGGTGCTGGTGCTGACCGGCGCGTCGAAGCCGGGCCAGTGGCTCCAGGTGAAGCTCTCGAGCGTGTCGTCGGCAGCACCCTGGCTCTCGAGGAACAGGCTGACGAGACCCTTGTCGCGCAGTTCGCGGTCACGCTCGAAGGCATGCGGCACGGCATACCCGAGGCACGGTCCTCAATGGACGCCCCAGAACTCGATCATCAACGGGTGGCCGATGAAGTCGGACAACTTCTGCCGGCCATCGCCATTGTGGAACTGCGGGAACGTGAACTCGGGGACCTTGTCGCCGACCTTCGCCGCTGCCGGCTGCTGCGCAGCGAGCGGCATTGCGAACAGGGCGGCGCACAGGAGATGCGTCTTCCTCATGGCTTGCTTCTGACGGTTGGGGCGGCTGCGAAGGATACGGAATGCCAGTGGCGGCCGCGAGCCTGGCCCGCAAATGCGTCCGGCGCCACCCACCGACGCCCAGGGCAATCGGCCCGAGCTTCATCGGCAGCGATCCTGCGCCAACCTGTGCGGCGCCGCCGTCGATTCACTTACGGCCCGGCATCGGCACCGGATCGACCGGCAGCGGGCCGAGTTCGTACTTGTCCGGCCCCCACTTGTCCTGGGAGTTGAAGGCCTGGTCCCAGGTGACTTCTTTCCCGGAGTACGTCGCCATGCGACCCATGATCGCGGTCAACGTCGACTCGGCGACGTACTGGCCTTCGTTCAACGGCTTGCCGGCACGGATGCTGGCGAACAGGTCGTCGTGCTCGGTCTGGTACGGGTCGTTGTTCGGGCCGTCGTGGGCCCAGGACTCCTTGCCGCTGATCGTCCACTTGCCGCCGTCCATGTGGCACTCGCCGTCGGCGCCGTACAGGTGCTCGCTGACGTCGTTCAGGCAGTGATCGATCTGCCGGCACTCGGAGAACAACCAGACGCCGCCCGGATACTGGTACTGCACCGAATGGTGGTCGAAGATGTGGCCGAACGCCGGATCGGTGCGCACCTGCCGGCCGCCGATGCCGCGGCACTTGAGCGGATGCGCGGCCAGCGCCCAGTTGATCACGTCGAGGTTGTGCACGTGCTGCTCGACGATGTGGTCGCCCGACAACCAGGTGAAGTACAGCCAGTTGCGCAGCTGCCACTCCATGTCGCTCCACTCCTGCTTGCGCGGGTGCATCCACAGGCTGCCCATGTCCCAGGCGCAGCGCGCGAACAGGATCCGGCCGAGCGCGCCGCCCTGCACGCGCTTGATCGCCTCGCGGTAGCCGTTCTGGTGGTGCCGCTGCAGGCCGCAGACGACGGCGCGCCTCTGCTGCTTGGCGAGTTCGTTGGCGGCGAGCACGCGGCGGACGCCGGGCGCGTCGACGGCGACCGGCTTCTCGAAGAACACGTGCTTGCCGGCGGCGACCGCGGCTTCGAAGTGCGCCGGCCGGAAGTGCGGCGGCGTCGCCAGGATCACCAGGTCGATGTCGGTCGACAGCACGCCCTTGATCGCGTCGAAGCCGACGAAGCGGCGCGCGGCCGGCACGTCGACGTTCTTGCCGACCTCGCCCTGCAGGTTCTGCAGCGCGCCGTCGAGGTGGTCGGCGAACATGTCGCCCATCGCCACCAGCTTGACCGGCCCCTTCGTGCTCAGCGCCTGGGTCGCGGCGCCGGAGCCGCGGCCGCCGCAGCCGACCAGACCGATCTTGATCTGGTCGGAACCCTGGACGTGCACCGGCGGCAGGGCCGGCAACGCCGAGGTGACGACACCACCGGCGGCGGCGGCAGCGGAGGAGCGCAGGAACGAACGGCGGGTGGACTTGGTCATGGGTGTTGGCACACGGACGCGGACGGGCTCACGGGTTCTCGTACTTCTGGCGCACGGCCGGCGACGGTTCGTGCAGCGGCCGCACGATCCGGAAGCCGACGAACTGCGCGTCGGTGAAGTACCACCAGCTCTTCGGAATCTGCGGATCGCGCTGCTTCCAGTCCTTCGAACTGCCGCGGCGGGCGGCCGCGCGCAGCGCCGCCGGCGGATCCTGCCACGAGCCGCCGCGCACGACGTGCGGGTAGCGGAACGGCGCGTTGTCGGCGTTGCGGCGCGGCACCGCGTACGGGTCCCGGCGCGGCGCCTGGCCCCACTTCGCCGCGTCGTACCAGTCGGCGATCAGCTCGTCGCAGCACCATTCGGCGACGTTGCCGTGCATGTCGTACAGCCCGAACGCGTTCGGCCGCTTCTGTCCGACCTTGTGGTAGGCCTTGTCGGAGTTGCCCTGGAACCACGCATGGTCGCCGAGCGGCGCCGGATCGTCGCCGAACGACCAGGCGGTCTTGCTGCCGGCGCGGCACGCGTACTCCCACTCGGCTTCGGTCGGCAGGCGATAGAACCGGCCGGTCTTCTTGCTCAGCCAACGGCAGTACTCGCGCGCCGCCTCCTGCGTCATGCTGATCGCCGGGTAACCGTCGTCGCGGCCCATGCCGAAGGTCATGTCGGTGTACGCCGGCGTCGGCCGGCTCATGCCGTCCGGCTTCTTGCTCTGCGGCAGCGACGTGTCGGTGTTCCAGCAGTCGTACTCGTCCCACGTCACCTCGCACTTGCCGATCCAGAACGGTCCGACCTGCACTTCGATCTGTGGCCCCTCGTTGGCGTCGCGGCCGGGCTCGCTGGCCGGGCTGCCCATCGTGAACGTGCCACCGGCGATCGGCACCAGCGCGAACTGCACGTCGCGGCCGGCGATGGTCTCCTGGTAGGCAGCGAACTCCTTGTCGCCGGGCTTCGGCTCGCTGCCCTGCAGTACCGGCGCGTCCCTGGTCGCCGACCCGGTCGCAACCGCTCCGAGCGGTTGGTCGGAGCAAGCCGCCAGCACGGACAGCAACAACCACGGGAGACAACGCATGGGCGAAGGCGCGAGTCTACGTCACGCGGCTCGCCCGCCATATCGGTCGTTGGCCAGCGGCGACATCGGCGTCGAACCGCCGGGTTCCGGCCCAGCACAGACTTCCTTTCGTTGGTGGACCGGTGTAGAAACCCGCCTCTTTTTTTCGGTCCGGCCAAACGATCAGGAACCCCATGCTGCTGACTTCTTCCCTCGCCATGTTCGGCGCGGTTCAGGCCCCACAAGGCCAAGACACCACCCGCAGCGAAATCGACCTGAAGCTGCCCGACTTGTCGTCGGTCCGATTCCTGGGCGACTCGATCAACGGCCACAATCTGCTGCTCTTTGGCATCCTGATCTGCGTGCTCGGCCTGTTGTTCGGCATCGTCAGCTATGGCCAGCTGAAGAACCTGCCCGTGCATCGGGCGATGCGCGAGATCTCGGAACTGATCTACGAGACCTGCAAGACCTACCTGATCACGCAGATCAAGTTCATCGTCGTGCTCGAGCTGTTCATCGGCACGATCATGGCGATCTACTTCGGCGCGCTGCGGCACATGGATGCAGTGCGCACGGCGACGATCATCGGCTTCAGCCTGATCGGCATCGCCGGCAGCGTCGCGGTCGCCGCGTTCGGCATCCGCGTCAACACCTTCGCCAACTCGCGCACCGCGTTCGCGGCGCTCAAGGGCATGCCGTTCCCGGTCTACGAGATCCCGCTCAAGGCCGGCATGAGCATCGGCATGCTGCTGATCTCGATCGAGCTGCTGCTGATGCTGCTGGTGCTGCTGTTCATCCCGGCCGACCTCGCCTACCCGTGCTTCATCGGCTTCGCGATCGGCGAGTCGCTCGGCGCCAGCGCGCTGCGCATAGCCGGCGGCATCTTCACCAAGATCGCCGACATCGGCTCCGACCTGATGAAGATCGTGTTCAACATCAAGGAGGACGATGCGCGCAACCCCGGCGTGATCGCCGACTGCACCGGCGACAACGCCGGCGACTCGGTCGGGCCGACCGCCGACGGCTTCGAGACCTATGGCGTCACCGGCGTGGCGTTGATCTCGTTCATCCTGCTGGCGGTCAAGGAACCGTCGGTGCAGGCGCAGCTGATCGTCTGGCTGTTCGCGATGCGCATCATGATGATCATCGCCAGCGGCCTGTCGTACATGGTCAACGCCAGCATCGCCCGCGCCCGCTACGCGCAGGCGGGGCACATGGACTTCGAGGCGCCGCTGACCCAGCTGGTCTGGCTGACCTCGCTGGTGTCGGTGGCGATCACCTTCGCCGCGTCGTGGTTGCTGATCCCGAGCATCCTCGGCGACACCTCGATGTGGTGGAAGCTGTCGTCGATCATCACCTGCGGCACGCTGGCCGGCGCGATCATCCCCGAGGTCACCAAGGTGTTCACCTCGACCAAGTCAGGCCACGTGCGCGAGTGCGTCGAGGCGTCCAAGGAAGGCGGCGCCTCGCTGAACGTGCTGGCCGGCTTCACCGCCGGCAACTTCAGCGCCTACTGGATGGGCCTGGTGATCGCGTCGCTGATGGGCATCGCCTACTGGTTCAGCCTGATGGGCGTGGAGTCGCTGATGCTGGCGCCGGCGGTGTTCGCCTTCGGCCTGGTCGCGTTCGGCTTCCTCGGCATGGGTCCGGTGACGATCGCCGTCGACTCGTACGGCCCGGTGACCGACAACGCGCAGTCGGTCTACGAGCTGTCGCTGATCGAGACCGTGCCGAACGTGCAGCAGGAGCTGCAGAAGGACTTCGGCTTCACCGCCGACTTCGAGAAGGCCAAGGCGTTCCTCGAGGAGAACGACGGCGCCGGCAACACCTTCAAGGCCACCGCCAAGCCGGTGCTGATCGGCACCGCCGTGGTCGGCGCGACGACGATGATCTTCGCGATGATCATGGCGCTGACCAAACACTTGACGGCTGACCTCGACAAGCTGTCGCTGCTGCACCCGCCGTTCCTGCTCGGCATGATCCTCGGCGGCGCGGTGATCTACTGGTTCACCGGCGCCTCGACGCAGGCGGTCGCGACCGGCGCCTACCGCGCGGTCGAGTTCATCAAGCGCAACATCAAGCTCGAAGGCTCGACCAAGGCCTCGGTCGCCGATTCGAAGAAGGTGGTCGAGATCTGCACGCAGTACGCGCAGAAGGGCATGTTCAACATCTTCCTGACGGTGTTCTTCTCGACGCTGGCGTTCGCGTTCCTCGAGCCGTTCTTCTTCATCGGCTACCTGATCGCGATCGCGCTGTTCGGCCTGTTCCAGGCGATCTTCATGGCCAACGCCGGCGGCGCCTGGGACAACGCCAAGAAGGTGGTCGAGACCGAGCTGCGCGCCAAGGGCACGCCGCTGCACGCCGCCGCGGTGGTCGGCGACACGGTCGGCGACCCGTTCAAGGACACCAGCTCGGTGGCGATGAACCCGGTGATCAAGTTCACCACGCTGTTCGGCCTGCTGGCGGTCGAGCTCGCGGTGTCGCTCAAGGACCACGGCAACCTGAACGTGATGCTGGCGACGGCGTTCTTCGCCATCTCGGTGGTGTTCGTCTGGCGCAGCTTCTACCGGATGCGCATCAAGGCCGGGGGCTGAGAGCCGGTAAGAGAGAGACCATGATACCGGCCGTCAGCGACCCCCCTTGTGGCCGCTCCGCGGCCACGTTGTTTTCCCTGAGCGGCGGTCAGAGAGCCCCGGCACGCCGCCGGCGCTCTCACGGGCGCGCCGGCAGGTACTGGTCCGGCCACGGGAACTCCGTGACGCCGTAGCGCCTGGCCGCCTGCAGCGTCAGGTACGGATCGTTCAGATGCGCGCGCGCCAGCGCGCACAGGTCGGCGCGGCCGGCGCCGACGATGGTGTTGACGTGGTCGATGCCCATCACGCCGCCGACCGTCATCACCGGGATGCCGGCTTCGTACTTGATGCGTTCGGCGAACGGCACCTGGTACATGCGCCCGTACTCGGGCTTGGACTCCGGCGAGTTGCCGCCGGTCGACACGTCGATCAGGTCGCAGCCGTGGTCCTTGAGCATGCGGGCGAACTCGACCGATTCGCCTTGGGTGAAGCCGCGCGGCTCGAGCCAGTCGGTCGCCGACAGCCGCACGAACAGCGGCTTCTGCGCCGGCCACACCGCGCGCACCGCCATCAACACCTCGAGCGGGAAGCGCGCGCGGTGCGCCAGCGGACCGCCATAGGCATCACCGCGCTGGTTGCTCAGCGGCGACAGGAAACTCGACAGCAGGTAGCCGTGCGCCATGTGCAGCTCGAGCACGTCGAAGCCGGCGCGGTCGCACAGCCGCGTCGAGCTGACGAACTGCTCGCGCACCAGGTCCATGTCGCCGCGGTCCATCTGCTTCGGCAGGTGCCAGCCGGTCGCGAACGGCAGCGCCGACGGCCCCAGCACCGGCCAGCCGCCCTCGCGCAGCGGCGCGTCGCCCTGCCACGGCAGCGCGCACGAACCCTTGCGGCCGGCGTGCGCCAGCTGCAGGCCGATCTTCGCCCGGCTGTGCGCGTGCACGAACGCGACGATGCGCGCGAACGCCGCTGCCTGCGCGTCGTTCCAGATGCCGGTGCAGCCGAAGGTGATGCGGCCCGCGGCCGAGACGTTGGTCATCTCGGTGAACACCAGGCCGGCACCGCCGACCGCACGGCTGCCGAGGTGCACCAGGTGCCATTCGTCCGGCACGCCGTCGGTCGCCGAGTACTGGCACATCGGCGACACCACGACGCGGTTGTGCAGCTGCAGCGAGCGCAGCTGGAACGGCAGGAACGCCGGCGGCGGCGCCGGCTTGCCCGCTGCCACCGCCAACCCTTCCTCCTGCGCCACCTGCGCCGTGACGGCGGCGACCAGCAAAGGGTCGCGCCGCTGCAGGTTGTCGTAGGTGATGCGCCGGCTGCGGGTCATCAGGTTGAACACGAACCGGCGCGGACTCTGCCGCAGGTAGCGCTCGCTGTGTTCGAACCACTCGAGACTGGTCTGCGCCGCGCGCTGGGTCTTCTGCACCTCGACATGGCGCGCCGCCTCGTAGGCCGCGAGCGCCGCGGCGACATCGCGGCCGTGGTGCGCCACCGCCTGGGCCAGCGCGATCGCGTCCTCCATCGCCAGCTTGGTGCCCGAACCGATCGAGAAGTGCGCCGTATGCGCGGCGTCGCCGACCAGCACCACGTTGCCGTGGCGCCAGCTGTTGCAGCGGATGGTCGGGAACGTGCGCCACACCGACTTGTTGGTCAGCAGCCGATGGCCGCGCAGATGTCCGGGCCACAGCCGCTCGCAGAACGCTGCCGACGCCGCCTCGTCGAGCCGGTCGAGGCCGGCGCGCTGCCAGGTCGGTTCGCGGCATTCGACGATCCAGGTGCTGCGGCCCGGCTCGAACGGGTAGGCGTGCACCTGGAACAGCCCCCACTCGGTCATGGTGAACACGAAGGTGAAGGCGCGCAGGTCCAGGTCGGTGCCGAACCAGGCGAACTTGCACTGCCGCCAGTCGAGCCGTGGCTGGAACGAATCGGCGAAGCGTTCGCGCACCTTGCTGTTGACGCCATCGGCGGCGACCACGAGATCGTGGCCGGCAACGAGGTCGTCGATCTCGGTGACCAGGGTCTGGAAGTGCAGCCGCACGCCGAGTTCGCGGCAACGGCGGTGCAGGATCTGCAGCAGGCGCATGCGCGACAGGCCGCAGAAGCCGTGGCCGGTGGACACCACGCGCTCGCCGCCGACGAACGTCTCGATGTCGGTCCAGCGGGCAAAGCTCTGCTCGATCTGGGCGAAGCTCTGCGGATCGGCGGCGGCGAAGTTCGAGAGCGTGTCGTCGGAGAACACCACGCCCCAGCCGAAGGTGTCGTCGGACCGGTTCTGCTCGTAGACGTCGATCTCGACCTCGGGCCGCGCCTGCCGCAGCAGCAGCGCGAAATACAGGGCCGCAGGGCCGCCACCGATGCACGCGATCTTCATGTGGCCGCGGATCCTAGCCGAGGCCACTGCCACCACGGCGCCGCACTTGTCCTAGCGCGGCACGGCGAAGGTCAGCGTCTGGAACGGCGTCCGGTCCGGCGGCCCTGGCGCGATGTGCAGTTCCGGCGCTGCACCGAGCACCATCACCGTGCAGACGTAGGTGCCCGGGTTGCAGATCGGACCGGCCGGCGCCTTGGACGCGAGCAGCGCCTTGACCTTGTCGACATCGACGGCCGCACCTTCGCGCAGCTGTTCGGCAGCGGTGGCGAACCGCGGACAGACGAACGGTAGTTCGCCCGGCTGCTTGCCGGTGCCGGCCAGGTGCGCGAGCCAGATCTCCGACCAGTCGTCGCTGACCAGCGGGTGGTTGGTGTGCCAGGTGCGATGCGCGTCGGCGAACGGCTCGAAACGCACCTTCCTGCCGGCCGAGCACTCGAAGCACGGCGCCGTGTCGGGACCACCGACGGTGTAGGCCTGGCCCGAGGCGTGCGGCACCTGCTGCAGGAACGCCAGCGCCGCCGCATGGTCAGGCTGCTCGAGCAGCCCGCGCACGACGAACGCCACCGGCAGACCGTCGCGGCAGGCGCGGATCTGCAACACGGTGTTCACGCACACGGCGACGCGATGGTCGTTGATGCCGTTGGCGCCGACCACGCCCGGCACGGTGACGACCAGGCTCTGCAGTTCGCGATCGGGGTAGCGGATCCGCAGCACCGTCGGATAGGCGTGCATCCAGCGCGGCAGGTCCATGTTCTGCGCCACGAAAGCCGGCCGGTCACCGTCGCGGTCGACGCCGACTGTCGTGCACTTGTGCGCGAACAGCAGCGGCATCTGCGCCCACATCTCGTCGATCAGCTGCCAGGCGAACATGGTCGCGAACGGCTGGCTCGAGCCGGCGGCGATGCCGCGCACTTCGTCGAGCAGCCCCGGTGTCCAACGACGCGCGGCGTCGTCGTACTTGGTCGCGGCGAGGAAGCGTTCGACGAACGTGTCGGCGTCCACGGCCGAGCTGCGGGCGACGTCGCGCCGCCACAGCTCGACCAGCGCCGCGATCTCGCTGCGCAGTTGCGTGCCGTGGGCCAAGCCGCGCTCGTACGGCGTGCCGCCGAGCTCGAGCACGCGCAGCTGCGGCGCCGGCGGCGGCTGCGCCGGTGGCTGCTGCGCCGGTGGCTGCTGCGTCAGGGCCCAGGTGGCGAGCAGGGCAGCGGCGAGCAGACGGGACGGCGGGGCGCACAGGGTCGCGGACACGACAGTACCTCCGGCGCGCATCATGCCGTCGCCGGCGATGCTCTGCCGGATCGATCTTGGCCACGCGGTTGCATCCGTCCCTTTTCTCCTGGCTCGAGACGCAGCAGGCGGCGGTGGCGCCGCTGCCCACTTGGATCCCTCGCACCGGCGGTGTCTGTTCGTGGCGGCGTGGCCGGGCGCCGACGCATGGCGGAATCAGCGACGACGCAGCAGTCGCCGCCAGGCGAATGCCAGCAGCACCGCGCTGCCGCCGAACAGCCATCCGAGCGTGCTGCGATAGACGGCGGCGAGGCCACGGACGATCGCGATCGCCTGCAGACCGGCGAGCCGGCGCAGTCCGTGCCGCCAGCAGCCCGACTGCAGCAGACCGCCGGCGAACTCGCGGCCGCGGTCGTCGACCACGACCAGCCGGCGCGCGCCGCAGAACAGCGCGGCGAGGCGCAGCGGCTGGAACCGTTCGCCGCCGTGCCATGCGACCACCAGCAGATCGAACCGTTCGGCGCGCAGCGCCTGCACGAATGCCCACTTGCCGCCGGCCGGTTTGTCGCGCCGCACGTCGAGGCCGGCGAGCTCGGCAGCCAACGGACCGCGGTCGTCGTCGCGGACCACCACCGTCCAGCGGCAGTCCTGGTGGCGCGAGCGCCAGCTGCGCAGCAGTTCGCGCGCGGTGGCGGCGTCGTTGGTGCTGAGCAGCAGCAAGGCCTTCACCGCCGACCTCCGAGCAGCGCGTCGTACAGCGCGTCGTAGCGACCGACCGCGGCGGCGACCGAGTACTGCTGCTGCACCAGGGCGCGGCCCGCGGCCCCGAGCCGGCGCCGCAGTTCGCGGTCCTGCAGGCAACGCACCAGCGCCGCGGCGAACGCGGTGGCGTCGCCGGCAACGAGGCAATGCTCGCCAGCGCGCGCCTGCAGTCCTTCGATGGCGACCGCGGTGGCGACCACCGCCTTGCCGGCGGCCCACGCTTCGAGCACCTTGCCGCGCAGCCCGCCGCCGGTGCGCAACGGCATGGCGACGACGGTGGCAGCGGCCAGGGCACCCGCAAGGTCGGTCACGAAGCCGCGCACGGTCACCTCGCCGTCGCTGGCCAGGGCCTCGACCGACGGCGGTGCACCGCCGCCGAGCAGATCGACGCGCGCCGCCGGCACCTGCGCGCGCACCAGCGGCAGGATCTCGCGCACCAGCCACTGCGCCGCGTCCGCGTTCGGCGGGTGCTGGTAATGACCGACGAACAGGATCGTCGCCGGGGCGTCGGCGACCGGCGCCGGCACCGCGAAGCGGGCGACGTCGATGCCGCTCGGCACCACCTCGATCGCGAGCCGCGGCGCGTGCGCGCGCAGCAGCGCCGCGTCAGCGGCCGACAACGCCACCACGCGCGCGAACGGGCGCAGCAACCGCAGCTCGTACGGCAACGCCTGCGCCCAGCCGAACCAGCGACCGGCGCCACCGCGCGTCTGCCATTCCCGCCGGCAGGCGACGGCCAGCGATTCGTGGCAGGTGTAGACCGCGAGCAGCCGCCGCGCGCGCAGCTCGGCGGCCAGCAGGTGGGCCATCTCCACGTACTCGACCTGCACGAGCTCGAAGTCGGTGGACTCCAGCATGCGCACCGCCGCCTGCGCCATCGCCGGCGCCGAGTAGTCGCGCCACAGGCGCCAGGGCACGCGGTGGTGCAGGTTGCCGGGCAGCGGATTGCGTTCGCGCACCGCAGTCACCACTTCGATGCCGTGCTGCCGCAGCGCCTCGGCATGCGCCGCTTCGTCAGGCGTGTCGACGAACGCGAACAAGGTGATGCGGTGGCGCTGCGCCTGCTGCAGCAGGCGCTCGAACAGCACCCACGAGCCGTCGTGGTCGCGGCGCGGCAGGCGCGCGCTGAGCACCAGCAGCCGGCGGCCGGCGCCGTGCGGCCCGGCCGGCGATGTCCCGGCCGGCAGTCGGCCGAGTGCCACGGCGTTGCTGGCACGGAAGCCGGCGATGGCGTTGGCCTGGGCCACGACCTGCCGGTCGGTGCGCACGGCAAACGCCCGGTCGTGGCAGCGACCGGTCAGTGCCGCCGGCAACCGGCGCAGGGCCCGCAGCAGCGCGCGCAATTCGAACCAGACGCCGCGCGCTCCGCGCTGGCGCGCGCGCAGCAGCAGCGACAGCGGCTGCAGGCCGAGCACCGCGATCGTCCAGCGCGGATCGGTGATGTTGCGCCACAGGAACAGGTGCTGGTTGCGGCGGATCATCGCATCGACGTAGTCGTCGCCGAACTTCCGGCGGCTGGTGCCGCGGTGCGCGTGCAGCACGCGCGCGCGGCTGGTGAACAGCAGCTGGTGGCCGCGCTTCCACGCCTGGTACGACAGGCCGGTGTCCTCGAGATAGAACGGGTCGTACAGCAGGTCGAAGCCGCCGAGCGCCAGGTAGCTCCGCCGGTCGAACGCCGAGCTGCCGCCGCCGGCCCAGAACGTCGGCACGTAGTCGAGTTCGCGTTCGTCGCGCGACGGCAGCACGTGCGCCAGCTTGAGCCAACCGCCGCGGATCTCGCCGCGGGTGCGGCCGGTCTCCTCGCGCCGCTTGCTGGCGTCCTGGAACAGCACTTCGGCGCTGACGCCGAACACCGCCGGGTCGCGCAGACCGTCGAGCAATGGCCGCAGGAACCCCGGCTGCACCACCATGTCGTTGTTGAGGAACACCAGCACGTCCTTGCTGGCGACCGCGACGCCGGCGGCGATGCCGCGCACGAAGAAGCGGTTCTCCGGCAGGGTGACGATCTTGACCAGTGGCCACTGCAGTCGCAGCCAGTCGGCGGTGCCGTCGGTGCTGCCGTTGTCGACGACGATGATCTCGTGGTCACCGCCGTGCTCGCGCACGGCGGCGGCGACCGACGGCAGCAACTGCTCTAGGAAGTGCACGCCGTCCCACGACACGATCACGATCGATGCCGCGGTGACGTTCCGCGGCGCCGGCGCCGGGCGCCGGCGGCCGCTGGCGGCCACCGGCCACCACAGCAGGTCGAGCAGCAGCAGCAGCAGCAGCAGCGGCCAGCAGATCGCAGCCACCAGCACGGCGGCGACGACGGCGCCCGCGGCACCGAGCAGCGCGCTGGCCAGGCGGCCTGCCATTCACGCGCCCTGGCCGCCGCCGGCGCCGCCGGGCACGCCGCCAGCCACGGGTGCGCCGACGCTGCGACCGGTCAGGCGTTCGAGCAGGGCGGTGTAGCCGCGGAACTCCTGGCTCCAGGAGTGCTGCTCGGTGAACCGCCGCGCCTTGCTGGCCAGGCTCTGACGCAGACCGGGCTCGCTGCACAGCCGCCACAGGCACTGGGCGAACGCCGGCAGATCGCCGTCCGCGAACATCATCACTTCGTCGTCGCGGAACAACTTGGTCATGATCGCGGTCCGCACCGCGACCACCGCCACGTCCATCGCCACCAGTTCCGGCACCTTCAGCGACAGTGCCATGTCGATGTGCACGTCGAGGTGCGGCGTGAACACGCCGACCGACGCCCGGCTCATCAGCGCCGGCACTTCGTGCAGCGGCACCGGCCGCCGGATGTCCAGCAGGTCGCTGACGCCGAGTTCGGCGGCCAACTGCTGCAGCTCCTGCATCGGCTTGCCCTCGCCTTCGGACAGCTTGGCGTGCAGGATCAGCCGGATGCCGGGGATGCGCTGGCGCAGCAGCGGCAGCACGCGCACGCACTGGTCGACGCCGTGGCGATGCGACACGGTGCCGAGGTAGAGCAGGTGGAACGCCCCCGGCTGCTCCGGTCCGCGCCAGGGGAACTTGTTGCGGTCGAACAGGCCGAGGTCGGCGGCGTTCATCACCGTCAGGGTGCGCTCCCGCCGCACGCTGCCGCGCGCCACCGCACAGTCGCGGAAACCGTCGGTGGCGAACACCACGGCGTTGGCGAAACGGTGCGACAGCCACTCCTGCAGCCGGATCGGCCAGATGCCCGGGTGCTGCACGCTGGTGCGGAACTTGCTGCAGTAGACCTCCGGCATCAGGTCGTGCACGTCGAGCACCACCTTGCGGCCGAACAGCCGCGGCAGCAGCGCCGCGAACACCAGCAGGTCCGGCATGTTGTGCACATGGATGACGTCGTAGCGCCGCAGCCGGAACGCCAGCACCCAGAAGCACAGGCAGGTGAACAGCGAGTACTCGTAGACGTAGTGCAGCGCGCCGCCGCGGCGCCGCGCCGGCGGCAGACGGCGCACGTTGACGCCGACCAGCACTTCCCGGGCCGCGGTGGTCGGCGCGCGCAGCGCCAGCACGTCGACAAGGTGGCCGAGCCCGACCAGCGACTCGGCGTAGCGCCGCACGCGCGCATCGCCTTCGTAGTAGGCGTGCACGACCATGCACACCCGCAGTGGCTGGCCGGCTGCTTCCGTCACGAATGGCTCGCTTCGTTCACGATCAAGGGCCGCGCTGCGTTCACTTGCCGCCGCTGCCGGTCAGGCCGAGATTGCCGACCGACGGGCCGCCGAGGCTGAACGGCAGCAACCGGCGCACGTACAGTTCGACCACGTTGCCGACGTCGGCGATTCCGGAGGTCTGGCAGTAGATCACGTCGCCGGGCAACAGCAGGAAGTCCGGATACTCGCCCTCGAGCACCAGACCCATGTTGACGCGGAACGTGCGCTGGGTGCCATCGGGATTGATGCGCAGGATCCGGATGTCCGATTCCTTGACGGTGACCAGGAAGCTGCCGGCCGCGGACACCGCCTGCACCATCGTCATGCCGGGTACGTAGGGGTGCACGCCCGGAGTGCGGACCTCGCCGCACACGTAGATCGACTGGACCGCCGGCTGGGACACGGCCAAGCTGACCCGCGGGTCCGGCCACATCTGCTTGTACGCTTCGACGATCGCCACGCGGGCGGCACCGACGGTCTTGCCGGCGACCTGGATCGGTCCCGACAGACGTTGCAGGTCGATGGTGCCGGTCGGCGACACCATCGCCTCCTGGCCAGCCTGGCTGCCGGCGGTCGGCGAATCGCTGACCATCATCAGCTGATCGACGCGGACCGACAGCTTGTCCCCCGGCCGCAGGGTGTAGTCCCGCTGCATGTAGGTCGCCCACTCCATCGCCACGGCCCTGGCGTCGAACGGCGGTGCTCCCGCGCAGGCGCCGAGCAGCAACAACGGGACGAGCAGCAGGTAGCGCATGGGGGTCTTTCGGTGCCGAGAAGGGGACGCATTGTGATCGTGCGGTCCGAAGAGAAAAATAGCTGCGCAGAAAAAGCCGCGGCGGCGGATCATGTCGATTTCGCCGAGCATCCGGCATCCGCCGCGGGCCCGGACCTCGTCGTCGGTCCGACTCCAGCGCGCGGCTGGCCGATTCCGACCAGGTTCCCGTGACCTTCGCGCTGCAGGATCCAGACATCCCTGCCATGGCCGGCTCCGCCGTGGCCACGACGACCGAAGTGCACCCGGTCGGCCTGGCGGCGCTGCTGGCGCTGATCGTGCTGCTGTGGCTGCTGCCGCGGCAGTGGCTGCCGCTGCCGATGATCCTGCTGCTGTCCCTGGTTCCGGCCGGCCAGCGGCTGCTGGTCGGCGGCATCGACTTCTCGTTCATCCGCATGCTGTCGTGGATGACCTACGTGCGCATGTTCGTGCGCAAGGACCTGCGCCGGCTCGAGCTGAACCTGCTCGACCGCCTGTTCCTGGTCTGGTGCGGCGTGCTGATCGTGCAGGGCACGCTGCTCGGCGGCACGCTGACGGTGTTCATCAACCGGCTCGGCTTCGCCCTCGACGCGCTGACGATCTACTTCTTCTTCCGGACGGTGATCCAGAACTACGACAACCTGATCCTGATCGGCCGGATGTTCGCGTTCACCAGCATCCCGGTGTTCCTGTTCTTCGTGTTCGAGAGCCAGACCAGCCGCAACCTGTTCCACTTCATGGGTGGCGTGCCCGAGTTCACCGACATCCGCGACGGCCGGCTGCGCTGCCAGGGTGCGTTCGCCCATCCGATCATCGCCGGCTGTTTCTGGGCGCAGATCCTGCCGTTGCACATTCTCGCGGGCCTGGTGACGCATCGTTGGCTGACGGCGATCACCGGCCTCGCTTTCGCCATCGGCATCATCCTGCTGACCGCGTCGAGCACGCCGGTGATGGCCATCGTCTTCGGCGTGCTCGGTTTCGTGATGTACTTCTTCCGCAGCGGCATGCGGTGGTACCGCTGGATGATCCTGGCCTGGTTGCTGATCCTCCACTACATCCTGATGGACAAGCCGGTCTACCACCTGCTCGCCCGCATCGATCTGGTCGGCGGCTCGACCGGCTACCACCGCTACAACATCATCGACAAGAGCATCGACCACTTCAGCGAGTGGTGGCGGTTCGGCACCATGACGACCGCCCACTGGGGCTACGGCTGCCAGGACATCACCAACCAGTTCCTGCTCGAGGGAGTCAACGGCGGCCTGCTGCGGCTGGCGATGTTCCTGGCGATGGTGGTGACCACGTTCGTCGGCGTCTCGCGATCGATGCGCTCGCCGGTGTTGTCGGCGACCGCGAAGAAGGCGGCCTGGATCCTCGGCACCGCGATGTTCATGCACTGCTTGAATTTCATCGCCATCAGCTACTTCGAACAGGCGACCGTGATCTGGTACATGACGCTGGCGGCGATCAGCAGCCTGACCCTGGTGCCGGGATGCGACGTGGCCCCCGACCCGGCCCTGTCCCGCTCCGCGCGCGCCTGAGCTGGACCACAGCCGGGACCACAGCCGCCCGATTTTCGGAATCCGCGTGCGGGCTGGTCCCCGGCGGCGCTTCTCCATCAAGAGGCATCCCTCGAGCCCCGATAATTCCTCCAGCTGGTCTGGTTGCCTTCGCAACCGGGTCATCTAGAAGGGCTCCGCTAGAGGGAAGAACTCGCATTCGCTTCGGACTGTCATGACCAGGGGATCCAATTTCCGTTTCGCCGGTTGCGCCATCGACCTCGGCTGCATTGCTGCGGCCCTGAGCATGGCGGGGATCTGGCAGCACCCTGGCAGGGACTACCCGGTCTGGACCACGGCGACGATCCGTCTGGCCATCTACTGGTCGACCTGGATCCTCGTTTCCCAGCGACTCGACACCTACCTGGTTGCGGCAAGCCGTAGCCTCGGCAAGTCGCTGCGCAGCGTCGTCGAGACCTGGGCAGTGACCTGGGGCATCGCCGGGTTGATCGACGTCAAGATGCTGGAGAGTGTCGGCACCTGGAAGACGCTGGTCGGTGGCCTGCTGCTGCTGACCGTCGTCCGCGTGCTGTGGCTCAAGCTGCCGGTCGCGGCGCTGCAAGGTTGGCGGGCCCGGGTGCTGGTGATCGGCACCTGTGACAGTGCCCGGTCGCTCACGGTCGGGAGCGATGCGCGGTCGAAGATGAACGTGATCGGCTTCGTGCCGTTTCCCGGCGAGACAACTGACGGCTTGCCGCATCTGCGGCAGCTCGGGCAGCTCGACGATCTGCAGCAGGTGGTCACCGGACAGAACGTGGACTTCGCCCTGGTCTGCCCCTCGGACCAGGCCGTGACCGGCGACGTGCGCAGCGTCTTCCGCCAATGCGACGAGGCCGGACTCGGCGTCCAGTACTTCCCGTCGTTCCTGGACCTCGACCACCTCAGCGTGTCGCTGACCTGGGCCGCCGATCGTCCCGGTCTCGCCATCCACAGCCAACCGAACCAATCGCTGGCCCAGTTCTGCAAGCGCACGATCGACGTCATCGGCGCCGGTGCCGGCATCGTGCTGCTGGCGCCGGTGCTGCTCGGCTGCGCGCTGGCGGTGAAGCTCGGCAGCAGGGGTCCGATCCTGTTCCATCAGACCCGGGTCGGCAAGAACGGCGCGACCTTCGACTGCTTCAAGTTCCGCACGATGTACGTCGGCGCGCACGAGTTGCAGGAGAAGCTGCGCAGCCACAGCGTGCAGGACGGCCCGGCGTTCAAGATCCCGGAGGATCCGCGCGTCACCGGCGTCGGTCGCATGCTGCGCAAGTTCAGCCTCGACGAACTGCCGCAGCTGTTCAGCGTGCTGTTCGGCGACATGAGCCTGGTCGGGCCGCGGCCGCCGATCCCTTCCGAGGTCAAGAACTACAGCTGGTGGCAGCGCCGGCGCATCTCGGTCAAACCGGGTCTCACCTGTGTCTGGCAGGTGTGGGGCCGCAACCGCGTGTCGTTCAAGCGCTGGGTCGAGATGGACCTGTTCTACATCGACAACTGGTCGCTGTGGCTGGATCTCAAGCTGATCGCGCACACCTTCCAGGCGGTGCTGCGTGGCACTGGCATGTAGCGCCGGCGCGGTCCGGCCTGCAACATCCACGTTGTGACCGGGCCGGACCTGTCGATCGTCATCGTCAACTGGAACACGCGTGAGCTGTTGCTGCGCCTGCTGGCGCAGTTGCTCCCCCCCGGTGGCGAGTCGCCGAGCTGCGAAGTGCTGGTGGTCGACAATGCCAGCGACGACGGCAGCGTCGCCGCGGCGCGCGCGGCCTTTGCGCAGGCGATCGTGCTGCCGCGGCCGCAGAACGGCGGTTTCGCCTACGCCGTCAACCACGGCATCGCCAGCTCGCGCGGTCGCTGGATCATGCTGTTGAACACCGACACCTCGGTGCGATGGGACGACCTGCGCCGGCTGGTCGCCGCGGCCGAGCAGCGCCCCGAGGGCGCGGTGTTCGGTCCGCGCATCCTCGACGAGCACGGCGTGCCGCAGCGGAGCTGCTGGACCGCGCCGCGACCGATCGACTACCTGCGCGCCGCGATCGGCCTCGGTGACCGGACGCCGGATCGTGGCCCGCTGCCCGGCGCCTGCACGCCGGTCGACAACGTCAGTGGCTGCGTGTTCATGGTCCGTCGCAGCGACCTGCGCAGCATCGGCGGGCTCGACGAACGGTTCTTCCTGTACTTCGAGGAAACCGACCTGTGTACGCGCGTGCGCGCCGCCGGCCGGCGGGTGTTCTTCGTGCCGGAGGCCTCGTTCGTGCACGTCGGCGGTCTGTCGGCAGAGCTGGCGGCGCGCCGGACCTTCCTGGCGTTCCGCGAGAGCTGCCTGCTCTACCACGTCGCCTGGCACGGCCGCCTGCGCACCGAGGGCATCCGCGCCAGCCTGCTGGTCGGCTGCGTGCTGCGCCTGCTGTACTGGCTGCTGCGCCTGCCGTTCGGCGGGCGCAACCGCGCCGGTCTGTACTGCGCCGCCATCGCCATGCTTTCGCGGCCGGGCCTGGTCGGCGAACTGGCCGCGCGACCGCGGCGCACGCCGGCGGTCAGCTGACCTTGCGGCGCAGCACCTGCCACAACAGGCCGAGGTGACCGCGGACCGTGCGCAGGGTCTTCATCTTCGACACGCCGAGCAGCCGCGCCTCGAGCAGCGTCGGGTACTCACGCACGCGGGCGCCACGCCGCAACATGCGGATCAGCACCTCGGCGACGCCGAGGAACCCGCCGTTCTGCAGTTCGATGTCGACCACCTTGTCGCGGCGGTAGATGCGGAAGCAGCTGGTCCAGGTGTGCAGGTCGGTGCCGAGGATCCGGCGGTAGATCCACGACAGACCGCGCGACAGGAACAGCCGCCAGTGCGGCACGTTCAGCACCTGGCCGTCGGGATGGTACGGCGAGGCGGTGACGACATCGGCGTCGGCCAGCATCGGCACCATCCGCTCGAGTTCCATCGGATCGTACGAACAGTCGCAATCGATCGAGGCGACGATGTCCGCCTTGGCCGCGCGGATGCCGGTCATGATCGCCGCGGCCACGCCGCGGTTGTGGTCGTGGCGCACGAGCTGCACGTCGTTCCGGCCGATCGCCGAGCGCTGCATCACTTCCCAGCTGCTGTCCTTGCTGCGATCGTCGACCAGTACGAACTGCAGGTCGTAGCGATCGGCCAGGCGCTGCTGCACGGTCTGCATCGTGCGCAACAGGTACGGGATGTTCTCTTCTTCGTTGTAGATCGGTACCACCACCGCGAGCTGCGTCCGCGGCACCGTGCTCTGGATCTCCGACACCGGCGCGACCGGCTTGCGCACCGCGACCGGTTCGGTCGGCGTCAGCGTCAGGCCCAGATGCTGCGCGATCGAGCCGAACCGGTACAGCTGCAGGTAGCGCTCGAGACTCTGCCGCGTGCGCGCGAGGTTGCGGTACTGGCGCATCCGACTCAGCGCCGACACGGCGGTGATCTGCGGCTGCTCGAGGTCCAGCTCCCAGGAGGTGAAGTAGAACACCAGCGGCTCGCGGCGCGACCGGTCCCACTTCCGCACCGCGCCCGACAGCAGCGCGTGCGGCAACTGCCGCATCCAGTTGCCGCCGCCGATCGCCACCCGCTGGCCGAACCACGACGCGGTCGACACCGGCACCTCCCACAATCTGCCGCCGGCCAGCTGGTGCTCGCCGACGGCGAAGAACTGCGGCATGCCGGCGAACCGCCGCAGCACCGGATTGATGCTGGCGTCGTAGCGGTAGCCCTTGCGCGCCAGCACGTCGAGCACCCAGATGTCCTCGCGCCGGATCCAGCGCGGCGAACGATAGCCGACGACGACGTTGCTGCCGGCGGCCTCGAGCGCCGCCTTGGTGCGGTCGAGGTCCTCGGCGAACTCCTCGGCCATCATGCCGTCGACGCCGCGCGGCCAGAAGCCGCGCGAAGCGACCTCGTGACCGGCATCGGCGATGCGCCGCACGAGCGCCGGGTCGCGTTCCGCCAGCAGGCCGAGCACGAAGAACGTCGCCTTGGCGCCGAACCGGTCGAGCACCGCGAGCGCCTCGTCGACGCTGCGGTCGATGCGCGACTCGAAGCGGTTCCAATGCTTGCGCAACACGACGTTGGCCAGCGCGCCGCCATGGAAGTACTCCTCCACCGACACGGTCAGGATGTGGCGTCGTTCGGTGGGCCCCGGCATCGGCTCGTGCATCCTACCGACCGTGGCTGCGCGTTCGACTTCGATCACGATCACATCAGCTTGGCGATGAAGTTCGGGATCTCGTGCACGAGCTCGTTCATCAACACGCCGAGGAACGGCGTGCCGAGCGACCGCAGGTAGGCGATGTTGCGTTTGACCACCTCGGCGCGATGCCGGTTGGCCTCGACCACCAGCACCACGGCATCGACCGACCGCACGACGAGGCTGGCCTCCGGCGCCCGATTCAACCCCGGCACGTCGACCAGGCAGAGATCGGCTTCGACGAGGAACTCCTTCAACAGCGTGCGGAACCGGTCGCCGGTGAAGCCCCAGTACGGGTCGATCGATTCGCCGGCCGGCACCAGATCGACCCCGGGCGCCACCTGCGCCCGGCGCACGTCGCGCAGCGATGCCTTGCCGAGCAGGTAGTCGGCCAGTCCCGGCGACTCCGTCGCCTTGAAGATCGCCGACATCACCGGCTCGCGCAGCGTCGCCTCGACCAGGGCCACGCGCTTGCCCTTGCTGCCGAGGAACAGGGCCATGTTGGCGGCGATGGTGTTGGAGCCCTCGTCGTCGCCGATGGCGCAGAACCCGAGCGAGCGGATGCTCTCGCCGCAGCCGCGCTGCAGCAGGTTGGACCACAGGTAGCCGAGCTCGGTGGTCATCACCTCGGCTTTCCTGCCCTTGGTGTCGCGTCGGCCGAGCAGCGGCTTCATGCCGTCACCAGCCCCGCTCGCGCAGCATGCCGTGGCGGCGCAGATTGCGGCCGTCGAACCGTGGCACCACGCCGATCACGGTCACGCTCTCGAGCCGCTCGAGGTCCTCGCGCACGCGCACGACGTTGTCGGGCAGGGCCCGGGTCACGATCACGCCGAGCCCGAGGAACAGGCCGACGAAGAAGCCGCCGAGGATCAGCTTGCTGCGGATCGGTCCTTCCTTCTCCCTCGGGAACGACGCGTCCTCGATCGGCTTCAGCGAGCTGAAGTTGCCGAGGTTGAGGTCGTGCTTGCGCTGCGCGGCCTCCCACGAAACGGACGCGTGGTTGCGCTCTTCCTCGGCGCTGGTCAGGGCCTCCCGCAACCGGTTGTAGCGCTCATCGAGGTCGGTGAGCCGCTTCACTTCCTTGACGTCCTCTGCATGACTCTTGGTGAGGAAGTCGAGTTCGATCTTCTCCCTCGCTTCCTGCACAATGAGCTTCGTCTGCTCGGCAACCGCTTCCTTGTACTCCGGGTTGTCTTCCTGCGTGGGCTCGTCCGGCGCAGACTTGAGTTTCTCCACCTCCTTTTTCTTCTGCTCTTCCAGGCTGGCGATCTGCTTGTCGATGTTGTCGATGTCCACCGACTGGCCGAACGAGATCATCTTCTCGGACCGCAGGACCCGCTTGTTGGCGATTGCCTGGTCGAACACTTCCTGGGTTTTCTTGACGTCCGGAGGGCGCGGGACGATGCGCGTCGCTTTGAGCCCCCCCCCTTCGAAGCGCTTCGCAAGCTCCACCAGTTGTTGGCGTGTTCCCTGGCTCTGCGCCTGCTTGTCCGCAAGCTCGCCGGCGTGCTTCAGCTCCTGCGCGCGCCAGTGCGCGAGTTCGATGGTGAAGTCCTGCACCTTGGCCTCGTCGAGGAACTGGCGCAGGTTCTTTTGCGCAGTGTCCTTGCCCTTGTCAGCGTCCTGGAAGCGCTTCTCCGCCGCGTTATAGATCTTCGGGTCGTCGTACTTCTGGATGTGCCATGCGACGGCCTCGAGCATGAAGATCTGCAGGATCTCCTGCGCCAGAACGGCACTGTGGGTGCGGTACTCGACCTTGAGCACGTCGCTGGTGCGCGGCTTGTCGACCGTCAGGTTCCGCTGCAGCTGTTTGAACGCGTCCTCTTCGTTGGGCTCCCCGCTCTTCGAACTGAGCTCGCGCTGCACGACGTGCAGCATGGCCTTTATGTTGTGCCGGTCGTCGCCGGAGTCCGGCTGGTAGGGTGCCAGGATCTTCGCCGGCGTGGCCTTCTTCACGACTTTCATCAGCAGCTCACCCGCCGTGAACACATCCGTCGCCGTGTTGCTCATCCCGGAGGTCTCGGCGGCATTGGTCGGGTCCATGCGCACGCTCTCCGAGCCGAGGCCGGTGAACATGAACTTGCCCTTGCTGACGAACACGTTGGGCGTGGTGATCGCCATGAACGAGCCGATCAGCAGCCCGAACAGGGTGGTGGTGAACACCAGGTAGCGCGAACGGAAGATCGCGGCCAGCAGCTTGCGGACCGGCAGTCCGCCCGGCTCGTCGCCGGGCGGCAGCGGGTAGGTGGTCGCCAGCGCCTCGCGGGCCTGCAGCTTGAGATCGTCGCCGAGGTTCTTGGTCATGGCAGCTGTCATGGGGCCCTCGTCCCCGATGCCCGGACGTACCGGCTCCCGAGGAGGAATTGGCTCGGTATCCTAGCCGAATCCCCGACACGAGGCGCGTGTTGGCAGCGGTGAAGGGGTGGATCGGCGGGCCCGCGCACCAGACTGTGGTTTTCTCCAACCATGCGATCGGTGGCCCGGGTCAAACTTGGCACCTGTCCATGCCGATGCACCAGTTCGAGACTCGATTGATCATCACCCGTGTCCTGACCGCGTTGGCGGTGTTCGGCGCCGCGATCAGTTGCGCGGCCGATCGCTCGCCCCTGCACCTGCCGCCGGACCACACGCCGCCGCAGCCGGGCCGCGTGCGCGACGGCCTCGGCGCCGATATCGACCGCCAGGCGTCGAGCAGTTCCCTGCTCGCCAACTGGGATCCGTTCACCGATGACGATCCGCACCTGGCGTACGAATGGTCGGCCGGCCTCACCCCGGGCGGCACCGAGATCTTCGACTGGCGATCGGTCGGCGGTCAGACCAATGCCTACATCCGTGTCGGTCTCACGGTCGGCACCCGCGTGTTCATCAACGTCCGCGCCAACGATCGCTCCGGCAATCGCAGCGCGGTGGCCTCGAGCAACGGCGTCGTGATCGGCGGCGATGCCGCGGCCGAGCATCCGGTCCAGGACCATCCCACGGCGGTCGCAACCGGGCATCCGGCGGTCGCGGCAACCGAACACCCCGTGGCCGGTGCACCCGCACCCAAGGCCAACGTACCGACGGCAGCGCCGCCGCCGGCGCCGCCGAGCCTGCGTGCGGCCGTCGATCGCTCCGGCATCACCTGGACCTTCGCCCAGCCGGTGATGGCCGGCAGCTACCAGAACGGCGACCGCTGGGTCATCGGCCCGGTGGCGATCGTCGACATCGCGCCACGCTGCGCCACGACCGGCGGCCACGTCCGCAACGGTTCGATGGTCGATCCCGACCCGACCAGACTCGACCAGGGCTACGACGACGCGCTCTACGGCGGTCCCGAGCACAGCCACTACACCGCGGCGCTGAACGTCGCCGCCAGCCTGTCGCGCGACCGGCCGCTGCAGCTGCGCCCGGGCCAATCGCTCGTGTCGACGATCAGCGAAGAACAACCCGGCCACCTGCCGCAGCTGCAGACCGCCGCCGTGCTGACCTGCGTCGCCACGCCGCCGCCGGCCGACGCCTTCCGGCCACCGTACTGCGGCCGCAGCAAGTCGGTCGAACATCGCTTCGCCGAGCTCGACACCCACAAGCTGCGCCACCTGCGGCCGCCGGCCGGCGACGTGCCCGACATCGGCGAGATCGATGGCCAGTTCGAACGGACCTGGCTCGACCATGCTGCCGGAGCGCCCGGCCGCTACCTGCATCCGAGCGCCAACATGCCCGACTACGGCCGCGAGCTCGCCGATCTGGTCGGCCAGGCGGCGCTGCTGCTGCAGCTGGACCTGCCCGAGCCGAGCAAGCGACCCCTGCTGGTGCACCTCGTGCAACTGGGGATCGACCTGCATGGCATCGTCGCCGCCGGCGGCGCGTTCCCGGCCGACGGCGGCCATTCGAGCGGCCGCAAGTTCCCGATCCTGTTCGCCGGCGCGCTGCTGAAGGACCAGGCGATGCTCGCCGCCGCGCGCGAACCGTTCGCCGAGGACCAGCAGACCTTCTACGTCACCGAGACCGCGCCCGGTCGCTGGAACAACGGCTTCGGCGGCTACGACGCCGAGGACAAGGGCATCGCCGAATGGGGCAACCAGCACGCCAGCAACCCGGCCGGCGACAACAAGGACTGGAGCGGCGACGCCAACCGGCGCTGCTGCACCGCCAATGCCTGGGTCGGCCAGGTGCTGGCGGCGCGCATGCTCGGGCTGCAGCCGCTGTGGCACCACGACGCGCTGTTCGACTACCAGGATCGCTACCTGCAGCTCGAGCCGCAGGGCAGTTGGACGCGCAGCTGGAGCGCGTTCAACGCGCGGATGTGGGACACCTACCGCTCGCAGTATTGAGCGGCACGCCGCAGCTCACCGTGCGAGGCAGGTGGCTTCGAGCTCGGCGATGGTCTTCGGCGCGGCGGCGGTCAGCACCACGGGACCGCGGGCAGCGACCAGCACGTCGTCCTCGATGCGCACGCCGATGCCGCGCAGCGCCGCCGGCACGCGGCGGTCGCGCGGTCCGAAGTACAGCCCGGGTTCGACGGTCAGCACCATGCCGGCGCGCAGCCGCACCGGTTTGCCCTTCGCATCGAGGTAGGCGCCGACGTCGTGCACGTCGCGACCGAGCCAGTGGCTGGTGCCGTGCATGTACCAGGGCTTGTACTTCTCCTTCAGGATCAGTCGCCGCGTGCGGCGACCGCGCAGCACGCCGAGCTGCTGCAGGCCGGCGGTCAGGACGCGCAGGCAGGCGCGATGCGGCGCGTCCCAGCGGGCACCGACGCGGGCGGCGCGGATGCCGGCCAGCTGCGCGCGCAGCACCACGCCGTACACCGCCCGCTGCGCCGGCGTGAACCGGCCATCGACCGGGAAGGTGCGCGTGACGTCGGCGGTGTAGCCGCCGAACTCGGCGCCGGCGTCGATCAGCAGCAGCTCGCCGGCGCGCAGGCGCCGGTCGTTGTCGTGGTAGTGCAGGATGCAGGCGTTGTGGCCGCTGGCGACGATCGACGGGTAGCCGTTGCGCGGGCTGCCGGCGGTGCGGAACGTCTGCTCCAGCGCCGCCTGCACCTCGTACTCGCGCAGTCCCGGGCGCGCGCAGGCCATCGCCCGGCGATGCCCGGCCGCGGTGATCGCCGCCGCCTGCTGCAGCAGCGCCAGTTCACCTTGATCCTTGATCAGCCGCTGCGCGGCGAGCAGCGGTCCGGGATCCTCGATCGTCGGGTGGGCCGGCGGCTGGCTCCTTCGGGCCTGCCAGGCCATCGTCGTGAACGTCTCCAGCAACTTCTGGTCGAAGCGTGGCTGCTGGCCGAGCCGGTAGAACAACCGCCGGTGCGGGCGCAGCAGCTCCGGCAGCTTCTGCCACAGCGTGCCGATCGGGTGTGCTCGATCGACGCCGAAGCCGGCCCTGGCGCCGCGCGCGCCGTAGCGGCGGCCGTCCCAGACCTCGCGCTCGCGGTCGCGCGGGCGCACGAACAACACCGCCTGGTGCCGTCCTGGCCTGGTCCGCCACGCCAGCAGCAGCGCGTCGGGCTCCGGGAAGCCGGTCAGATGGTGGAAGTCGCTGCCCGGGCGGTACTCGAAATGGGTGTCGCCGTTGCGCAGCAGTTCGCCGGTGGTCGGCAGCAGCAGCAGGCCGTCGCCGAGCGCGTCGAGCAGGCGCTGGCGGCGGGCGCGGTGCAGCGGAGCATCGGCAGCGGCGTCGCGGGCCATGGTGCTACAGCCCGAGTGCCGCGTGCACGGCCAGCGTCGCCGACGACTTGTTCAGCGTGTAGAAGTGCACGCCCGGCGCGCCGGCCGCGAGCAGATGCCGGACCTGCTCGGCCGACCAGTGCACGCCGGTCGCCACCACCGCCGCCGGATCCCGTTCGACGATCCGCAGCCGGCGCGACAGCTCCTGCGGAATGCGCGCGCCGCACATCAGCGTGAAGCGCTGGATCTGCGCCACGTTGGTGACCGGCATCAGCCCGGGCACGATCGGCACGCCGATGCCGGCGGTGCGCGCGCGGCGCACGAACGCGCGGTAGTCCTCGTTGTCGAAGAACAACTGGGTGATCAGGAAATCGACGCCGGCCGCCACCTTGGTGACCAGGTGCTGCAGGTCGGCGTCGAGGTCGCGGGTCTCGACGTGGCCCTCCGGATAGCAGGCGGCGCCGACGCAGAAGTCGAAGCCATGCTCGCGGATGAACGCCACCAGTTCGGTGGCGTGGGCGAAGCCGCCGGCCACTGGCTTGAACTCGGTCTCGCCCTTGGGCGGGTCGCCGCGCAGCGCCAGCACGTTGCGGATGCCGTCGCCGTGCAGGCGCTTCAACACTTCGAGGATCTCGGCGCGCGGACTGCCGACGCAGGTCAGGTGCGCCATCGCGGTGATGCCGAGGTCGCGCTGGATGCGCGTCACCAGTTCGACCGTGCGGTCGCGCGTGGTGCCGCCGGCACCGTAGGTGACCGACACGAACGACGGCCGGCATGGCCGCAGTTCCTCGACCGCACGGTACAGGGCTTCGACACCCTCTGCGGTCTTGGGCGGGAAGAACTCGAACGACACGACCGGCGCAGCGCGCCCGAACAGCGAAGCGATCTTCATGACGAGGGCGACGCGCAGCCGCGCGTCGCGCGCGGATGCTATCGGCTGGTGACCCCCTGCAGGATCCAGCGCCGCACCAATTCCTTGCCGTGCGCGTCCAGCGGCGGCCGGCGCTGCGGCATCTGCTCGCCGAGCGGCGGCGTCCGATCGACCAGCTTGCGGTACAGCAACGAACGCTCCGGATCGCCGGGCACCAGCATCGGCAGTGCGCCGGCCGAATCCCCGGGCGTGCCGGCGCGGGTCACGCTGTCGAGCCGGTAGTGGCCCTGGTCGTTGCCGTTCAAGTGGCAACTGCCGCAGTTGGCGAGCAGCAGCGGCCGCACGTGCCGGGTCCAGGTCACGGTGTCGGTCGGTGGCGGTCGCTGGTCCTCTGGACCGGTCAGCAGGACACTGGCCAGCAACGGCAGGCGGCCGAAGGTGCCGCCGGCCGCGGCCGGCTCCGGCACGCCGTTGCCGTCGGTGTCGGCGATGCCGTCGCCGATCACTTCGCCGCGACCGCTCCATTCGGCGTAGGCGAGCACCGGACGCAGCCGGGCCAGCAGTTGCTGCTGGGCCGGAGCCGCACCCTCGACGCCGGCCACCGCGGCGAGGCGCAGGGCCGCCAGCAGATCGGCGAGCGTGTCGGCCGGCAGCCGCGCGCCGGCAAAGCCCGGTTGTTCGGCGAACAACCCGGACGCCGGATCGCGGAACAGCTGCAGCAGCACGGTCGCGGCCCGGCGACCGGCCGCGGCCGCGTGCTGCGCCGGCAGGCCGGACGGCGGCAGCGCGTTGACGGCAGCGAGCAGGCCGGCGGTCACGGCAGCCTGGTCGACGAGTCCGCCCGGCTCGGCCGGCAGATCCGTGGTGATGCCGATGGCCGCCGCCACGCGGCCGCCGGCATCGACCAACCTGCTGGCGACGGAGTCGGCCGCCTGCGCCAGCACGAGGACGGCGCCCTGATCCCGGTACTGCAGCTGCGGCATGGCCTGCGCCATCGCCGCCAGCGCCTGCAGTGCAGCACCGCTCGACACCGCCGTGGCGAGGCCGGACGGCGGGTGTTGCTCGGCCGGTGCAGGCTTCGGGTCATCGAGGCCCTCGTGGCGATGGTGCAGACCGCCAGTGGCCGGGTCGAGGTGCAGCGCCACGAGATTGCGGAACAGCACCGCGGCCAGCACGGTCCCGGGTGCGGGCGGCGGCGTGACCACTTCACTGTGTTCGAGCGCGCCCTGATCGATCCAATCGGCGATCAGCTGGATCTCGTTGCCCGGCAGCCGTGAGCCGATCGGCATCAGCTCGAACGGCAGCGGCGGCCCGGTCACGATCTGCCACAGGAAACTCTGCGTGTGGTCGCCCGGCACGATCATCACCTTGCCGAGCTGCTGGGTGCGCGGGCTGCCGGCGCGCACGGTCGCCAGCGTGTCGACCAGGAAGCCCCCGGTCGGGAAACCGAGATGGCAGCTGCCGCAGCGGGCCCAGATCAACGGCCGGGCGTTGTCGTCCCACGACAACCTCGGGCCGTTGCCCTGCGGGCGCGGTCCGCCAGCTTCGCCGAACGGATAGCCGCGGAACAGGTCGCGCAGCACCGGCAGCGGATCGGCGTCGCTGGCCAGCCAGGTGAGTTCTGCGGCGGCGCGCAGGACGCGCGCCAGCCCGAGCAGGTCGCTGGCGCCGTCGATGACGGCATAGCCCGACGGCGCGCCCGGCACCGACGGTTCGAGCACGACGTTCTGCGATGCGGGCAGCCAGTGTGGATCGAACACCGGGTCGTAGTGATCCGGCGGCGGCAGCGGCAGCGACAGACCGGCGCGCACGAACATGCTGTCGACCAGCGTCTCCTCGGCAGCGAGCAGTTGCTGCAGCAGGTACAGCCCCAGCAGGCCGTCATCCGCCGAGGCGCCGGCGTAGCTGCCGCGGCTCCGCTGCAGCAACTGCCCGGCCGCCAGCACGCGCGCGGTCATCGCCGCACCGATGTCGGCCAGATCGAGCGTCGGTGCCGCACCCGGAAGCGACTCGGTGAGCCACGACGCCGGCTCGTGCAACAGCCCGCTGTCGGTCGGCTGCGCCAGGGCCGCCGAACTCTGGCGCCACGGGCACAGCACCTGCCAGGTGCCGGGCGGTGGCGTGGTGCCCGCCGCGGCGGCGAGGCGCGCGTCCTCGACCGCCAGCGCGGTGGCGATGTCGGTGTGCTGCGTGGTCGCCAGGCGGCGGATGCGCGCCGAACCGGCGATCTGCGGACCGGTGCCGGCGCCGAACGCCTCGGCGCGCAGGTGGCCGAACGCGGTGAAGGCGATCGCATCGGCGAGCGCCTGGTCGTTGATCACGAACGCGGGCCGCAGCGGGCTCGCCACCACGGCGCCACTCGCCAGCAGCAGCTCCGCCGCCAGCGCGTCGGCAGCGCCGCTGGTGAGTTCGCCTTCGGCGCGCGGCGCCGACGCCTGGATGCGCACCGGTGGCCCGGTGCCGTGGCTGCCGCCGCAGGCGGTGACGACAACGCAGAGGACCGGCAGGGATGCGCGCAGGGACGGCACGACGGGAGGATGGCGGGCCGAGATTGTAGCGGCTACCGGCAGCAGGTGCCGCCACGCAGCGCTGCGCTGTGGCGCCGGCGGGGAAAGGAGCGGTTGCCGTTCGACAAGGGCGCGATGCCCGAGCGGCGCAATCCGGCCGCTGCCAGCGGCCCGGAAGTCAGCCTGCTTGATTCTCGAGCCGATGTTCTTGATGGGCGCGCTGCCGTGAGGACCGCGCCAACGGCGCGCGGGCCTCGCGCAAGCATCCGTTCCGCAGCCTTGCACCTGCGCCCTGGCGCCAGTACCCACTCCGCTGCATGCCGACGGTTTCCGGTGGGAGTGGGTTCGCACGCGGCCGATGGCGGTGGACCGGCATGCCTGGTCGTGCCCTCGCGTGCGGGTCCACCTGCCGGTGAAGGCCATGCCGAACGCCGCCGATCGCGCCGTCGGCCTGCTGTCGCTGGCAGTACTGCTGGCGTCGGCAACCTGGTTCGCCGGCACCGCCGTGGCGCCGGCGCTGGCGCGCGAGTGGTCGCTCGCGCCTGCGGCCGCCGCCTGGCTGACCTCGTCGGTGCAACTCGGCTTCATCGCCGGCACGTTGCTCTTGGCGTTCTCGAACCTGGCCGACCGCTTTCCGCCGCGCACCGTGTTCGCTGCCGCCGCCGTGCTCGGCGCCCTCGCCAACGCCGCGTTCGCGCTCGTCAGTGACGGCCTGCTCGCGGCGGCGACACTGCGCTTCGCCACCGGCGTCACGCTCGCCGGCATCTATCCCGTGGGCATGAAGCTGGTGGCGTCGTGGTCGCCGGCCGGCCTCGGGCTGCGCCTCGGGGTGATGGTCGGCGCGCTCGGCCTCGGCACGGCGCTGCCGTACCTGGTGCGCTGGGCCGGCGTCGGTCTCGACTGGCGCCTGGTCGCGGTACTGGCCTCCACCGCGGCGGTGCTCGGCGGCGCGCTGGTGCGCTTTTGCATCGGCGATGGTCCTGGCCTGCGCACGCGCGCGCGCTTCGCCCCGCGCATGGCCTGGCGGCTGTTCCGGGAGCCGTCGTTCCGCCTGAACGCGTTGGGCTACTTCGGCCACATGTGGGAGCTGTACGCGTTCTGGTCGCTGCTGCCGTTCTGGCTCGAAGGCCCGCTCGGCCCGACACCGTCGCGCTTCCTGCTCGCGTTCGCCGCCGTCGCCGCCGGCGCCGTCGGCTGCGTCGGCGGTGGCGTGCTGTCGCGCCGGCTCGGTGAACGGCGCGTCGCGCTGTACGCGCTGCTCGGCAGCGCCACCGCCTGCGCCCTGTCGCCGTTCGCGCGCGACCTGCCGCCACCGCTGCTGGTCGTGTTCGTGCTGCTGTGGGGCGTGGTCGTGGTCGCCGACTCGCCGCAGTTCTCGGCGCTGGCCGCGCGCCTGTGTCCGCCCGCATACACCGGCACCGCGCTGTTGATCCAGAACGGCGTCGGCTTCGCGGTCACCGTCGTGGCGATCCAGTGCACCGCGGCCGCGGCCGCCAGCTGTGGCTGGCGCTGGGCGTTCGTGTTGCTGCTGCCGGGACCGCTGTTCGGTGCGCTGGCGATGGTGCGGCTGGGCCGCACCGTGGCGTGACGATCGGCGGTGATCTGCTGCGGGCCGCTGCCGGCTGCGTCGGGCGTCATCTTCCTGCAAGGTGCAGCACCGCAGACTGCGCCGGTCGCCCGCTCGGGCGGCACGACTCCAACCCACAGGAACCGACATGCACGTCATGGCAATCACCGTTCTCGCACTCAGCACCTTCGGCGCCGGCTACGCCCTGCAGCAGGGCGCGCAGGACAAGGACAAGTTCGAAGGCGCGCCCGCGGCCGTCCGCAGCGCGGCGATGAAACTGTGCGAGGGGATGACGATCGACAAGGTCAAGAAGGAGACGGACAAGGACATCGTCACCTGGGAGATCGAGTCGAAGGGCAAGGACGGCAGCACCAGGAACGTCGATCTGACCGACGCAGGCGTGGTGATCGCCGAGGAGAACAGCATGGCGATCGCGCAGCTGCCGGCAGCGGTGCAGCAGGCCGTTGCCAAGGCCTTTCCCGGCGGCAAGCTGGTGTCCGCCGAGCACGTGGTCAAGCACGCGTTCGAGGTCGTGGTCGAGGTCGACGGCAAGAAGCACCCCGTCGTCGTGCTGCCGACCGGCAAGCTGGGCGGCGAAGAGGAGGGCGACGAAGCCGACGACAAGGGCAAAGAAGAGAAGGGCAAGGACGGCGCGAAGAAGCAGGGCGACGACAAGCGCGGCAAGTAGCATCGCCGCGCGATGAAGCTCCTGCTGGTGGAGGACTCGATCCGCCTGCGGCAGTCGCTGGGCACCGGCCTGCGCAAGGCCGGTTTCGCCGTCGACGTCGCCGCCGACGGCGAGGACGGTCTATGGCGCGCCGGCGGCGGCGAGCACGACCTCGTGATCCTCGACCTGATGCTGCCGAAGCTCGACGGGCTGTCGCTGTTGCAGAAACTGCGGTGCCGGCCCGACAGCCCGGCGGTGCTGATCCTGACCGCCCGCGACGCGATCGCCGATCGCGTGCGCGGCCTCGAGGCCGGGGCCGACGACTACCTGGTCAAGCCGTTCGCCTTCGACGAGCTGCTCGCGCGCGTGCGCGCGCTGTGCCGCCGCCGCCATGGCCAGCGCCGGCCACGCATCGAAGTCGGTGACCTGGTGGTCGAGCTGTCGCAGCGCCGCGCGTGCCGCGGCGCGCGCGAGCTCGAGCTGACGGCGAAGGAACGGATGCTGCTCGAGCTGCTGGCCGTGCGCCAGGGCGAGACGGTGTCGCGGGCGGAGATCGAGCAGTCGATCTACGACGGCGATGCCGATCCTTCCAGCAACGTGATCGACTCGCTGGTGTGTCGCCTGCGCCGCAAGCTCGAGCTGGACGGCGAGCCGGCGATCCTGCACACGCGGCGCGGCGTCGGCTACGTGCTCGGAGGCGAGCGCCCTTGAAGTCGATCCGGCGTTCGCTGGTGCTGTGGTCCGCGGCTTCGCTCGGGCTGCTGGTGCTGGGCGGCGGCCTCCTGGTCCACGCCCAGGTCGAGCGCACGCTGCGCGCCGAGCGGCAGGGCGCACTCGGCATGGTTGCCGCGGCGATCGCCGGCCAGGTCGAATGGGAGGACGGCACCTGGAAGTTCGAGGCCAACGATCGCCTGCCGCCGGAATGCAGCCGCAGCGACGGTGCGTTCGGCTTCGTCGTCTGGCGTCCGGACGGCGCGATCCTGGCCCGCTCCCCGTCGGTCTCCGGCTGGCAACCCGAGCGGCCGCCGGTCGGCGCGCAACCGCGGTTCTTCGAGTTCGATCGGCCGCAGCATGCCGCCGGTCTCGCCTGTGCGCTGCCGGTGCACGCCGGCGACGGCGCCGACCACGGCGACTGCACGCTGCTCGTGGTCGCCGACGCGCGCGCGCTGTACGACACCCTGGCGTTCCTGCGCACGGCGCTCGCCAGCACCGCCCTGGTCATGCTGCTGCTCGGCGGCGCGCTGGTGGCGTTCTACTCGCGCCGGGCGCTGGCGCCGATCGACCGGTTGGCGGCACAGCTCGCCCGCATGGACGCGGACCAGCTCGACGAACCGGTCGCGCTCGAACGGGCGCCGGCCGAACTGCGCGGCATCGTTGCCCGGCTCGAGGAGTTGCGCAGCCGTCTGGCGGCCAGCTTCGCCCGCGAACGCGGCTTCAATGCCGCGGTCGCGCACGAACTGCGCACGCCGCTCGCCGAGCTGCGGGCCGCCGCGGAAGTGGCGCTGAAGTGGCCGGAGGCCGACGCCAGCCTGCGCGCGCTGCGCGAAACCCTGGCGATCACCGTGCAGATGGAACGGCTGGTCGGCACGCTGCTGGCGATCCACCGCGCGGAACGGGCGCAGCCATCGACCGAGCTGTCGCCGGAACGCGTCGACCTGAAGCAGCTGCTCGACGAGGTGCTGCGGGCGCTGGCCGCAACCGCGCCGCAGCGGGCGGACCGCGTCGACCTCGATGGCGTGACCGGCGCGGTCGTCGCCGACCGTGGTCTGCTGAAGAGCATCGTCAGCAACCTGGTCGACAACGCGTTCGCCCACAGTCCCGAACCGAGCACGGTCGTCTGCCGGGTCGGCGGCGAAGGCGGGCGGTACTTCGAGATCGCCAACCCGGCGGCGGCCGATGCACTGGCGCCCGATCTCGAACAGTTGTTCGCGCCGTTCTGGCGTGCCGACAAGTCGCGCGCCGATCCGGTGCACGCAGGTCTCGGTCTGACCCTGGCCCGCGTGTACGCGCGGCTGCTCGGCCTCGACATCACGCTGCGATACGCTGGCGGCGTGTTCACCGCCAGGCTCGGCCCGTTCCGCGATGCCGGTGCCGGCTGAGCCCTTGGCAACCCCGGCAGGAGCCCTGGAGTGCCGGCCATCCGAAGCCCTGTCGATCGCCCGGAAGCCGCGTAGTTGCTGGGCTGGGCGGCAGTGGTCATTTTGTATCGAGCGGCGGACTGCAGCCAGCGACGTTTGCGCGTGAGCATCGCGGTGCGGTTCGCTACCGTGCCGCCGTGTTCCGCACCGTCGGCACGACAGCAGGGCGATCGCCTTGGCAGGGCTTTGTTGCCGCCGGGAGCGAAGGATGAGCTGGAAGCAGCTCGCCATCGGCATCGGCTTCGGCGCTGCGCTCGCAGCGGCCGTGCTGTGGCGACCCGCGGCCGAGCCGGAACGCGCCGAGGCGCCGAAGGACAGCGTCGAGGCGACGCCGCGCGGCGTCGTCAAGCTGACCGCGGCGGCGGTGCAGCAGCTCGGCATCACCGTGGCGGCGACCCTGGCGACTGAGCAGCAACCGACCGTACCGGCGCCGGGCGCGCTCGAACCCGACCCCGCCAGTTCGTCGACCGTGCGCGCGCCGCACGCCGGCACGCTGATCGCTGCCGACCGGCCGTGGCCGCGGCTCGGTGAGACCGTCGCGACCGGTGCGCTGCTGGCGCGCCTGCAACCACGGCTGCTGCCGGTCGAGCACGCCGATCTGCAGACCCGCCGCCAGCAGGCCGCCGGCGACGAGGCCGCGAGCACGGCAACGCTCGCCGCCGCCGCGCGCGAGCTGCAGCGGCTGCGCTCGCTGAACGCCGACGGCAAGCAGGTCGCCGACCGCGCGGTCGAGGACGCCGCGGCCAACGTCGCCGCGCTGACCGCCAAGGTCGACACGGCGGCGGCGAGCGGCCGCACGCTGCAGGCGATGCTCGACGGTCCGCCGGCGGCGCTGCCGCTCCGAGCCCCCGGCGCCGGCGAATGCGTCGACGTGCGGGCGCACCTCGGCGAGGCCGTCGATGCCGGCGCGGTGCTGTTCGTGATCGCCGATCGCGACCACCTGCTGGCGCGCGTCGTGGCCCCGGGCCCGGCCATGCCGGCGCCCGGCACTGCGATCACCGTCGAACTGCTGGCCGACGGCCAGCTGCTGACCGGCAGGCTGCAGGCGTACGGCGACGGCCAGAGCCAGGGCCGCGTGCTGCTGGTCGCGGTCAACGGCCGGCAGCTGCAACCCGGGCTCGCGGTCGTGGCGCACGTGCCGGCCGGCGACGGCCGCACCGGCGTGGTCGTCCCGGCCGCGGCGATCGTGCGCCATGCGGGAGCCAGCTGGGTGTTCGTGCGCACTGGTGACGCCAACGACGGCACGTTCGCGCGCCGGCGGGTCACGCTCGATGCTCCGGCCGCGGACGGCTGGTTCGTGCGCACCGACGGCCCGGGCGACAGCGGTGAACGCCTGCACCCCGGCGATGCCGTGGTCGCCACCGGCGCGGCGGCGCTGCTCGGGGTCGAACTCGAGGCGCTGGCCACGCCGGCCGGCGCCGAGGCCGGCAAGTGAACGTGACCGGCAGGGCGCGCGCGTGCTGAAGCAGCTGGTGCGCTTCGCCGTGCGCCGGCCGGGCGCGGTGGTGCTGGCGGCGGCTCTGCTGCTGGCGCTCGGCGTGCGCACGACGTTGCGCGCGCGGCTCGACGTGCTGCCGGACTTCGCGCCGCCCGAAGTGCAGGTGCAGACCGAGGCGCCCGGGCTGTCGGCCGAACAGGTCGAGGCGCTGGTGACGCGGCCGATCGAGCTCGCGGTGCTCGGCGCGCCCGCTGCCGCGGTGGTGCGCAGCGAGTCGATCCAGGGCCTGTCGCTGGTCAAGATCGAGTTCGCCGAGGGCGATCCGTGGCGCTCGCGCCAGGCCGTGGCCGAACTGCTGGCGCCGGTGACGACGCTGCTGCCGGCCGGCGTGCAGCCGCCGCAGCTGACGCCGCTGACCTCGGCGACGATGGACCTGCTGAAGATCGGGCTGCTGTCGGAGCGGCTGTCGCTGCGCGAGCTGCGCGAGCTGGCGGACTGGACGGTCAAGCCGCTGCTGCAGGCGGTGCCCGGCGTCGCCGGCGTGCACGTGTTCGGCGGCGAAGTGCCGCGCTTCGAGATCCGCGTGCGCCCCGAGCTGCTCGCCGCCCATCGCCTCGGCCTGTCGGAGGTGGTGGCGGCGGCGCGGCAGGCGACCGGCCTGCAGCCGGCCGGCTTCATCGACACGCCGGCGCAGCGCGTGGTGCTGGCGAGCGACGGCGAAGCACGGACGGCGAAGGACCTGGCCGACACGCTGCTGCTGACTGCCGACGGCCGGCGGCTCCGCCTCGGCGACCTGGCCGAGGTGGTCGAAGGTGCCAGGCCGCGCACCGGCGATTGCCTGATCCAGGGCCGGCCGGGCGTGCTGCTGACGATGCTCGGCCAGTACGGCACCAACACGCTGGCGGAGACGCGCGCCGTCGAGGCCGCGTTGGCCGGGCTGCAGCCGGCGCTGCAGGCCGCCGGCGTCACGCTGCTGCCGCGGCTGCACCGGCCGGCCACGTTCATCGACCACGCGCTCGCCAACCTGCGGCAGTCGCTGTGGATCGGCGCCGCATTGGTGGCGCTGGTGCTGCTCCTTTTCCTGCTCGACCTGCGTTCGACCGTGGTGTCGCTGCTGGCGATCCCGCTGTCGCTGCTGGCCGCGGTGTGCCTGCTCGACCTGCTCGGTTTCGCGCTCGACACGATGGCGATCGGCGGCCTGGCGATGGCGATCGGCGAAGTGGTCGACGACGCGATCATCGACGTCGAGAACATCGTCCGCCGGCTGCGCCTCGCCGCCGGCGCTGCCGGGCTGCCGCGGGCGGCCTGGCGCACGGTGCTGCTGGCGTCGCTCGAGGTGCGCGGCGCGGTCGTCTACGCGACGCTGGTCGTGGCGGCGGCGTTCGTGCCGCTGCTGCTGCTGCGCGGCGTCACCGGCCGGCTGTTCGCGCCGCTCGGCTATGCCTACCTCGCCGCCGTGCTGTCGTCGCTGCTGGTGGCGCTGCTGGTGACGCCGGCGCTGGCGCTGCTGCTGTTCCGCCGCCGGCCGCCGCAGCACGATGCGCCGGCGATGGTGCGGGCGCTGCGCCGAGGCCACGGCGCGCTGCTGGCCCGGCTGGCGCGGCACGGCGGCCTGCTCGCCGGCGGCCTGCTGCTGCTGACGGTCATCGCCGCCCGGCTGCTGACCGGTGCGCCGGCCGAGTTCCTGCCGGCGTTCCGCGAAGGCCACTTCGTGCTGCAGGTCAGCGCCGCGCCGGGCACCTCGCTCGACGAACTGCGCCGGCTCGGCACGGCGATCACCGCGCGGCTGCTGGCCAACCCGCACGTCGCCACCGTCGAACAGCAGATCGGGCGCGCCGAGCTCGGCGAGGACACCTGGGGTCCGCACCGCAGCGAGTTCCACGTCGAGCTGCAGCCGCTGCCCGGCGCCGTCGAGGCCGGCGTCGAAGACGAACTGAAGGCCATGCTCGCCGGGTTCCCGGGCCTGCACAGCGAGGTACTGACGTTCCTCGGCGACCGCCTCAGCGAGACGCTGACCGGCCAGGCCGCGGCCGTGGTGGTGACCGTGTTCGGCGACGACCTCGACCAGCTCGACGCCAGCGCCGTCCTGCTGGCGCGCGCGCTGGCGGCGGTGCCCGGCGCCGCCGACGTGCGCAAGGTCGGCGACACCGGGCTGCCGAGCCAGACGATCACGCTGCGCCGCGACCGGCTGCTGGCGCTCGGCTTCACTCCGGCGCTGGTGCTCGACGACGTCGCCACGGCGCTGCAGGGCACGGTGACCGGGCAGCTGCACTTCGGCGAACGCACGCGCGACGTCGTGGTGCTGCTCGACCCGGCCGCGCGCGCGGCGCCGGAACAGCTCGGCGAGCTGCTGCTGCGCGCACCGCACGGCGCCACCGCGCGCCTGCAGGACCTGGCCACGATCGAGCCGGGCACCGGCCGCGCAGAGGTTCTGCACGACGGCGGCCGCCGCCGGCAGGTGGTGACCTGCAACGTCGAAGGCCGCGACCCGGCGGCGTTCGTCGCCGACGCCCGCACGCGGCTCGCCGCGGTGCCGCTGCCGGACCGCAGCTACCTCGCGTTCTCCGGCACCGGCGCCGAGGAAGGGCGCGCGCACCAGGATCTGCTGCTGCTGGCCGCCGGCGCCGGCGTCGTCGTGCTGCTGCTGCTGCGCATCGCCGTGCGGTCGTGGCGGCACACGGCCTTGCTGCTGACCAACGTGCCGTTCGCGTTCGTCGGCGGCGTGCTGGCGCTGCGGTTCACCGGCACGCCGCTGTCGATGGGCGCCACGGTCGGCTTCGTCACGCTGTTCGGCATCACGGTGCGCAACTCGATCATGCTGGTCAGCCACTTCCGCCACCTGGTCACGGTCGAAGGCGAACCGTGGAACCTCGACACCTGCATCCGCGGCGCCGGCCAGCGATTGCTGCCGATCCTGATGACCGCGCTGGTCACGTCGTTCGGCCTGCTGCCGATCGCGCTCGGCCGCGCCGAGGCCGGCCGCGAGATCGAAGGGCCGATGGCGCTGGTGATCCTCGGCGGGCTGTTGTCGTCGACGCTGCTGAACCTGCTGGTGCTGCCGGTCTGGTGCGCGCGCCTGCACGGGTTCGGGATCGCGGCCCGCGACTGACCACGCGCCCCGGAGCGCGGCGCCGTCCGGTCGCCGGTGTCATTTCACGTCCTTGCCGTACCGGGTCAACCGCAGGCCACCATCCTGCAGCAGGCCGACGCCGCGCGCGTAGAGCTTGTGTTCCTTCTCGTCTTTCTTCAGCGGCGTCGTCTCCTCGGTCTGCAGCACGTCGGCGAACTTGCCGGCCGGACACTCGAACTTCGCCGCCAGCGACACGACCTCGGCCCGGTCCATGCCGACTCCTGGCGCCACCTCCTGGTGGTAGCGCGCGCCGAGCAGCGGCGTGCCCGGCATCATCAGCCCATAGGCAGCGCCGTTCTCGCCGGCCCGCCACGAGCCGGCATGGCCGCTGACCTTGCCGTCGGTGTACACGTCGACGTCTTCGCCGAAGTAGTAGACGTTGTTGGTGCGGCGGGAGATGGCGAAGTAATCGCGCGTGATCTCGATCGTCTGGCCACCGACCACTTCGACCTCCTCGACGACTCGCGTCTCCACGCCGTCGATCTTCCTGGTCGCCGTAGTGACGGTGATCGTGGTCCTGGCGTCCTTGCCGTCGTCCTTGCCTTCGAGCACGAGCACGAAGCCGGTCTCGAGGACGAAGAACGGATTGGTCCCGGTAGGCACCAGGTCGCGCGCGTCCTCGCCGAACACGGTGGTGAACTGCTCTTCACGGCTGCCCTGGGCCGCGGCGACGGCAGCCGACGGCGACCCGGGACCCTGGAGCATCCCGTGTGCCCCGGCCACGACCCTCCGCTGCCCGCTGGTGGTGGTCTGCTGGTCCGGTGGTGAACTCGTGCCCACGAGCAGCGCGACGGCTAGCAAGTACTTCATGACGACTCCTTGGTTGAAGACGCCGATCATGCGCGCTGGTGGATGACGGGAACATGACGTGATGCGCGGCCCCCCTCCCGGGCGATCACGGCACGAGCGGCGCAGGCCTGCTGGTGATCCCTGCCGCGTCCCCGGCTCGCAAAACCTGCGCCGCCGCGAACAGCGCTCGAGGCGGTGTCGCTTCCACGGCGCCGACGCAATCGCGCCGGTCCATCGCCAAGGCGACGGCCCCTACCAGTCCTGCATCGATCCCTAGGAAACTGTCATGAACCTCTCCAAGAACCTGTTCGTCCTCTCCACCCTGCTGCTCGCGACCACCGCCACCGCGCAGTTCCGCGTCGGCCAGGTCACCCAGCAACGCGGCAGCAGCTACAACGGCAGCATCGGCAACACCTGGCTCGGCGGCGCGGTGAACGCCCACGCGCTCCTGACCACCAGCGCCGGGTTGCTGTACAACCGCGCCACGCTGGACGTCGGCGGCAACGCCGCGGTCAACCTGCTGAGCCACAGCGCCAACCTCGCCCTGGTGTCGGGCACCTGCAGCAACGGCAGCTCCGGCTTCCCCGTCACCCAGTCCCGCTCCGGCAACTTCCACGTGCAGGTGGTCGGCATCGACCTGATCAACCAGAGCTTCCAGAGCGACAGCACGTTCGCGCGGCAGACCTGGACCTTCAACGCCTTCGGCCCGAATGGCGTCAGCGCGCCGATCCCGGTCGGCCCGATCACGATCAGCCTGCGCGGCAACGTCGGCGCAGGTCTCACGATCTCGTGCAGCTATGCGCTGCCCGCCGCCTCCCTGTCGGTCAGCGCCGGCGGCTACGCGCAGGCCTATGGCTTCGGCGACGCCTCCGTCGGCTTCGGCATCCCGGGCTTCAGCGTCGGCTGCGGCATCAACGGCCACATCCTCAGCCAGAACCTGACGATGCTGTGCGGTTGCAGCGTCAGCGGCGGCTTCTTCGGCACCGTGACCTACTCGCTGGTGCCGATCTCGCTGACGCTCTACGCCTACGCCGAGGCGTTCTGGCAGCGCTGGACCACCAACCTGACCTCGTGGTCGTCGCCGTCGCTCGACCGCACGCTGCTGTGAGCAGCTGAGCGACTTGCCGAACGGCGTGGCGCCGGTTCCCCGCGCGGGGGATCGGCGCCGCGGTCGTTTCCGGGCGGACAGCGAATTGCGCATCGCGCGCATGACAGGCGACCGACCACCGGGATGTGGCCGCCTCCCGGACGTGCACGCTTGCTCGATCTTCGGCGACCGTTTCCTACAAAACCGGAAGGTTCTTGACGGACGCTTCCCATTTCTCGGGAAACCCTTGGACCTGCATGGTCGATGGCAGCCGAGCCAGAGGCCACAACCGTCTCTCTACCAGACTACA
>Ga0209488_10000085_pt1 | contig 66692 bp, 68 predicted proteins | sample Rivendell_Oct201_8_FD_188349 | JGI IMG/M metagenome (GOLD analysis project Ga0209488, IMG submission 188349) | Vadose zone soil microbial communities from the Eel River Critical Zone Observatory, Northern California, USA -... | ecosystem: Environmental > Terrestrial > Soil > Vadose zone >...
CGCGGAGTACGAGACGCTCGCGCGGCGTTTTTCAACGATCGTATACGAGTCCTATCGACCGAACGGTGGCCCAGCGGCAGAAGGCACCCTCAGTGGTGGTGTCATTCCGTCTGCTGGCGGTGCCGAGTTGTCCTACTTTCCTGCAGGCGCGCTTCACCGCAGCGACACCGCGTTGCAGTACGCCGCACGCCTGCTGTGGACAAATGAGCCCAGCGGGCTGGCCATCGACCATCGCTCGCTGCAGGCAGGCTTCAGCGTGCGCTACAAGCCACTGACGCAAACTGACTTTTTTGTCGGAGCCGAGCGCCTGGTAAAAATCGGTGCAAACTCCCAGAGCGACTGGTTGCTCCGTGGCAGTTTCGGTCTGGGAAACGAAGTCGAGCGGCAGGCCCAGAAGACTCACTGGAATTACTGGCAGTTCTACACCGACGTGGGTTATTTCGTCAGCTCGCGGACTGAAGCCACCTATCTGGAGTTTCGCCGCGGGATCACACTGCCCACTGCCGCGGGCCTCCTGATCACGCCACACGTGGTTTTCGCGTACCGACAGCAGAACCCGGATCCTGCCCGGACGTCGATCTCGGAGGGCGGCCCGGGTGTGTCGTTCAAGTACCTGTTTGGCGGCACTCGCTACGAGACCCATGGCCCGAGCTTCGATGCGCTGTTGCAGTACCGCGCGCGATTGAGCGGACGGGGCCATGGCGATTGGGTGCTGACGGGCGTTGCACAGTTCTGAGTCCAGCAGCGGCGGGCCGTCAGGCGGCCAACATCAACGACTGCAGCACCGTCCAGTCGGACGTGCCACTCGGGACCATTGTCTGCCGGTAGTGCCAGTAGAGGCAGCCGCCAATGTATGCTGGTACTGAAGGCACCCGGTAGCCGTAGAATCGTTGGATCAGCGCGGCGCGCGCGGCTGCATCGCTCGGGATCTGGCCGCCCCACCCACATTCGCCGAACCCGAGACTTGCGCTGGTGAACCGCGTGGTAAGCGCAGCGAACATCGTATCGAGCTCGCTCTGCGACAGCTGATGACCAGCGTTCTGATCTTCGTAGTAGCTGACCAACACATAGTCCAGTCCCGACCGCATCCGGTGCCCTGGTGGAATGTTCCGGTCAACCCAGGAAATCATCTCGTAGCCGGGCGTGGGCGGGTTCTCGTAGTAAAGCGTAAGTGCCGTCAGCTTGCCGGCTGCCTTGGCCGCGTCGTACATAGTCTCGATCTTGGTAATTACATCCTGACCGAGCCAGTTACCGTTGACTTCGTTGCCTATTTCCCAGATTCGGACGTATGGGCCGAGAGTGGAAAGATACTCCGCAATGCGCGCGCCGATCGCAGCCGTCGTGAACTGGCTCATCGCGCTTGAATCCACGGGCAGTCCCATTACGTCGCCCTTGTCCGACAAAGCCCGCACGGACGGGAGATAGTCGGCTGCCGCGGGCGACCCTCCTGTCGGCGGGTCAAACACCGTGCGCAGGGTCACCCGTCTCGAAAATGCCGCAATCGAGCTCACCTGCGACGTGGTTTGAACGGTCGGATCGTCGGTCGTGATTCCCCAAAGCCACGAAGTAGAAGGCGGCGGCGCGGTGATGGTCACTGCTGCCGAGCCAGACCGAGTCGGGTCGGCCACCGACACCGCCGTGACCGTCACCATCGCTGGAGATGGCACGGTTGCCGGTGCCGTGTAGACACCAGCAGTCGAGATCGTACCGACGCTCATGGTTCCACCGGCGACGCCGTTGACCTGCCAGATCACCGTCTTGTTGGAAGTATTGGTGACGGTAGCTGTGAAAGTCTGTGTAGCGCCGCTCTTGAGGCTGACTGCAGCGGGTGTCACGGACACAGCGATCGGAGCTGGAGGAAGAGGAGGAGGTGGTGGTGGTGGCGGCGGCGGCGGAAGAGGAGACGGTGGTTGTGGAGAACCGGCTCCATTGGACGGCCCCGACCCGCTGCCCCCGCATCCCGCTAGCTGCGCCAATGCGGCGACAAGTCCCGCGATTACGCGGCGTCTCTTGGTGTTGCCCCAGGGACCCATCATCTGACCTTCCCCCCAATCCGCACACCCCCTCAAAGTGTCGGTTGACTTAATCTCCCGCGATTCCCCCGCGATGCGGAAGATACTATGGATCGAAGCGACCACTGTCTAAGTGTCGCAACTCGAGCACGCGTCACGCGGCCGAGCTTTGGGTCTGACAGCCCCTGTGTTGCGAACCCTGTCCCACGGCGGGATACTTCATCTTACAATCGGCAGACTCTCTGGGCATAGGCCGCGTGATGCGCGAAGCTCCGACTTACAAGCGCCGCCATCTGCTGGGGGTGGGACTCGCCGCCATCCCCTTCGTTGTACGCCCTCACGCTCTCGCACTGGCGTTAGCAGAGCGCAGGCCGATGCTTTCAGGAACGTTTCTGCAGCTATTGACGGAGCATCACTCTTGGCGGGAGGAGCAGTGGGTGCACCTTTTTGACGCCTTCCGGCGACTGAGCCTGTCGCAAGTGATCCTCCAATGGGTAATGAGTGATGGCCAGTCCTTCTTTGCTTCTAACGTTGCAGGCAGTGTGAGATCTCCTCTCCAGATGATTCTGGAACTGGGGGAGACGACCAACATTGACGTTATCGTCGGCCTCGTGCACGACTCTGACTACTGGTTGCGCATAGACCAGCCAAGCCCTGCGGTGGCGACATATCTTGCAAATCGCGAATCACGGATCGTGCAGCTCGTCACGGAGATTACGCCGCTGTTGCGCCGCTACCGAAGCTTCTCCGGATGGTTCATGACCGAGGAGATAGACGATATCAATTGGCACGAGCCGGCAGCTACCTCCGTCTTGCACTCTTACCTTCAGCGCGTAAGCGACTATCTTCATCTGGCGTTCCCGGAAATCCCCGTTGCGATCTCGGGCTTTTCCAACGCCCACGGCACAGCTGTGCAGCTGGGGGATTTCTGGCGAGAGTTGCTGTGCGCTGCACCGGCGATTGGCACGGTCCTGTTCCAGGACGGCATTGGCGCGCGGAAGCTGACGCTGCAGAAGCTGCCTCGATATCTCCGCGCCGTCCGTGCCGCCACGGATGCGAGCGGGCGCCGTCTGTGGTCTGTGGTCGAGCTGTTTCAGCAGACCGGAGGCGCGCCGCTCGATTCGGGCGAGTTCCGTGCGAGCGCTGCACCGTTTTCCCGAGTGGCCGCCCAGCTGCAAGTCGAGGCCACGTGCGCGTCGGCGCTCATCGCATTCAGCGCCCCTGACTATCTGCTGACGCCGACGCGGCGCGCAGCCGACCTGCTCTCAAGCTATTTGGAATACATTCACATTTTGGGCAACCTGTCGTAGTCCGCATTAATTTGACCGGCACCGCCCAACCGCCGACGTTTTCTTGCGCTCGACGCCAATCTACCGAAAACCGACCCGCAGGTCGGTACTCGCGACCCCCGTGTCGAGTCACTTGCTGGCTTATCGTGGAAGCGGCTCGGTTAAGGCTCCTGGCGATGGCGCGAAATGTCTCACCCTAGGCAATGCCACGCGAAATCTCTTCGCCTTCACCAAAGCTAAGGACTCTGGGGGAACGGCTACGATCGGCCGGCGCAATACAGCCAGCCGCTTGAAGCACTCGATAAAGGTTAGTGTTTCGCTGACCCATTGAGACCGCCTTACCCATGTGTCCGGAATGGACCTTGATTTAATGGTGGCCAGGGGTGGAATTGAACCACCGACACGCGGATTTTCAGTTCTTGGGGCGGCTTCTAGCCGAGAGTTGCGGAATCTCGCCTAGACTCCGATAAGCCTTAATGCTCAAAGAGTTGAGGACAGTTGCACTCTCGACTTCACTTGGTCAATGCCTCGAATTTAATGTAACCCCGAAGCTACCCGAGCCTGGTGAACTACCCCGGAGTCACCCCGATCCACTAGCCGACGCCAAGAAGCCGGTATGCCCACAACGATGGGCGACATCGGCAGTGAGCCGAATGACTCGCCTTCGCCCGAACCCAGCGCAGAGCAGGGTGTGGCAGTCATCACACATCTCTGAGCGGCACGAGGGCAATAACCCCCTAAAATTTGGGCTCGCGATGTTCGAAGAATGCAGCGCATCCCTCGACAAACTCGTCGCCAACCAAGGCATCTGCGCAAGCCTCCCGCTCCGCCTGGATCTGCGTACGGAAGCCCCGAGCGACCGGGTGGCATAGGAGGGCGCGGGCTCCGGCGAGAGCGCGCGGAGGGCCCGAGGCGAGCCGGGTCGCAAATTCGCCCGCCTTCCTTTGGAGCACTTCTGGCGGCACCACCTCGTATGCCAGACCCCATTCCTGGGCGGTTTTCGCGCCGATTCGGTCGCCGAGCATCAGCGCGGCGCGCGCCCTCCCGGCACCGATGCGTTCGGATAACAGGCAAGTGATACCGTTATCGGGGACTAATCCGAGTTGCAAAAAAGAAGGCAGAAAATAAGCGTCTTCGGCCATCACGATAACGTCTGCTGTCAATGCGAGCGTCATACCTGCGCCGGCCGCGGCGCCGTTTACGGCGGCGACAATGGGTAAGCGAAGGCTGAGCAGACGTTCGATGAGATGGTCTACAAATCTCCGCTTCATGATCCCTTGGGTGTTCTGCGAGTCGGTACGCGCCGACTGCATAGATCGCAAGTCGATGCCACCGCAGAAATGCGTGCCTGCGCCGGTGAGAACGATGCAGCGGATATTGCTTCGCGAGTCTTTGGCGTAGATGAACGCCTTATCGAGCGCCATCAGGAGTTCCTGATTTATTGCATTGCACGCTCCTGGGCGGTTGAGCGTGAACCAACCGACGTGATCGTGAACCTCAATGCTTAGGGCACTCATAGCGTTACTCCTGGCTCATTCCAATAGGCATATCTCGAGGTTTGGCCAATACCGGGATTGAATTGATTGCATGGATCCAGGCTGCGATAAAACTCGGCCAGCACCGGTTTCGCATGATAGAGATGGCCCACGTTGTGTTCCGCCGGATATTCCGCGCCCCGCGAGTCGAGCAATTTCCACAAACGGTGCTCCAGAGCAACGGTGTCGCAGCCCTTGCGCACAAGGTAGTCCTGGTGAAAGACATGGCAGAAGAAGTGTCCGTAATAGAGCGCCATATGGACCTGGGCCCGAACGTCACCTGGAAGAGTTTCAAACCAGTCTCGATCGTCTTGCTTAAGTGCGATGTCAAGCGCGACGATGCCCTCAACTTCCCGGCCGTGCACGGCCCGGTAGCGCACCGCAGCCCCGGCGGCGACGAAGCGGTGAAGGAAGGCTTTGCGGGCCTCCACCTCCGTGCAATCAAAAAAATCACCGCTGGGCGAGGGAAATATCGATTTGAGATGGCGCGCCGCTTCGTCGATTCCGTTGTCCGCCATCTTAAGGATTAGATGGTGCTCGAATCGGTCACGAAAGGTCCTCATTCGCGCGGGCAGATGATTTGGGACGAGATAACTCAGTCGCTGAAACCACCGATCGCTCGAGCCCAGCCAGTGCAGTCCCCGATGCGAAAAGAGTGAATCCAATGCCCGTTTGACTTTGAGCAAGCCCGTCACTCGCTTCGTCCCTAAATGTTCGATGGTCAGGAACGCATCCTTCCCATAGCTAGCAGCGATATCGAACATGTCCCGATGCATGTATTCGCCGGCAACGGGCAGATTCTCGAAGCACCCCAAAATGTGGCGGCGCAGGGCAGTAAACTCTGCGGGATCTCGCGAGCCGATATAAAACACTCGCGTCTGGTCATCTTTCTTGAAGGTATCCAGGCGTACGGCAAACAGGGCGAGTCTCCCCGCACTCCCTGAGGCTTCGAACAGGCGCCGGGGATCCGCATTGAAGCGAGCCGGCGAGCTCGAGTCGATCTCCCGCACGCGCTGCACGTAATTGCAGTCCGAGCCACAGCGGTTCGGGTCGTGTTCGATATTGCTAGCGTCGAACTCGCCTCGCTCAAGCCGACCCAGCATCTGTTCAGGGTCCTGGCCCAGCTGCACGCCGAGATGATTGACGAGCTGCAGGCGACAGTTCCCGTCCAGTCGCGCAAATAACGCCATTTGCGTATATGCCGGACCACGCCGGATGAGTGCACCACCGGAGTTGTTGCAGATGCCGCCGATTACCGACGCGCCGATGCAGGACGAGCCGATTACCGAATGCGGCTCCCGACCGTAGGGCTCCAATGCCTCCTCAAGTTGGTAAAGCGTGGCGCCCGACAGGCAAATGACCTGGCGACCCTCATCAATGACAAAAAGCCTCGCGATCAACATCGTGTTGACGATCACGACGTCGCGGTCATAGCCCTCGACCGCGGGGGTGGAACCTCCGGTCAGACCGGTATTGGCTGCCTGCAGAATGACGATCTTGTTTGCGGCGACGCACGCCTCAAGAACCCGCCATTGCTCGACAAGCGAGCGGGGTCGGACCACCGCGAGCGCGTTGCCGCCTCCGCAGCGAAATCCCGTGCGATAGGGACGCGTGGCCTTCGCATCGGTGATGACTTGGGCGTTCCCGACGATCGCTTTCAGGGTGGCGGTAAACATTGCGGGATCAAGCGCTCGCACGCATGTTCAGCGCATCGCCAGATCGATGGCGCCCCGCCAACTGCCTATTCCAGCTCGCGACGCCATGGGATCACAACCTGCCCTTGGACTCCCAGCCTCTCAATCCCGAGACGGATCTCATCGCCCGGCTTCAGATAGACAGGCTCGGGCTTTTGGCCCAGACCCACCCCCGGCGGCGTGCCGGTGCTGATCAGGTCACCGGGGCACAGGGTCATGAACCGGCTCAGGTACGAGACTATCTCTGCCACGCCGAAAATCATCGTGCGGGTGTTCCCCGTTTGCATGCGCCGACCATTAACATCCAGCCACATGCTGAGATTCTGCGGGTCACTGACCTCATCGGGGGTGACGAGCCAAGGTCCTACCGGGCCAAAAGTATCGCAACCCTTACCTTTGTCCCAGGTGCCACCCCGTTCCAGCTGGTACTCGCGCTCACTTACGTCATTGATCAAAACATACGCGCACACAAACTCGAGCGCGTTCTCTTTTGCAACGTAACGCGCCGTGCGCCCAATCACGACGCCTAACTCGACTTCCCAATCGGTCTTTACCGAGCCCTGCGGCAGCATGATCGGATCGTTCGGGCCGTTCAGGCAGCTCGTCGCTTTCATGAACACCACAGGCTCCGCCGGAACAGCCATGTTAGATTCCGCAGCGTGGTCCGAGTAGTTGAGCCCGATCGCGATGAACTTTCCAACGTTCGAAAGGGCCGGGCCAAGACGGGTGTCACGAGCGACCACTGGAAGTGCGGCTGGGTCGATAGCTGCCAGCCGGCTCAGGGCCGAATCAGCGAGCTCCTGGGGCCCGACATCGCCGATATGATCAGAGAGGTCGCGTATTGTGCCAGTTGGATCGAGGAGACCCGGTTTCTCACGGCCCGGGGGGCCATAACGGAGTAGCTTCATGTCACCCCTTAAACGGCACCGATGGGAGCCCTCTGACACCTACATCGATCGCGAACAGCCCCCCGGCCGTGGGTTGCCTCTTAAGTTCTTCAGAGGTACGCCGTAGCGTGGCCGTAGTCACGTACAAGACGCCAAGAGCCTTCCCCCCGAATTCGCAACACGTTGGCGTATCCGTCGGCAGTTCAATAGTCTGGATCAACTCGCCCTTCGGGTCGTACCGCTGGACCTTGCTCTTGAGAGGCAGAGTCAACCAGTAGCAGCCTTCGGCATCCACGGTAGCCCCATCGCATACGCCGTCGATGGATGACAGGTCAATGAACACGCGACGATTCTCGATGTCTCCGTGAAGAGCATCGAAGTCCCACGCCCAAACATAAGGCGTCCTACTGTCGGCAAAATACATCGTCCGGCTATCGGGACTCCAGGCAAGACCATTGGAACAGGCAACACCCTCCACCATCTTGTGACAAGACAAATCGGTATCTAACCGGTACAGCGAACCCACTGCCTGCGGTGGTCTACCTTGAACTTCGAACACAGTGCCGGACCAGAAGCGGCCCTGGCGATCTGTCTTGCCATCGTTCATCCGAGTCTCGGGCATCTGCGCTTCGGCATCGACGATATGCTGAAAGTTGCCGGTGTGCGGATCGAAGGTGTGAAATCCGTCGCCCATGGCGAGCACCAGGCCGCCCTTCTCTCGAACAGCGAGACAGCCGGGCACCTGAGGGGTCGAGAAAGATTGTGTTAGTCCCGTCGCTGGTTCGTAGCAGTAAATCGTCTTGGCATAAATATCGAGCCACCAGAGTTTTTGCGCCCTCGGATCCCAGCAGGTGCCCTCCCCTAATAGCGCTTTAGCAGCGACGACACACTGAATGTCCATTTTCACGAATCGCTATCGTCTCGCCGTCCCGGCATCCACGTTCGAGCCCACGGTGTACCCGCCGTCCACCACGATCTCTTGCCCGGTAATATGACTGGCGAGATTGGATAAAAGGAATACGCACGCATTACCAATTTCTTCGGCCGTCGCGGCATGGCCCAATGGAATGAGCTTCGCGGCTTCCTCCGGGTTCATCGTCCGTAGGGCCCCTTCCGTAACCGTAAATCCGGGCGCCACAGCGTTCGTGCGGATCCCGCGGCCGGCCCACTCCACACCCAGCTGGCGGGTGAGCCCGGCAATTCCCGACTTCACCGAACAGTACGCTACTCCCCCTTGCACTGCTCTTTGGCTGGCGATCGAGGTGATAAAAATAATGGAGCCTCGTCGTTGCAGTAACATCTGCTTCACGGCTTCCTGCGCGCACCGAAAATAGCCGGTCAGTCCTTGAGTCACGACTACATCCCAATCTTCATCGGTGAAGTCCTCGGCGGGACCATAGATCCGCCGCATCCCTCCGCAAACGAGCCCGTCTAGAGATCCGAACGTCTGTACGGCCGCCGAAATCATTCGACGGACGTCATTTCTATTTGAGGCATCCATCTCCACAGCGATGGCGCGGCGACCGGATGCGGAGATGGACTCTGCGACAGCGCGAGCCAACGGTCCATTGATGTCGCAGATCGCGACGTTCGCCCCTTCACGCACGCATGCCAGCGCGGTGGCCTTCCCGATACCCTGCGCAGCTCCCGTCACCGCGATGGACTTCCCCTGGAGCATTTGTTCGGTTCAAGCGAGCGAGGCCAGTCGGTTCTCAATCATGAATTAATCCGCGAGCACAGCGAGCAGGGTATCGGCCGGGAGATTCGCGCTGCCCTCTGGAACCTTAATCTCAACGAGCACGCCCTTGCAGGGTGCTTCGATCTGCATCATTGCCTTGTCCGTTTCCACTTCTGCGATGACATCTCCCACCTCGACCCCGTCCCCCACGTCCCTTAGCCAGCGTGCCAGAGTGCCATCGGCCATCGAGGAAGGCATCAGAATGTTCGTAGTCATCGTGGCATCAGGCCTTCATCAGCGCTCGCACCGCACTCACGATCGCTTCCCGTGAGGGAATGACCGCCGTCTCGAGCTTGTCGTTGAACGGCATGGGTGTATCCCGCGCCGCCAATCGGGCCACGGGCGCGTGCAATGCACCAAACGCCTTTTCCGCAACCATTGCGGACACTTCAGCCCCGAAGCCGCCCGTCCTGCATGCCTCGTGCACGATCAGCAGACGATGGGTCTTGCGCACTGAAGCGAGAATGGCTTCCTCATCCAGCGGCCGGATCGTGCGCGGATCGATCACTTCCACGCTGATTCCTTCGCGTTCGAGTTGCGTGGCGGCAGAGAGCGCTTTCGCCACCATTGTTTGCCACGCCACGACTGTGAGGTCTTTCCCTTCGCGCTTGATGTCCGCTTTGCCTAATGGGATGGCGTAGCTCTCTTCGGGCACGGGGCCGGTGACGCCTAAATAGAGCATCTTGTGTTCGAGGAAGATCACGGGATTGTCATCGCGGATCGCCGCAACAAGGAGACCCTTGGCGTCATACGGCGTCGAGGGGGCCACCACCACGAGACCAGGAATGTGGGCGAACCACGCTTCCAGACTCTGGCTGTGTTGGGCAGCCAGGCGAATGCCGCCTCCTTGAGGTCCACGAATGACCAATGGCACCTTGGCCGTTCCGCCATTCATAAACCTGAACTTCGCGGCCTGGTTCACAATCATGTCCATCATCTGGGTGACGAAGTCGAAGATCTGGACTTCAACAACCGGTCGAAGACCAGCGAGAGCTGCGCCTACGCCTGCCCCGCAGAAAGTAGCCTCTGAAATTGGCGTGTCGCGCACTCGCTCAGTGCCGAATTTGGCGGATAAGCCTTTCGTAACCTGAAAGATACCGCCAGTCTCGGCCACATCCTCGCCCAGGATCAGCACGCTGGGATCGCGGTGCATCTCCTGATGCAGGGCTTCATTCAGCGCTTCGGTAAAGGAGAGCTGCCGCTGGGTATTGGGCCCAGGCTCGCGGTGCGCCACGTGCGGGACGTACACGGCCGACTCCAGAATGGACAGCTCGGGCTCTGGGCTGCCAGTGGCAAAGACCACGGCGTCTTGAATCTCCTTCTCCACTGACGCCTTGACCAAAGCGATCTTCTCGGCGGAAATCCTCGCCGCCTGCATGTGCTCCTCAAGACGGATCAGCGGATCGCGTGCTTTCCACGCGGACATCTCCGCCTCCGTTCGGGGCTCACGCAAATTAGCCCGCATGCTGTGCGGACCCCGGCGCCACGTCATTGCCTCGATCAGGCTCGGGCCCTTGCCTGAACGAGCGCGCTCGATGGCCTCGCCCACGACGTGATAGACCTCAAAAGCGTCGTTGCCGTCGATCGTTCTCCCAGGAACGCCGTAGGCCACCGAGCGCATCGCTATCTGAGGCACGGAAGTGGTCTGGTGAAATGCGGTGTTGAGAGCGTATTGATTATTTTCGCACACGAATACCATGGGCAATTTCCACACGGCGGCAAGGTTGAGCGCTTCGTGGAACACCCCCTGATTGGCGCCGCCGTCGCCGAAGAAGGCCACCGACACGGCGCGGCTGCCGCGATATTGGGCGGCCAAGGCCGCGCCCACGCCTAGCGGCATGGTGGCACCGACGACGCCATTTGCCCCGAGAATATTCAGCTCAAGGTCGGCAACATGCATGGATCCGCCGAGACCATGACAGTAGCCCGTGGCTTTTCCCAAGAGTTCCGCCAGCATGCGGTCGACGCGCGCGCCCTTGGCAATGCAGTGCCCATGGCCCCGGTGGTAGCTACCCACGTAATCGTCTCGAGTGAGATTTGCACAGGTGCCGGCGGCGATGGCTTCCTCACCGGCGTAACTATGTGCGGTACCCTTGAGGGCGCCCTTCTTGAACAGCTCCGTCGCCATCTCCTCAAAACGGCGGATGCGGAACATCGTTTCGAAGAGCGTCAGCAGCGTTTCCGCGGAAACATTGGGTAGGGCCGGGGGTGTGGGGTTCACCTGACGCACGCTAGCACTATCCATAGTCTTCAGGCCGCCCGGTCGGAGCGGCTTAGCACACGCAATTCCACGTCGCTCGGTGCCTGGGAATAAAACTTGGATAGATCCAAGTGAGACAGCATCGACGCGCGGGCCGCTTGGGGATCGTGTCGCTCGATAGCCTCGAAGATGGCCCGGTGCTCGGCAAAGGTGCCGGGGGTTCGGTCGCCCTGCTGGGCGCGCTTGCGCCAAGCCTCGGCCATGACCTTGACGACCATCTGGTTAAACCAAAGGAAGACCGCGTTGCCCGAGACCTGAGCGATCTTCTGATGAAATGCAACATCACTCGCGTAGTACACGGTTGGATAAGAAAGGTGTTTATGCATGCGCTCGATTAGCGCGTGAAGGTCCGCTAGATCTTGCGAGTTCGCCCGCAATGCGGCGGAGGCCGCCGATTCAATCTCCATGGCGCGTCGAGCCTCGAAGAGTTCGGCAAATGAGACCCCCCGTAAAGGCAGAAGAAGATCCGACGGTTGACTCAGGATGGTTTCGGCGAGCTCGGTGAGATAGGTGCCCGAGCCCTGGCGCGCTTCGAGCACGCCCATGACTTCTAGCGTTTTCAAGGCCGGCCGAAGCGATGAGCGGGACACCTTGAGTAGCGCGGCCAGATCGCGTTCGGGCGGCATGCGCTCGCCGGGGGCGATCACACCCTGCAATACCCAGGACTTCATGATCTCGACCAGCCGCTCGGTGAGCCCTGCCAGCGGCGCCGGTGTGAGCTGATGTGAGAATCGATCGAGGGATTCGAATTTGGGCTTGGCCATGGGTTTGAGGGTACCGACCTACAATCTTTTAATGGTCTTACCATTCATTTAGTTTGTCAACTGGGCTATTCTGCACTCTACTGGCCGCTCCGCCACGAGCGCCAGTCGTAATGGGTGACCAGATAGGTACCTAGTTCTCGTGCGCATATAGGGAGTGGTAAGTGTCCGATTCCGTGGTCGTCGCGGCACCAACAGCATGTCCGGAATCTCAGACATGGGATTTCCTCTACCTTTGGCGCGTCTCATTGATTGCGGCCATGGGCGGCTTTCTCTTTGGTTACGACATTGTCGTGATCGGCGGCGCGAAACCGTTTTTCGAAGCATTCTTCGGACTCACGAGCGAGGCGTTGCGAGGCTGGGCGAATAGCTGTGCACTAATCGGGTGTTTACTGGGCTCGATTTTTTCCGGTGTGTTCTCCGACCGGTGGGGCCGGAAACGCTTGCTGCTACTGGCCGCGTGCCTGTTTGCCGTCTCTTCAACGCTCACGGGGTGGGCGGGAAGTTTTGGGCAATTTGTGCTCTGGCGCATCGTGGGTGGGGTGGCCATTGGTCTGGCTTCCAACGTCTCGCCTATGTACATCGCCGAAGTGACGCCGGCCGCGTTACGGGGGCGAATGGTCTCAGTCAATCAGCTCACGATCGTCCTAGGGGTTCTCGGAGCCCAATTGGTGAACTGGCTGATCGCGGATCGAATGGTTGAATATGCCACCCCCGCCCTAATCCGCGATTCGTGGAACGGGCAAATGGCGTGGCGGTGGATGTTCACTGCGGTCACCATTCCGTCTTTGGTATTCCTGGTCGGGCTATTGACGGTGCCCGACAGCCCTCGCTGGCTCGCGCAAATGCGCCGGCACGGCCTTGCCCGCGACATCCTGTCTCGCATCGGCGGACCCGACCACGCCGAGGCCGAGATCAAGGAGATTGAGCGCTCGATCCACCTGGAGAGCCGCGAGCAGATCTCCTGGCGCGAGCTGCTGACCCCTGGACTACGCGGGGTCTTGCTCATCGGCGTGACCCTGGCAATCCTGCAGCCCTGGTGCGGGATCAACGTGATTCTGACCTATTCCGAAGAGGTGTTTCGCCAAGCGGGCTACGGGGTGGGGAGTGTGCTATTTAAGATCCTCATCACAGGCCTCGTGCTCACGGCGTTCACTTTCGTAGCGATCTTTACCGTTGACCGCCTGGGACGCCGCGCGCTCATGTTGGTCGGATGTGCCGGCATTTGCCTTTTTCATGCACTACTCGCCGCCAGCTATCAGGCAGGGCTTACTGGGAAGATTGTGGTCGCGCCGGTGCTCGGGGCGATTGCGTGCTACGCGTTCTCCCTCGCACCCGTTACCTGGGTATTGATTTCGGAGATATATCCAAACCGCATTCGCGGGCCCGCGGTCGCGGTGGCCGTATCGGCCATGTGGATCGCCAACTTCGCGTTGATCTATAGCTTCCCGTTCCTGCAAGCGGCGTTGGGGTCGGCTGGGACGTTTTGGCTGTACGCGGGAATCTGCGGTGCCGGATTTGTATTCATACTCAGGCGTGTACCAGAGACCAAGGGCAAAAGCCTGGAGCAGATTGAGCGGGACTTCGCTCAATCAAGGAGCCTGCGTTGAGGCTACTTCACGGTAAAGCGATAGCGATCACCGGCACCGCCCAAGGAATTGGCAAAGCCACGGCAATGGCTAGTATGCGCGAGGGCGCCGCCGTGGCGATATGCGACATCAATGGCGCGCTCGCCCGCACCGTGGCAGACACTGTTGTGTCGGCCGGAGGTCGTGAGGTGGCGGTCGCAATTGATGCCAGTCGACAGGAGGACATCAATCGAATGTTGGCGGAGTGAGTCAAAGCCTTTGCCATGCTCGATGGCCCGGTCTGTGGTGGCCTGCGCCGCTTCTACGAACCAGCGCGGAGGAGTTTTCGGATGAGCATTGGGATACTGTGGTGACGCAAGGCCTGACCGGGTATACCCGCTGCGCTCAGGACTCCGCACGCCGGATGTTGAGACAGGGTCACGGCGCGATCGTTTTTATAACTTCCACCGCCGGGCATAGCGCCGCGGACGGCGGAGCGGCCTACTGCTCGGTCAAGGCGAGCGTTGCGGGATTCACGCGGCAAGTGGGTGTGGAGTGGCCCGGACGGGGGATTCGCGCCAATGCCGTCGCGCCGGGATTTACAGTGACCGAAGGGGCGATCCAAAGGATGAGCAGCGAGGAAGCGCTGGCCTTGATGCCGATCGGCATACCGGCCAGCACGCGGCAGATTGACAATGTGTGCGCCTTTTGGTTCTCGGACATGGCGAGTCACATTACGGCGCAGGAGATCGTGGTGGATGGCGGTTGCACATTCGGATCAAACGTGCACGCCGGTGTCGTACGGCGCTCATGAGGAGCATTGCGGCAATGTTGTTAGCGAGCATTCGGTGCACCGCCCTTTGCGAAACCCACCATGCTCATCACTCGTAGAGCGGCACAGGCGATTCGTCGTATTTGCCCGTCAATTCAAAGTGAGGCGCAGGCACGTATGAACAACTCTAGACTTAAAAGAGTCGCCTAGATGACAGAGCTTCAACATCAGCGCCGCAGCATTCCGAACATTGGCGAACGAACCCAGTCGTGTGTCCGCTTCCCCATCTCGGGCACCACCAAGAGACTATCCATGAAAACATCAAAATGTTTCTGCACATTCATCGGAGCAACTGTCATTTCCATTTCCGCCGTCGCCTTGATGATAACTTCGGTGGCGGCTGACGATCTCACGCGGCCGATTCGAGCGAGTCCCGATGGGCATTTTCTGGTTCGACCCGGTGGCGAGCCGTTTTTTTGGCTGGGGGACTGGGCGTGGGAATTGTTCAAGAATCCCAACCGCGATGAAGTAGATCGGTATTTGAAGGATCGATCTCAAAAGGGATTCAACATCATCCTGGCTCCCGTGACGGGCGATTTTAACGCACTTACTCGCCCGAACCGATACGGGTATGTTCCCTTTGTCAATGATGATCCAACACGTCCCGATCCTCACTACTTTGAGAACGTCGACTGGATTGTCAAACGCGCCGTGCACTATGGATTGCGGATGGCACTCATGCCGTCCTGGGGCGAGGCTGTCGTCGGCGGCTGGGACGGAGGGCCCAGTGCAATTACCGGCGACAACGCGCAAATCTACGGCCGCTGGCTGGCCGCTCGCTATCGAGGCCAGGGAATCGTCTGGGTCCTGGGAGGCGATCGCAACCCCATGTGGCCCAAGTCCCTGCGCTTCGACTCAACCGGAAAGCTCGACAGAAACAACGAAAGGACCGACATGGCAATCGTTGATTATCGATCCGTCTACGATGCGTTAGCCAAAGGCATTCTGGAGGGCAATGGTGGCTCTGCCTTCATCACATATCACCCGACCGGCGGCAATTGGCCAGGTACCCCGCAGGCTCGCACATCGCTGTGTTTCGGCGATCGCGCGTGGCTCAGCATGAACATGATTCAATCCGGTCATGGTTTGAATTCCGCATATATGGCGCAGGCGTTGGGCCTGGAGGCTGCATGGAATGCGAGCTTCAATTATGAACCGGTGAACGACGAATACCAGTCAAAACCCACTCGCCCCATCATCGATGGCGAGCCGCGTTTTGAAGATCTGGCCATCAATCTCAACCCCGATAACGGCTATTGGAAAGCCTACGACGTGCGCAACGCCGCCTACAACTCGCTCTTCGCGGGCGCGGCTGGCCTCAATTACGGAGATGAGAGCGCCGGCCTTTTTTACGACCCTGCTCGCGGCCCGCGGCTAGAGATCGAGATGCGGCCCTGGCAACAGGCGCTCTCGGCCCCGGGATCTCGACAAATGCAATTAGCGAAAGCGCTCATGCTTTCGCGACCGTACTTCACGCGCATCCCTGACCAATCCATCATTGTCGGGGATCAGGGGCGCGGGGAGCCGCATATCGGCGCAACCCGCGACAGGCAGGGCAGCTACGCGATGATCTACCTGCCGCATGGTCAGCAAGTGATGGTAGACCTCTCCAAGATCTCAGGTACACACGCAGTCGCATGGTGGTTCGATCCCCGGACAGGCGTCTCAACACACATCGAAGGCCGATTTCCAACCTCCGGCACAAAGTCATTCTCCCCGCCCACAAGCGGTGCGGATACCGACTGGGTGCTCGTGCTAGACGACGATAAACAGGAATTCGTAAATCCAGGGCAAACACGACAATGATGCACATAGCCGCTTATCTACTAAACCGCCCATTCATTGAATTGGTTACTTGTTAGCCGATTAGCCGGAATGCGGGGGCATATGAGTACGCACGAAACATCGTTACAAGGCAAGGCCGCACTTGTCACAGGTGCGCTTACCGGCATCGGGCGCGCAACATCCGTGTCATTGGCCGAGATGGGGGCCATGGTTCTGGCCACCGGGCGAGATCACGAAACTGGAGCGGAGTTTGAAAGGGATCAGATTGCGCTCGGACGCAAGCTTCGATTCTTCGAGATGGACGTGACTAACAGTGATCAGGTCGCTCAGGCCATTGGAGTTGCGGAAGAGGGCTTTGGCCGTCTAGATGCCATTGTTAATAACGCCGCGATCTGCATTACGGGCAAACGCCTGGAGGATCTGTCCGATGCGGAATGGAACGCAACCCTTGACATAAATCTCGGCGGAGTTTTTCGAGTTTGTCGCGCGGGGTTGCCGGCATTGCGGCGGGCTGGGGGCGGCAGCTTGGTGAACATCGCTTCCGTCCATGCGGTCGCAACGGCAAAGGGCCATGCGGACTACGCCGCGAGCAAGGGCGCCGTGCTTGCCCTGTCTCGCCAATTGGCGCTTGACTACGCCGTCGATCGCATTCGCGTAAATGCACTTATCGTCGGTTCGGTCGACACGCGTATGTCACGGGTCGCGTTCGAAATTGCCGGTGGTCCCGAGGCGCTGGGCCTATCCTTCGATCTGGGAGCCGTTCCCCGAATTGGTCGCCCCGAGGAAGTCGCAGCTGTCGTTGCTTTTCTCATCTCCGATGCCTCCTCCTACATTACCGGCAGCGGCCTTGTGGCCGACGGCGGGATGCTGGCGAGGCTCTTGTAACCTCAAGGAGAATTCGAGTCGTGACCTTTCTGATTTATACCCCGGACGCGGTGTACGACGATGGCGGCGTGCTGGAGCGGGCCATCGGCGGTGATGCCATTGATCTGCGCGTGGAAAGCTGGCGCAGTCAGGCAGAACTGAATGTCGATCTCATCGCCCGAGCGGACGGATTGCTGGTGTGGCAAATGGTTACTCTGGATGCAGCGACTCTCGCGCGCATGAGGAATTGTAAGATTATCGTGCGCTGTGGGGCGGGTTATAACAATATCGACATTGCAGAGGCGACGGCCCGAGGCATTCCGGTCTGCAACACGCCCGACTACGGGACGGCCGAAGTCGCAGACCATACCATCGCCCTCCTTCTCGCTCTGGAACGCGGTCTTCTGCCGTTCGATCATGCATTGCGAGTCGATCCGGTGGGGAATTTTGATCATCGCATCTTCATGCGGGGACATCGCTTAGCCGGCCGGATCTTCGGCACCTTGGGATCAGGTCCTGTCGGCACTGCCACGGCCCTGAGGGCCAAGGCCTTTGGCTTGCGTGTCGTGACCTTTGACCCTTATTTGCCGCGCGGGCAGGAAATAGCGCTTGGCATCGAGCGCGCGGAGTCACTCGATGAACTCCTCTCTAAGGCAGATATTCTCAGTTTACATGCCCCGCTGAACAAGCAAACGGCCAACCTCATCAATGCATCCTCCATTGCCAAGATGCGGCCGCAGTCCACCATTCTAAATACCGCCCGCGGCGGTCTAATCGACTGGGAGGCTCTATACGATGCAATGAAGAGCGGGCACATCCGCTCCGCCGGCATCGATGTCCTGCCCACCGAACCGCCCGATCCCATACCGACATTGCTGCGTGCGTATGCCGATCGAGAGAGCTGGCTCGACGGCCGCCTCGTCTTAACGCCTCACGCGGCTTGGTCCAGCGTCGAGAGTCGCGACGACGCTCGAACGATATCAATGAAAACAATACTTGCGTATTTGCGGGATAAGTCGTTGCGAAGTTGCGTCAATCTCCAGCAATTAGAAACCTCGGCCGTCATTTAGTTTTGTATCTTGGTCAGCGTTTGGACTATCGTCCTAAATGAGCCAAGCGCCTTGACCCCACGAGGCCACCCGCGACAGCTATAGCGGGGTCCCGATCCAAGGTCATTATGGCGTGGTTGGCACCTGCAGCCCGTTGGGAGCAAGCCAGGAAACCTACCTGAGGTGGGTACTCCTTCACCTTGGCGCGGCGCTCAACAAAACGATCAGAGTCCTCCTACCCCACAACTTCGCGCGGCTCTGTCAACCGATAGACTTCGAAGATAGTCTCCATCGGCCCATGCAATTAGGCGCGGGCGGTGTATTCAATTTTGGCATAGGGAATCCCCCCCTCGACGCCACATCGAGGAATGGCTTGCCGTCGCGCACGCCGACAGTGCCCTAGCCGGTGACCGCAGACAGGAATCTATGGAAGTCTCCATTTGTGGCAGGCTGTAGATACAGGACTCTGTTCACGGCATCGTCAACTGCGCTGCGATTCACACAGCCATTACCCGAAGGTCTTGGTCGGGTTGCGTACCCGCAATATCACTCATTGCCGTCCTGCTGGCCTTCCAGAAGTGCCACGAGACCCACAAGTATCCTGGAGACGCCGCCAATAACGCGTAGCGTAGGGATTCTTCTCCGAGCGACGGCCGCAGTGCATCGCTCAACGCGCCCGCGGCCAACGGTCCCAACCCCACACCAATAAGATTGGCAAACAGAGTAAGAATAGCAATTGACATGGCCCGCATCCTCGGTGGCATCAGCGTCTGGATCACGGCAAGCATGGGACCGTAGATCATTGCGCCCGCCACAGCAGATAGTCCCAACCAACCAAAGGCCCAATACTCATTGGGGGCGAGGGAAGACAGACGAGGAAAGGCGCCAAGCGTGGCGAAAATGACGATCTCTATCGCCATCGCTTTTAACTGCAGCCGCTCGTTATGCGCCGCAAAGTGGGTGACCCATTCACCGCCCAGGTACGTGCCTAAGATGCCGCCCACTCCATAGATTAGAGCGAACCAGGTACCCAATGCCCCGCTCGTCACTCCAAAACTGCGGACAAAAAAAGCCGGCGTCCATTGCATGATCGCGTAGCCGAAGAAAGACATCAATGAACTGGCATACAGCATGTGACGGAACGTGGCACTGGTCCACAGGGTGACGCACACATCTTTCAGGCTAGGCTGAGCCAGCGATTGCGCCACCGCCTGAGATTGAATTCGACGTGGTTCCCTTAAGCTGAATCCAACCAACGCCGACAACGCAAGCCCCGGCAGGCCGATTATTATGAACATCGCGCGCCAGCCGTACAATTCATTCAGCCAACCGCCTGCCAGGTAGCCGATCACCAGGCCCACCGTGGTGCCTAGCATATACACGGACGCGGCACGGGGCCGCTCCGCGCGCGTGAAAGAATCGGCGATCAGGGAGTTGGCGGGGGGAACGCATCCGGCTTCACCAACGCCCACGACGATTCGAATCAGTATTAGTTGCAGAAGACTTCCAGCCATCCCACACAACATGACCGCCGCGCTCCAAAGCGCGGTGGTTACCCCAATGATCGTCACACGGTTGCCGCGGTCAGCCCAGCGGGCAATGGGAATGCCCATCACCGAATAAAACAACGCAAAACCGATCCCGCTTAGAAAACCGAGTTGCGTATCGCTTAAGGCGAGATCAACCTTGATGTCCTGAAGTACCAATCCGAGGGCGATACGATCTACGTAATTAAAGGCGAGGACCATCAGCAAAATAATTAGCAGATACTTTTTGTATTGGCTATTTGTCATGGGCGGAATTGCTATCAGTTAGTGCTAAACGCATCCCGTCCATCACGTCAGCAGGCGATCGACGTTCACTCCGGCCACAGTGTTCGGTCATCCCAGCAGGTGCCTTGCTCCAGTAGGGCATGGGCATTTCACACCTGGAGCATGTCTTCGTCATGGTTGCCCCTCGGCCACGGAGCGTCTATTTGCGTGTCGAGCACCGACATGCTTTTCTAATGAATTTCGAACATTCTTGATCCACGTGCGCCGAGGGTGCGCGACCAATGGGCGTTCCTTCATGCGCCCTTCACCTGATAGGCACTCCATTCCTTAAGGATTTCGTGCTCGCGCTTCATATTGGAGATGAGCGATGCCTGACGATTGGCAGATCGAGTCTTATGCCACGCGAGCGTTTCAGCCGCCGTCACCGCCAGCGGCCGCCAAGTCAAGCCCTTTGCGCGGGCCTTATCCACGTTCATGCGTGCAGTGCCAGCGTTGCTGCCGTCCGGCGGCATGTAGAGCACGCGACTGCTCCACATCTCCACTTTCCTCTCACTCAACCACTCCAGGGGCACCCAAGTCAGCTTGACGGGAGTTGACAAAGTACCGCGGATGCCTCCCAGCATTTCGCATACGCTCAGAGGCATGGCGGGACCGGAAGCCGTATAGGTGCCTGTTTCGCCGCGCTCAACCAGGCGAATGACCCATTCCGCCAGATCACGCACATCAATGAATTGCACTGGCGCCAGCGGATCGCCAGGTGCCAAGACCTCACCACCCTGCTCCAGGCGTGCGGGCCAATAAGTGAAAAACTCTTGATGATCGCGTGGCCCCACAATGTACCCTGGACGCACAATCAATGTCTTTCCAGCGAACTGTTTTTCCGCCTCTCGTTCTGACATTACCTTCAGAGGACCGGCGGCATATCGTTCTGAAAGCTCTCGCAACTGATTGGCGCTGCATGCTTTCATTTCCTCCTGCGTCGGCATCGGCGGGAGGGTGAATGGATCGCTCGCGCCCTTGTATTGCACTACCTCGCTCGTTTCATCAATACCGCCAGTTGAAAGATTGTCATATGCAAGAATCGACGAGATGAAGGTGTAGTGCCTCACCCGGTCCTTGACGGCTTCGCCTAATGTTCGTACCCAAGCAGGCAGGTAGACGGCCAAGTCAACGATCCCGTCCCAATCGCGGTTCCTAATCGCATCTATATCGCTGTTGCGGTCGCCAACAAGTTGCTCCACGCCCGGCGGGAACTCCGCCCGACCCTCGCCGCGGTTGAATACCGACACTTGATGCCCCCGCTCCACAGCGGCGCGCACATGATGCGGGCCAATGTATCCAGTGCCGCCAAGAATGAGAAGGCGCAATGATTTTGAGGCGATCTCGCCTTTTCCATGAATCATTAATTACTCCGCGAGTAATGTGAGCACGGTATCCGCCGGGGCAGCCGCGCGGCCCTCTAGAATCTTTGATGGCCTGAGACCGAGCTACTCAGTGAATCGTCGCTACTCTCCCGGACACCGATAGCAACTGATCGCCGCTTAGGTTTTGAATTGCACCGTCTGCACCACAATAGGTCCACGTCACGGCGTCACGAACCGAAAGTGGCGCCTTGAGAATATAGCGCACGACGTCCCTTTCGCGCTGGCGCGCGGCGCTTGAAACTTCGACCGATTTGCCGTTTACCTTAATGGTCACTCCGGCCTTGAAGTCGGCCGCCTTCACGTCCTGGCTGAATGTCACGACGAGGACGTTGCCGTTGGTCAGTTGCGCGCCCACAAACATTGGCGGTGTATTAAGCCAGTGCAATTGTGTGATGATACCCCCATTGCTTTGCATTGGATTCTTGCCCTGATCGCTTGCCTTGCCCTTCCAATCCAACGCAATATTCAAGCGCTCGATACGGCCACCCGCGACAAGCTCTAAAGGCACGGCTTGCAGTGCAGGATCGTTGATGCTCATCTGCACGTTCATCGTGTCAATGGCCGCATCGTGACCAATGCGAATCAGCGGTCGATCGTCCACGGGTCGCGTCACGACATGATCCAGAGTCAGGTTCTCGATCGGACTGTTCACGGAGAAGAGCGCCATCTCAAACTCCTCGCCGAGATCACCGTATTTCTCGTCCATGAGTTCGGAATAGATTTCTGACATCTTCGCAAACTTCGCCGGTTGCACGCTGACATGGCTAAAACTCACAAAGCCGAAATTTCCGATATGGGGCGGCTTGCCCAGGTTGGCACTCACGACCGCCATCCGACCGCGCACGGTCCCGCTCACGTTCTCGATCACAATCCGGTCGATCCTCTGATTACTCGAAACCAGACGAATGCCCTGAAGGGAGTCCATGAACAGCACGTTGCGGACAGTGACATCCACGATCGGACCCTGGCCCACATAGGGCCCCATCTTGTTCTCGAGCGTCATGTCATCGACCCGGCTCCAGTCGTTGGCATTTAGCCCAATGCCATCGTCTTCGGTGCGCAGCTTTACCCCATCGATCGTGAGGTACTGAATCGGGCCGTTGAAATGCAGTCCATCGTCATTAGATCGGACCCGATCGAGGAAGTTGCGCTGTTCCGCTGCGCTCAGCGTTTCATCAAAGGGTGGGATGTCGGTGTCCACGATCACGTTGCGGATGTCGATGTATTTCGCATTAGAGAACCAAGCGCCAAAGGAGCGGGCATTCCATATGGTCACGTCCTGCACACTCACATAATTAGCGCCGAGGAACTGCAATCCGCTCTTGAACGTGCCATCCGGCTCCTGCCTTGCCGCAAAGTCGCGGCCGGCAGTGAGCCTTTGACCGTTGCGGTTGCCATTTAGGAAGCATCCGCGGATCGCGATGTGCTCGTCGGTAACGTTCTTGCGGGAGCGATGGGCGTTGCGGATGATTGCGCGATCGGAATCGTCTTTGAGATAAAGGCCACCACCTGCCGTGCACTCTATGGTGGTGTGGCCGTAAACATCGAGACCGCTGATCAGAGCCGGGCCGTCGACGACGAGCTGCACGGCCATGCCATCTCGGGCCCGATCGAGAATGCCCTGCAAGACCAACGTATCATCACTTCCGCCGCCGTTCATGAGATTGGAGTCGAGAGCGGCGCCTGCAGCCGAGGCAACCACGATTGCCCCAACAGTCGACCGTGGATCCACTGCAAGTTGGCGCGTGCTAGCGTGCTCTACGGGAGATTGCGCCGAGGCAGGCCGAAATGCGCTCGCGCATAGAACGAACATAAACAGACTCACTCGAGACGGCATTGCTTTTATCCTTGTTAGTGCCTTGCCTGGGCTCAGTGGCTCGCGATTTGCTTTACCTGCTTCTCAGATACCGACAACAGCTGACCTCCGCTCAGGTTCTGGATACTTCCCTGAGTCGCATCATAGGCCCAGGTGATGGCGTCGGAACCATGAACCCAGTCTTTCAGAACATAGTGCACGACAGCCATATCGCGCCCGCGCTTGGCGCTCAATACATGAACTGATTTGTCATTCACCTTAACCCTCACGCCACTCTCGAAGTCGGCTGCCTTGATATCCTGACTGAACGTCACCACGAGAACATTGCCGTCGTTCAACTGCGCACTCACATACATTGGCGGCGTGTTGATCCAAGTCAGTTGTCCGATTGAGCCTCCGAAATTGACAATTGGTGATTTACCTTGATCCACTGAGGCGCCACTCCAGAAGAGAGACAGATTTAAGCTATCGATCCGGCTCGCCTTATCCAGTTCAATGGGCGTAGCTTGTAACGTGGGATCATATATCCGCAAAGTGGCCGTCATCATCTTTACCTTGGCGTCAGGACCAAATCTCAATATTGGTCGTGCATCAGCCGCCCTCGTCTGAATATTCTGCAACGAGAGATCTTCTATTTGTGAATTCACTGAAATGAAAGGAAGCCTTCCATCGTTAAACTCTTCCTCAAGTGCACGATCTGTCACCCATTCCATGAGCTGCTTGGTCAGCCATGGCGTGGGCATGGAACGGTCCACGTTGACGTCATTGATCGAGATCGAACCGAAGTTCCCGCGACCGGTAGGAATGACGAAGTGGCTAATGTTGGCCACGTAGGCTCCTCGTACAGAGCCCGTGACGTTGTTGATGTTCACTCGATCGATACGTTCGCTGCTCGAAAGCAAGCGAATGCCCCAAACCGTATCCATCAGTTGAATATTATTGACGGTGACGTCGGTGATTGGGCCTTGGCCCACATAGGGCCCAAAACAGTTATGGGTAGTCAGGTCGTCGGAGTCGCAATCATTGGCATTGAAGGCAATGGCGTCGTCGGCCGTCCTCACCTTGAGGCCGTCGATGGTGAGATAGCGAAGTGGTCCCTTGAAATGAAGTCCATCGGTATTCCCGTAATTTCTGCTATCGTCTGGCGCGGCCCCGTAATCGATCGTGACGCTTTTGATTTCGATGCGGTTGGCGTTCCCGATCAACGCGCCGAATGCACGGATGTTCCACAGCGTCACCTGTTCGATGCGCAGATCGTTTACTCCGAGGAACTGCAAACCAGTTAGAAAGCTCCCGTCGGCCTCCTTATTCGATGGAATAGTGCCACCCTCTGACCATGGGCCTGTGAGCATGGCGCTGGGCTGGTTCCACCGATTGCCGTTCAGGAAGCAGCCCCGCACGGTAATGCGCTCATCAACGATCGCATCCCGTGACCGATGCACATTCCGAATTATCGAACGGCTGGAACCATCCTTGAGATACAGGCCGCCACCATTAATGCATTCTACGGTCGTGTTTCCATAAACATTCAACCCGCTGACGAGGGCAGCACCGTCGATGACCAGGTGGACCGGTGTCCCATGTGCGGCTCGATCGAGTACCGCCTGCAACGCCGACGTATCATCGGTACCCCCGCCAGTGCGTAAATCGGAGTTCAGGACGGCGCCCAACCTCGACGCTAGCAGTCCAAAGCCAGTGGTCGGGTGTGCGTCAGATGGCGTAGACACACGCGTTGACCGTGCCTGTACTGTTCCGCTCGGCAGTGCGCTTGCGCAAAGGAGTAACCCAAGACATAAGCGCCTCTTCACTTTGCCGATCCTCGTGACTTCGGTGTCGATGATTTGACATCCGCTGAGGACGTCAAAGTTATACCTGCCAAGCGTGGCTCTGGCGGTGCGGGCTCGGATTGAATCGTTTGGCATCATTGTCGCTCAGCGATCTCAGGACTTGCCATTCGTCCGCTCCCAGAGGCCGACGATCGAGGCGCACTCATTGACGCCCACGTTGTGCCGGTGCATGGCCGCCGTCATGCGGACGTGACTGAGCACCATTTGCACTTCAGGACCGATGGCGACAGCGTGCGAACGCTAGATCCATCGCCAATGAGACACCGCCGTGTAGCGGTGCGGTTAGGTCACGCGCTGTGCGAAGTTGGTGCAGTCGAGAGAGCGTCTCCGAAGGGATCGCCCGTGAGGATCCGGATTCCGTTTGTATCTCGCCTCGTTGCCGTTCTTACAGTGGCCATTGCCTCGACTTCTTCGCGGTCTCAGTCTCGCGGCTCCACAAGGGCGCTTTTGACCGACGCCGACGCGATCATCCCAACTCATTGCGGATTAGCTCACCCGCTCGCATTATGACTCGCAGGTTGCGACCGCTCGCCGCAAGAAGATTAATATCTTTCAACGGGTCTCCCTCCACAACCAATAAATCCGCATGGGCCCCCGGTCTGATGCAGCCCAGCTTGTCCGCTTGCTGCAGCAGCGCAGCATTGGTAGACGTCGCCTGCCGCAGGATCTCAAGCGATGAGAACACTTCCTGCCGAAGCGTGAATTCGCGGCACAGTTGAAAGTGGGTCTCCCCCAGCAGGTCGCTGCCGAATCCCATCTTCACGCCAGCCCTGCGCATAGACTCCAGCCCTTGAAGGGCTTGGCGGTTGACGTAATTCACTTTCTCTTGACCCTCGGCGGGTAATCCGAGCTGGCGGCCGTGCTCCGCCAGCACGCGGATAACAACTAGTGTCGGGACGACGAAAACGCCCTTGTCGGCCACTAGCCGGGCAGTTTCATCGTCGATTAGAGTGCCATGCTCAATCACGCGCACGCCGAATTGAACGCATCGCTTCACCGCACTTACTGGATGGCAATGCGCCGATACGTAGGTTCCACGCTCGGTCGTCTCGTTGACAACCGCCCGAATTTCATCCTCGCGATACTGGTTCATCCAGACGGGGTCGGACGGGGAAGACACTCCGCCGGAGGCCATAATCTTGATGCAATGGGCCCCTCGGCGCAGCTCCTCTCGGGCAGCCTTAATGCAGGCCTCCACGCCATCAGCGACCACATTGAGAGCGCTCGCGTCTCCGCAGGAACAATAGCCCTGGTTGTGCTGGCTCTCGCTCCGCAATCGCGTATCCCCATGGCCTCCCGTCATCGAGAGCATTCTGCCCGCGTAAAAGAAACGAGGCGCGCGGATCAACCGATTCTCTATAGCCCGCCCTAGGCCATAATCCCCACCGCCAATGTCCCGGACCGTGGTAAATCCGCAGTCGAGCGCGAAGCCGAGCTTTTGCACCGCGTACGCGGTGCGATAGGCCTCTCCGACAGTGTCCACCTTGTGCCAATTCACATCGCTAAAGTAAGCATGCATGTGTGCATCAATGAGCCCAGGCATGAGTGTTCGCCCTGCCACGTTTATCGATTGAGCGTCTGGGACGCTGAAAGGTCTTTCGGAGACTTCGCGTATCAGCCCGTTCTCGACCAGAACGTGCATTCCGTCTGTGCAGTCTCCGTTCGTACCGTCAAAAATGCGAGCGTCTTTAAATATCAATGAGGGCATTGGGCCCACCTCTTTCAGTTGGTTTAGCCGTCGCGAACGGTTAATGGCACTCGACACTCCACAGCACGAAGTCATCGCCGTCAGATTGGCTGCCGAGTGGCACATTCGCGATGTTGTAACATGACGCAGACCTCATGCCTGACCCTGCAGGGCGAGCGCCCTGGAGGCCCATTACTTGAGTGCTCGGTCGCGGGTGCCGTGGCGCTATCGGCCCGCCGCCTATACCTCAACGACTCTGCCGGTCTCCAACAGTGATATAAGATCTGGAATAAAATAGTCTCGCCAAAACGCTAAAACAGCGTCAAACATCGCCCATCTAGCTTCCGCGCGAAGTTCCTCTACTGTCATCGTTTCCGAATACCATGTGTGCTCCATGAAGATGGAAAGCCTTGTTTGTCCGTTCGCTTCTTGCATTCCCACTAAATTGTGACCCGTCCAAACACCATCCTTGTCTACAAGGGGTACCGGCAAACTGTCCCAATACATCAGTTGTTCAGGAATCACCTTCCTGACAACATATTTTGTCTTTGAGCCCTCAGAACCGTATTTGAGGTTATTTGAGGATCTGGTATTTCCCAGATATACGTAGTGGTTTTCGTTGTCAGCTGGCAGACCATCCCATGCATAACCAAAACGATTCATCCACAAGTTGAAATCCTTGAATACAGGCCAAACCTCTCGAACGGGGCGAGACAGAGTGATTGTGATATCCAGTACAGCCTCCACACCCCGCAAGGTCTTTGAATGCGCTGGCCTCTCAACTATATAATTTCTGAATACAACGTTTGAACCATGCTTGGTGGTTATGACGTCGACTCCAATCGCGGGCTCGTTCCTTTGATCTGCCGTGTTGACCACTACTACTTACTCCAGTTGCTCAGTTTTGGGCGAAGAGGCGGCGGCGACCTGCGAGAAGCCAACATAATCACTCTCTGGATCAAGGTCCTCGGAGTGCTGGCCGATGCATAACAGACGGCTGCCTTTTTTGTGTCAGGCAGATCGAATCCGGCTTAGTTATCGCCCTAGTGGAAGCAGATCACGACGGACCTACTTTCTTGCGCGATGTGTCCCCTCCAGCATCAGGGTGTCGAGTTTCGGCAAACCCGGCATAATCTTGCGCATGACTGCTTCCCGTAGACGTTTGAAATCGTACGAGGCTCCCGAGGGCCATTCCTGAAACCCCTTAGGCGGGGCCTGCAGTTCCACACGGAAGCGCCCGGGCGCACGCGCGACACTACGACCTCTGTCGTTGACAACAAATTGCTACGAGCCGAGACTTGGTGATGCCTCCTTCGCTGCAAGTAGCGCTGCCACGCGCCCGAATACGGGGATGAATCTCCATTACGTCGGAATGGCGTGCATAATCGACGTCACCTTCGCTCCGTGCGCCAAGGTCGGCGTATGCGAATTCATCCAGATCGCAAACGTTGGCGACAAGTATGCGGAATGCTTTGACATCACTCCAAGGGTTTCACTTTCTGAATTAAGGTGTCGGGCTAACCACCGTCGCAGCTAATTTGCAGTCGGCTTGGTTCATTTACCGCGATTGCGCGTCTTTGGCGCCTCTCAATGCCTGTACACCAAGAAGCCGGCAATTGCGTCGAGAAAGTTCTGGGGTTCGTCGTTTCCGATTGAATGGCTGCTCTCGTTGAAGATGCGTAGGTCGGACCCTGGAATGAACTGGCGCAACTCTTCGGAGAATTCCGGCGGACAGATCCAGTCATGCTTTCCGGCCAGAATTAGGGTCGGTGCCCTGATCGAACTCAGCTCCGGACGCAAATCGAAATTACGTAGACATCCGCCCGGCGCCAGTGCCTGGTTAAGCGCCTCCGGGGACCAAATACTTCGTTCGAGAGCCAGGTTGGACTGCTGCTGGTCGTGTTTCAATGAGTAAAGTGGCCCCATCAATTCAAAGTAGCGTCGTAGCTTCTGAGGCGTATCGAGTCGGCCGGCGAACAAGTCGTCGCACTGGGCGATTTGCTCCTCCGTGCCGCGTGTCGCCACAATTTCTCTCGACCTCTGGATGAATCCAGCATGCGAGGCAGTAGCGACCAGGATCAGATGTGACACGGAATTGGGGTAACGGGCGGCATGGGCCATACCGACCATACCGCCGTAGCTGGTCCCAATACTCGCGACGGGTCCGAAGCCCAGATACTGGCGCAAGGCCTCAAGGTCCTCGACGTTTTCCTCGAGAGTGTACTTGCGCCTGTCGCCTCGGGCGGAACGGCCTTGACCCCGATGGTCGAAATAGACCATCTGCATCTTTTCCCTCAGCTGCCCGTAGCGCGCCTTGAGGCCCGAATGGTCGCCGCCGGGCCCGCCATGAATGAGAAAAGCCGTGGGGCGCTCGCGCATGCGTGGGCCGTCGGGGACAAGGCTGGCGCCATCGATGTCAAAGTAAATCTTAGTATCCCGAATGCGTGCTCGCATAAGCTTTGATTAGGATCGTACCCCTAATTACCGACCGCCTTGAGAATTCGCGGCACGGCCTTGATCGACGGGCGCTGCAGGCACATCACGCGCAACCGTTTGGCTCGCCCGCCATGCATGCCACGCGCCCCACAAATAGCCCGGTGCCGTCATCAGCAACGCATAGCGCAAGGACTCCTCTCCCGCCCACGGCCGAAAGGCATCGCTCAAAACTCCCACCAACAACGGTCCCAACCCCATCCCAAGGAGATTCGCCACGAGGTAGACGAGTGCGAAAGACACGGCGCGCATCTCTTCCGGCACCAATGTCTGGATTGTTGCAAACAATGGGCCGTTGACTGTTGCCAGTCCGACGAATGACACGGCGACCAAACCAAAAGCTATGTGTTGGTCGGAAGAGAGATATACCAGTGTTGACATCACGCCAGACAAGGCCACGGCCACAGCCATCACTTTCAGCTGCAAGCACTCATTGTGGGCCGCATAGCGTGAGGACAACTCTCCGCCCAAGTACGAACCCAAGAGACAGCCCAATCCCCAGGTCAGCGCGAGCCAAGTGCCGAGTGCCCCGGTGCTGAACCCGTAACTTCGAATGAAAAAGGTCGGCTGCCATTGTAAGACACCGTAGAAAAAGAACATCACCACCGAAAAAGAAAGCAGTAGGTGCCGAAAGGTGTCGTTGGTCCACAATTTCGTGGCTACCTCTAACATATCCGGCTGGGCTGCAAGAGGAACGGCCTTGAGCACACCTGTCGCGCGCCGCGGCTCTTTTAACGTGAACCGTGCCAGCGTAGCTAGTGCTAACCCAGGCAACCCCAGCAGCACGAATGTCGTCCGCCAACCATACAGGTCCCTCAACCGACCGGCCAAAAAGAAACCGACTACCGTACTCGCGGCCCCGCCCATCCCGTAGATCGCAGTGGCCCGGGGGCGTTCGGCGCGGCTGAAATAGTCGGCCATTAGTGAAAAGGCGGGCGGAGTACATCCTGCCTCTCCTACCGCCACGCCCACGCGGATCAACAGCAACTGCACAAAGGTCCCAGCCCACCCGCAAAGGGCTACCATAGCGCTCCATACGGCGGCGGCGAGTGAGATGATCGTCACGCGATTGCCGCGATCCGCCCAGCGGGCTATGGGTATGCCCATGACCGAGTAAAAAATGGCAAAGGCGATTCCGCCCAAAAACCCGAGCTCCGTGTCGGTTAGATGTAGGTCGCTCTTTATGTCTTGGAGCAGCAGCCCTAGAGCGACGCGATCGAGATAATTGAAGAGCAGAAGAATCGTGAGTAAGGCGAGCAAATACCCGCGATATGGGCCCGGCTGCCTCACACTTGCGCTCAAGCGTGATTGAACCACAGCAACTGTCGGCGCATGTAGCTTTCCATACCTGCCAACCCGCTCTCAGTGCCAATCCCAGACTGTCCTGCCGGCTCCGATGAGTAGGCATGGCCCGCGCCTTCACCTAGGGGGGCGCACGCATTTATGACGACGGAGGAGCGGATGCCCTTGGCCATTCTCATGCCCGTCGATAGATTCGCCGTCCACACGTAGGCCGCCAAGCCGTAAGAAGTGTCGTTGGCAATATGGATTGCCTCAGCTTCATCCTCGAAGGGAATCGCCGCGAGGACGGGACCAAAGATCTCCTCGCGGGCAATTCGAGCATTGGTCGGCACGTCGCGAAATATGGTCGGCTCTACATAATAGCCGTCGCTCTTCTGCAACGCTCGTTTACCGCCCGTTACCAGTCGCACCCCATCGCTCTTAGCCTCCTCAATGTAACCCATGACCCGTTCACATTGTCGGGCAGAAGCGACGGGGCCAAAGGTCGTATTGGAATCCAGCGCGTCGCCGATTACAATGTTTTTGAGTTGGGCGATTATCTTCTCTATTACAGTTGTCTGAATCGATCGGTGCACCAACAGTCGCGAGCCGACACTGCAAAGTTGTCCCTGATTGGTAAGCAGTAATTGGACGATCGATTCGCTCGCCGCGTCCAGATCTACTCCATCGGCGAAGACAATCTGCGGGGATTTTCCGCCGCATTCGGCCATTACCACTTTCATGTTCGATCGGCCAGAGTATTGCAACATCTGCTTACCCACAGCAGTCGAGCCTGTGAATGTCACCATGTCTACATCACGGTGCATCCCCAGAGCTTGGCCGACAGTCTCTCCGAGACCTGGCACCACATTCAATACGCCCGGAGGAAGATCCGCTTGAAGCGCGAGCTGCGCGAGCTTTAATGCGGAACGCGAAGAGAGTTCCGAGGGCTTCAGTACCACGCTATTGCCGGCGGCTAGGGCGGGCGCGACTTTGAGCACCGCGTTGAAAGTGGGGAAGTTCCACGGCACTATTGCAGCCACCACGCCGCGTGGTACGCGTCGCTGGGCTACGAAGCTATTCCTATCACTTCCGTAGACCTCACCTGTCACCTTATCGACTGCTTCGGCACTAAAGCGCATCAGCCCAGCCGCTGTTGCGCCGTTCGCGTACCCAACGCTGATGGGCTTCCCCATTTCCTCTGCGTCCAGCACATCGAACTCAGCCCCCTGCGTCGATATCAAATCCGCCAAGTGATGAAGCGTCTTCTTCCTCATGGATGGCGGCGCCTCGCTCCAGCGTCCGTCATCGAAAGCGAGCCGCGCCACCGCCACCGCACGATTCACATCGCCTTCGCAGCCGGCGGGAATGCTTAGCAAATGTCTTCCGTTGGACGGGTTGAATACTCCGACACGGAGATCGCTGCCCGACTGCGCGCACTGGCCACCGATAAAAGGTGCCACTATCTGTTCGGCCGTCTTGTCACACGAATTAATCTGCCGCTCCAACTAACGAATATGACCTACAACGCGAAGGGCCTCCGACGGTGCAGTCAATTGCAGTCAGGTCCTCGTCTTACGCTCATAACTTGTAGTCGATATGCAGACCAATCGTCCGGGGACGTGGTCGCAAAGCGTAATCAGGTGCCGTGCCAGGTTGAAAAGGAGTCACCAACTTGTACTCATTGGTGAGATTGTCCACGAACAGAGTCGACGTCCAGCGATGTGGTGAGATCAATGACAGCTCGGCACGAGCAATTACAGGGGCTTCGTTATAGAATTTAAGTCCAGCAGGACCGGCAATCGCATAACCGGCCTGCTTCGAATGGTAATTCGCGCTGGCCGAGAACCGTCCCTTGAAGCCAGCAGCACCAAGTGGAACCGTATAACCGGCAGCCACGCCACCCGTAAATTCTGACGATGCGGCCGTACGATCGCCCTTTTGCAACAAACGTACGCCGCCAGAAAATACATCAGCGTCTAACTTTGCATCATTCCATCCGAAATTTAAGCCAAGCTGCAGACTTTCAATGGGTCTCGCCGTCACCGCAATTTCGACCCCAGGCCCGCTAGCGGCAGCGGCGTTAACAAGCGCTGCCTCAACGATGCCCGTGTTACCTAGCGGTACGCTTATCGATTCCTGAATGTTGCGCCAGCGGATATAGTACAAAGCACCGTCGAAAGAGAGTCGCCCATCCCAGGCGTCAGTCTTGATTCCGATCTCATAGTTGTACAGTTTTTCGGGCTGGACAGCGGGGAAGGCTGGATCGATGCTTAGGACTCCCGGGTCCTGAGGAAATCCACTGCGGAACCCCTCTGCAAATGATACGTACGCCGTGAGATCGTTGGTGGGATACCACGTCAGCACCGCGCGCGGGGTCGTGGGATTGAAAGATACGCTCTTGCCAATCAGCGGTACATTAGCCGTAGCTGGAGACGTCGGGGCCAATTGCAGTTCGCTTACATCGTCGTGGAAATAGCGGAAGCCTAGCAACCACTCCAACTGATTATGGAAAAACCGCCGCCCAATGTCGCCAAAGACCGCATGGGATTTGGAAACGTATTTATTGTCGTCCGTTATGATTCCGGGGATGGTCTGTAATTGCAAATCGGTCCCGTCACGGTACATTGCGCCCGCGGTCCAGCGCCACGAGCTAGTGGCCGCGGAATGAAGGATTATTTCTTCCGAAATGGTATTCGCTACGAACTTTGAGTAGACCGGAATCGAAGGGAAAGGCCCATATATTGCTAGATCCTGCGTACTTGGATTTGTATAGTGAATATAGCTTGTCGAGCTCAAGATTGAGAACAAACGCGATTGATAGCCAATCTTGAGTCCGTCAATTTCGTAGTCGGCGGCTATTGGTTCCGGAATTGTGGCGGAGGTTCGCCGATCGACCGTCGAGAAGTCCGGCGCACCGTAACTGTTTCGCGAATTCCAAGTGGACAGGCCTATCGAAAGCGCCTCCGTTGGCTGCGCGTTGATCTTGAGCCGGTAATTGCGGAGTTCAGCATCGTTGAGTTGATCGGCTACCGTGCTTCTTATCCACCCGCTCAACTTCTGATAATCCAACACCGCACGAACTGCGAGCTTGCCATCAACAACCGGCACGTTGACAGCCATGTCACCTCCGTAATTCCCTCCTCCACCGTCCGTGGACGAGCCCGCAGCGCGCGCCTTTAACTGAAACTCGTCCAGATTGGCGTCGTTGGTCAGTACGCGCACAACACCGTTCTCAGCGTTCGCCCCATAGAGCGTGCCCTGCGGCCCGCGCAACACCTCGATTTGCTGCAAGTCATAGACGTTGGGGTCAGGAGCGATGGCGGACTTCACAAATCCGAATGGCACGGAGTCGAGGTAGTAGGCAACCGGGCTGGCGCCAGCGAAGTTCGCGCCGTTCGCGCCTACACCACGTATGTTGAGGAGGGTTGAGCCGCCGCCGAAGCCAACATTTGATATAGCCGAAACGCCAGGCACGAGATTGAGAGCGTCGGCTGCACCTTTAAACGTAGATTGGTCAAGATCCTTCCCGCTCATCACTGAAATCGAGATAGGCACGTCCTTGAGGCGCTCTTCCCGCTTTTGAGCTGTGACGACAACCTCTTCCAACCTGATTGGGCCTTCGTCGCTGTTGTGGGACGAAGTAGCCTCACTCCCCCTTGCGCTTCTCTTTTCACGCGCGGAGGGGGAGGAAGATCGGGAATCCTGCGGTGCAGTGCTCGGAGACGATCCCTGAGTTGTTTGAGCCAGCTGAAGCCGGTCTTCAGAAGAATCGCCCTGCCCGCGAGTACGGGCCCCTTCCTGCCCCGTTGTGGTAGGCGGGGATGCCTTGGAGTTGGGAGGGACGATGACCATCGCACCTGTCGGGTCAGTACGAAGTTCCAGAGGAGTGCCCTTTAGCAGGATACGGACCGCGTCTCTCGCCTCGTAGAGGCCAACTACGCCTCTCGTGTGGAAGGATCTGAGCTGATCGGGTTGGAAGACCAACTCAATCGTAGCCTGCTTTTGGAGCATTTCGAGCGCTAGCACCAGGTCGCCCGCCGGAACGCTTATTTGCTTGGGTGAATCCGCTATGGCATGAGCCGAGAAAGACATAGCGCAGGCTACCGCCGCCAATGTAGAACGGAACGTCACGTTCTTCAGCATGTCAGGTCTCCCCGTGGATCTCTAGTTGTAATGCAAGGCGCGTCGCGCGGTGTCGCGCGCGTGCCTTGTGTACTTGGACGAGCCGCGAGGCAGAATCCTCCATTGTTAGCGAGAGGTTTCCGAGGAACTGTTGCCGGGACGCCTCACTTCGGGCGGCGCCGGCGGGGGTGCCGGACTTGCCGTATTGCAGTATTTAACATCCGCAAGCGGCGGCAGCTATTCTGCGCGCGAGGCCGACTACTGACTCCTTCGTTCGCGCGCCCCATCACCCCCTCGTCCCGTCGCGCCGGCCGGATGCCTATACCCTATTTCAAATCCCTTCCCAACCATATCGGCGGCCGACCTATGCCTCGGCTACACTAATCTTGATGGTGGAATGTACGGCGCTCCCGCGGTGCACGGCGGTAGCGTGGGCGGGCAGACTCCATCGTTTTTGCTACGCAATCAGGAATCTCAGGTAACCTCCCAACTAGGATTCGGCGCGGATTTGCGAACGGTTGCGGCTGGAAAGCTTAACGTCTGCTCGCGGTGGAGAATGTTCATCAACAGCGTGACGCGCTCATTGCCGTCGTTGGCAACGAAGATGGCTTCCACGTCGGCGAAGCAGCCATCCGTGATGCGGACGCGCTCGCCTGGCTGCAGGTTAGTTATGCGCGGCTGATTGATAGCGAGACGTTGGCGAATTACCTCGATGATTTCGTTTTGGACCGGAATCGGGTATTGATTAAAGCGCACGATTCGGATGACCCCGCGAGTCGAGCGGATCGGCTGCCAGTTGTCTCTGAATTCATCGAGGTCGATGAATAGGTAGCCTGGAAACAGTGGTTCCTGTATCTCACGCCTGCAGCCGTGACGGAGTTCCTCGACACTAAGCGTGGGGAGATAGCAGGAGAAGCCCTGGCGCTCGAGATTTTCAAACGCGCGGCATTCCTGGTGGGGTTTGCACTGGATTACGTACCAGCGGTTATGGCCTTCGGGCATTTTAGGTGGCTTTACGCTAACTATTTCTCAAGGGTGGTTGTGTCTTCCGTGCTCGTGGCGTGAATTGAGAATCCGTTGACCAGGATTCTCACGAACGCCTCATAATTGACTGCGCGAAAGGTCCCGCTGATACGGATCGCCGCGAGATCAGGGTCGTCAATCGTCATCTTGTGCCTGTTATAGCGGTTGAATTCAGCCACGACATTCGCGAGGGACGAGTCGTGGAATGTGAGATACCCCCGTCGCCAGCTGAGATCGTCCTCCATGGCAGCGAGCGGTCTTTCTAAGATCACTATTCCATCATCGCCGGCGCTCGCGACGGCGCCCGAGGTCAAGAACACCTCACCGGATCCGTCTTGCTCCGTCCCTCGCATAGGCACGGGAGAACGGAGCGGAGATACTGAATCAGACTCCACGCGAACCTTGCCTTCCGTAACGGCAACACGGATATCATCTCCGCTGCGACGGACCGAGAATTTGGTACCCACTGCAATGACGCGCTTGTTGCCCACCGTAACAACAAATGGTCGCGTCGAGTCCTTGGCGACTTCAAAGAACGCCTCGCCCCGATCAAGTGACACACGGCGCACAGTCTCGGTTAGGGCCACACGGATTTCGCTGGCAGTGTTCAGCGTCACTTTCGACCCATCTGGTAGCGGAACGGATGCGAGACCACCGACGTCCGTCCGGTAAATCGGGCCGTGTGGCCAGAGGTACCAGCCGCTCGCCAGAGCAATCGTGAGTAGGAAGCTCGCCGCGATCGCACGAGACCATGCGCGGCTTGAACCGTGCTTCACTTCCGCTAATGTGCCCAGCGGTATGAGGTTCGTGCTCCGCGAGATAGGCACGTCCACCGGTTTAATATCCGTAGTGCTCGAACGAGCTGGCCCGGCATCGACACTAAAGTTTGCCGCGGCTGTCTCGTCGGTCGCATCGGTGGAGCCATTTGCCACCTGTCGCTCAAAAAAGGGGGATTGCCGCCACTCACCCAGAGGTGGCACCGTACCGGGAGTCGCACCTGCCGCCAGAGCCTTGAGTCGCTGTGCCTGATGCCAAGCCGATTCAAGTCGCACGAAGGCGACGCGGTGGGCCGTCGACTGCTCTACCCACAACCCAAACGCGGCCTGCTCGGCATCGCTCCAGTCTCCGCTGTCGCGCCGCGCAAGCCACGCCGCCGCGGCCTCTTCAATCTGTTGGCTGTTTCCGCTGCCCATGACCTGATTCGATCTCGTACTCCGAAACTCCGACTTGTGCTCGCTCGCGCGGCTGGGCGCCATACACATAGTCGGCGAGTAGGCGAACGCCTCTCGCGACGTGACTCTCCACAGTCCCTTCTGTGATGCCCAGCCGCCTCGCCACTTCCCTTTGGGGAAGTTCCTCGACCCGTCGCATCCACACCACTTCGCGGCACTTCGGCGCCAGAGAATCAAAAGCCTCGGCAAGGCGCCGCAGCTGCTGCCGACCGCTCTCCTGCCGCTCCGGCCCAAGCTCATCTACCAAGACGTTTAAGGAATCCAAATCCCCTCTCGCTTCGATCGACACCACCCGCTCACGCCGCGCGCGGTCGGCCATCAGATTGCGCGCCGTCGTGAATAAAAACGCCTTAGGAGACGCCGGACGCGCATTCGCAGCAGCCACGTAGACGCGAATATAAGCGTCCTGGCGCAGGTCATGAACCTCGTCCCGATTGTGCCACGTGCGCATCAGGTACCGTGCGAGAGAGGCCTCATGAACCAAAATCTCACGAGCGAACCAAGTGTCCAAGTCCTCGTCCATATTGCCGTTACATTACATTCAATGCGGGGCGGAATACAGAAAACCAAAGGGATTGGCGCAGTGCATGTTATTGCGGCGGCTAATGTCAGGGTAAGTCGATTTCGTTCGTCTTCATATAGATGGGTGGCGTAGACCAGGGGCTAGCTGTGAAGTCTCAAGAGATTGTTCCTCTTGAGGCCTAGTCTAGTTACCGGCGGTTGAGCAGCCAAGCTGGCGTGGGGCCGATGCCAGTTATAGCCGTGCAGCCAGCGCGGCAGATCACCGATACGTTGTTGAGAGCGCGTGTAGGCGCGGGCATAGGCCCATTCGCGTAGCGCCGTCTGGATAAAGCGCTCGGCTTTGCCGTTGGTCTGGGGCCTGTAGGGACGAGTGAAGCGATGGCGCAAGCCCAGATCGCGGCAGGCCTTGGCGAAGGCGTCGCTGCGATAGCCAGGGCCGTTGTCGGTCAGCACTTCGCGGATACGCAGGCCCAAGCCGGCGTAGTAAGCCACTGCGGCACGCAGGAACGCCGTCACACTCTCGCCCTGCTCATTGCCGAACACCTGGGCATAAGCCACGCGTGAGGTGTCGTCGATCGCCACATGCACGAACTCCCAGCCCGCATGGCTGTGGCGGCCACTGTGATCACCGCTGATGCGATGCCCAATGCGCGTGATTCGGCCCAGCTTTTTCACATCCAGATGCAACAACTCCCCGGGCTGCGCGCGCTCATAGCGCTGCACCGGCGGAGGTGCCTCAAGCCTGGAGAGGCGCTGCAGACCGGCTCGGGCGCAGATCCGCGCCACCGTACTACGCGAGAGGCCCAGCTGCTGGCAAATCGCCAGCATCGTCAGACGCTGGCGACGCAGCGCCAGCACCGCCAGCTCCAGCTCATGCACCGTCGCACGCGGACTGCGCCGCGGCCGGCAGGAGCGATCCAGCAACCCGCTCGGACCCTGTCGCCGAAAACGCTCCAGCCATTTCTCCACCGTCTTGACCGAGATCGCAAACCGTTGAGCCACCTGCAAATGCGGCTCCCCCTTCATCACCCGCTCCACCAGCAGGGCTCGACAGTGCGGCGTCAGCCGCGCATTCTTATGCACGTCCATTCGGGACTCCTTTGTCACTTGAGGCCTGGTAACCACAAGCTTCATCGGAGACCCCCGAATGGGCAACCCCTCAACCAGGAATAATGTCTTGAGACTTCACAGCTAGCTCCCGCACTTTTGACCCAACGGACTGGAGGTGGCCAGGGCGAGGCCGACGCTGGCGACACGTGAACTTCGAGAAAGTCCTGCGGGGCGGTGCGACCTGCGCGCAATGCTTTTGGTGTCCCTGTGGCCCACGATCTCGCTGTACTTTAGAGCGAGCGCGCAATAATCATTCGTTGGACGTCCGACGTGCCTTCGTAGATTTGACAGACTCGTACATCGCGGTAAATCTTGGCGAGACCAAACTCCTCCATGTAGCCGTAGCCGCCCAACGTCTGTATGGCCCCGGAGCAAATTGCCTCCGCCGCCTCCGAGGCTACCAGTTTTGCCATCGATGCCTCCTTGACGCACGGTAGGCCATGGTCCTTGAGACAGGCGGCGTGTAGCAGGAGCTGGCGCGCGGACTCGACCCGTGCGGCGAGATCGGCGAGGCGAAATCCGACCGCCTGGTGCTTGATTATCGGCTTACCCATGGACCTACGGTCCTTCGCATAGGCCACCGCAATGTCAAGCGCGGCCTGGGCCATGCCGATTGACTGCGCCGCGATGCCGATGCGGCCGACCTCCAAATTAGAAAGCGCGATGCGATAACCCTGTCCCTCTTTTCCCAACAGCAGGTCGCTCTCCACAAACAGATCTTCGAAGCGCAGCGCGCAGGTATCGGAGGCCCGCTGGCCCAGCTTGTGCTCGACCTTCTCGACCACGTAGCCCGGACGGTCGGTGGGCACTAGGAAGACGGACATACCTTTCTTGCCGGCCGCGGGGTCCGTGACTGTGGTGATCATCGCAAGCCCGGCGGTCCTGCCGGAGGTAACGAATTGTTTGCTGCCGTTGACGTGCCAGCCGCCGCAAGTGCGGGTAGCGCGTGTGCGGATCGCGGCCGCATCGGAGCCTGCCGCGGCTTCCGTAAGCGCGAACGCCCCTATTGACTGCCCGCCGATCAATGACGGGAGGAAGCGTTGTTGTTGGGCGCTGCTGCCGTCCTTTAGGATGCCGGGAATGATGATCCCGTTCTGAATCGACACGATGGTGGAGAGCGCGCCGTCGGCCGCCGCCAGTTCAATAAGTGCCGCGGCGTAAGAGACGTAATCAGCCCCCGCTCCACCCACCGCCAATGGCGCGGTCATTCCCATGACTCCGAGGCTCGCGAGCTCGGCAAAGAGCTCGGATGGGTACGCGCCGGCGGCTTCAAACTCCGCCGCTCGAGGCCGAATCCGTTCCTGCGAATAGGCACACACCGCATCGCGAAATCCAGCTTGTGTGTCAGACAGTACCATCGGTCACGACTGGGATATTGCAACGCTGCCCGCAATATCGTACGGCGGCCCTTCTGCACAGTTCATCAGAATTATTCCCCCATGCTTACTCGTATCGCTAACCGCAGCCACGGTGACTCGCACCAATTCGCGGCCCTGTGCAATGCGACTAATGTTATTTGCCTACAGCTGCACGCACAAGGCGCGGCGCTACTTCGTGCACGTCACCCATCACTGCCGTTGTCGTGGGCCAGCGACCCGCGCCCTGCCCGGCAAGTCGCACGATCGAGCCGCTCTTGAGTTCAATTTCGAGGCGATTCCCTACGCCCACCGTATTACCCAGAAAGCTCTGCCGCTTTATGCGCTCAGGCGCCACCAAGAGCTCGGGCCCATGTGCGCAACGCACCCCTCGCACAATCAGCCTCCAGATTTAGTGCTCGTCCGATTTTATTCCCCCGTTTACTCCGCGCGTTGTTATCTTATCGGGCGCCACGTGGACACCCCAACCAGCCCGCGCCATGAGGCTCAGCTTGTCAGCCGCGTCGAGTCCGCAGAGATCCCGATGCGGATCCCCTTCGGTCAATCCTGCGGCCTGTGCTTCGTGCACGGCGCTATTGTAGGAATGACCTCTTGCAATCGAATCGAGGACGCTATTGCATGTGCTGCTGATCACACCGCGAAGCCCTCGCAATCGGCCGTGCATTCTGGACAAGACTTCCAGCATCGGCACTGCACCTCCTACGGTGGCCGAGAACCAAAGTCGCCGATTGGGTTCTCGCAGGGACGGTGCAAGCTCGGGCCAGTAGGCAGCAACGGCCGCCTTGTTCGCGGTCGCCACTGCCTTCCTCATGGCCAAGGCCGCTACGATCACCGAGCCCGCAGGTTCAACTCCGCCCAGGCATTCGATGACTAGGTCAACTTCCGGCAACAGCGCCCTGTCGAAATCATCGGTCACGATCGAGGCAGGTATCCCCTCGGCGACTCGCTTGGCGGGTCGACGCGTGACCGCAGCGAGGATCTCTGATTCTCACACCTACTGCATAATGCGGCTCGCTGAATGTCGATGAACCTTGCGCACTCCACATTCGCGAAAAGCTGGTGACCTGAACAGGCCTCGATCTCTCTCCAATAACGCCCGACTCCGCGTGCGACCCCGGAGACACCCGGCGAATCTTGAGCGAGCCCAGGCCTGTCCTAGACGAACCGATTTACCATCCCCCGACATGGACCGGAGTCCCGGCCCGACTTCCTCCGGAACCATCGCCTGCCAGCAGCCGGAATTCGAACGCACTAGACCAAGACGCCGACATCGCCAAGGTTCCTGACTAGCGCGGCCCCGCAACCGGCGTCCCTGACCTGGGGCAAATACCTAAGAGCGTCATAGGCGTTCTTGAGAGCAAACTGCCCGCCGGGCGCGCTCGTCGGATAGGTTTGGGTATCGATGGCGCCCAGCGTGTTATACGCGTAGTCGAACGAGTAATTCGCCGTATCCTCGGTGTCGGTCGCGGTCTGCGGCCGCCGCCAGTTACTGGTTTTTTTTCTTGGCGACGGCCACTAAATCAGATGTAGTACAGCAGGCTGTGCATAACGGATTCGTGCAACTCTTTGTATACCTGCAGTTGGCCAGTTCCAAAGCCTCGCGGGTCGAAGGATTCCCTCATAGCACGAGTCGGATGTATGAGGTTGCGAAACTTTCGAATCTTGTCGATCACATCCTTGGCAATGTACTTCGGTGGTGCATCATCTTCTCTCGCGTGGGATGGTTGATCGATGGGCGCGCTCAATACGTCGATTTCATTTGCGATTTCGATTAGGTCTGAAAAACCGGCCGAGTCGGGTATCTCCAACGGACCACCGTTCTCCTCAGTAAACTCGACCAAAAGGTAGGTCAGTAAGGCGGTTTCGACTGAAAGCGCCAGAGTCACTGCTGCCATGAAGGGCTGGCCTGCTTCCTCCAGCTCAGACGCCTTATACTGATAGAAAGCAAATAGCTCGTTAGCAGCATCACCGTGATTTTCTCCTGTTAGTTTTCCCACCGGGGCTCACTCCGATCGGTCGTGCTGGTTCGGTCCATACAGTACCAGCTCTCTCGACCGAATGAATATTGGCCCTCTTCGGCCGTTCGCCGATAGCTTTCGGCAGAGCGCCACCGTCGACGCTCGTTGTGAATGCAAACGCAGGGACTATCATTAGTTCCTGTCGAAGTGAAGTACACTCGGAGTCGCAGCGATGATGACGTGCTCTCGCGACTCGGGAACCTGCTCACGATGGCGCAGCAACCTCCAATGGCAGATGAGGAACTCGAGGCACTCGCCTCGGCGCTCCAGCAGCAGATCCTCAATGATCTGCCAATTCGCTGCGGCATTTCTTTTCATTGGAATGGCACTCAAGAGGAAGCAGAACGCGTCTGCTTCCAGCTACAGGTCCAGAGCGCACTGCTGCGTCATCAGTCTCCCTGGCTCGACTTCACTTCCTTGAAGTCTATCGTCTTTCACAAGGACTATGAGCAGGGTCTGCGCGATGCATCTGCCCGCGTCGGCCGTGACATCATCCCGACTCGCGAGCCAGGCGGGCTCTCTTTGGCGATGCTTGTCCACGCAGTAGATGGCTGCGAACTCATCGCCGACGTTGGCATAGCGTTGGGACTATTGTCGCCCGACGTGGCTCACAGCGATGTAAGTGTAAGCACCCTTCGACACGAGCTTTGCCATGTCGACGATTTTCACCGCAAGAAGCGATTGTGGGAGAACGAGTGGCTCAAGGAACACATGAAGGGGGTGCGGGCGACCTTCTTTCCCATTGCCGAATCACTATGGAGCGAATACTACGCCAATCGGGTGTCGGACAGTCCGCCCGCAGGCGCATACCTGACCGGCGAAGAGGATATGTTGGCCCGGGCAATGCGCGATGCTACGCAGGAGGTTGAAACAGCGATCTCCGCCTTTCGAGTGTCGCACGACATTGGAGGTCTCACGCTTTTGGCTTCGCGTAAGGTTTCGTTCGTAGCGCTCTCAATGGGCTACGTTCTAGGCCGCTATGCAGCCCGCGGTCTGTATGCGCCTCGGACGACTGACTTACGCGAAGCGTTGCGGGCTTCGGGTCTTGAGGATGCGTTCCAAGGGACTATGGCCGAGTTGGATCGCCTGTTTCATAAGCGCGATTCATGGACTTCGGCGGAGGATCTAGCGGAACTCGAGCGAATCTGGTTGCGAGTGATGTGTGGATTTGGGCTGCGGTTCGAGGAGATTTCTCCTGGCCGTGTCTATATCCATGTTCCGTATTCGAAACCGAGACAGTAGTCGTGGGAATGATTAGGCCCGAATGACGTCGGCTTCTGAAATCGTTGACTGCATTAGGGATTCGCTTACCGCGATTACGGCGCCGCGGTTCTTTCAGACGGAGCGAGGATTTCAAGGCGAGCTGCTCGTGCAGCTTTCACGACGTCTACATCTGATTGGTCAGGACATCGTCGAGCAGGAATATCAAAAGCGACTTCGAGACCACGGACTCACCGTTCGCCCGGACATCATCATTCACGAGCCGTTCGACCCGAGTTACCATGGCGCGCGCACGAGCGGTAATCGTGCTGTAGTGGAGCTGAAAGTGAACGCAACTGCGGCCGAAGCCGCTGAAGACTTTGAGAGCCTGGCGGCAATGATCCAGGTGCTTCGCTATCCTGTGGGGGTGTTTGTAAATATTGCCTCAAGTGTCACACACGCCAACCTAGTACCCAAAGCCGTGCGGAGACATGTGGTCGCATTCGCCGTGGCACTGCAAGAAGGCAAGCCCCACGTCGTGGAGGCACGAGCCTCGAGGCGCGCCATCCGCCCTAATTGTGCGTGAAGCCAGCGCCGATCAATAGAATTCGGGTCGTGAGTCACCAGCGGCGGATCTACATTGGAGTGCGATGGCCTCGTCGTCCCGGGTCGCGTATAGCTGTCCCGACCTGAACGGGTGTGAGTGTCACGTGTATCGCGCCTGACACTGTGCGCAAGCCCGGTGATACCCCAGTACGACCCGGTCCAACAAATGCGAGTCGCCGCGTGCGCGGGACAATTGGATTTGCGATCCCCTTCCAGCGCCATCTGTGTCCACTGGCCGCGGGCGCCCTGTCCGCCCAAGGCCTGCCACGTCGCCGGGCTTCAGTTGATATTCATTCGGTAGGCGCAAGGAAATCGCGGCATTGAAACGAGCGTAGCATTACACTCGTACTTCCGATGGTCATCGGAGCGGGGAACGAGAGGTACACAATGAGGAAGCGCCAGAGACCTGAACTGCATGCGAAGATATCCCTGGGGGGTCAGCACAGTCCCCTACAGCAGCAAATGCCTGACTATCGTGGCGGCGGCGGCGGTGGTGGAGGATTCGGCGGTGGCCGGCAGCGCGGTGGTCCTCGAGGATTCGAACCCGAGGAACTCGCGTTTTTGTTTCAGAGATTGGCCGAGGCAAGCGGCCAACTGTTTATACCGGGCACGGGATTGCTTTTAACTGAACAATCCGCTCATGATTTACTAACTGGATCGTTTGAAGCCCTTGCCAATGCATGTAGAAAAGGGCGACTGCCAGATATTGTTGAGCAAATGTGGAAAATGGCCGGCGAGCAGCGTGTAATCGCGACCCGCCATGTCGGCAGGTCAGAGAAACAGTGGAAAGGTCTACCGCTGTTCAATGAGTCCGTGGGACAAGACATTGTGAAGAAGATTACGGACTGTCTGGTGCCGCCTGCTCCCCGGTGACTTTGCATTAGGATTTGACGATGGAGCGCAAGTCTATTGAATTGTATGTGCAATCAGCAGCCTGGACTGGCGGTATCGCTGCCGCTGCGACGGGGGGTGTGCTGTTGGCACTCGTCAATCACGACACCCCGTCATCGCTGGTATCTTGGCTAAGATTGATTGGTGTGGCATTGCTGGCAGCTCTAGCGGCCGCTGCCTATATGCAATTTCATGCAATCGCGATGCTCAACGCCCAAGAACGCGAACGCCCTAATGATGCCACCAAGAGCGCGAAGCACATAGCCCAGTCGCAGTTCGTCATGTTGGGCGGCCTGGCGGTGGCGGTGCTTATCTTGGGAGTTGGTCTAATCCGGTTCCATATGGACGCCCCGCCCGCCAACCATTGGTCGGTTGCCGCAATCGGAAATGCAGGTGGTGACGCTTTGGTGATAATGTCGCGTTCCGATTCGTCGACGGTGCGAATCCTGGTCCGCAAGGCAGGCCAAGACAATTGGCAGGTCAGCGAACTGAATGGGGATGGAGTGGCGGCGACTAAGAATCCATAGGGTTGCGCCGTCTAGGTCCAATCTCTATTCGGTGCGACCTGACACCCAGTGCGGCAGGCATTGCGTCGGATCGGGCTCGATTGACGGCACAGAGGTCAACGACACTCCCACATCGTCTGACCTTCGTCACTCATGGTCGCGGAGCAAGACTTCGTCATTTCCCCAAGCAGCACGACTTTTATCTTAGCGAAACCGGTCAACTTTCTGGGCGACTCAGCCATCATTTGTACATCTTCAACGGTGACGCCCCCGCGTTCACCAAGCTTCGTTCTAATGTCCTGCTTGATTGACTCAATGGTCGCATCATTGAACCTGGCGCCACCGAATAGCTGGCGTCCTTGGAGCAGGTTGTAAACCGCGCCGGCGCCAAAGAGCACGACGATGATGCCGCCGATGACCTTGAATGCAGGTCGCATTTTCAGCTGACTCGTTACATCAGCCACCGGTCCAGCCTTTGCTACGGCGGTAACAGGTGCGCCGCACTTGGGGCACGTGGCCGCCTTGTCCGATACCTGACTGTTGCACTCCGAACACGTAATCAGCGCCATGGACTCCTCCCACTCTGCGCCCGCCGCGGCCGGACTATAGTCCTTGTCGGCAACGCGGCGCTACCGCGTTGCGCGTGTCCGTAATGGCCGAGCTCGGAAAGGTTCTGAGGACGATCGGACGAACGTGTCGACCGATCCAGTCCGGGCGGGTGTTTCAGCTGTCCCGTCAACAACTTTCCGGCTTGGCGCGCAGAGTAGTAGCAGCCTGGTAGCGAACTCGATAATCTCCCTGCGGTCACTCAAACTACCGAGGGATATTTATGCGCGACTTGATCACGCATTACAAAAAACAAGTGCGGGAGTATGAGGAGTACCTCAAGTTCGCCGAGACCCGTGGATTCCGCCTCATGCAGATTACCCAGTCTGGTGAGACTGACGTCACTGAACAGCACAGGCAGTCCTTGCGCGATGCTCGCGACGACTATATGAAGGCGATCGAGTACTTCAGGGACAAGTAACCTATGGATTCTGAATCCTCTCGCCCTCTGCATGAACTGGCGCGATGAAGCGCGATGAACGTTGCGCAGTCCATACTCGCTCAGAGCTCACGACCTGAATGGGTCTTGATCTCACCCCAGAAGCGCCTGGCACCGCGCGCTACCCCGGTGAAGCCCCGGCGCCACTGAGGAGAGTCGCCGCGCGCCCGAGACAATCCAATATACGAACCTCGTGCTGGATCACGTGCCGCTGCCGGCCACTGGCACGTGCACCGTCTATTACGATGCGGAGCTCTCCGATCTGCAATTGCGCGTGAGCTTAGGTGGGGTTAAGAGTTTCGGCTTCGTTCGCAAGATCTTCGGGCGCACTGTACGAGTGACGCTCGGCGGGTGTCCGGCGATAACGATCTATCAGGTGCGCCAGAGCGAATTCAATTCGACAATTACCTGGTTCGAATTTGGCCGGGGCGCTACCCGGGGTTTCTGGGAGTTAACATGTTTGCTTATGGATCAGTGACTTACCAAACCACTGCCACCGGGATACTATTGCCATTGGAATCACTGAGCACCACTAGTCACCACTGAAATACGCAAGAGCCCCGCACCCAGCTGGCTATCTGTTTCGGACAGATCGTATTTGAAATGCCAGGACTTCGGGACTTCTCTGCGCATCCTTGAATCGTCGGGATCGCGACAAAGGATTCGCGGGCTCAACTCCGGTCACCCCCGCGATTGATTCTGGCACCGATACGAAGTGTTGAGAGAATTAGGGAAGGACCAAGCCGCTCGGGCGAAGCTCGGCACTCGCGGTGTGCGTCCCATTAATAGCTGAGGGTAGTGCCAATAGCGTTCGCCAAGAGCATGCTGTGCCGTGTTTCTTGGGTATAGGGAGATCCCCATGACAACTAAGAAGTCGGCAGGCACATCAGAAATCGCCCCGTTGCCGCCGACTCTGGGTACCGGGAGCGTCGCTCACCAGATCATTGGCGAGTTCCTCTCACAGCTTGAGCAGCAGGACGGCTACGCACCGATTGCGAAGAAACTACGGCGCGCGGCCCTCGACATGAGGCCGACTGAGATCTCGATCCGTAAGGCGCTGTTCGACGAGGAGCCGTTGTGATCCGCGTCAAGAGCATCTCGATCCGCGAATTTCGCGGCATACGCGACATTACCCTCGAACTGGGAGGGAAGAATTTTGCGATTTGCGGTCCCAACGGAACGGGAAAAAGCGGCATTGTCGACGCCTTAGAGTTCGTACTTACCGGAAACATTTCCCGCCTTTCCGGTGAGGGAACGGGCGGACTATCGGTAAAGGATCATGGGCCGCACGTTGACAGTCGAGACAACCCCGAAAAGGCGCGCGTGTCGTTGACGGTACATATCCCGTCCCTTAAAAAGGACGCGACGATAACACGAGTTGTAAAGGACCCCAAAACATTCACGATCGCGCCGAACACCCCCGATATCCAGGCAGTGTTCGTCAAGGTAGCCCTTCACCCTGAATTTGCCCTGTCGCGCCGCGAACTTATCCGATATGTCTTAGCAGAACCCGGAAAGCGCTCGAAGGATGTGCAAGCGTTACTCCGACTTGACGAGGTCGAGAACCTTCGAACAATCCTTCAGAAAATATCAAACTCCTGTGCGCGGGAGAGGGTGGATCTAGTGCGTGCAACGGACACCGCCGGTAATGCATTGCGGCAGGCCTTGAAACTCCCGAAGCTCACTGCGTCGACGATTCTGGCGGCGGCGAATGAGCAGCGCGCGTTGCTCTCCCTTTCCGCACTGACGAGCCTGGAGGCGAACACGTCAATCAAGGACGGAATCATTTCGGCGACCACGACGCAGCAGGGCGTGCGCGTGTCAAAGGGTCAAGCCCATACGGATCTCGCTACGCTCAAAGAGAGTATGGCCGCACTGCGGGGCGCAGAAGTTGCCGAGGCTCTCGAGAATGCCACGGCCGCAGTCGCCATGCTTGCTCAAGACGAGGCCTTTCTAAAGTACGCCTCGCGTGAAGCCCTGCTGCGGAGCGCCCTCGCCGCCTTCGACGACAGGGCGTGTCCCGTTTGCGATACACCGTGGGCGCCGGAGGATTTCCGACAGCGCCTCGCGGTCAAGCTTGAACAATACGCCAATGCCTCCTCTCGCCGGGAGCAGGCGGAAGGGAAGCTTGCGACGGTTCTAACCGTCCTTGACGACACAGTGGCATCAGTCACAACGGCCGTACGACTCGGGGCGTTGCTACAGCCGCGAATTGATTGCGCCTACCTTCGTGACTACGGTCAAGGTCTCGTGCGCCACATCGAGAGCCTCAGAGCCTTTCTTCCAATTGGTACAACGGCGGAAGCTTTGGCAGCCGTGCACCAGGTGCCGGCGGTGGTTGTGGACGTCGTCGCCAGCCTGACAGCTGCTGTCTTGGCGCTGCCGGAGCCAAACCAGCTGGACGCGGCTCGGGACTTTCTCAGCGTCGGCCAGGAAAAGCTTGAGAGCTATCGCAACGCGGCGTTGGCAGCGAAGGCTGCGGAAGACAGGGCGACCACGGCGCGGCTCGTATTCGAGACCTACGGGCGAGTAACGACCGAAGCGCTTGAGGCCATTTACAAGAACGTCGAGGGCGACTTCACAAAGCTCTATCGCCTCATCAACTACGACGATGAAGATAAGTTCGATGCGAAGCTGAAACCCTCCCTCGGCAAATTGGGCTTTGACGTGAACTTTTACGGTCGCGGCTTCTTTCCGCCAGGGGCGTACCACAGCGAGGGCCATCAGGACGGGATGGGTCTATGCCTTTACCTCGCCTTGATGCGCCACCTCGCCGGAGATGGCTTTACATTTGCAGTACTCGACGACGTCCTCATGTCTGTCGACTCTGGGCATCGCCGAGAGGTCAGCAAAGTGCTCCTTGACCAGTTTCCGAATACGCAGTTTATTCTCACCACGCATGATCAGATTTGGTTACGCCACATGAAAACGGTTGGACTGATAGAACCACAAAGGTTTGTGCACTTCAGAACGTGGGACGTGAGCCACGGCCCAATGGAGTGGGACGACCAAGATGTGTGGGGCAACATCGCTGCGTACCTACAAAAGAACGACGTCCGCGGAGCCGCCGCTCTGCTCCGCCACTACCTTGAGCACTTCTCGGAAGACATCTGCCATGGCTTGCGCGCGTCTGTTGAGTTTCGCGGCGACGCTCAATTCAACTTAGGAGACTTGCTCCCGAGAGCGATAGCGAAGATGAAGAAGCTTTTGGCTACCGGCAGGTCCGCCGAGACATCTTGGTCCCATACCGACAAGGTCCAATCCATAGTTGAACGAGAGGCGGCATTCTCCGCGGTCGTCGCGAACAGTTCGGCGGAGCAGTGGCAGGTAAATGCGGCGGTGCACTACAACGGCTGGGCGAACCTTGACCGAAGAGACTTTGTGCCGGTTGTCACCGCATTTAAGGCACTCGTTGGGAAGTTCACCTGTGCGGCATGCAAGTCAGCGTTCTACGTCGCTCCAGAGCGCGGAGAACCGCAAGACCTACGCTGCGCGTGCGGCGCCGGCAGCGTAAACCTCATTCGACGCTCCTGAGCGGCGGCCACGAAGTTCGGAGACGCACTCGGTAATGCAACCGGTCACTTCCGAGGAACGGCGACCGGGACCTGCGATATATTGCTGGCCGCCGCCTGCAACGCACATTGTCCGCGTCTCACGCTCAACTTGGTGACCCTGTCGGGCCAATTGCAATTTGCATTACCTATGGCGTTCCCAGTGCCGCGACGAACGTTGCGCGCGAGTTCGAAGGCGGCCTGCCGGTAGCGACCACGACTGGTTGGCGAGTGGCACATTAGCAGGGGGTGTCTTTGCTTCCCCACGGACCGGCCGCGCAGCGATCGCGCCGCGCTGCACATCTTGGTAAGCTAGTTGAGCGATGATCCTGGAAGGGTTTCGGACAAAGGACATCATTTCAGCCGTCCTGGCCGCGACGGCTCTCGTCGTGTCCGTGTTAACGTTCGCACTGAACTATCGCTACACGCGCAGAGCGACCGTTCTAGCCCGAAAGCCGGTGCTCGTCTTCGAGTACGACGGGTACCGTGGTTGGCTGTTGCGCAATGTCGGTGCGGGGCCCGCGCTCAATGTAATCGTCGCTCAGAAACGTGTGGGTGGAGGTTGGTTCAACCCAGTGCGAGTGCCGCCCCTTTCGAAGGACGCAGTGTTCGTTCTCACGTGGCTCGGTCACGTAAACAATACCGGATTAGGGTCCACATACTCGGACTTCGAGGCGGCGACCTACACATCCACATGTGGAGATGACCTGAGCACGGTCCAAGAAGGTGCGATATTCGGCCCATGGAATGAATCACAGATCGGACGTCACTGGAAACAGCCGACGTATCGAGAGTAGCAGGCAACTAGAATCCCGCACTATCGTCCCGGTGCCCTAAACGACGGACTTCGGATCCTCTCGCCCTCTGCATGACGGAGCGTGCTGACTCTCGATAGAGCTTGTGGACTCCACTAATGCGATTTCCTCATCACCCGAACGGGTCTCGATCTCGCCCCAAAAGCGCCTGACACTGCGCGCCACCCCGGTGATACCCCGGTGCCGTTTAAGCGAGTGGCCGCGTGCCCGAGACGATTCGATTCACAATCCCTGTGCTCGATCACCTGCCCTTGCCGGCGCTCGGCACGCGGGCGGTCTACTACGATGCGGAGCTTCCTGGTCTGCAATTGCGTTTGAGCTCCAGCGGCATCAAGAGCTTCAGCTTTGTCCGCAAGATATTTGGGCGCGCCGTGAGGGTCACGCTGGGACGGTATCCAGCGATGACCATTGATCAGGCCCGCCGGCGAGCCAAGGTGCATGTGGGCGAGATGATCGAGGGAATCAACCCCAACGCCCAGAAGCGCTCCCACCGCGCTCGTGGAGCCCGCCTCTCAGAGGTTCTGGACGATTACCTCACGGCTCGCAGCGCCCTCAAACCCCGTACCAAAGAGGACTACCGGGCGGTGTTTCGGCGGAGCTTTGCCTCTTGGGCGGATAAGCCCCTCACGCACCTCACCCGAGAGATGGTGGCCACACGCCACCGTCAGTTGGGAGAGACCTCCCCTGCCCAGGCGAATTACGCGATGCGGCTCCTTCGGGCACTGTTCAACTTCGCCCGCGGGGAGTACGACGACGAGGAAGGCAATCCCCTGGTGATCGACAACCCCGTCTCGCGCCTCTCCCACACGCGACGGTGGTTCCGGATCGAGCGGCGCACTTCAATCCTGAGGCCCCACCAACTACCGGCCTGGATGGAGGCCGTCAAGGCGCTGCGAAGCGAAAACCCGAATGAGCACGCCGAACTTGCGCGTGACTACTTGTTGCTCGTTCTCTTTACGGGTCTCCGGCGCGAAGAGGCCTCACGACTCGCCTGGGCGAACGTGGACCTTCCTGGGCGGCTCATCAACATCCCCGATACCAAGAACGGCACCACTCACGTGCTGCCGCTCTCGGACTTCCTGGTGAAGCTCTTAACGTTCCGCCGCGAGTACACGACGGGCGACTTTGTATTTGGGGGAACGGGACGACATGGGCATTTGGTGAGTCCGTACAAACAGATATTGCGCGTGCGTAAGGCCTCAGGTTTATCGTTCACGGTGCACGATTTGCGGCGCACGTTCATCACCACAGCTGAGCGGCTCGACATCTCCGCCTACGCCGTCAAGCATCTTGCGAACCATCGCGTGAACGGTGATGTCACGGCGGGCTACGTGATCATGGATGTGGAGCGTTTGCGTGAGCCGATGCAACGAATCACCGATGCGCTACTCACGGCCGCGCATCACAAAATACCGACTTCGCCATGAGCGCGCCCGGCGCAGCTCAACGCAACTTGATGAGACTCGATGCAGCTCGATGGGAGCGATTCAAGCACCAGAACTTTCCAGTAGACATAATTGAACTCATTGATAACTCTTACTTTTAGGCCTTGCAACGTGACGCGGAATCACTAATATAGATCACACATTGCGAGTGAAGCTTTGGGCTTCTGCCAACCTACCCAACCCGGGCAAGGTGGATCCTCGGTAACGAGGCGATGCGGCCGGCTCTTGGCAATCAAACGGGTAAAACCTGTTTTGCGCTGTGTACCGGCCTTCAGTTCGTCACTGACCTGGAGGCACATATGATTGATCTCAACGACGCTGGGCTCCCCGGCTCTTTCGATAATCGCCGGTTCTACTCGCGGCCCCCGCCGCGTGAACGGCTACCCGAGCAGCTCTCGCTCCTTCCACCCGCACCGATCCCACCACAAGTCGCACCAATCAAGGTGTGTCTAGGTCGTGCTCGGCGGCCCGAGCCTATGTGGGGGAATTGCAAATGAATGCCACTCACCCGCTGGTGACCGCCCACCCTTCTGGGCTGCTGACGCCCGGTCAGGTGTCATTTCAACTCGGTGTCACCCCTGAAACCTTGCAGGCTTGGCGAACGCACGGCCGCTACGATTTGCCCTACATCAAGGTGGGGCGGCTCATACGTTACCGCTCTATTGATCTCGAGCGCTTCCTTGCCGACCGCACCAAGTCCCACACTCGCTCGACCTACGCGAGCAATCGGGTGGACCCATGAAGCGCGCCAACAACGCAGGCCGCGGGACCGACCATCCGGACGGCAGACCCCTACGGGTGGGCGACCTTACCAAGGAACAACTCATTGCCGTTTTACCTTTTGTCGAGAAAGTCTCACTGTCTCGCGAAGGACGAGTGATTGGATTGCGCCTGGGATCCGCTCGATGCCATTGTCAAACTTGCCACCGTACCTTCAATAGCATCAGTTCATTTGATCGACATCGGGTCGGCGGTTACCAGAGCGGCGGCAGTGGCCGGCGATGCCTGTCTCCCGAGGAAATGCGAGGACGCGGCTGGTCGCAGAACAAGAAGGGGTTCTGGATTGAGCGCAAAAGGGCCGTTCCCGGCCTCGACGTGCCGCCTACGGGCGGACTTCGCGACAAAGAGCCCTCCGTACCAAGGGGGGAACCATGACTCGTACTCGCCGTAATGTTAAAGGGCGCATCGGGGGCGGAGGCGAACGGTTTGCTCGCATGACCGAGACCTTGTTGCGACATCCGAGCGTCACCACCCTGCCGCACGCCGCGTTTCGTGTCCTTACCATTCTCACGGTTGGCACGCGCCCGCCCAGCTTTGATGGGCGCGACCCCGGCAACAACGGAAGCCAAGCAATTACAGATTCCCATGCGAGGCGTTACGGCTTGAACTCACGGGACACTATTTACCGATCGTTGCGCATCCTTGCGGAGCGCGGATTGATTGTGAAGACACGTGAAGGGTGGCGAAACAAATCGCACTTCACATTGTACGCCGTGGGTTGGTCGCCGATTACCCACCGCGACGGGATCCCTCTGGACAAGGCCGAGCCGGCTCCGAACCAGTGGGAGAATTGGCAACCTCCGCCAAGGGAATTGAAATTGCCGTCCGGCCGCCGGACGCGGTCCCGTCCGAGGAGCGGGCCAGATCATTCACATTCCCGACCGATGCTGGCAAGTGTGTTGACGCATTCCCATCCGACTACCGGGAATACATCTAGACTTCTCGGTCCCCAAGAGCCGGGCGCCGACACAGCACCGATCACTGCGGTTGCGGCAGGAGCCGGCCTTTATGAATAGCATCCTTCGAACATTTGGTTTGAGTTGCTCTTCTCTTGGGGTTCCGGGCAGGCCAACTCAACGAATCGCCATATCCCCTTCCCTTGGTCCCACGCGTATCCGTCGAGATCTATTGGCGTCACGTCGCTGGCATAACGGTAGAGGTCCTCGGGCACATTTTCCTTCGCACCAGTGGGCCGGCGCTTGCTCGCACCAATGTCCTCACTCGAGGTGGGTCGTTGAGATGCCGTGCGCCAAGGTTGGGTTGTGGCCGATCAGCCATTCAATCCGGACGTCTTCCTTTGGACTTCAGCTCATGTTGTTAACAGAAGCGGTCAGTCATGCCAGCTGACTCTCGGGCCCTTGAAGCGAGATGCCCAAAGCGCTTCATCAATGGGATTGCTAGCTTTATGGGCCCGGCAAATTGGTCTGGAGACACGGCGCACTGGAATACCCCCACCGGCCCTCTAAGAGCCGAGTGGTCCAAACTCGATGCGATAGCCATTGGTGGGCGCAGAGTGCGTGGCGTCATCGACATTGCGCAGCAAGTCCTCGTGCGGTCGCCAGAAGAAGCCAAGGCCATGGTTGAGCGCCATAACAGACAGCCCAGTCTAGGGCTGGCTTCCGTCCTTCCGGGACCACCTGCGGTCGTCGAAATGACATCGCGCGCCTGCCTGTATGACAACGATCAAAGGGTCAAGGAAAGCCTGGACATGATCCTTCTTACTGCGGCGATGTGCCACGTTGCTATAAGCAGGGAATATGCTGGCACGCAGCCCGCCAACCGCCTTCCTACGCATGATGAGCCTTGCCACTGGCGCCCAGCAGAGCTCATCGAGCTAAAGTCGGCTATGGAGGAATTGGGCGACGTCGTCAGTCTTAGTGACCACACACTCGTTGCTAAATTCAGCTCCATGGGCGATCGGTTACCGGGAGGGGCGGACAGCACCGGCGCGCAATTGGCCCTGAGCGGCAGCCACCGCCACAGTGTCATGGGTGCCGGGTTGGCCGTCGAGCTTTGCGTCAGCATAAGTCCGGGGCGCGAGGCCGCCAATGCCCTCGTCAGCCACCTGAACCAACTTGAAATGAACAGATGGATTGGGCCGCCACTGTTTGGTGCCTGGTGCACGGATCCCAAAGGGCGGCATCTAGTCTTCGGGAGTTTTTTTCCAAATCTCGCCTGGTCCCCTGATTTCTTGCCACGCATCGCCTCTTGGTCAGAAGAGAGGCTGGCGTTGGTCAAGAATGAACTGGAACAGGTTAAAAGCCTATCTAAGTCTTGCTCGTGAGTTCGTCAATATGCGCTCGAAGCCACACGAACTATCCGTACCTAATCATTCGCGTTTTCGCGGCGATCTACCAACGTGAATACATTGAGTTTCGCGTCGGACCGCCGGCGGTCCGCATCGCTAATCGCCACTGCTCCGTTCAACACCCAGCCCCGTTCGAGATCACTGGGAAAGTGAGTTCGGCCTGCCGTGCGCTGCTGATTGCTGGCGTACAGGACGCCGTTCGGCGACTGCCCTTTCGGATGTGCTTGATCTGGGGCGAGGCATCGTGCACCTACGTCGAAACTGACTCGACAGACGGATCTGCGTACCCGCCGTCAGGTGGTTGCCAAATGGGAGAACTCGACTTCAAGGCTCAGCACTACCCGCCGTTGGAGGCGGATTCGCGGGCCCCCGCGTAGGACCCACCCTTTAAGGGCCCGATTCCGCAGCCAACCGAGCCATTTGGGCGATGTGCTTTAGAACCGCCGTAAAGAGGACCACCCCGGTGAACGGGCCAAATGCCGTGGTAAGCCCTAAGTCATTGTATTGAATGTAGTTGTACCGCTATTGCTTGTGGCGAAAGGGATCTTTTTCCTACGCGTCAAGCCTCAAAAATTTACTTACCGTTTCTTACCGTGTCTCACCGTTTCTCACCTCGCGCACCATTCTTGCTGTGACGCCGAATGAGCTCTGGTGGTCTACGAGCGCGGTTTGTGGGTGCGGGATCCAGACCTCTCTACCTCCAATTGCCAACCAGCCGGCACCGGTGGCGACGCCCTAGCGGGCCCGGTGCTTGGCGCGGGCAATTAGTTCGGACGCTTTGGTCTGCAATGCCCGTGCGAGGCGCTCGACCACCAGCGCGTAGAACCCGCACCCTAAGGGCCCAAACCGGGCCATTTAGCCGGTGCGCTTAGGAACCGCCGTTCAGAGGACCACCGTAGTGAACAGGCCAATTGGCGTGCTCGGCCCTAAGTCTTTGTATTAGACGTATTTCAATGGCTACGGCTCCTGGCGAGAGAGCTCTATTTCCTACCCATCTAGCGTCAAAAATGTTCTCACCGTTTCTCACCGCTTCTCATCTCATTTTGAGTAGGTAGCGAAAAATCCGCCCAGGTTCGATTCCAATTGCTCCGCAGATCTGAAGAAATTCAATCACTTCAATGCGTCGCTCGCCACCTTCGTATTTGGCAACGAAGGATTGGTGTCTACGAAGGCGCACAGCCAGGCCCTGCTGCGTAAGGCCGGCTCTTTTGCGCCCTTCAATGAGACGCCGTAGCAGCTCTTTGTGTTGTGGACCCCGTAGCGACTTCAAGAACCAGCCCTCGTTTATTGAGAGCCAGGTCATATAATCCCAATAGAGGATTATCCCATTTCGTCATTATTGGCTTAGAGTTGGGCGGGACAAGTAAATCCGCACAAGATGCTCTGCTCACCACGCCTCGATACCTAGCCAATCAGTGTCACAGCACCGCGAGCCCGATTCCGTATCCCAGACAGATTTGAGGGTAATAGTGAAAACCACACTCCTAAGAGCGACCAAGGCTTCTGCAATTCTTCTCGTACTCGTCACGCTCGCGGCATGCGGCGGAGGTGGGGGCAGCACCTCGTCGGCAACCTACACCATTGGCGGCAGCGTCTTGGGGTTAGTCGGGGCTGGGCTCGTGCTCCGAAACAATGGCGGTGGAGATCTACCGGTAGCCGGCAATGGGTCGTTCTCCTTCGCGACATCGCTTGCCAGTGGTTCCGCATACAGCGTAACCGTTTTGACTCAGCCCACTAACCCCAGCCAGATATGCGCCGTCGCCAGCGGTAGCGGCATGGTTGCCAGCAACGTCACAAACGTCACCGTGACGTGCACAACCAATGCCTACACCGTTGGGGGTGTCGTTTCGGGGCTCACGGGCACGGGACTCGTTCTACAAAATAACGCGGGCGACAGTCTTGGCGTGGCTGCGAACGGAACGTTTACCTTCAATACGCCGGTGGCAAGCGGCGCGTCCTACGCCGCGACCATTGGCAGCCAACCGAGCGGGGAGAACTGCACGGTCAGCAACGCGTCCGGGACCGTGGGCTCCACAAACGTTACGAGTGTTTCTGTTGCCTGCGCGCCGCTTACGAACGCATGGACCTGGGTCAGTGGCTCGAGCGTCGGGAAGGCCAGCGGCGTCTACGGAACGCAGGGCGCATCCTCCGGCGGCACCGTTCCGGGAGCGCGCTTCGCTGCTACGTCTTGGTCTGACCCCGCTGGAAGCCTTTGGTTGTTCGGAGGACAGGGGTACGACTCCACGGGCGGTAATGGCGTGCTGAACGATTTGTGGAAATTCAACCTCACTTTCGGGACGTGGACTTGGGTCAGTGGCTCAAAAGTCTGGGGTGCCAGTACGAACGTGAACCTGCCTGCAAGTAGCTACGTACCCGGCGCACGTCTGGGCGCCGCTTCTTGGACCGACCCTGCAGGCAACCTCTGGTTGTTCGGAGGAAACGGATATGACTCCAACGCTGTGAACGGCGTGCTCAGCGACCTTTGGAAATTCACCCCGAGCACCGGGCTTTGGACCTTCCTCGGTAGCACAACGTTAGTAGGCGCAAGTGGTGTGTACGGGACAAAAGGCATGAGTGCCGCCGGCAATCTACCGGGCGCTAGGCAGAGTGCCAGCTCGTGGACCGATCTCACAGGGAACCTATGGTTGTTTGGCGGATATGGCTATGACTCGACCGGCAGCCAAGGAAGCCTCAATGATCTGTGGAAGTACGATCCGAATGCGGGGACTTGGACTTGGATCGGTGGTGCTAAAGTCGGGGACACCAACGGCGTTTACGGGACACAGGGTGTCGCCTCGATGAGCAATGTGCCGGGCGCCCGTGTCGGCGCGACCTCCTGGACCGACTCTGCCGGCAACCTCTGGTTATTCGGTGGCGTAGGCCAGGGCCCAAATCCTACGGGTAGTGTGGCGGGTTACCTTAATGACTTGTGGAAATACGATCCGACAGCGGGGACGTGGACTTGGGTCAGTGGCTCCAACGCATGGAACGCTGGCGGCGATTATGGAACTCAGAGGACGGCTTTAATCACCAACTTTCCAGGCGCGAGGCAGTACGCGACACGCTGGACCGACGCCGCCGGAAATCTTTGGTTGTTTGGCGGACAGGGTTATGACTCAGTAGACGCCTACAACCACCTCAACGATCTGTGGAAATTCAGTCCAACCGCTGGAACCTGGACCTGGATCGGCGGTGACAACGTTGGGGGTGCACCTGGCGTATATGGAGCGCTCGGCGTGGTCTCCACCAGTAACGTGCCGGGTGCGCGTTTCAGTCCCAATTCCTGGACGGACTCTGCGGGCAACGTCTGGTTGTACGGGGGAGAGGGGCTCGATTCAATCGGGGACAGCGTTCTAAACGACCTTTGGAAATTTTCACCGTAACTCTGAAGGTGGGTGATAGGCCTCGCGCTGCAATGCGGAGTCTGGCTCAATTAACTGAGGCCGACATGCGTTAGATTGCCGTGATATTTCCTTTGCGTCTACTTAAGTGTATACTATGTTGTAACCTGTTAATTTTAATAATATTTATAGTGATGCGCATTAGCTCACAACTATGTGAACGAAAGCGCGCAATTTGCGTCTACTTCTTTGTAAACTAGTTTGGTTTCTGCGCAGGGCTAATGGTCTTGCTGCAACCTGCCTTCGGGATAGGAAGCTAACGTATGCCCAACGATCCGCTCGGCTCCTGGCGTCATCCGCCTCTCGCCTACGTGGTCGCCGAACTGGCGATCTCGCCCCACTATTCATTGAAGGGCGCCGTTCCGCAGCTTCAAGACGCGCTACGCACAAACTTTCCGCGAACGATTGAGGGCACAGAGTTGGTGATTGACCCGACAAGTCCGCCAGCCGCGCAGCCGCTGTGGCGACTATTGTCCGCTGACCAAACACAAGGCGTACATATCAGTTCACGCAGCCTATCCATGCATGCGACCGCATATACGAATTCGGTCGATTTCCTGCAGCGATGGGAGAAAACCCTCTTGGCAATCGAGGCTGCGAAACTCGGCGCGTTCGTTGAACGCGCTGGCTTGCGCTATCTGGATCTCATAGTGCCTTCGCAAGGTCATGAACCAAAGGACTATCTAATTAGTAGCCTTCACGGTGTTGGCCCTCCTATTGAAGGCGTCGTTCAAAACAGCATGTGGGGAACGGCAATTCTTATTGACGGGTTCTTGGTGCAAGCGCGCATTGCGGCCCCTTCCCCACAAGGAATGCTATTGGGGCCAAACTTCAATCCCCTCCCGCTACAAAAGCCCCCGGTCTGGATTGAGGCTGAAAGATGCATTGAAACGAAGCAGCCCATTGGGTTCATTGACACAGAATGTGGCAGAGACGTTCAGAAGATATTCGATGCCAAAGAACTACTGGCACTGTCATCCCGCCTGCATGATCGAGTATCGGAAATGTTTAAATCGCTACTTTCTGGACACGCAAAGTCGGAATGGATATGAACATTGCAGAGCACTCGCAACGGAGAAGCATTCCATGGTCATTGGATACCTTTGCATTTGATACGTTCGGCGAAAGTGTTGACTCTCCCGTAATAACCGCTGGGCAATGGCACTGGTTTAAGGTTCGCCACGACTTTCCAAACATAATCGAAAGCAGCATCCGAACTGCACTTCATGCACTTGGCACCATCCAAGCACATAACATTAGGTCTGGCCGCACGATAGGCATCATCGAGAGCCCTACTTTCACAGGGGCAGACTGGCAATCCCTTTGGCGATCGCTCTGCGGTGCGACTCTCGAGGCGACAAATCCGTCCGCGTCCTCCATACGAAACCCGGGACAATTGCGTACCGATCGTCTCGCACAGATCCAATCAGCCTTTGGATTTCCCTTGCAGACATTCGCTGCGGTGCTGCGAATCTCGCGAGCCCAGCTGTACAAATGGCTCGATCCGGAGAAGGGCATTCAGCTGCAATTGGAGTCGCGAAGCCGCCTTCAACAGATTGAGCGCGTCGCATCGCAGTGGCTAGTACAATCTAATGCCCCTTTGAGTTTGGCTGCGCGGGAACCTCTGCCGCGCGGTGGCGATATCATCGGCATGCTGTCATGTGCAAAGTTTGATGCTGCTTCTATCGAGGAAGCCCTTCGCTATCTGGCAGCCAAGACCGCTGATCTTCCCGAAAGTATTTCTGAAAGGATGCGAGACCGTGGGTTCTCACGACGCCCGTCTTTTCGTTCGTTGCCATCAGATGAATAGAGCGAGGCATCGGGTTGGGAAAACTAACGCTCGGCGAGCGGCTGAAAAATCAGGGCTGGCAATGTGGTTCGGCTCTCCCCGTTCGCCTGTACCCACAAATCGCTCAATATCTGGGCCCCCCACATGATCCGCCACACGGAGTACCTGCGCCGGGAGATTGGCTCGTTGTAATTTCTCAGAGCTGCGATCTCGTGGCACCTACCTTGGAGCACGAGCCGTATGTAGAGGTGCTGTGGTGCCGTGCGATTGCGAAGCCCAGGACGCAATACTTCAACATCAGATCGACCCGCCAATTGGACTTTCGCCCCGATCGGCAGGCACACCCTAATCTTGTGCTAACCACGCATGCGGCGAAGGATCGCTTCATAGTGCCACGTTCCATGCTTGACGGCATAAGGCCACACAGCAACCGCCGACTAGCTGACACCGCCGTTCGTCGAATCCAAGCTTGGTTGGCACTACGCTTCAGTCGCCCGGCCTGGCCGGACAATTTTGTTAGTCGCATTGGCGCGATTCGAGACACGCTTACCCACATTCTGGAGACCGTCGCAGAGGACGATATTGCGGAAGTACGCATGGCGTTGTCTCCGCGAGACCAAGAGTTGCCGGATTCAGAGCATTATTCTGTCGCGGTATTCTTCGTTGCGGATGAACAGATATGGAAGTCGAGACCAACCCAGCGTGAAGCTATACACTCCGCTTTTGGGCGGTTTGCCACTGCGCTGAAATCATGCGCCGGAGTAAATGTCGATGATCAATTAAGCGGTGTAATCGACGGCGGCACATTTTCTTGGCAAATGACTCAGTCAACCGATATATGGAATTTCGCGAACCTCACGAATCGCGAGTAACGCGAAGCAGGTTGCACGCCGTGAACATCTTAAGAATCACCGTCGACTACTATATTGGAGCTTCTGCGCGCTCTGCACGCGCTGCATGGCAATGGATGCGCCGGCAAGGACTGGCCCTAAGCTTGCTTTCCGCGTTCGCGCTGCTGGTGCTTAGTATCGTGTTTGGGGTCCGAAGACCGACGCTGGCCGAGGTAATCATCGCGCTAATTGGTGTTCCTTTAGCGGTTCTGTGTGCCTGCATGTTCTGCTTCCTTTGCGCTGACCCCGGGCGCGAGCTGAAACGCTTGACCGAGAGACTTGCCGAATTTGTGGAGCCGCCGGACACGCCGGCGAGAGTTCCGAAATTATCAAGGTCGGAGAAAGACGAATTGCTGAATTCCTTAACCAAGATATCCAATGCAATGAACCGCCAGGGGCGTCGAGCCGTCAACGGTGCGTACGCATACCTCGATCAATTTGAGCAGACCCCAACCTACGCGAATGCCCTGAAATTGTTTGAGAGCGAGAGTGGTCTCCAGTACAGCGCATCAGTCTTTCAGGAAATCTATGCACCGACTGGAGGAATGACTAACTCCATATCATCGCCTGTTATTCGCCAGGCGATATTGGTGGCGATCCAGCAGAAGGACCAGAAGACGCTTGAAGAATTGGCTAATTCATTTGCGCGCATACGCGACAGTCTGCCAGCCCTTCGGGCAGCATCCGCGGCACAGGGCGACCCACAAGTTCTTTCGGCGGTCTTAAGTTTGCTCAAACACAGACTGGATTCGTTGCGGCAATACGCCGACAAGACTGGCGCGCTGATAGATAAGACGAATTCCCGAATCGAGAAAATTCGAGCATGTTTAGGATGACGTGCGCGTTATAGTCACAGCGTGGAACAATCAACCGTTAGATTGTGCAATCTTCAGGCTGCGGAATATGGAGCTTCTGGTCCACAAGAGTATGTTCAATTTGTACAGAGCTGTGCATGCTATCGTGATAGACCAGAATGAGGTGACGCGATTTCAGTTAACGAATCAGCTTGGGCATTCTGACGCCTGCTTTTCCTGAAGTAGCAGTCCGGGAATATCGGAGGAAGCTGACGGCGCTTGCAACATGGCGATCGATCAAGTGAAAGGCAGAGGCAGCACTAGTCCTTGACACCGCGTCGAGAATATTGGGCAGCCGCAAATAAATGCGGTCTTGGCCCCCAGTACTAATAATGTGTCGAAATGCACGGTAACCCCGGTGCTACCCCGGTCCGTGCCCGAAGTTTTCCTCGCGCTTAAGTCCTTGATAGTTTGGTGGCCAGGGGTGGAATTGAACCACCGACACGCGGATTTTCAGTCCGCTGCTCTACCAACTGAGCTACCTGGCCGCCGGATGGGAGGGCGCGTATTAGACCGGGCCGGAGCGCTGAGCGTCAAGGCGCGCTGCACGGCTGAGCCCCTTGCCAGTCTGCCGTTCAGGCTTCCGGTGGCTTGAAATCAGGCGGGCGCTCGGAACCGGCCCCGAAGAAGAACTTCTCCATCTCCCCCTCGAGAAACCTGCGGGCCTTGGGCTCGACCGGCGAGAGCCGGTTCTCGTTGATCAGCATAACCTGGTGCTTGACCCAGCGGGACCAGCCCTCGCGCGAGACCTGTTCGAAGATGCGCTGCCCCAGGGGCCCTGGGTAGGGCACGCGATCGAGGCCGGGTGCCTCGCTTTTGAGAACGACGCAGTGGACGGTACGGGTCATGTGATGCTCTGGATGAGTGCCGTGACGGGAGCCGGGAGCCCGAGCCGCTCGGGCTGGGCGGGGTTATACCAGAGCGTCGGCGGCTCATCCATCACGCCAGCCCAGGCTTCGCAGCGCGCCATGAGCGGGGTGATCTCGAGCTCGAAATGCGTGAAGGCGTGGCGCACGATCGCGAGAGAACGCGGCTCGATGACGGCTGACAGCAACCGGGTCGCAGCGTAAAGCTGCGCCGCCTCCACACTGGGAAACTGCGGCGGACACCACAGTCCGCCCCATACGCCACGTTCGGGGCGGCGTTCCAGCAACACACTGCCATCGCCTCGTTGCGCCAGCAGCATCACGAGCGCGCGGGTGCGGCGCGCCATGCGGGTCCGCGGCGCCGGAATCTCGTGCTGGCGCCGGGTGCGCCTGGCCGCGCAGTGCGACTCCAGCGGGCAGGCGACACACAGCGGTCGGCGGCGCACGCAGATCGTGGCACCCAGGTCCATGATGGCCTGCGTGTAGGCGGCTACGTCTTCCTGCGGCGTGCACTGTTCGGCCAGCTGCCAGAGTCGCTCCTCGGCGGCGCGCGGCGTGAGCGCGCCCGTCACGAGAAAACAGCGTGCCAGCACTCGCCGGACGTTGCCATCCAGGATGGCGCCACGCTCGCCGGCGCTGAGCGCACGGATGGCTGCGGCCGTAGAGCGGCCGATCCCCGGGAGCTCGGCGAGTTCTGCTGCCGTCCCCGGCAGTGTGCCGCCGTAGCGCGAAACCAGCAGCTGTGCGGCGCGATGCAGGTTGCGGGCGCGCGAGTAGTAGCCGAGGCCGGACCACAGATGCAGCACTTCGTCGAGCGGCGCCACGGCGAGCGTCTCGATGTCGGGAAAGCGTTGCATGAAGCGATCGTAATAGTTGACGACCGTGCCCACCTGCGTCTGCTGCAGCATGATTTCCGAGACCCACACCCGGTAGGGTGTCGGGTCGCGCTGCCACGGCAGATCGTGGCGGCCATGCCGCGCATGCCACGTAAGCAGCGCGGGTGCGACGAACGCCGTGTTATCCATGTGCGTGCTAGTCTAGGCGACGATGTCGCAATCACCAACGATCGTGGCGCGCGCCCCGCGCTGGGCGGCACCGCTCCTTGCACTGTTCGCCTGCCTGCTGGTGGCGTCCACCTGGCCCGTGTTCGGCCATATCTGGGACGAGCCCGAGCATATTGCCGTGGGCCTGGCGCTGATGGATCGCAACGAGTACCTGTACGACGACCAGCACCCGCCGCTGGCGCGGCTGGCGGCAGCCCTCGGCCCGCATCTGGCCGGCGCGCGCGCGCCCGCCGACACGGGCCAGGGCGCCGGCCCGAACGGAGAGGAGGCCGGGCGGCAAATCCTCTATCACTCTTCCGCCAGCTACGACCGGCTGCTGACCCTGGCGCGCCTCGGCATGCTGCCCTTCCTGGTGGTGCTGATCTTCGCCGTGTGGCAGTGGACGTGGCGTTATCACGGTGCGGCCGTGGCGTGGCTGGCGAGTGCTTTCCTGCTCAGCACGCCGGTCATACTTGGACACGCGGGCGTCGTCGCGCTCGATGTGCCGGTCACGGCGCTGTGCACCTTGAGCTTCTACGTGCTGTTGCGCTGGCTGGACTCGCCGAGCCTGGGGCGCGCCGCCCTGCTGGGCCTGGTGGTCGGCCTCGCGGTCAGCACCAAACTGTCGGCGGTGCCGTTCATCGGCCTAGCGGGCCTGGCGCTGCTCGCGGCGCATTTTCTATGCACTCCGCGCACGCTCCCACGGCCACCCTTGCGCCCGCGGGTCGGCGGTGCAGCGATCGCGGTGCTGATCGCGCTGCTGACGGTGATCGCCGTGTACGGTCCGCACCTCGTCTACCTGACGACACCGGATTTGGCTCCGAGTAAAGCGCTCAATGCGCTGGTTGGGGACAGCGGCTGGCTGCACGACGCCGGGTATCGCCTGGCGGCCAGGCTCCCGGTGCCGCTGGGCGTACAGGAAGTCCCGCTCAACATCCTCGGTGTCGAATGGCACAACAGCCACGGACACCACGCCTTCCTGCTCGGCCAGACGGACCTGATGGGCTGGTGGTATTTCTATCCGGTGGCGCTTGCGGTGAAGACGCCGCTGCCGCTGCTGCTGCTCGGCCTGACGGGCCTGACCCTGCTGGCCCTTCGCGGCTGGCATAAGCGCTCGGTGCCGCTGCTGGCCGCGCCGCTGTGTTTCACGGTGATCTTCGTTTTCTGCTGCAGCTACAGCCACATCAATATCGGAGTGCGGCACGTGCTCGTGCTCTACCCGCTGCTGGCGATCGGTGCGGCCGCGGCCACCGCGGCGCTGTGGGCCCGGTATCGCGCCGGGGCGGTGCGCGCCGCGCTGGCGGCACTGCTCCTGTGGCAGTTCTCCACGCTGGCCTTCGCCTATCCCGACTACCTCGCCTATTTCAATGCCTTCGGCGGCGATCATCCCGAACGCATCCTCGTGGATTCCGACCTGGACTGGGGCCAGGATCTGCGCCGGTTGAGTGTCGAGCTGGCCCGCCGCGAGGTCCGATCGGTCAGCCTCGCCTACATGGGCACGGCGGACCTGACACGCGAGCACCTGCCGGAGTTTCAGCTGCTCGCGCCGGGGCAGCGCGCCAGCGGCTGGATCGCCGCCGACATGCTGTCGATGAAGGAACAGCCCGACGGCTACGCCTGGCTCGCGAGCCACACGCCCGTCACGCGCGTCGGAAAATCGATCGACCTGTACTACATCGCGCCGCGCTAACCGCCTACATCTGAGTTTCCAGCGCCTCGACTTCATCGAGCAGCTTGTTCATGCGCGCCGCCAGTGCGCGATAGGGCCCCGCCGTCGCCATATCGACGCCCGCGCGCTTGTACAGCTCGTAGGGGTAGTCCGAACCGCCCGCGCGCAGCAGGGTCAGGAAGCGCTCGCGCGCAGGCCCACCCTCGCTGACTATCGCATCGGTGAACCAGGCCGCCCCGGCCATCGAGGTCGCATACTGATAGACGTAGAAGTCGTAATAGAAATGCGGCACGACGGCCCATTCGATGCAGTACTGCGGATCGATCTTCATGACCCCTTCGGCCTCGCCGTAGTACTTGCGCAGCAAGCCGCAATACATCTCGCTCATGCGCGCGCCCGAGAGCGGCCGGCCCTGCTCGAGTTCCTCGTGTATCGCCAGCTCGAACTCGGCGAACATGACCTGGCGGAAATAGGTGGTGCGGATCGATTCCAGACCCTGGCCCAGGTAGTAGAGCTTCTCCGACCGGTTGGCGGCATGCGCGACCATGTAGTCGTTCAGCAGCATCTCATTGCCGATCGAGGCCGACTCCGCGATGAACGTGGAATAGAAAGCCTTATCATAGGGCTGGGCGCGATCGGCCAGCAGCGTGTGCACCGCATGGCCCCACTCGTGCGCGAGTGTCGACAGCGCCTGGTAGTCATTGTTGTGATTGAGCAGCAGATACGGATGCACGTCATAGGCGCCGGGATTCATGTAGGCGCCCAGCTTCTTGCCCTCCGCCGGATAGACACTCATCCAGCTCGAAGCGAAGCCCTTGCGCATCAGGCCGAGATAGTCCTCGCCCAGCGGCTGCAGCGCCTCCAGCGTGATGCGCTCGGATTCCGCCACGTCGAATTGCGGCTGCTTCTCGAGCTTGAACATCGGCGGATAGTTGTCGTAGTAGTGGAGGTCGTCAGTGATGCCGAGCAGGTGCTTGCGCAATCGCAGGTAGCGATGCAGCGTCGGCAGCGCCGCGTTGGCCTCGGCCACCAG
>Ga0209488_10000087_pt1 | contig 66218 bp, 50 predicted proteins | sample Rivendell_Oct201_8_FD_188349 | JGI IMG/M metagenome (GOLD analysis project Ga0209488, IMG submission 188349) | Vadose zone soil microbial communities from the Eel River Critical Zone Observatory, Northern California, USA -... | ecosystem: Environmental > Terrestrial > Soil > Vadose zone >...
AAGATCTTGGACGTCGCGGCCACCATCTCGGGCGTCAGCCCCGGCGCCAGCGCGGCCAGCGTCTCGCTCGTCGCCGCGTCCGACAGCAGCCAGTCGCGCAAGCCGCCCACCGTGAGATGCGCCACCGGCGCGAAGGCCGGCGCGTCGTGCGTATCGAGGATGAGCCGCGTGACCTCATCATCCTCGTAAGGGACGACGGTGTCGGCGAGGAACGCCTTGAGCGGCAGATCGGCCAGCGCCATCTGCGCGGCCACCCGCTCCTCGGCGCTGCCGGCGGCGATGCCGGCCAGCGCGTCGCCCGAGCGCGCCGGCGATGCCCGCGCCAGCAGGCTGCGCAAATCCGCGAAGGCGTAGCGGGTCCCGCCGAGTGTCGCCGCGTACATTGCCCGATTGTCCCACCTCGGCCCGTGTCCCGGCAAAGAAAAAGGGGCCCGCGCGGCGCTGCGTGGTTAACCGCGCGATCGCTGTCGCCAGCGGCTGCGGTCTCGCTTAAGCTTGCGGCAGAAGCGGCGTGCGCGCACAAGCAATGCCGGCACGCTCAGGGAGGAACCGCATGGCCGAGGACGTGGTCGATGTCTCGCAGCTGATCGACGAGCGCCGCATCAGCGGCTTCCAGATCCTGGTCGCGGTGCTGTGCGCGCTCGCCGTCTTCATGGACGGCTTCGACACGCAGATGGTCGGCTACGTCCTGCCCGCCATCGCCAAGTCTCTGCAGATCCCGCCCGCGGCGCTGACCCCGGTGGTGGTGAGCGGGCTGGTCGGGCTGATGACGGGGGCGCTGGTCTTCGGCATCGTCGCCGACCGGATCGGGCGCAAACCGGTCATTATTTTCTGCCTGATCGTCTTCGGCGTGTTCATGCTGCTGACGCCGACGGCATCGTCGGTGCATGGCTTGATGGTGTGGCGGTTCCTCACCGGACTCGGGCTCGGCGGTGCCATGCCCAACGCCATCGCCCTCACCGCCGAATATTCGCCGCAACGCAGCCGCGCCACGGTGGTGATGATGATGTTCTTCGGCTTCTCGCTGGGAGCGGCCGTCGCCGGCTTCGCCACCGCGGGGCTCGTCCAGCATTTCGGCTGGGCGGCGGTGTTCTATACCGGCGCCGTGCTGCCGATCCTGTTCGCGCCGGCGCTGGCGGCGTTCCTGCCGGAATCGATCCGCGTGCTGGCGCTCAAGGGCGACGCCCAGGCGCGCATCGCCGCGCTGCTCTCGCGCATCGATTCCTCGCGCGGCTTCACCGCGGCGATGCGGTTCGTCATCCGCGAGGAGAAGGCGGAGGGGCTCCCGGTGCGCCACCTCTTCCGCGAGCAGCGCGCGGTGTCGACCGTGCTGCTGTGGGTCATGTTCTTCATGAATTTGCTCTGCCTGTTCTTCCTGGCGAGCTGGCTGCCGACGGTGATCACCGGCAAGGGCCTGTCGCTCGAGATTGCCGCGATCGCCACGGCGCTGCTGCAGATCGGCGGATGCATCGGCACGCTGTGCTACGGCCCGCTGATCGACCGCTTCGGCGCGTTTGCCGTGCTTTCCATCAACTACGTGGCCGCATCGATCTTCATCGCGCTGATCGGCATCTCCGGCACCGAAGTGGCGCTGATCATCGCCACCGCCTTTGCCGCCGGATTCTGCATCGTCGGCGGCCAGAACGCGATGAATGCGCTCGCCTCCATCATCTACCCCACCTATATCCGCTCGACCGGCGTCGGCTGGGCGCTGGGCATCGGCCGCATCGGCACGATCGTGGGCTCGTCGGTGGGCGGCGCCTTCCTGGCGCTGCACCTGCCGATCCCCACCATCTTCATGCTGGCGGCCGTGCCGACCCTGTGCACGGCGGCGGCCACCGTCGCGCTCGGCCGCGCCGAGCGCCGGCGCCAGGCGGCGACCGGCCAGTCCGCCTACACGCCGCGGCGCAGCGCCACGGCCTGAAACAGGCTCAGGCGAGCTTGCGCCGGAGCAGCCGCTCGGCGTTGCCGTGGAAGATTGCGGCGCGGCCGGCGGTGTCGAGGTCGCCGGCTTCGATCGCATCGCGCGTTTCGGCGATCGGCCCGAACGGCGCGTCGCTGGCGAAGACGACATGGCCGGCGCCGAAGAAGCCGATGCCGCAATCGAGCCCGCGCGAGGCGCCGAAAAGGGCGGTGTCGGCGTGGAACATCTTGAAATAGTCGAGATGCGGCCGCTTCAGCGACGTGAGCACGCCGGAATAATCCTCGTCCCTGGTGCGGCTGCCGAGCACGGCGAGGCCGTTCTCGATGCGCTTGTCGAAATAGGGGATCATGCCGCCGAGGTGATGCGTGATGATGTCGAGCGTGGGATGGCGGTCGAAGAGGCCGGAGAAGGCCAGCCGCGCCATCGCCACCGACGTGTCGTAGGGCCAGCCGAAGCACCACCACAGCTCGAAGCGAGAGCGCGGCTCGGCGGCATAGTCCGTGGTCTCCGCGCTGCGCGCGGGATGGAGCCAGATCGGCCGGTCGTGGCGCGCCATCGCCGCGAAGAGCGGCGCGAATTCCGGCGCATCGAGCGCCTTGCCCTTGACATTGGTGAAGATCTGGACGCCGACCGCACCCAGCTTCCCGACGGCGCGGTCGATCTCCTGCAAGCAGGAATCCATGTCGGTCATCGAGAGCGCGGCGATGAATCCCGCGAAACGGTCGGGATGCCGTCCGACCAGCTCGGCCATGCCGTCATTGCCGATGCGCGCGAGCTCGGCGCCGTGCCGCGGCTCGGCGAAATCCTCGATCGGCGGGTTGGGCAGGGCGACGATCTGCCGGTAGTCGCCGAGCGCATCCATGGTGCGGAAGCGCCGGTCGAGATCGTGCAGCTCGCGCACTTCCATGAGCCGCTTGAGCAGCCCGAAGCGGGAGCCGCCGCGCTCGAGCGCGGCGGTGAAGTCGCGCGGCAGCACATGGGTGAAGATGTCGATGATCATGGGGTTGCTCCGTTGCCGGCGCCGCGGGTGGGCGCTCGGCTAGATGTGCTGCGCCGCGCCAGGGCGAGGCGCGTCGGTCGGGGCCGCGTCGCTGCGCGAAGCGGTCGCGCGGGCCAAGACCTCGCGATAGCCGCGGCGCAGCTCCATGCGCGGGCCATGGCCATGCGCCAGAAGGTGGCGGTGGAGGCACGGCAGCCGCCAGCACGGCGCGAAGGGAAAGAGGTGATGCTCGAGGTGGTAGTTGACGCGATAGGGCGCCAGCACGAGCCGCGTCAGCGGTCCCGCCAGCGTGGTGCGCGTGTTGCGCCAGGGATCGTCATTGTCGGGCACCACCGCGTGCTCGGCGATGTTGCGGATGCGGCTCACCAGCTGATACCAGGTCAGCAGCGGCAGCAGCCATAAGACCGGGTAGAGCCACCAGTAGCCGAGAAGCGCCAGGCCGGCGAACAGCGCGAGGTTGACCAGCGCCGCGCCGCCGAGACCCCGGCCGAGCCGCCTTGCGCGCTCGCGCCACGGCGTGCCGGGCGGCCCCAGCGCGTCGATGAGCTGCGCCTTGCGCCGCTGATACCCGGTCCGTCCCGTCAGGTCGCGCAGGATCTTGCGCCGGAGGCTCGCCCGCGTGATCGGAAACGGTGCCGACAGCACCAGATCGGGGTCGTCCGGCTGTTGCGTGAGCCGATGATGCTTGAGGTGATAAGGCCGGTAGAGCCGCAGGTCGGTCGCGACGGGATAGGCGCAGAGCCACTGCGCCACCCGATCGTTCGCCGCTTTGCGCCGGAACAGCAGGCCATGAGCGGCGTCGTGCATGAGGATAGCGAGGCCGAGCTGGCGCCCGCCGACGATCACGATCGCAACGACGAGGGTAAGCGGGTTCGGCCACAGCACGAACAGCGCCATCGCCGCTGCTATCACGATCCAGGCGTGCAGCACCAGCGCCGCGCCGACCACGTCGGAGCGGGCGCCGAACCGGCGGATTTCCGCCGGCGTCAGCAGACTGCTCGCCCGCAGCATCACTCCTTCCTTGCGCGATCGGCGTTTCCCGATCGTAAGCCAGAGCCGTCGCGCCGGCAATGACGGCGCTGCCTTCACGACGCGGTCTGCGTCAGGCCGGTCGGCGGGCCGTCGATCGCCGTCCAGCCGGCGTCGATCAGGAGCGTGCTGCCGCTGATGTAGCTGGCGGCATCGGAGGCGAGGAAGGCGACCGCGCTCGCCACCTCGCTCGGCGCGCCCCAGCGGCCCATGACCGTGTGCCGCGCATAGGTGTCGTAGATCTCCGGCCGCGCCTTGATCGGCGCCGTCAAGGGCGTCTCGATGATGCTCGGCGCGATGGCGTTGACGCGCACGCCGGCAGCGCCGACTTCCGCGGCGAAACCCTTGACCAGCAGCGAGATCGCCGCCTTGGTGGCACCGTAGACGGCGAGGCCGGGCTCGATGGTGGTGGCGCGCACCGAGGATGACGCGATGATGCTGCCGCCCTTCTGCTCGACCATGACGCGGCCCGCCTCGCGGAAGAAGAAGAAGGTTCCCTTGAGGTTGAGGTCGACGATGCGGTCGAACTCGTCCTCGCTGTAATTCAGCACCAGCTTGCGGATGTTGATCCCCGGCGTCGTCACGGCGATGTCGATGCGCCCGAGCGCGGCCTTGGCGCGCGCCACCAGCGCGGCGATCTCGTCGCCCTTGCTCGCATCGGCGCGCGAGGCGGCCGCCTTGCCGCCGGCGCTGCGGATCGCTGCGGCGGTCGCCTCGGCATGGGCGAGGTCGAGGTCGGCGCAGTGCGTCTCGGCGCCGAGCGCGGCCAGCGCCTCGGCCGACGCCTTGCCGATGCCGGAGCCCGCGCCTAGCACCAGCGCCTTGCGCCCGGTCAGATCGAACAGCTTGCGATAGTCGGTCATCGCCTCTTCTCCCTCTCCGCGCGGCCGCTTTCCGCAGCACCCTTGCCTGATTGACGCGGGTGCCGCCAAGTGAAACAGTAACAGTCGTGTCATACGATGACCAGACAAGGGAACCGATGCTGCTGGGACGACTGCCGCCGGCGCAGAGCCGCGCTAGCGGCCTCGTCGACCGGCTGGCGCGCGAGATCATCAGCCAGCGGATTGCGCCCGGCGCGCGCCTTCCAACCGAGCAGGAGATGATGGCGGGCTTCGGCGTCAGCCGGACGGTGGTGCGCGAGGCCGTGGCGGCGCTGCGCTCGGAGGGGCTGGTCGAGACGCGCCAGGGCGTCGGCGCCTTCGTCAGCCGCGACGTGCAGCGCCGCCCGTTCCGCATCGATCCCACCGAGCTGCGCTCGCTCGCCGACGTGCTGCATATCATGGAGCTGCGCACCGGCGTCGAGGTCGAGACCGCCGGGCTCGCCGCCGAGCGGATCACCACCGCGAGCCGCAACCGGATCAAGCGCGCCCTCGCCGCGGTCGACGCAGCACTCCGTCGCGGCGAGGCGGCGGTGGACGAGGATTTCGCCTTCCACCAAGCGATCGCCGCGGCGGCGCACAACCCGCAATTCACGCGCTTTCTCGAATTCCTCGGCCGCTTCCTCATCCCGCGGCACAGCGTCCGCGTCGGTCTGCAGCGGCCGCCGGACCTCAAGGCCTATCTCGAGCGCATCCAGGACGAGCATCGCCGCATCTACGCGGCTATCCGCACCGGCGACGGCGCGGCGGCGCGGCGCGCCATGCGCGCGCATCTCATGCGCAGCCGGCGGCGCTACCAGCGCTTCGTCAACGCGGCCGAGGCGTCGTGACGGAAGCGGCTGCGGAACCCGCTGCGGTGCCGCGCACTGCGCCGGACGGCGTCGTGCTGCGCGCCGTCGACAGGCTGGCCGAGGGCCTGGTGGTGGCGGCGCTCCTCGGCGAGCTCGGCATCGTGCTCGCCAACGTCTTCGCCCGCGCCTACCTCCATCAGTCGTATCTCTGGGCCGATGAGGTGGCGCGGTTGACGCTGGCGATCCTGGCCTTCATCGGCGGCGCCGTCGCTTACCGCCGCGGCGATCACGCCTTCGTCCGCGTCTGCCTCAACCTAATGCCGCGGCGAGGCGAGCGCGGCTGCCTGGCGCTGGCCGACATCGTCGTCCTGTTCGTCGCGGGGGTGACGGCGGTGGCGTCGGTCGACTTCATCGCCTCGAGCTGGAATGAGCGCACGCCCATCCTGCAGTTGCCGGCGGCGCTGATCGCGCTGCCCCTCCCGGCGGGCATGGCGCTGCTCGCGCTCTACGCCATCGCCCGCCTGCGCCGCGAGCACGGGCGGGCGGCGTGGGGCATCGGCGGCGTGTTTGCCGCGGTGATTGCCGCGGCCGCGGCGACGCGCGAGCAATGGCTGCCCTGGCTCGCCGGCGACAATGCCATCATCGCCGCCCTCGCCCTCTTCTTCGTCGCCATCTTCGCGGGCGTACCGGTCGGCTTCGTCCTGCTGCTGGCAACGGCGACATATCTCTGGACGACCGGCGCCGCGGCCATGGTCGTGCTGCCGCAGAGCATGGTCAACGGCACCGGCAATTTTATCCTGCTGGCAGTGCCCTTCTTCATCCTCGCCGGCCTCATCATGGAGCGCGGCGGCATCAGCGTGCGGCTGGTGCGCTTCATCCACGCGCTCGTCGGCCATCTGCGCGGCGGCCTGCTCCAGGTCACCGTCGTCAGCATGTACATCGTCTCGGGCTTGTCGGGATCGAAGCCAGCCGACGTCGCCGCGGTCGGCACGGTGATGCGCGACCAGCTGCGCGAACGACATGGCGCCGCCGAGGGCGCGGCCGTGCTCGCGGCGTCGGCGGTCATGGGCGAGACGGTGCCGCCCAGCATCGCCATGCTCATCGTGGGGTCGATCACCAACGTCTCGGTGGCGGCGATGTTCATCGGCGGCCTCGCGCCCGCCGCGGTGATGGCGCTCTGCCTGATGATCATGATCTACTGGCGCGCCCGCCGCGCCGGGACGCCGCCCCTGCCGCGCGCGCCGCTGCCGCAGATCGCCCGCGCCGGTCTGGGCGCGGTGCTGCCGCTGCTGATGCCGGGCATGCTGCTGGCGGGCATCCTCTTCGGCATCGCCACGCCGACCGAGGTCGCCGCCTTCGCTGCGCTCTACGGCCTCGCCCTCGCCGTCCTCGTCTATCGCGAGATGGATCTGCGCGCCTTCCTGCGCACGGTGACGGATACCGCGGCGCTGACCGGCGTGCTGCTCTTCATCTTCGCGGCGGCGTCGGGCTTCTCGTGGACCTTGACCGTGGCCTACCTGCCGCAGCGCCTGGTGGCGCTGCTGCACTCGGCCGGCAACAGCACCGAGATCTTCATGATCGCCTCGATCGTGCTGCTCGTCGTCGCGGGCGTGCTGCTGGAGGGGCTGCCGTCGCTCAACGTGCTGGCGCCGCTGCTGCTGCCGATCGCCGTCAAGCTCGGCTTGAGCGGGCTGCATTACGCGCTGGTGCTGATCATCGCCATGGGCGTGGGCGGGTTCATGCCGCTGGCGGGCGTCGGCTTCTATGTCTGCTGCGCCATCATGCGCTGCGACGTCGAGGCCGCCTCGCGCGCCATGGTCCCCTACCTCGTGGTCGTGCTGATCGGCCTGCTTTTCGTCGCGTTCGTGCCGTGGTTCGCGCTGTTCCTGCCGAACTATTTCGGCTTTCACGGATAAAGGCGTCCAACAGGGAGGAAGCCATGGATCGCAGAGCATTTCTGAAGACCAGCGTCGGCGTCGCCGGGTTGACCTTGGCCGCGCCCTATGTCGCGCGCGGGGCGGCGCCGGTGACCTTGCGCTGGGCGCATTTCGCGCAGGAGGACCACCCCGCCAACATCGCCGCCAAGCAGTTCGCCGCCCGGATCGAGGAGCGCACGGCGGGCGCCATCAAGATCAACATCTTCCCCAACAATGTCCTGGGCGGGCCGCCCGAGCAGGCGCAGCAGATCAAGCTCGGCACTATCGACATGGGACTGCCGACGCAAGGCCAGCTCGACAAGTACGACATCGCCTTCGCCGCGGTGATGCTGCCCTTCGTGTTCGATGGCCCGGCGCATGTCTATCGCGTGATGGACGGCCCGGCGATGCAATGGCTGGCGCCGCTGGCGGAGAAGCAGGGCTTCATCCTGCTGCGCAATTGGGATTACGGCTTCCGCAACGTCACCAACAGCGTGCGCCCGATCAACGCGCCCGACGACGTCAAAGGCCTCAAGCTCAGGACGCCGCCCGAATTGCAGATCCAGGCCTCGATGGCGGCGCTGGGCGCGCTGGTGCAGGCGATCGCCTTCCCCGAGCTCTACCTCGCGCTCTCGCAGAAGGTGGTCGACGGCGAGGAGAACCCGATACCCGTCATCTACTTCAACAAGTTCTATGAAGTGCAGAAGCACCTCGCGGTCACCCGGCACATCTACAACAACATGATCCACACCGTCGGTATCGTCACCTGGAAGAAGCTCACGCCCGACCAACAGGCGATCTTCCGCGAGGAGAGCACGAGCGCCGGCGACCTCATGCGCAAGCTGATGGCCGAGGGCGAAGCGGACCAGCTCAAGAAGCTCGAAACCGCGGGCATGCAGATCACGCGCCCCGACCTGGCGCCCTTCCGCGCGCGCATGGACCCGGCCTACAAGCGCATCGCCGATTACGCCGGCGAAGCCAACGTGAAGAAATTCCGCGACATGGTGGAGCAAGGCCGCAAGGCGTAGCCGGCGCGGCGCTCCCCCTCGCCGCGAGGGTCAGGTCACCCTCGGCCGGCGGCCGGCGCCAGGCGATCGTGGATGTTGTTGCGGCGGAAGCTGGTGTCGCGCTCGAGCTCGCGCAGCTCGAGCGACAGCGCGAGCGGCTGTCCCGCCGCGGTGCGGTCCATGGTGGCGCAGAGCGCGTGGAACACCGTCTCGGCGGCGCGCCGCCGCGTCGCCAGGTCGCGGCCCTGGCCGATCGCCATCTCCACATGCACGAAGGCATTGGCCGGGTTGCCGTCGGCGATGCGGTAATGCTCGACGACATGGACGCGCGTGCGGATGCCGCCCAGCGGGAAGACGCCGGTCGACAGCGCCGAGTCATGCAATCGTCTGACGATTTCGTCGAGATCGACGAGGTCGTCGAGATTGGCCGAGCATTCGATGACGACGTGCGGCATGTGTTCCCCTTTTTGCTTGCGCGGGTTAGCTTCCCGCGAGGCTCATCACCGCCGTGGTGCAGCCGACGGCGAAGACCGGAATCGGCCGATAGAACAGTATTTCGCCGGTCGCGTCCTCGGCCGCGCCGGCCACGGCGATGAAGGTGCGGATCTCGAAGCCGCCCTGACCGGCCTCGCGGTAGGTACCCTCGTCAGTGTAGGACAATAGATCGTCGCGCCGGTTGGCGGCCCAGCGCGCCAGGAAGTCGCGGTCCCATGCCTCGTTGATCTTGCCCGAATTGGGCGTCGCCGGCCAATGCGATAATCCGCCGGTGCCGATCAGCGCCACGCGCTCCGGCACATGATCGCAAGCGCGGCGCAAGGCGCGGCCGAAATCATAGGCGCGATGGAGCGGCGTGAGCGGTGGCCCCTGGCAATTGATGTTGGCGGGGATCACCGGCAGGTCGAAGCGCGGCGTCAGGAAATGCAAGGGCACCATGATGCCGTGATCGAACAGCCATTCCTCGGCATAGGCGACATCGACCGAATGCATCACTTGTGCGATCAGCCGCTGCGACAGGTCGCGACTGCCGGGAATGCGGCGGCGGCGGATGCCGAGCCAGGCCTCGTCCTCGATCGGCCCTTCGTAATGTTCGGCCATGCCGATGGCGAAGGCTGGCATGTTGTTCATGAAGAAATTGGCGAAGTGCTCGGCCGCGACGACGATGAGTGCATCGGGGCGCGTCGCCTCGAGCGCTTGGCGCAAGCGGCCGAAGGCGGCATAGAATGCATCGCGTGTTGCGGGGTCGGCGCGCTCGGCGCGCCCGGTGATGCCCGGTGCGTGGCTGCAGGCGCCGGCAAAGACCAGCGGCACGGCGCGGCTACTCCTGCACCATGGCGTAGACGCCGGCGCGCACCGGACCGTGTCGCCGCATGCCCTCGCGCATCGCTTCCAGATAGGCGGCCCATTCGAAGCCGCGCAACGCTGCGTAATGCATCAACAGCTGACCGTTGACGCCGAGCACGTAGAGCAAACCGATATCGGCTTGCCGGATCGCGTCGCACTCCTCTGTCGTCAGCTCGTGGGCCGCGAGGACGGGCTCGGCATCGGCGGCGAAGCGCCGCCGCAGCTCGGGATCACGGTTGAGCTGATAGAGCAGCTTCTGCACGTAATAGAGGCTCATGCGCGTCCTTGGCCACTCCTGGTGTTGAGCGCGAGCGCGCGCTCCAACCCCTTCTCGTTGAGCCAGAGCGCGGTATAGCGGACGCCGGCGCAGGGGCGGAAGCCTTTGACCACCGCCTCGGCATCGGCCCAGCCGGGCACGCGCTTGGGGTGTACGAAGGACGCGATTTGGATGCGCTTCAGCCCGGTCTCCGACAACGCGTCGACCAGCGCGATCTTGCGCTCGGTCGTGATCGGGCCGGGCTCGATCTGGAACCCCTCGCGCGGGCCCTCCTCGTGGATATCGACGCGTTTCGGCAGATCGTTCATGGCGCCCCTCCGCTACTGTGACAGTGCACTATAGCGGCAGCGTGGCGCAGGCGGCGATCGCCGCAGGCCGGCGTGGCGAGACGCTAGAACTTGAAGCTCACGACAGCGCCGCCGCCCCAATCGGGGCTGCCATTGGCAAACCCGCGCACGACATAGCCGAGCAGCTTCCAGCGCTCGGCGAGCTGCTGCGTGACGAAGGCGGTGAGCTCGCGTTGCGGGCCGGAAGACGATTCCGCCTCGCTCAGGAAGAGAATGGCTCCGGCGCTCGTTGCGTCCGTGAGCTTGTAGGTGCCGCCGCCTTCGCCATAGAAGGCATCGTGCAGGTTGGCGCCGGACGGGTTGCCGACGAATTTATAGCCGAACGAGCCGAAGGCGGTGATCACCGACGTCACGCTTTGCGTCAGATCGACCTGGGCCGAGTAATCGTTCTCGCCGGTGCCGAGCCCTTTGTCGCGGCTGGCGGTGCCGAACTTGACCTTGCCCGTGAGGTCGATGAGCGTCCCGGTCGCGGAGCCGTCGTAGATGTTGCGGGTGACGCCGAGGACGAGATCGCCCAGCCCCTCCTCCGTCCGGCGCGCGCCGGCCGGCCTGTCGGCGACGCGGCCGATATCGCGCACGACGTTGCCCGGTCCGGTCACCCGGATGAACGGGACGGTCAGTTTGAATATCCACTTGTCGCGCTCGTACTTGGCCGCAAGCGGCAGGTAGAGGATATCGGTCGACGAGGTGTCGCCGTATTTGCCCGTGCTGTAGTCGACGCCGGCGGATAGGCTGAGGGTGCCGCCCGGCACCGCCGCGCTGCTGCTGGCGATGGGTGCGGGCTGAGCGGCGGCGAAGCTCGCCACCGACATGACGGCGAGCGCCACGGGAACGACGCGCTTTTGCATTGTGTGGCTCGGTTTCTTTTCTCGGCTGGGAAGGAAGAGGCGGACCGCGCTGCCCCGCGCGGCCCGCCGACGCTCACCGCTGCTGCTCCAGGATCACATGCTAGGAGCGGCCCGCGCGCTCAGGGTGGTCGGGCCGGTCGGGTCGATCCGCCTTCGCCGGACGGTCGGCCTTCTCCGCACGCATTCCCTTGTCATCGCGATCGTGGCGCACCTTGTCTTTATCCTTGGCGTGCGCCGTCTTGTCGTCGCGATCGGCTTTGTCGGCCTTGCGATCTTTGCGATCCTGGATGTTGTCCTCGATCCGCTGCTGCGCATTTGTCAGACCGCGGTTGTCCGGATCGCGCGTGACGTTCTTGTCGACGCTGATCAGCCCTTGAGACCCGGGCACCTTGGTGGCCGGCGCATCATCGGCCCTGGCGGCGCCAGTCGCGCCAAAAATCAGGGCCGCGCCCGCTGCGGCCAACAATTTAGCTCTAAAGTCCATGATATTCCTCCTACTTTGTGGGACTGACAAGCTTCGTTGGCGGCCTCGAACTTAGTCGAACGGTGCGCCCGGAGTAAATACTGAGGCGTCCCGAACACACTTAGGACACAGATGATCGACCCTTTCGCTAATTCATGCATATGTGCCGTTGTTGCTCGATGAATCTAGACCTTCACAATATGGGGGTGGCGAACCTTGATCTTCTCTAGTCGCGGGTGGGGCGCCGGGGATGGCGGCGCTGCCGCGCGCCTAAGAACCGATGAATGGGCGCGCTCGGGATAGCACTTGGGCCGCGGGCCCGAGTGCCTCGGCCTCCGTCGGGCAAGCGTCAACCTGTTGCCTCGCAACAAACTGGACGAGGAGTCGGCCGCGCCGGTCGACAAAGGGCGGGCGCCGCGGGCGAGAGGAGAACAGGAGAACGGTAGTGGCGGATAAGGCTAAAAAGGGTCCGTGGCCACGACGGAGCGAACGGTTAGACTACGCCGCGACGAATGGCGCAACCGCCCGGCGTCGAAGCGACGGTGCCCCGATGGACGACAGGCCCGGCGATGTCAGACCGCCCACTTCCCCCTCGCTGCGGGAGCGGTTCCGGCCGCTGCCCCTGCAGCGGCCGTCGCGCCAGCGCGTTCTCTGGGTAGTGGCGGGGTTGGTCCTTCTCGCCGCTCTTGCCTGGATCATTTTCCGGCCGCACGCACAGACGGGCCGTGCGCCGCGCGCCAACACACCGATGCCCGTGGTCACCGCCGAAGCGCAGCAAGGTGACATGCCGGTGACGATCAACGGGCTCGGCACGGTGACGCCGCTCGCCATGGTAACCGTGAGGACACAGATCAGCGGCCAGCTCATCCAGATCGGCTTCAAGGAGGGCCAGGACGTCACCAAGGGCGATTTCCTCGCGGAAATCGATCGCCGCCCCTACCAGGCCGCGCTCGATCAGGCGCAAGGTCAGCTCCAGCGCGATCAGGCGCAGCTCGCCAACGCCCGGCGCGACCTCGCCCGCTATACAAAGCTGCTCACCGAGAACTCGATCGCGCAGCAGCAGCGCGATACTCAGGAGGCGCTGGTGCATCAGCTCGAAGGCACCGTCGCCACCGATCAGGGGCTGGTCGACAACGCCGCGCTCAACCTCGCCTATTGCCGCATCGTCGCGCCAGTGAGCGGCCGCGTCGGCCTGCGCCAGGTCGATGCCGGCAATTACGTGCAGGTCTCCGACCCCAACGGCATCGTCGTCATCACCCAGGTGAAGCCGATCTCGGCGATCTTCAGCCTGCCCGAGGACAATCTGCCGGCGATCATGAAGCGCCTCAACGCCGGAGCTACGCTTCAGGTCATTGCCTTCGACCGCAGCGGCGTCACCAAGCTCGCCACGGGCGCGCTGGTCACCGTCGATAATCAGATCGATCCGACCACCGGGACGGTGAAGCTCCGGGCGCAGTTCGACAACAGCGACGAAGTCCTGTTCCCGAACCAGTTCGTCAACATGCAGCTTCTGGTGGATACGCTGCAAGGCGCGACGCTGGTGCCGAGCGCGGCGATCCAGCGCGGCGCGCCCGGCACCTTCGTCTATTTGGTGAAGCCCGACGATACCGTGAGCGTGCAGGCCGTGAAACTCGGACCGGGCGATGGCGAGCGCGTCACCGTCGCGAGCGGCATCGCCCCTGGTGACACGGTAGTGGTGGACGGCACCGACAAGCTGCGCGAAGGCGCCAAGGTGACGCTGCCCGGCGCCGCCGGGGCAGCGCAGCCGGCGGACGCGCAGCGCGGCGCGCGGGGCAATCGCCCTACCGGCAAATGAGTAGCCGCGGCAGCGCGGCGCTCGGGAACTGCCTCAGATGAGCCCGTCACGCCTTTTCATCCTGCGCCCGGTGGCGACATCGCTGCTGATGGTGGCGATCCTGGTGGTCGGCATCGTCGCCTTCCAATTCCTGCCGCTCTCGGCGCTGCCGCAGGTCGACTACCCGACCATCCAGATCCAGACTTTCTATCCCGGCGCCAGCCCGGAGGTGATGACCTCGTCGATCACCGCGCCGCTCGAGCGCCAGCTCGGCCAAATGCCCGGGCTCAACCAGATGTCCTCGACGAGCTCGGCGGGCGCCTCGGTCATCACGCTGCAATTCGGCCTCGATCTCAGCCTCGACGTCGCCGAGCAGGAGGTGCAGGCGGCAATCAACGCCGCCGGCAACCTCTTGCCTTCCGACCTGCCGGCGCCGCCGATCTACGCCAAGGTCAACCCGGCCGATGCGCCGATCCTGACGCTCGCCATCACGTCGAAGACCTTGCCGCTGCCCCAGGTCGAGGATCTCGCCGACACGCGCCTCGCGCAGAAGATCTCGCAGCTGCCCGGCGTCGGGCTGGTGAGCATCAGCGGCGGCCAGCGCCCGGCGGTGCGCATTCAGGCCGACACGCGCAAGCTCGCTGCGCGCGGCCTCAACATCGACGACCTCCGCACCACCATCGCCAATGCCAATGTCAACACCCCCAAGGGCAATTTCGACGGACCGTCGCGCGCCTACACGATCAACGCCAACGACCAGCTAAAGAGCGCCGATGACTACAAGAACCTGGTCATCGCCTACAAGGACGGCGCGCCGGTGCTGCTGTCGGACGTGGCGCAGGTCGAGCAGGGCGCGCAGAACAGCAAGCTCGGCGCCTGGATGAACACCGTGCCGGCGGTGATCCTCAATGTCCAGCGGCAGCCGGGCGCCAACGTCATTCAGGTGGTCGACCGCATCACCGCGCTGCTCCCCGAGCTGCAAGGCGCCTTGCCCGCCGCGGTCGATGTCGGCGTGCTCACCGACCGCACCACGACCATCCGCGCCTCCGTGCGCGACGTCGAGTTCGAGCTGGCCCTCGCGGTGGTGCTCGTCGTGCTGGTGATCTTCCTCTTCCTGAGGAACATCCCGGCGACGATCGTGCCGAGCCTCTCGGTACCGCTGTCGCTGGTCGGCACCTTCGCGGCGATGTATCTGATGGGCTTCAGCCTCAACAACCTCTCGCTCATGGCGCTCACGGTCGCCACCGGCTTCGTCGTAGACGACGCCATCGTCATGATCGAGAACATCGCGCGCTACGTCGAAGAGGGCCATTCGCGCCTCCAGGCGGCGCTCAAGGGCTCGGCGCAGATCGGCTTCACCATCATCTCCTTGACGGTGTCGCTGATCGCCGTGCTCATCCCGCTGCTCTTCATGGGCGACGTGGTCGGACGACTGTTCCGCGAATTCGCCATCACGCTCGCCGTCACCATCCTGATCTCGGCGGTGGTGTCGCTGACGCTGGTGCCGATGCTCTGCGCCAAGCTGTTGCGCCACCCGTCGGAGGAGTCGACCTTCTTCCGCCGCTCGCAGGCATGGTTCGACGCGGCGATCGCGCATTACGGCCGCGCACTCACCTGGGTGCTCGACCATCAGCCGCTCACCCTGGCCGTGGCCGTCGGCACCCTCGCCCTCACCGTCGCCCTCTACATCATCGTCCCCAAAGGCTTCTTCCCGGTGCAGGACACGGGGCTCATCCAGGGCATCTCGGAGGCGTCGCAATCGGTGTCCTACGCCGCCATGGCGGAGCGCCAGCAGGCGCTCGCCGCCGCCATCCTCAAGGACCCCGATGTCGACAGCCTGTCCTCCTTCATCGGCGTCGACGGCAGCAATACGACGCTCAATGCCGGCCGGTTGCTGATCAACCTGACGCCGCGCGACCAGCGCAGCGCCACCGCCAGCGACGTCATTCGCCGCCTCCGGCAGGAGACCGCGGGGGTTGCCGGCGTCTCGCTCTACATGCAGCCGGTGCAGGACCTGACGATCGACACCAACATCAGCCGCACGCAGTACCAGTTCGCGGTCGAGGACGCCAACCCCGACGAGCTCGCCTCCTGGGTCCCGAAGCTGGTCGACAAGCTCGACCAGCTGCCGGAAATCGAGGATGTCGCCAGCGACGCGCAGTCGCACGGGCTCTCCGCCTACATCATCATCGACCGCGACACCGCCGGGCGGTTCGGCATCACGCCGGCGACCGTCGACAACGCGCTCTACGACGCCTTCGGCCAGCGTATCGTCTCGACCATCTTCACGCAGTCGAACCAGTATCGCGTCATCCTCGAGGCCGACCCGTCGCTGCAGCGCTCGCTCGACGCGCTGGGCTCGATCTACCTCCCATCGTCGATCTCGACCACCGGCCAGGTGCCGCTGACCGCGATCGCCAGGGTGGTTGAACAGGAATCGCCGCTGCAGATCAGCCACCTCGGTCAGTTCCCAGCGGCGACGATCTCGTTCAACCTGGCGCCGGGCTCCTCGCTCGGCGCCGCGGTCACCGCCATCAAGCAGGCCGAGCAGGAGATCGGCATGCCCGAGAGCGTCTTCACCAGCTTCCAAGGCGCGACCCTCGCCTTCCAGGCCTCGCTCACCAACGAGCTGCTGCTGATCCTGGCGGCGATCGTCACCGTCTATATCGTGCTGGGCGTGCTCTATGAGAGCTACATCCACCCCATCACTATCCTGTCGACGCTGCCTTCGGCGGGCATCGGCGCGCTGCTGGCGCTGATCATCGACGGCAGCGACCTCGGCATCATCGGCATCATCGGCATCGTCCTGCTCATCGGCATCGTCAAGAAGAACGCCATCATGATGATCGACTTCGCGCTCGAGGCCGAGCGCGAGCACGGCAAGCCGCCGCGCGAGGCCATCTTCCAGGCCTCGCTGCTGCGCTTCCGCCCGATCATGATGACGACGCTGGCCGCGCTCTTCGCCGCGCTGCCTTTGATGCTCGGCACCGGCACCGGCTCGGAGCTGCGCCATCCGCTCGGCATCACCATCGTCGGCGGCCTCATCGTCAGCCAGGCGCTGACCCTCTTCACCACGCCGGTGATCTATCTCGCCTTCGATCGCCTGGCGCGACGCCTTGCCGGCCCGAAAGCCGCCGAGAGCGCGGCGGAATGAACCTCTCCGCGCCCTTCATCAGGCGGCCGGTCGCGACCACGCTCCTGACCTTGGGCGTAGCGCTCGCCGGCGCGGTCGCCTTCTTCCTGCTGCCGGTGTCGCCGCTGCCGCAGGTGGATTTCCCGACCATCTCAGTGCAGGCGCAGCTGCCCGGCGCGAGCCCGGAGACCGTCGCCACCAGCGTGGCGACGCCATTGGAGCGCCATCTCGGGCAGATCGCCGATGTCACCGAGATCACCTCGTCGAGCTCGGTCGGCCAGGCGCGCATCACCCTCCAATTCGGCCTCGAGCGCAACATCGACGGCGCGGCGCGGGACGTGCAGGCGGCGATCAATGCCGCGCGCGCCGACCTGCCAGCGAGCCTCAGGAGCAACCCCACCTACCGCAAGGTCAACCCGGCCGACGCGCCGGTGCTGATCTTCGCGCTCACCTCGGACACGCTGAGCCAGGGCCAGCTCTATGATTCCGCCGCGACCGTGCTGCAGCAGAAGCTTTCGCAAGTCCAGGGCATCGGCCAGGTGACGATCGGCGGCAGTTCGCTGCCGGCGGTGCGCGTCGAGCTCAACCCGCACGCCCTCTTCAAATACGGCATCGGCCTCGAGGACGTGCGCGCCGCGCTGGCCGCCGCCAACGCCAATGCGCCCAAGGGCGACATCGAGTTCGGCGGCAAGCGATACCAAGTCTATACGAATGACCAGGCTCAGGAGGCATCGCAGTACCGCTCGCTGGTTGTCGCCTATCGCAACGGCTCGGCTGTGCGACTATCCGACCTCGGGGAGGTTACGGATTCGGTCGAGAATCTGCGCAACGAGGGACTCGCCAACGGCAAGCCTTCGGTGCTGCTTATCCTCTACCGGCAACCCGGCGCCAACATCATCGACACGGTCGACCGCGTCATGGCGCTGCTGCCGCAGCTCGAGGCGTCGATCCCCCGCGACATCGACGTTACCGTGGCGGCCGACCGTACCACCGACATCCGGGCCTCGCTGCACGATGTCGAGCGCACGCTGGCGATCTCGGTCGCGCTGGTCATCATGGTGGTGTTCCTGTTCCTCCGCGATGCGCGCTCGGCCTTGATCCCGAGCGTCGCCGTGCCGGTGTCGCTCATCGGCACCTTCGGCGTCATGTACCTGTTCGGCTACAGCCTCGACGCGCTGTCTCTGATGGCGCTCACCATCGCCACCGGGTTCGTGGTGGACGATGCGATCGTCGTCTTGGAGAATATCGTCCGACACATCGAGGCGGGCATGCCGCGCATGCTGGCGGCGCTCCAGGGCGCGCGCGAGGTCGGCTTCACCGTGCTGTCGATGAGCTTGTCGCTCGTCGCCGTGTTCATCCCGATTCTGCTCATGGGCGGGATCGTCGGGCGGCTGTTCCGCGAATTCGCCATGACGCTCTCGATCGCCATCGCCATATCGCTGGTGGTATCGCTGACGACGACGCCGATGATGTGCGCCTACCTCGTCCGCCATCGGCCCGGGCGCGAGGTCGGCCGGGTCTCGCGTACCGTCGAGCGCGCCTTCGACGTAGTGCTCGGCTTCTACGACCGCACCCTGAGCTGGGCGCTCGCGCATGCACGGACGATGCTGGCGATCCTGCTGGCGACGCTGTGCCTCAACGTCTATCTCTTCTACATCGTGCCCAAGGGCTTCTTCCCGCAGCAGGATACGGGGCGGCTCGTCGGCGGCATCCAGGCCGATCAGAGCATCTCCTTCCAGTCGATGCGCCAGAAGCTGACGCAGTTCATCACGATTCTGCGCAAGGACCCCGCGGTCGAGAACGTCGTCGGCTTCACCGGCGGTGGCCAGACCAATTCCGGGTTCGTCTTCATCTCGCTGAAGCCGCTGTCCGAGCGCAAGCTGTCCGCCGACCAGATCATCGCCCGGCTGCGGCGCGAGCTCTCGCAGGTGGCGGGGGCGACGCTGTTCCTGCAATCGACCCAGGATATCCGCGTCGGTGGCCGGCAGAGCAATGCCCAGTATCAATACACGCTGCAGAGCGACGACTTGACCGAGCTCTACGCTTGGGCCCCCAAGATCACCGAGGCGCTGCAGCACGTCCCCCAACTCACCGACGTCAATTCCGATCAGCAGCAGAACGGACTCGAGACGGATCTGGTGATCGACCGCGCCAGCGCCGCGCGGCTCGGCCTCACCGCGAGCCAGATCGACAACACGCTCTATGACGCCTTCGGCCAGCGCCAGGTGTCGACGATCTACAACGCCCTCAACCAGTATCACGTGGTCATGGAGGTCGCGCCGCAATACTGGCAAAGCCCGGACATGCTCAACGAGCTCTATGTCAGCACCGCCGGCGGCGCCGTCGGCGGTACGCAGGGCACCAACGCGGTAATCGGCACCACGACGGCGAAGGTGAAGAGCGCCAGTCAATCCACGGCCACCCCTTCGACCGCGGCGCAGATCGCCGGCGATACGGCGCGCAATCTCAGCTCGAACCGCATCGCCAATACCGGGCGCGGCAGCGCCTCGACTGGCGCCGCCGTCAGTACCCACGCCGAGACCATGGTGCCTCTCGCCGCCTTCTCGCATTACGAGCCTGGCAAGACGCCGCTCGCGGTCAATCATCAGAGCCTGTTCGTTGCCTCCACCATCTCCTTCAACCTGGCGCCCGGTAAGTCGCTGAGCGATGCGGTGAGCGCGGTCGGTGCTGCGATGAACGGCATCGGCGTGCCCGCCTCGATCCATGGCAACTTCCAAGGGACCGCGCGCGTCTTCCAGGAATCACTCGCTAACGAGCCTATCCTAATCCTGGCCGCGCTGGCGGCGGTCTACATCGTGCTCGGCGTACTCTACGAGAGTTACATACATCCGATCACGATCCTCTCGACGCTGCCCTCGGCCGGTCTCGGCGCGGTGCTGGCGCTCCTCGCCTGCGACATCGAGTTCAGCATCATGGCGATGATCGGCGTCATCCTGCTCATCGGCATCGTCAAGAAGAACGCGATCATGATGATCGACTTCGCGCTCGATGCCGAGCGCAGCCAGCGTCTGAACTCGCATCAGGCCATCTACCAGGCGTGCCTCATGCGCTTCCGCCCGATCATGATGACGACGATGACGGCGCTACTGGGTGCGCTGCCGCTTGCGATCGGCGCCGGCAACGGCGCCGAGGTACGCCAGCCGCTCGGCATATCGATTATCGGCGGCCTGATCGTGAGCCAGATGCTGACGCTCTACACAACGCCGGTGGTCTACCTCTATCTCGACCGTTTCCGGTTGTGGAGCCTCGGCCGCTGGCGTCACCGCTATCCGGAGGCCGGCACGGGCGAAGTACCGGAGGCCGGCGAGTGAGCGAGGGCCAGGGATCGCTCAAGGCGCTGTCGGCGACGGCCGCGGCGCTCCTCGCGGCATGCTCGGTCGGGCCCGACTATCACCGCCCGTCCGCGCCGGTGCCGGCAACCTACAAGGAGGGCTGGAAGACCGGCGAGCCGCAGGACATGACGGACCGCGGCGCATGGTGGGCGATCTACAAAGACCCGGTGCTCGACGAGCTCGAGCGGCAGGTCGACATCTCCAACCAGAACCTGAAAGCCGCGGAGGCGGCATACCGGCAAGCGCGCGCCGTCGTCGCGCAAGCCCAATCGGGCTACTTCCCGACCATCTCCGTGGCCGCTTCCGCGACGCGCTCTGGCCAGGGGCGCGGCAGCGCCGCGAGCGGGCTCACCAGCCCCAGCGGCGTCACGCGCCTCAGTCGCGGCACCCAGACGCAATACGACTTGACGGCCGATGCGACCTGGAGCCTCGACCTCTGGGGCAGGATCCGCCGCACCGTCGAGGGCGACGTCGCGAACGCACAGGCGAGCGCCGCCGATCTCGCCTCGGCACGCCTCTCGGCGCAGGCGACGCTGGCGATCGACTATTTCGACCTGCGCGCCAACGACGAGCTGAAGCGGCTGCTCGACGCCGCCGTCGTCGCCTTCACGCAGTCCTTGCAGATCACGCGCAACCAGTATGCGGTGGGCGTCGCCGGGCAGGCGGATGTCGTCACCGCCGAGACCCAGCTCGAGACGACGCGCGCGCAGTCGATCGCCGTGGGCGTGCAGCGCGCCCAGTTCGAGCACGCGATCGCCGTGCTGACCGGCAAGCCACCCGCCGAATTCGCGATCGCGGCGACGCCGATGCCGAGCAATATCCCCGTCGCGCCCACCGACCTGCCGTCGACATTGCTCGAGCGCCGGCCGGACATCGCTGCGGCGGAACGGCTCATGGCAGCAGCCAACGCACAGATCGGCGCGGCAGAGGCGGCTTATTACCCCGATCTCACCTTGTCGGCATCGTACGGCTTCACCAATACATCGCTCGACACGCTGCTGCGCGCGTCGAATGCGCTGTGGTCGGTGGCACCAACCCTGACCGAGACCGTGTTCAACGGCGGGCTGCGCGGCGCGCAGGTGGATCAGGCGCGCGCCATCTACGACCAGAATGTCGCGACCTACCGCCAGACGGTGCTCGCCGGCTTCCAGCAGGTCGAGGACCAGCTGGCAACGCTGCGCATCCTGGCGCAGCAGGCCGAGGTCGAGGCGAACGCGGTGCGGCTGGCGCGCGAGGCCGAGCGACTGACGCTCAACCAGTATAAGGCCGGCACGGTCGCCTATACCGCTGTCATTACCGCGCAGACTCAGGCGCTCAACAACGAGCAGACCGAGCTGACCATCCTGCAGAACCGCCTTGCCGCGAGCGTCACGCTCATCCAGGCACTGGGCGGCGGCTGGGCGGCGACCCAGCTGCCGAGCGATGCGGATGTCAAGGTCCGCAGCCCGCTCGATCTGCTGCGGTGATCAGTACTCGGCGCCCGGAACTGCCGCGAGAGCGCGGGTGAAGGCCATCCAATTGCCGTCGGGGGAGGCGCAGGGCACGAGGTCGCGCCGATCCTTCGCCACCAGGGTCAACCCGCCGAAGCGCCACAGCTTGCGCCAATTCTCGAGATCACCGAGCGCATCGCGGCGCACCCTGCGCTCGATGCGGCGATGCACATAGGCGCGGCCGAGGGTCAGATAGACGACGACGCCGAGCGCCAGCGCCGCGAGGCCCGATACCATGCCCCAGCGCCACCACAGCAAGGCGGCGATGAAGACCGCGGCATAGGCCCAGATGTTTCCATCGGCCTCGACCGCCACGGGGCTGTCGATGTGGTTGAGCCGTTGCGGCTCGACGAGCAGCTCGACGTTGCCTTCCGCCAAACGTCGCCGCAACGCCGCGAGCAGCTCGCCCGCGCTCTCGCCGGCCGCCGACCGCGCCTCCGTCGGTCTGTCCATGTCAGGGATAAAGTCCGCGCATGCGCGCCTGAAGGCGCACGAGGCCGAGCAGCGCGTCGATCTGCGGCGTCGGTTCGCCGACGGTCGCCCCGATCTCGTGCACCGCGCTCAGCAGCGCGTCGATCTCGGGCGGCTTGCCGGCTTCCAGATCCTGCAGCATCGACGTCTTGAACGGCCCAAGCTTGCGCGCCACCGCCATGCGGTCCTCACCGGTCTGTCCGATGGGGCAGCCGATCCGCGTGCCGATCGCCGCTGCCTCGCGCATCGCCGCCAGGCAGAACGCGGTGATCAGCGGATCGTTGAGAATCTTGTCGGAGGTCGCGCCGGTCAGCGCCGAGATGGGGTTCATGGTCATGTTGCCCCACAGCTTGTACCAGATGTCCGTCTGGATGCGCGGCGACACGGGCGCATCGAACCCGGCGCGCTGCAATAGCTCGGCCAGCGCGGCCACGCGCTCGCTCCCCCCGCCCGAGGGCTCGCCGATGATGAGGCGATTGCCGAAGCCATGCCGCACCAGTCCCGGCTCCGGCGTCGAGCAAGTGGCGTGGACGACGCAGCCGACGACATGCCGCGTCGGGATCGCCGCGGCGATGCGGCCCTGCGGATCGATCGATGCGAGCTTAAGGGCCTCGTAGCGCCCACCAAGCCCGTCGAAGAACCACCAGGGCACGCCATTCATGGCGGTGAGCACGACCGTGTCGCGTACCAGCAGCGGCGCGATCCGCTGGGCGACGTCGCCCAGCGCCGGCGCCTTCACGGCGATGACGACAAGGTCGTGCGGACCGAGATCGCGCGGCTCTTCGGCGACGCGCACCGGCGCGATCAGCAGCTCGCCGGCCATGTCCAAACGCCAGCCTCGCTCCGCCAAGGCGGTCGCGGTGGCCCCGCGCGCGACCGCAGAAACGGCGTTGCCCCCACGCGCCAGCCGAGTGCCGATGAAGCCGCCGATCGCGCCGGCGCCGATAATGCAGATCTTCATCGCGCCGCCGGCGTCAACTGCGATAGGACGGGTCGATGCGGTCGACGACGCGCGTCAACGCGTCGAAGACGTCCTGGCCGGCGCCGAACTGCGCGCGATATTGCAGCGAATCGCGCGTGCATTTCGCCTGGATGTCCTCGGGAATGTCGGTGACCGGGCCCATTGCCGCCGACGCCATTTGAATCTCGCAGGCGCGGTTCAAGGTCCACAGAATGACGAAGGTGCGCGGCACGGTCTCGCCCCAGGCCAAGAGGCCGTGGTTGCGCAGGATCACCGCCGGGTTGTCGCCGATGTCGCGCACGAGGCGCGGGCCTTCATCGGCATGCACGGTGATGCCCTCGAAATCGTGATAGGCAAGCTTGTTGTAGAGCTGCGCCGAGTAGAAATTGCTCGGCGACAGGCCTCCTTTCGAGCACGCGACCGCGAGGCCCGCCGTCGTGTGCGTGTGCATCACGCAATGCGCGCCGGGGATGCCGTCGTGGATGGCCGCATGCACGGTGAAACCAGCGGGGTTCACCGGCCAATCGGAGCCGCCGACGACGTTCCCGGCGAGGTCGATCTTCACGAGGTTGGAGGCGCGGACTTCCGAATACATCAGCCCGAAGGGGTTGATGAGGAAATGCTTCTCCGGCCCGGGTAGGCGCAATGTGATGTGATTGTAGATGAGCTCGACCCAGCCCAGATGGGCGAAGATGCGATAGCAGGCGGCGAGCTCGACCCGCGCTTTCCACTCCTCGGGGCTGAATTGCGCGGGCCGGGCGACGGACTTGAGCATTGATTCGCTGATCATAACATCACCTTATCCCTGGCTTAGGACGGCGCGATCCTCCCCCGGCATTCGCCGAAGCCGATGGGGGCGTAGCCATCGCGGCGGCAATGGGCGCGCAGGATGATCTCGTCGCCATCCTCGAGAAAGCGACGCATCTCCCCCGAAGCGAGCGTGAGCGGCTCGCGGCCACCCTGGGTCAGCTCCAGCAGGCTGCCGAAGCTCTCGCGCGTCGTGCCGCTGATGGTGCCGGAGCCGAAGAGGTCGCCGGCGTTGAGGTTGCAGCCGCCGCAGCTGTGATGCGCGACGAGCTGCGCCACGGTCCAGTACAGCTCGGTGCTGTTCACCTGTGACAGGCGCTGCGGCGCCACCCCCTTGCCGCGCATTGCTTCGGTGAGGATGAGCGCTTCGAGCGCGATGTCGAAGGCGCCGGCGCGCTGATCCGCTTCATCCCAGAGATAGGCGAGCGGCTTCGGGTCGCCGGAAGGCCGCTCCGCCTGAGCCTTGCGGAACGGCGCGAGCGCTTCGGCGGTCACTATCCAAGGCGAGATCGTCGTCGCAAAATTCTTGGCGAGGAAGGGGCCGAGCGGCTGGTATTCCCAGCCCTGCACGTCGCGCGCCGACCAATCGTTGAGGAGGCACAGGCCGATCACGCGATCGCCTGCCATCGCGATGGGGATGGGCTCGCCCTGCGCGTTGCCTGGGCCGATCCAGACGCCGAGCTCGAGCTCGTAATCGAGGTTGCGGCACGGGCCGAAGCTCGGCACGGTCTCGTTCGCGGGCTTGCGCTGGCCTTCGGGCCGCCGCACCGGCGCGCCCGAGGCGCGGATCGACGAGCCGCGACCGTGATAGGCGATCGGCACGTATTTGTAGTTCGGCAACAGCGGGGTGTCCGGCCGGAACATCTTGCCGGCGTTGGTGGCGTGGTGAATACCGGCGAAGAAATCGGTGTAGTCGCCGATCTCCGCCGGCAGCTCGACAACACACTCACTCGCCTTGTGCAGCAGCCTCGGCGCCAGTGCCTTAATCTTGGCGGCGGCGGGCCCGTCCGCGTCGAGGATCTCGGACAGGCGTTGGCGCAACGCTGTGCGCGAACCCTTGCCCAGCGCCATCAGTGGATTGAGGATCGAGCCCGCCGCCGCCTCGGCCGCGCGCGCCGCCTCGTCCTCGAACAGGCCGGCATCGAGCGCGGCATCGAGATCGAGAATCTCGTTGCCGATCGCGACGCCGCCGCGCCGCCCCTGCCCCTCGGGACGGAACACGCCGAGCGGCAGGTTCTGGATCGGAAACTCGGCATGGCCATTGGCCGAGGCGACCCAGCTCTTCCGGCTCTTGTCATGCGTCGCGTCGATCATGAGCGCCTCCGGAAATTCTTGGCAAAGCCCTGCCAACAAGCGTCGTAGTCCTTTTGCAGTGCCGTCGTCTCCAGCGCGAAGCGCGTCGGGCGGATGACCCAGCGCGTCTCGAACATGAAGGCGAGCACGTTGGCGATCTTGTGCGGCTTGAGCTCGGCGGCGACCGCTTTCTCATAGCTCGCGACGTCGGGGCCGTGACCGGACATGCAGTTGTGCAGGCTGGCGCCGCCCGGCAGGAAGCCGCCGGCCTTGGCGTCGTAGACGCCATGGACGAGGCTCAGGAACTCGTTCATGACGTTACGGTGGAACCACGGCGGGCGGAACGTGTCCTCGGCCACCATCCAGCGCGGCGGGAAAATGACAAAATCGACATTGGCGGTGCCGCGGATCTCGCTCGGCGAGGTGAGCACGGTATAGATCGACGGGTCCGGATGGTCGAAGCTCACGGTGCCCATGACGTTGAAGCGGGCGAGGTCGTATTTGTAGGGCGCGTAGTTGCCATGCCAGGCGACCACGTCGAGCGGCGAGTGGTCGAGCTCGGTCGCCCAAAGATGGCCCATGAATTTCTGCACCACCTCGACCTGGCGTTCCGCGTCCTCGAACCAGGCGACAGGTGTCAAGAAATCGCGCGGGTTGGCGAGGCCGTTCGAGCCGATCGGCCCGAGCTCAGGCAGCCGCAGCACGGCGCCGTGGTTCTCGCAGATATAGCCGCGCGCGGCGCTGTCGAGCAAATCGACGCGGAAGCGCAACCCGCGTGGCACGACCGCGATCTCGCCCGGCGCCACCGCAAGGACGCCGAGCTCCGTCACCAGCCGCAACCGGCCCTGCTGGGGCACGATCAGCAGTTCGCCATCGGCGTCGTAGAAGACACGATCGGTCATTGAGCGGTTGGCGAGGTAGGCGTGGATGGCGATGCCGGCGCCGGCAGCAGGATCGCCGTTGCCGCCCATGGTGACGAGGCCGTCGACGAAATCCGACGGTTTTCCCGGCAACGGCAGCGGGTCCCAGCGCAGGCGGTTGGGCGGCGTCTCGACCTCGGCGAACGGGCCGCTGCGCAGCAGCCCGTCGTCGCGCCGGCGATAGGGCGGGTGGCTCGCCGTCGGGCGAATGCGGTAGAGCCAGGAGCGGCGGAGCTCGCCGCGCGGCGCGGTAAAGGGCGTGCCCGAGATCTGCTCGGCATAGAGGCCGAGCGGCACCTGCTGCGGCGAGTTCCGCCCGATCGGCAGCGCGCCTGCCGCGGCTTCAGTGGCGAACTCGTTGCCGAAGCCGGAGAGATAGCGCTCGGCGGATTCTGACGCCTTCGCCATCGCCTTATCCCTCGAGCGCACGCCACATCTGCGTGTCGCGCTCTGCGGTCCAGATCTGCGGGTCGACCATCCCGCTCATCTCGTCGAAGCAGCGGCTCACGTTGAAGGGCATGCAGTGTTCGAAGATGACCCAATGGCCGTAGCGCGGGCGGAGCGCCGCCATGGCCTCGTTATAGACCGCCTTGAGGCCCTCTTTCGCCTCGACGCCCGCGCGGACCACCGTGGTCAGATCGGTGAGAAAGCGCCGCGTCGACGCGATCGAGGCGTCCGCCTTGTCGGCGCCTACCAGTGCATCGCCGCGGCCGGGGACCAGCGCCTTGGCTGTGAAGCTGCGCAGACGCTCGAGGGTATCCGGCCAGTGCGTGAAATAGGCATCGCCGCAATAAGGCGTGGCGCCCTCCTCCACCAGATCGCCCGAATAGAGCACGCCGCTGTCCGGCAGATAAGCGATCGTGTCGCCCTTGCTGTGTCCACGGCCGATATGGCGGATCCGCACCTCGCGCTTGCCCATCCATAGCGTCAGCGAGGTATCGAAGACGAGGGTCGGCCAGGTCAGGCCGGGCACGCTCTCGACCGCCTGGAAAAGGCGCGGGAAGCGCTGCACCTCGCTCTCGAAATCCTGCTGTCCACGCTCCTTGATAAGCTCGAGCGTGCCTTGGCTGGCGATGATGTGCTGCGCCTTGTAGGCCGAGGCGCCCATGACCCGCACCGCATGGTAATGCGTCAGCAGCACATATTTAACAGGCTTGTCGGTGATGTCGCGGAGGCGTCGGATCAAATCCTGCGCCATCATCGGCGTGGCGCGGGCGTCGATGATCATGACGCCGTCGTCGCCGATGATGATGCCGGTGTTGGGATCGCCTTCCGCGGTGAGGCAATAGGCGCCGTCGGCCAGCTTTTGCAACGTTTCCTTTTTCTCGACGAGGTCGGCTTGCGAGGCGAAAGCTTTTGCCATCGTCTTACTCCTTGACCGGACTGGCGCCGCGCGCGAGCGAGAAGGCCTCGCGCAGCACGGCGAGGTCGCCGATGTGGTTGCACAACAGCAGGATCAGCCGCGCTGACACCGCCTCCGCCGCGTCGCGATCAAGCCCGTCATAAATGCGAACGAGCTCGACATAGAAACCGTCCGGGTCCGGCAGGTTGAGAGCGCTGGTCAAGCCACGCATACGGCCTCCTCCGGGTCGGCCTTGCCGCCGAGCGCGCGGGCGCGCGCCGCCTCGACGGCGGCGACATCGAACGTGCGGAAGCGCGCGGCGATGTGCTGGTCGGGACGGATCAGGACGAAGCTTCCAGGCGCCGCGCCATAACGCGACCGCACCAGCCCCGCCATGTCGTCCGCTTCTCTCACCGCCAACAGCGAGATAGGCACCGACAGATGGCGCCAGCGTGCGGCTGCCTTGGCGACTTCGGCCGGCACGCCGGTCGAGGGCGCGATGTAAAGCCCGACAAATCCCCGGCCGAGCCGGTCGAGCAGCCAGCCTGGCCGGCCGTCCTCGCCTCTGAACGGCGCGTCGGGACAGACGGCTCCCGGCCGTGCCGGGCGCGGCGAGGCCGGATCGTCCGCGCCATTGAGCGGCGAGCCGTCGAGCACCGCCGGCACCGACAAGCGGCCGCTGTTGATGAGCGCGCGGGCGAAAGGCTGCGTGCGCGCAAAATCGAGCACCGCGTCGCGCAGCGCCGTCGCCATGCCCGGCTTGGGCGACATGAAATCGGTGGCGCGGGTCGAGTGCAGGATGTTCTCGTCGCAGGCGACGACACGCTCGGCGTTGTAGCTCTCGAGGAGTGCCGGTCCGGCCTTCCCCTCGACCACCAGGGCGAGCTTCCAGGCGAGGTTGTCGGCATCGTGGATGCCACTGTTGCCGCCGCGCGCGCCGAAGGGCGAGACCTGATGCGCGCTGTCGCCGGCGAAGATCACGCGGCCATGGACGAAGCGCTCGAGGCGCGAGCACTGGAAGATATAGACGCTGGCCCAGATGAGCTCGAAGCGCGTGCGGTCGCCGAGCACCCGCTCGAGCCGCGGCATGATGCGCTCGGGCTTGCGCTCCGCCACCGGGTCGGCATCGACGCCGAGCTGGAAGTCGATACGGAAGATGTTGCCGGGTTGGCGGTGCATCAGCGCCGAATCACCCGGATGGAAGGGCGGGTGGAACCAGAAGCGCCGCTCCTGGCCGAGATCGACGTTGGTGCGCACGTCGGCGATGAGGAAACGCTCGTCGAAGACGCGGCCGACGCAGGAGAGGCCGAGCAGGCGCCGCAGCGTGCTGCGCGGCCCGTCGGCGGCGACCACCCACGCCGCGCGAAAACTCCGCGGGCCATCGGGCGTCTCCACCGCCAGCGATACATGGTCGGCGGCTTGCGTCAGCCCGGTGACGCGGTGGCGCCAGGCGACGCCGGGGTGGCCGACCGCGGCCAGGCGCTCGATCAGCGCCGCCTCGAATTCGTGCTGCGACAGATTGATGAAGGCGGGATGACCGTAGCCGGGCTCGGGCTGCAGGTCGAAACGGAACAGCTCCTCGTCGCCTTGGAACACTCGACCGGTCTGCCACGTAAAGCCGCGCTCGACCAGCTGCCGCCCGAGGCCGAGCCGGCTCAGGATCTCCAGGCTGCGGCGGGACCAGCAGATCGCCCGGCTGCCGACTGCCGGCCCGTCGCCCTCGTCGAGCAGGATCACGTCGCGGACACCGCGGAACACGAGGTCGAGCGTCACCGTCAGCCCGACCGGGCCGGCACCGACGACAATAACTGGCGGGCGCGAAGTGGCGGATGTCGGCGGCTGCGTCATGCCTCTCCTCTAGGCGAGCTTTGCGGCTCTAGGCGAGCTTTGCGGCTGCCGATCCAGATTAGCAGCCTTCCGGGTCGGTGCAGAAGCCAAGCCAGAGGGGAGGCGCCAAGGCGGAGCGGCCAGCATTGATCATTTAGCGCTGCTTGATAGACCATTTAGCGCTGCTGCGCTTGTCAGAGGGCCGTCCTGCCGGACATTGTCGAAAATTGTAACAATTGACAGTATCGATCGATAGATAGATATTGCGCCGCAATATGACCGATCTGGACACGACGCGCTTTCGCCCGACAAGCTATCACCGTGGCGAGGATACGCGGCGACGCATCCTCGACACTGCGATCGAGGTATTCGCCGCGGTCGGATATGAGGCGGCCAGCACACGCGCCCTGGCCGAGCGGGCGGGTGTGAACCTCCCGGCCATTCCCTATTATTTCGGCAGCAAGGAAGGCCTCTATCGCGCCGCCATCGAGCAGATCGTCCGCGAGATCGACCATCGCATGGCCCCGGTAGCGGAGCGGGTCAGCGCCGCGCTCGCCGATGGCGAACCTGCGCGCGCCGAGTTGCTGGCGCTGTTGCATGAGATGCTCGACGCCTTCGTCGCGCTGGTGGTGGGCGGCGCGCATCTCGAAAGCCGACGGCTGCTGTTCGCCCGCTCCGAGATCGAGCGCACCGGCGCGCTCGAGCCGCTGCACGAAATCGGCCTGCGGCGTGTGTTCGCGCCCTGCCGCGCGCTGGTCGCGCGGCTTCTCGATCGGCCAGCGGAGAACGAGGGAACGCTGTTGCGGACGCTGACCATCCTTGGCCAGGTCAGCATCTTCTGCAACAGCGGACCCCGCCGGGTTCTTGGCTGTGGCGATTTCAGCGAGGAGCATATGCGAGCCATCCAGCAATTGGTGCGCGAGCAAACCGAAGCGATTTTCCGCGCGAAGATAGGGGTAGAGCCATGAAGCGAGCGGCTTGGCAAGAAGCATCGGAAGCGCGGCAGCGCCGCGCAGCGCCGCCACCGCCGGGCGGCGAGCAGAAGCCCGCACGCGGCAGGTCCGGCATGACCATCCGCATGGCGATCATGCTGGGCGTGGTCGCTCTCGTATTCGGCGGGATCTTCGGCTGGCAAGCGCTCAAGGCGCATTTCATCAAGCAGTTCTTCGCGTCGATGAGCGCGCCGCCGCAGACGGTATCGACCACCGTGGCGGCGTTTCAGGAATGGCAGCCGCAGCTCGAAGCGGTGGGCAGCCTGCGCGCGGTCAAGGGCGCCGATCTCGCGCTCGAAGTCCCCGGCATTGTCGATGAGATCGCCTTCCAGTCCGGACAGGACGTCGAGGCGGGCGCCCTGTTGCTGCAGCTGCGAGCCGAGGACGATATCGCCAAGCTGCATTCGCTCGAGGCCAACGCGCAGCTTGCGCAGATCACCTATGACCGAGACCAGAAGCTGGTCAAGACGCAGGTGGTGAGCCAGGCGACGCTCGACAGCGACGCAGCGAAGCTCAAGGACGCGAAGGCGCAGGTGACTGCCCAGCAGGCGGTGATCAACAAGAAGTTCATCCGCGCGCCCTTCGCCGGCCATCTCGGCATCCGCGCCGTGGACATCGGCCAATACTTAAGCGCCGGCACCACGATCGTGACGCTGCAGGCGCTCGATCCCATCTATCTCGATTTCTATCTGCCGCAGCAATCGCTCGACCAGATCAAGGTCGGCCAGACCGTGGCGGTGAAGGTCGACACCTATCCCGATCAGAGCTTCACGGGCGAAATCGCCGCGATCAACCCCAAGGTCGACGCCAGCAGCCGCAACGTGCAGGTCCGCGCCGCGCTCAAGAACCCCGACCGCAAGCTGCTGCCGGGAATGTTTGCGACCGTCGACATCGCCACCAGCGCGCCGCAACGCTACGTGACGCTGCCGCAGACCGCGATCGCCTATAACCCGTACGGCAGCACGGTCTACCTGGTCGACGAGAAAGGCAAGGATGCCAAGGGCCAGCCGCAGCTCGTGGCGCGCCAGAGCTTTGTCACCACCGGTACCACGCGCGGCGATCAGGTTGCCGTGCTGAGCGGGGTCAAGGAGGGTGAGACGGTCGTCACCGCCGGGCAGATCAAACTGCACAACGGCACGCCGCTGCTCGTCAACAACGCGGTACAGCCGAGCGCCGACGCCAACCCGCGGCCGGTCGATCAGTAGAACGGGAGCCGGAGAATGAATTTCACCGACATCTTCATTCGCCGCCCGGTCCTGGCGACAGTCGTCAGCCTGATGATCCTGGTGCTCGGCATCCGTTCGGAGAATGCGCTGCCGATCCTCCAATATCCGCGCACGCAGAACGCCGTGGTGACGGTCACGACGACCTATTACGGCGCCGATCCCGACGTCATCGCCGGCTTCATCTCGACGCCGCTCGAGAACGCCATCGCGCAGGCGAACGGCATCGACTACATGACGTCGACGAGCCAGAGCGGGGTGAGCACGATCACGGTCTACCTGCGGCTCAACTACGATGCCGACAAGGCGCTCACCGAGATCAACACAAAGGTCAACTCGGTACTGAATCAGCTGCCGTCCGGTTCGCAGCAGCCGGTGCTGACGGTGAAGGTCGGACAGACCATCGACGCCATGTATATCGGCTTCAACAGCGACGTGCTGACGCCCAACAAGATCACCGACTACCTCGTACGCGTCGTGCAGCCGAAACTGCAGGCGGTGGAAGGCGTGCAGACGGCGGAGATCCTCGGCGGACAGAATTTTGCCCTGCGCGCTTGGCTCGACCCCACCAAACTCGCTGCCTACGGCCTCACCGCCGCCGACGTGAGCCAAGCGCTGTCGCAGAACGACTACATCGCCGGCCTCGGCGCGACCAAAGGCCAGATGGTGCAGGCCAATCTGACGGCGTCGACGAGCCTGCATTCGGCCGATGAATTCGCCAATCTCGTGCTCAAGCAGTCGAACGGCGCCATCGTGCGCCTCAAGGATGTGGCGAACGTCTCGCTGGGTGCCGATGACTACGAATCGCAGGTCGGCTTCGACGGCAAGAGAGCCGTCTATATCGGCATCCAGGTGGCCCCGGCCGCGAACCTCCTCGATGTCATCGCCGGCATTCGCAAGATCTTTCCCGACATCCAGGCACAATTGCCCGAGGGGTTGAGCGGCAAGATCGTCTATGACGCGACCGCCTTCGTGAACAGCTCGATCCGCGAGGTCGTAACCACGCTCATCGAGGCGCTGCTGATCGTGACGCTGGTCGTGTTCGCGTTCCTTGGCTCGCTGCGCTCTGTCTTCATCCCAACGGTTGCAATTCCGCTGTCGCTGGTCGGCACCTTCGCGATGATGCTGATCTTCGGCTTCTCGATAAACCTGCTCACGCTATTGGCGCTGGTTCTGGCGATCGGGTTGGTGGTCGACGACGCGATCATTGTCGTCGAAAACGTCAACCGCCATCTCGATGAGGGGATGCGGCCGATCCCGGCGGCGATCCAGGGTGCGCGCGAGCTCGGTGGGCCGATCGTCGCCATGACGGTGGTGCTGGTGGCAGTCTATGTGCCGATCGGCTTCCAGGGCGGCCTCACCGGCGCGCTCTTCACGGAATTCGCCTTCACCCTCGTCGGCGCCATCACCGTGTCGGCGATCGTCGCGCTGACGCTGTCGCCGATGATGTGCTCGCGCCTGCTGAAGCCGCATGCCGAGGGCGGCGACGGATGGCAGGACCGGCTGGTGGATTTCATCGACCGCGTCTTCGCCCGGCTGCGCCGCCGCTATGAGGGCTGGCTGCACGGCAGCCTGAATTACTTGCCGGTGACGGCCGTGTTCGCGGCGATCGTGCTGACCAGCATCTATTTCCTCTACAGCGGCGCCAAGAGCGAGCTGGCGCCGCAGGAGGACCAGGGCGTCGTCATTACCTCCTCGACTGCCGCGCCCAACGCCACACTGCAGCAGCGACTGCTTTACTCGCGGCAGATCTACGAGACCTTCGCCAACTATCCCGAGACCGATCACGTCTTCCAGATCGACGCGCCGGCGCAGAGCATCGCCGGCATGGTTCTGAAGCCGTGGGATGAGCGGAAAAGGACCAGCAACACGCTGCAGCCGATCGTGCAGCAGGATGTCGCTCAGATCGCCGGTCTGCGCGTCGTAGCCTTCCAGCTGCCGTCGCTCCCGGGCGCGCAAGGATTGCCGGTGCAGTTCGTCATCAATACGACCGATTCCTTCGACCGGTTGAACGACATCGCGCAGCAATTTCTGCAGGAAGCCGTCAAGAGTGGCATGTTCATCTTTCTCGACACCGACCTCAAGATCGACAGGCCGCAATCGACCGTGGTGATTGACCGCGACAAGGCGGCGCAGCTCGGCTTGAAGATGAGCGATATCGGCAGCGCCATGGCGGCGATGCTGGGCGGCGGCTATGTCAACTATTTCGGGCTCGACGGGCGCTCCTACAAGGTCATCCCGCAGGTCCAGCAGCGCTCGCGCCTCAATACCGACCAGCTGCTCAATTACTACATCCGCACCGCCGACGGAGCTTCGATTCCGCTATCGACCGTCGCCTATATCAGTACCAGGACGATCCCGGAATCGCTCAATCACTTCCAGCAGCTCAACGGCGCGACGATACAGGGCGTGGCGATGCCCGGCGTCTCGCAAGGTGATGTGCTCAACTATCTCAATGACCTCGCGGCAAGGACGCTGCCGCAGGGCTATTCGGTTGACTATGGCGGGCTGTCACGGCAATACGTGAAGGAATCGAGCGGATTCGTCACGACGTTTGCCTTTGCGCTGATCATCATCTTCCTGTCGCTCGCCGCGCTGTTCGAGAGTTTCCGCGATCCGCTGATCATTCTGCTCTCCGTCCCGATGTCGATCGCCGGCGCGCTGATCTTCATCAACCTAGGCCTGGGCGGCGCCAGCCTCAATATTTACACGCAGGTCGGGCTGGTGACGCTGATGGGTCTCATCAGCAAGCACGGCATCCTGATCGTCGAGTTCGCCAACGAGCTGCAGATGGAGGGCAAGTCGAAGCGCGAGGCGGTCGAAACAGCTGCAGCCATCCGGCTGCGTCCCATCCTGATGACCACCGCGGCGATGGTGCTCGGCGTCATTCCGCTGATCATTGCCAGCGGCGCAGGCGCAGTATCGCGCTTCAACATGGGCTTAGTCATCGCCAGCGGCATCGCCATCGGCACGCTGTTCACGCTCTTTGTCGTTCCGGCGGCCTACGTGGTGATCGCCGCCGACCACTCGAAGAAGAGCGAGGCCGAGGACGTCCTCGATCCGGCGACGCACCGCGCCTGACGCCAGGCTCGGCGGCGGCGCCGGCATCAGGCACGTCGGTAAGGATAGCAGCGCTCGCGGTCGAGCGCGATGCCGAGATGACGCGCCAGCGCGCGGATCGCGTCGCCATGCTCCGGATAAGGATCGTCGTTGCCGGCGCCGACAATGATCGTGCGGAAGCTGCGATCGTCGCGCCCTTCCGGCGGCAGCATCGCCGTCGCCAGCGCGTTGCCCTCGGCATCGCGCAACGTGAGGAACAGCGGCATAGCGCGCTGCACGTGTGCGCTGAGCCCGATGTCCTGCTCGATGAAGCTGCGCGACGGCGGCTGGTAAGACTGCGTCGCCTTTTCCTGCTCCTGCGAAAAGAACTTCTCTACCGCATGGCGCATGACGTCGGATTCGACCGCGGCTTCGGCTTGCGTCTCGATGCGGAACCATGTCTTTTCGCCCGGGGCGTCGCAAACATATTTCATGCGTCCTCCCACCATCTCCACCAAACAAGCTGGGACGGCGGACGGCACAAGGCAAGCGTCTCGCGACAGGCTCGGACGACGCGGCAGATAGGCGGACCGTAGGTGTATACAGTCCGCAACGGACTTGCTACGCTCCCTGCGGGAACACCATTATTTCGCGTTCCGCAATCTCTTCAGCCGTCGGTCAATCTCGGCCGACGGGGGGTTTCTGTTCGCTTCTGCGGAAGTCAGGATGGACATTGTTCCGGAGCGAGCCGCCGTCTTTTCCGATCCCGAGAAGGACGAGCTCACCATCCTGATGGATGGCTTTCGGATAGCGTTGAGTGGGAGCGAAGCCCGCGCGCTCGGCTCCGCACTGTCCCGGGGTTTAGAGTACCTCGGATTCAATGATCGCAACGGGTCGATGCTAATGCACGAACCCCATCCCCTGCCGGGTGCCGACCAGCGGCTCAGCGCCGCGCCGGCGCCGGAGAAAGCCGGTCGCGTCCGGCAACCTTTCCCGGACGTCGCCTCGCGCGCGGGGCTGTTCGCCCAGATGATCGAGGCCACCAACGTCGGCGTCGTCGTCACCGACCCGCATCAGCCGGACAACCCCATCATCTTCGCCAACCCGGCGGTGGCGGTCATGACAGGCTACGGCATCGCCGAACTGGTCGGGCAGAATTACCGCGTCCTTTTCGGGCCCGGCACCGATCCGAAGAGGATCGACCGCCTCCGGCAGGCGCGCCAGGGCGAGCGCCCGATTGCCGCCACCTTGCTGCACTACCGCAAGGACGGCACGCCGTTCTGGGCCAATCTCTCTTCGAGCCCCATCCGTGGCGCCGACCAGGGACTGGCGGGGTTCATCTGCGTCCTGGTCGACGTCACGGAGCACAAGCGCAGCGAGGAAGATGCGCACCGCGCGCGTGTCGCCGCCGAGCGTGCCAACCAAGCGAAGTCCGAGTTCATCGCCGGCATCAGCCACGACCTGCGCACCGCCCTCACCGGCCTCATCGGCTTTACCAACCTGCTGCTGAGCGAGAATCTCTCGACGGAGCAGCGTCGCTATGCGATGCACGCGCGGGAGGCCGGAAATTCGCTCCTCGCCGTCATCAACAACGTGCTGGATCTCTCCAAGATCGAAGCCGGCAAGATCGAGCTCGCGGAGACCGATTTCGGCGTCATCGAGCTCGCCGTGAGCTGTCATGCCGCGGTGTGGCAAGCTGCACGCGAGAAAGGCCTCGACCTCAATTTCGTGTTGAAGCCCGACGTCCCCAATATGGTTCGCGGCGACCCCGATCGCATCCGCCGAGTGCTGCTCAACCTGCTGAGCAACGCCGTCAAATTCACCGAGAAAGGCAACGTCGTACTGTCGCTGTCGAAGGTCGAGGACCGGCCGACGGGTAGCGTCTTGCGCTTCTCCGTGACGGATACCGGGATCGGCATCGCCAAGGACAAGCAGGGCCTGCTGTTCCGTCGCTATTCGCAGATCGAGGGCACTGCCGCCAAGCGGCATCCCGGCGGCGCCGGGCTCGGCCTCGCCATCTGCCAGAGCCTGGTGGAGCAGATGGGCGGCAGCATCGGCGTGACCAGCACGCCCGGCGTCGGCAGCCAGTTCTGGTTTACCCTGCCGCTCCAGGCGCCCGCCGTCGCCAGGCAGCCCGCCGGCGCCGAGGCGAGGCACCGGGGGCGCATCCTCGTCGCCGAGGACACACCCATCAACCAGGAGCTCATGGTCACCCTGCTCAGGAAAGCCGGGCATGAGGTCGAGCTCGTTACCGATGGCGAAGCCGCGCTCGCGGCCGTGCAGCGCAGGCCGTTCGATCTCGTCCTCATGGATGTGCAGTTGCCTCGCATGGACGGGTTCGTCGCCACGCGGGCGATCCGCGCGCTCGGCGGCAGCGCGAGCGCCGTCCCGGTGATCGCCCTTACCGCTCGGGCCCTGTCGCGCGACATCGAGGACTGCCTCGCCGCCGGCATGAACGATCACCTCTCGAAGCCGATCGACGCCACGCTTCTGCTGGCGACCGTCGACCGTTGGACGCGCCGGCCTCAACCGGCCGAGCACCCCGCGCCCCGCGAGGAGCCTCTCCTTGGCATGGTGCACGACGAAAGCATGCTGCGCGACCTGGAGGGCCATCTCGGCCGAGACAAGGTGGCGGCCATGCTCGCCATGGCACGGGACGACATCCCGGGCCGTCTCGAGCGCATGCAGCAGCATCTCTCCGACCATGAATTTGGCCGCCAGCAGGCCCATGAGCTGGTATCGATCGCCGGCAATCTCGGCTTCACCGAGCTGGTCGCGCGCAGCCGCCAGTTCATCGAGGTCAGCGACAGCGGCCGCGGAGACCGCATCCGCGCCGTCTTTCACGAGCTGAAAACGGCCGGCGACCGCGCGCTTGTCGTCGCCAGCCGGCTGCTGGGCAACACCGCGTGACCGGGCCTGCTGGTCATATCTCCGTCAGGGCTTCCCGGATCCGTCTTGCCAGATCGCGGTGTCCATAGGGCTTGACCAGGAACGGGAATTCGCGCTGGCTCCGCTCGACGCCTTCGGCGCCGCCGGAGTAGCCCGAGGTCATCAGCACCTTCAGACCCGGTCGCATGCGCCGCGCCTCGCGCGCCAGCTCGATGCCGTTCATGCGATTGGGCAGCACGATGTCCGTGAACAGCAGGTCGACCGGCCCGCTCCCCCCGAGGATGTCGAGCGCGGAGCGGGCGTCATCGGCGAGCAGTACCTGATAGCCCAGATCGGTCACCGTGGAGACCGCGAAATCGAGCACCAGGGGGTTGTCTTCGACGATGAGGATCGTCTCGCGGCCGCCCGCCGCCGCTTCGCTCTCCCGCTCCTGCGGCGAGAACCCGGCACCCGCCTCCACCCGCGGCAGATAAAGGCAGAACGTCGTGCCCGCGTCGATCTCGGTGTCGACGGTCAGGATGCCGCCGGACTGGCGGATGAAACCGTAGACCTGGCTCAAGCCCAACCCGCTTCCCTGGCCGACATCCTTGGTGGTGAAGAACGGCTCGAAGGCGCGCTGCACCACCTCCTGCGACATGCCGCTGCCGGTATCCGAGAAGGAGACGCGGATGTACTTGCCGGGCTTGGCCTCGGCGGCGAGGTGCACGCGGGCGGCGCGGATTTCATCGGGCGAGGCGAGATCGACTGCACGGGTCGAGAGGTGCGCCTCGCCGCCGCTCGGCATGGCATCCCGTGCATTGACCGCCAGATTAAGCAGCGCCGCCTCGAGCTGGCCGGCATCGACGCGGCAGGAAGCGGAACCGGCCGCGAGCGAGAGCGTGAGCTGTATCGGCTCGCCGAGCGCCCGGCGCAGCAACGCCTCGAAGCGTCCGACGACGACGTCGGGGGCGAGGACTTCCATGCGCAGCACGTCGCGCCGGCCGAACGCGAGAAGCTGACGCGTCAAGCGCTCGCAGCCCTCGGCGGCGGAGCGCGCCGCGGTCGCGAAGCGGCTCAGCTTTTGCCGCGATACCACACCGGTCTTGCCCAGCTCCTGCTCGACCATCTCCAGATTGCCGAGCACGACCGTGAGCAGATTGTTGAAATCATGCGCGACACCGCCGGTGAGTTGGCCGATGGCGTCAAGCTTCTGGACGTGGTGCAGCGCCGCCTCGACCTTGGCGCGGTTCTCGCTCTCCGCCGCCAGGCGGCGGTTGGCTTCGACGAGGTCGTGCGTGCGCTCGGTCACGCGCTGTTCAAGCGCATCGTTGAGCAGGCGCAGCTCGTGCTCCGCGCGGTGCAGCCGCAGCAGGGAATCGACGGTCGCAAGCAGCTCGTCCGGCTCGATCGGCTCGATCAGATAGGAATCGGCGCCGCCCACGAGGCCGGCAGCGCGATCCTTGCCGCGGGTGAACGCGGCCGAGGTTTGCAGCACGAAGGTTCCGGGCTGCCGCGCCTTGATCTCGCCGCACACTTCGATCCCGCTGGCGTCGGGCAGGCGGACATCGAGCAGCACGAGGGCGGGCCGGTCCGCATCGACGATCTGCAAGGCATCGGCCCCGCGGCCCGCCTCGAGCACGCGATACCCGCGCTTGGCGAGGACATGCGCCTTGTAGTACCGGTTAGCCTCATCGTCATCGACGACAAGAATTTTAAACTCGCCGGCCGCGGTCATGCCGTGGTGCTCATGTTGCAGCTTTCGATGGCATGGCGGATCGCCGACACCAGCAGATCGGCGGACAGCTCGGACTTGACGACGATCTGCGCCGCCCGGCTCAGCCGGCGCCGGTCCTCGGCCCCGAGCCGCATCGACGTGAGGACAATCGCCGGGACCGAGCGCATCTCGCTGATCTGCGCCAACCGATCGAGGAACTCGAAGCCGTCCATGCCGGGCATCTTGAGGTCGAGCAGCACGACGTCGGGACGGTCGTCCTGCGCGCGCTTGAGCCCGTCGTGGCCGTTCGACGCCTCGCTCAGCGCGAAGGCGCCGCGCGGCAGCAGTTGACGCACGAGGTACCGCGACACCTCCTCGTCATCGACGGATAGAACCTTGGTGACCGACTGGCCTCCCGTCAGCTGGTCCAGCGTGCGGATCAGCGTTGCGGGCTCGATCGGCTTGCTCAGGTAGTCATCGGCGCCAAGGCTGCGCGCCTTGCGCTCATCCTGCAGCGACGAGATGACGATGATGGGGATGTGTTCGGTCAACGGACGCTGTTTCATCTCGATCAGGAATCGCCACGACTCCTCGCCGGCAAGGACGATGTCGAGCAGCACCGCGGCCGGCGCGAAGCGCTCAAGCGCGCGCTTGGCCTCGGCGGTGCTGCGGGCGGGAAGCGGCTGGTAGGCGGAGCCGGACAGGGCACGCTCGAAGGCGAAGGCGTCGGCCGGATTGTCTTCGACCGTGAGCACGGGCACACGGCCAGGGTCGAACTGCCACGGTATGTCCGTCTCGCCGGCATCATGAGCTTGCGGATAGACGCGCGGCACGGTCACGCTGAAGACCGATCCCTGCCCGGGCTGGCTCTGGACCGCGACGCCGCCGCCCAGCAGCTCCGCAAGCTTCTTCGACAACGGCAGGCCGAGCCCGGTGCCCTTGACCTTGCTCTGCAGCGCATGGCGCACCTGGCCGAATTCCTGCCAGATGACGTCCATCTGGTTCTCCGCGATGCCGATGCCGCTGTCGCGCACGGCAAACGTGACGGTATCGGCCTCTACATCGGCTTGCGCCCATATGCGCACCTCGCCGCGCTCGGTGAATTTGATCGCGTTGGAGAGGAAGTTGCGCAAGATCTGCGACACCTTGCCCTCGTCAGTGAAGAGGTCGGGGATGTCCGCGGGGTCCTCGAAGATCAGCGCCACGGCATCGCCGACGAGCAGCGGCCGCAGCATGCCGCGCAGCGCGCCGAAGAGGCTGGCGGCGGTGAACTCGACCGGCGTGACCACCGTCTTTCCCGCCGCGACCTTGGCCAGGTCGAGCAGGTCGTTCACGAGGGCGGTCAGGTTCTCGGCCGATTTCCGCATGAAGTGGATCTGCCGCTCCTGCTCTGGCGTCAGCTCGCCATCGCTGCGCGACAGGAGCAGGCGCGACAGGGCGAGGATCGAATTGAGCGGCGTGCGGAACTCGTGGCTCATATTCGACAGGAAGCGCGACTTCAGCTCGTCGGCGCGGCGCAAATGGTCGGCGCGCTCGTCGAGCTCGGCGTAGAGAGCGACCACGCCGCGGTTGGTGTCCTGCAATTCCTGATTGAGTTGCAGCAAAGCCTGCTCGCGCTTGTTCAGCTCCTCGAGCTGCACCAGCATTTCCTGGTTCTGGCGCCGGATTTCGTCGAGCGGGTCGAGCGGGTCCTGCGTCGCCAGCGATTGCGCGAAGGCGGTCATGTCCTTCTTCTTCAGCGCCGTCGCCTGGCGCGGCAATGCCTTGGCCATGCGCACGATGGTGCCGCGGCCCGGCGCCGTGTCGATCTCGAACTTGTCCATCAAGCGCCGCGCGCCGAGGATGCCGAGACCCATGCCGGTGTCGGAGCGATAGGCGCCGGAGAGAACGCTCTCGACATCGGCGATGCCGCCGCCGCGGTCCTCGACGACGATCTCCAGTGCCTGCGCCGGGTGCTCGCCGGCGAGCCAATATTCGACGCGGCCGCCGCGGCCGTATTCCCAGGCGTTGCGGGCGATCTCCGACAGGGCGGTGGTGACGCGCGTCTGGTCGTGCGTGTCGAACCCTGCGAGGTTGGCGATCTTGCGCGTGCGCTGCCGCGCGAGGACGATGTCCGTCTCGCGCTCGAGCGCAACGGTCAAGATGCGCACCCTCATGGCGCCGCCCGCATGACCACGATAGAGGCGTCGTCGCGCCCGCGCCGATGATCGCGGAAGAGAACGCCGGCGATCAGGCTCGGATGGCTAGCGGCGAGGCCGGGATAGGCATCGAGGTCCCATTTCGCGGACAGGCCATCCGAGTGGAGGATGATCGTGGCGCTGCCGCTCCAAGGATAGGTGAACTCGCGGATGCGCGGCGCGATGTGTCCGACGGTGCCGTTATGCGAGACCATCCTGCGGACGAAGCCTTGGCTGATGAGCGCCGCCGCGATATTGCCGACCCCGACGAAGCGCACGAGCCGCTGAGCCATGTCGACGCGCGCGATCGCCGCAGCCGCTCCCCGCGTCGGCGCGAGCGTGCGGTGGATCTCCTCCATGAGACGGCTGCAATCGCCGCTGAGACTGCCCTCGAACACCTTTGCCGCAGCCTCGACGGCGCGCGCGGCCAACGGCCCGTGTCCCGAGCCGTCCGCCATCAGCAGCGTCGGCCCGGCCGCGGCGGCACCGAACGCCCAGCCGTCACCGGAAACCGTTTCACCCGGACATGGGTGCATCACCGCGCCCAGCGCCACGCTGCCGGTGGGGCCGCGGCGCTGGAACCGCGCCACGACCGCAGTGCCCAGGCCGGGCCGCGACCAAATGGCGAACTGATCGCACTGGCGACGGACGGCGCCCAGCCCGTTGCCGGAACTGCCGGCCGTGGAATACCCGTCGGCGAGGGCGAGGCCGACATCGGCGATGCCCGGTCCCTTGTCGAGCGACAGCAACTCCAGACCAGCGCCGTCCCGGTCCGCGAAATTGTCGATGACGATCTCTCCCATGGCCGCATGCTTCAGGAGATTGGTGGCCATCTCGGTGGCGACGAGCGCAATGCGTCCCCTCGCGGTCTCGTCGAAGCCGCCCGCCCGAGCGCAGTCGGTTGCCGCACGGCGTGCCGCAGAGACCTGGCTCGGATCGGCGATACTGGCGATCATATTATTTCCAACGCACCAACGTAACAATCGTGCCCTCGCCCGGCGTCGACTTGACATCGAACTCGTTCGAAAGGCGCTTCGCGCCGCTCAGCCCGAGGCCCAGGCCCGGACCGGTTGAATAACCGTCAGTCAGCGCGAGCTTCAGATCGGCGATGCCGGGTCCCTGGTCGGCAAAGGTCAGGCGCACGCCACGGCGCGCGCCGAGGCGTACCGTCTCCAGGCGCAACGTGCCGCCACCGCCATAGTCGACCGTGTTGCGCGCGATCTCGCTGGCGGCGGTGACGATCTTCGTCTGATCGACGAGATTGAAACCGGCGCCGATCGCATGCGTGCGCACCTCCCGCCTCACGCGTACCACATCCTCGGCGTTGCGGACGGGCATGGTCTCATCCTTTTCGACGATCAAGCTCGTCCTCCTCGCCATCGATCAGCCGGCGGATCAAGGCGAGGCCCTTATCCACGTTGAGCGCGGTCCTGACGCCGGTCAGCGCGAGCCCGAGTTCGACCAGCGTGATCGCCACCGCGGGCTGCATGCCAACCACCACCGTGACGGCATCGAGCACCCGCGACATCGCGGCGATGTTGTTGAGCATGCGGCCGATGAAGGAGTCGACCACTTCCAGCGCCGAGATGTCGATCATGACGCCGCGTGCGCGGCTCGCCACGATCTTGGCGGTGAGATCGTCCTGCAGCGCCATCGCCAGGCGGTCGTGCATGTCGACCTGGATGCTGACGAGCAGGCAGTCGCCGATCTTGAGGATCGGGATTTGTTCCATGCCGCCTACTCCGCCGGCGTCCGTATTGGGTTGGCGCGGTCGACGACGGTCTTGCCCACGCGGCGCAAGGCCAGCTCGAATGCATCGGCCATGGTGGCCTTGGACGTGACGGAGAGATCGACGCCGAGATGGACGATGGTCTGCGCGATCTGCGGGCGGATGCCGCTGATGATGCAATCCGCCCCCATCAGCCGCGCCGCCGAGACCGTCTTCAGCAGGTGCTGCGCGACGAGCGTATCCACCGTCGGCACGCCGGTGATATCGATGATGGCGATTTCGGCGCCGGTTTTGACGATTTCCTGCAGCAGGTTCTCCATCACGACCTGGGTGCGGGCGCTGTCGAGCGTGCCGATCAGCGGCACCGCCAGGATCCCCTCCCACAGCTGCACGACCGGCGTCGACAGCTCAAGCATCTCCGCCTGCTGGCGCGCAATGACCTCCTCGCGGGCCTTCTGGAAGAACTCGGTCGTGTAGAGGCCGAGCCTGTCGAGCAGGGCGGTCGCGGCCCAGATCTCGGCCGCGAGTTTTTCGGCGTTGTCGCCGCTTTCGTCGCGCAGCAGCGCAAACAATGGTTCCTTGAGCGAGAACACGAAGAGCGCGGTTTGCGACGGCGTGAACCCGCGCGCCGCGCGGGCCCGCGATACTTCTTCGAGCAGCTCGCGGGTGCCGGCCCATTGTCGAGCCTGCAGGTCCTCAAGCTGCCCCGCCGTGGCCGCTTTGCGCAGCTCGGCCAGGAAGCGGGTCGCCTGGCTCTTGGTGTCGCTCTCGTCCTCTGCGGTCCACGCGCCGCTGCTCCGCTGCTGCGATAACCACCCCTCGAGCAGTTGTTTCTGGTGTTTGTCGATGAGGACGGGTAGCGCGGTCTCGAATCTTTTGGGCATCTTTGTCATCCGCAAAGTGGTTGGCGATTTCCGCCGCTCGGCGACAGGAGGCGCGCGCCGCGTTGGCCGGGTACCCACGCCCAGGCGCGAGCACTCGTAGACGCGATGTAACCCTAAAGGGTAACAGAGCTTGCGCGAAAACTGCCCTTGGGCCAAAGTTGACTCAACGGCGCGAATCAATCAACAGCGCTGACTTCCGCTAGCCGGTTGGAGAGCAAGCCCATGGCCGGAAAACCTCCGAGCATCCTTCTCGTCGACGACGAGGAGGGGTTTCGGTATGCCGCATCCAAGGCGCTACAGAACGCCGGTTACACCGTGTCTGGGGCATCGGACTTCCGTCAGGCGCTCGACCTCCTCGAAAGCGATGCACCGCTCGATCTGCTGGTGACCGATATCGTCATGCCCGACCGCGTCCATGGCTTTGCGCTGGCTCGGATGGCGCGCATGCGTCGCACCGGCTTGAAGGTGCTGTACCTCACCGCCTTCGACGTGCCCACCAGCGAGGCCGCCGGGAAGGTGCTGCGCAAGCCGCTGTCCGACGAGCAGCTCGTCGCGGAAGTGCGGCTCATGCTGGCGAGCTGAGCGGAAGCGACGGGCGGCCCCTCTTGCCTCCGCCTCGATCAGGCCGCCTTGCGTATGACGCGCGCCGCCGGCAGGGTCACCGTCACCGTCGTCCCTTGGCCCGGTACGCTACTGATGGTGAGCATGCCGTCATGCAGCTCGACGAGCGTGCGCGCCAGTGGCAGGCCCAGCCCCGTCCCCTCGTAGCGCCGATTGAGCGCGCTGTCGATCTGCCGGAACGGCTCAAGCGCGATCGGGATCTCCTCGGGCTTCATGCCGATGCCGGTATCGGCGACGGCGAGGACAATGCCGCCCTCCGCCGCCGTCCTCGCGGTGAGCGTGATGCGCCCACCGACCGGCGTGAACTTGACCGCATTCGACAGCAGATTGAGCACGATCTGCTTGAGGCGTAGCTCGTCGCCGCGCAGCAACGGCAGATCGACCGGAAGATCGATCGCCAGCTCCAGGTTGCTCGACCGCACGCGCTCGGTCATCAAGCGCTGGCAATCATTCACCACCTGGGCAAGTGCGACCGGCTCTTCGTGCAATTCGAGCCGACCGAGCTCGATCTTCGACAGATCGAGGACGTCATTGATGAGGCCGAGGAGATGCCTGCCGGAGCTGTGAATGTCGCGGGCGTAATCCTTGTAGCGAGCGGCGACCGGTCCCACCAACGCGTCGCGGATCACCTCGGAGAACCCGATGATGGCATTGAGCGGTGTGCGCAGCTCGTGGCTCATATTCGCCATGAACTGGCTCTTGACTCGGCTCGATTCCTCGGCGGCGATGCGCGCGCTCTCAAGCTCGCGCACCGTTTCGCGCAGCTGGCCGTGCGCGAGCATGCGCGCCTGCAGCTGTCGGTTGAGGCCGAACGCCATCATGCCCAAGATGACGAGGATGAGAGCGCCTACCCCGGCTTGCAGCAACGTAGTCCGGCCCCAATTGGCGAGGGTCTCGTCGCGCGACAGAGCCACTTGCACCACCAGCGGCAGCTTCTCGACCTTCTGGTAGCCGACGATGCGCCACAAGCCGTCGATCTCGTAGCGCATCGGGAACACGCCCGACGATGCCCAGGGGAGCATGCCCTTGAACAGCACAGAGGAGTTGAAATTCTTGCCGACGTAATCCTCGAGGTAAGGCCGGCGCACCAGCAGCGTCGCGTCGGTCGTCTCGAGCGCGATGATCCCCTTCTGTCCGACATTGAGCGTATAGAAAAATCTCAGCACGTAGTCGGGGTTGACGCTTGCGGCGATAACGCCGCCGAAGCTGCCGTCGGGGCGGTTGAAGCGCCGGCTGACGAAGATGACGTGCTTGCCGTGGACGCGCGGCATTACCGGATCGCCCACCGAAAAGTGGATGCCGTTGCTCTCCCGCGCCAACGCGAAATATTTGGTCCCGGCGAGGTTGAATGCCGACTTCGCGAGTGGCGCCGAGCCGAAGCGCAGATGCCCGTCAGGATCGATCACCATCAGGCTGGTCATCTGCGGCGATTGGCGCACGCGCTCGGCGAGGAGCGCCTGACCCTCGCTTGGCGACCTCACGCTGTCGGCGCCGATCTCCTCGATGGCAACACGCAGCGACAGATCGATCGTCTCGACCGTGCGCGCGACGAACTGCTCGACGGAGAGGGCGAGGTTCGAGCTCGAGACGTAGGTGTCGGCGAGCACGATCTGGCGCGCGTGCCAAGACATCCAGAAGAACATTCCAGCGAGGATCACGGCGATTCCGAAGGTGATGCCGGCAATCCAAGCCGTCTGGGCTCGAGACGAAATGGCTTTCCTCCCCGCGGAACGAACCAAAGGAACTGGCATACATTAATATTCGCAGCATTTACGGCTGGTTAAGGGTCGCGCTCCTCTTTCGGGCGGCCCGCCCTTGGCGAACCCCCGCGCAACGAGCAAGGAGACCATCGCCACGTTTCGCCGGTCGCCGATTGGCCCAGCAGCTGCCATCACCCCGGACAAGATTCTAGGCTGGGCGCGGGGCTCGCGCCGGGCCGGCGACATTCGCTACGATCTGCAAATTCGTGCTGCACCGAGTGCACAGGAGGAAGATGATGCGCCCCTGTCATGCGCCGCTGGCGATGCTGCTGCTCGTCGCCGGCGTCGGCTCGGCCGCGGCCGAGCCATTGTGCCGCACTGTCCTGACCGATGGCCGCGTCGTGCTGAGCGAGCCGTTCCGAGGGGTGAACGGGCTGTCCTGTCCGGGCATCGCCGCCGCCCCGCGGATGCGGCCGGAGCCCGGCGGCACCACAATGCCCTCGATGAGCTTCACGACCGGGCCGATCGGGCCGTTCACGACGGGAAGCCTCCCCCCGGTCACGACCGGCAGCCTCCCGCCGCTCACCACCTTCTCCAATTCGCACCCGGCTACGGCGACGCGCCGTTAGCGGCGTTGCGAGAGCGCGCCGCCAGCGCGCTCCCGTATGCCTACCGACATCGACCGGCTAGTCGCGGTCGCGGTCGTGGTCGTCCTCGTCGCGCTCGCGCATGCGGCCGGCGCTGAGCCCGGCCGACTTGCCATTGGCGCCGACCTCGAGCATGCCGCGGTCATTGGCCGGGCAGCTCCAGCTCGCCGCGCTGTTCACCGGGCCGGTGCCGTTGTAGCGAGCCTGCTCGGGGAACTTGCACAGCGGCATGGTTCGATCAGCCACCGTGGGCCCGGGCGGCGCGGGCGGCGGGTTGATGGGGATGTTCCCCTTGAAATGTGTGGCGACGATGGCATCCGGCTTGACGCCATGATCGACCCAATTGTCGAGCGGCGTCAGCGTGTCGAAGAAATTGGGGCCCGGCCCGCCGACGCAGTGATGCATTCCCGGCACCATGAAGAGCCGCACATGCTCCTGCAACTGGGAATAGCTCATCTCGGCCGTCTCGGCGAGATCCTCATAATATTTGATCGTGCGCGTGGCCGCGAGCGCCGGATCGCTCGTGCCGTGGTAGATCACCAGCTTCTTGCCCTTCTCAATGAAGCGCAGCAGCTTCTCCGGGATGTCGCCATCGCCGGCCTCGCTGCGCCGGTCGAACAGCCGGACTTCGGAATCGCTGACCTGGCCGGTCTTGTGGACATAGGTACGCATGTCGAAGGTGGGATCGCGTTCGACCACGTACTGGATGAAGTGGTCGGTGAACTGCCAGCCGATCGGCGAGGGCGAGAACCCGCTATTGTCCCACGGCTCGGGTGCGCTGAATCCGACCGTCGGCGGAACCACGCCAGTCGTCCAGAAATCCATGCCACCGAGACTGAAATCGAGCACCCCTTGCGGCCCGGCGGCGAGATCGCTCACGGTCTGGCCGGTATAGACGATGTTGCCGTCATCGTCGCGCAGCGCCGTCAGGTATTTCTGCAGCGTGTTGGCCTCGCCCGATGTCAGGCAGGTCGGGTCGCTGCCGGTGCAGGAGGCGGTGACGAGGCTCTTGGGGTCGAACGAGCATTTGGCCGGGTTCTGGATGAGTTGGTCGACCATGCCGTCCGCCGCGTCGCAGCTGTTGTACACGGCGGCATCGATCATCGGCAGCTTGGTCGCGGGAATATAGACGTCCGACGAAGCGAGCTGGATCTTGAAGAAATTCGCACCGCCCAGGATGGTGCGGATGTCCATGAAGGGGTCGCCGGAGATGATGCCGTCGAAATCATCAGGGAATTTTGTTGCCTCGACCATCGCCTGGCGCCCGCCGTTGGAGCAGCCATCGAAATACGCACGCCGCGGCGCGTTGCCGTAATAGCGGCGAACGATCTCCTTCGACGCGGACGCCACTTCATGAACGGCGCGGAAGTAGTAGTCGGTGAGCTTCGCCCGGTCGGGCACGCCCGGGGCGATGAGCGCCCAGCGCGCGTCGGTCGACGAGGCCGTGTGACCGGTGTCGGTCACCGCCGTCGCGTAATGGCCGGCCGAGGCAGCGCCGGGATCGGCCGCGTTGGTGGAGGCGCTGAGGGTGCCGGCGAAGCCGCCTTGGCCGAACAACACCAGTTTCTGATTCCACACCGTCGACGAAGGCAGCGTGAGCTGGAACTGCGCCGATCCGTCCGGCGCTCCGAAGCCTCGCGTGTGCACCGTGCCGAGCACGACACATGCCGCGGGATTGGTGGCGTTCACCGAGGTCACCGTCACATCTGGCACGCCCAGCGTGCCGATCGCGGCCGCGGTGCAGGGAGTGACAGCCTGGGCCGGCGAGGCAGCAAGCACGCCACCTGCCAACAACGCCGCGGTCGCGGCGAGAAGCGCCGGCGGTCGGTTCGTCTTCGCAACACTCATTCGCTTCCTCCAAAATAGACCTTGTTGTCCCCGCGCTATCGCCGCCGCCGCTCCCAAAGCGCGCGCCGGCCTCGAATCGTTCGATTCTTGGTTGAGAGGAGAGGCGCATTGCCCTCTCTCGGATCGGATTCCTCCCCTAGGTGCCGGTCTCATCGCCGGCTCAGCACGGCGCGTCTAACCCAGTTTAACGCGCACTCTTAAATTCAACGAGAGAGCAAGTTGAGCAGGGATTTCTCATCCTGACAATAATCATTTCCGGCGGGGGCCGGTCGCTTTCTCGTTCAATTGATCTGCCTTGTCCGGCTGACCCAATAGGGTTTGCGCAGTTCTCGCTTCAGGATCTTGCCGGAGGGATTGCGCGGCAACGCGGCGACGAAATCGACCGACCGTGGCACTTTGTACCCGGCGATGCGCTCGCGCGCGAAACCGATCAACTCGTCAGCGCCGAGCGACGCACCCGGCTTCTTGACGACAATCGCCTTCACCGCCTCGCCCCACTGCTCGTCGGGCACGCCGATCACCGCGACATCGGCGACCGCGGGATGGCCGAAGAGCGCGCTCTCCACTTCCGCCGGATAGATGTTCTCGCCACCCGAGATGATCATGTCCTTGATGCGATCATAAATGTAGAGATAACCATCCTTGTCGCGGTAGCCGGCATCCCCGGTATGGAGCCAACCGTCGCGGACGGCCCGCGCCGTCGCCTCCGGCAGGTTCCAATATCCGAGCATTACCTGGGGCGTGCGGCAGATCACTTCGCCGACCTCGCCGGGCGGCAGCTCCTGTCCGCCGGCGTCGACCACCTTGATCTCGACGCCATCGAGGGGCCTGCCACAGGAGCGCATGCGCTCGACGGCGTGCTCGCCGTGATCCTCCGGCGCGAGATAGGCGATGCCGCCGGTGCTCTCGGTCAGACCGTAGAGCTGCCCGAGCGCGCAGCGGAATGTCCGCAGGGCGTTGCGCAGTAGGTCGAGCGGCGCCGGCGAGGCGCCGTAGACGATGAGCTCGAGCGACGAAAAATCGCTGTCGCTGCACTGCGGCACCTGCAGCAGGAACAGCAGCATCGCCGGCACGAACAGCGCCTTGGTGACGCGGTATTCGGCGATGAGGCGGAGGATCGCCGCCGGCTCGAAATCCCGTGTCACCAGGTTGGGCACGCCGCGATAGAGCGCAAGCAGCGCCCAACCGCTGCCGCCGATATGGAACAGCGGCATGCAGACGAGGCTCACATCGCGTTCGTGCCAACGCCCGACGCGCGCGATGGCCCCGGGGATCAAGGCGAGCAGATTGGCGTGGCTGAGTTGCGCGCCTTTGGGATGGCCCGTGGTGCCGCTCGTGTACATCTGGATGGCGACATCAGCGGCGGCAATGGGCAAGTCCGGATCGCGCGCCTCCTGTGCCGCGACCCAGACGGCATAACCGGGCCATTCCGGATGCTCGCCATGCAACGCGACGACCCGGCGCACGCTCGCCAGCTCACTGCTCACCTTCTCGACGAGGGGGTAGAAGTCGTGGCCGACGAACAGGAGTTCGGCCTTCGCGTCGTTCACGACATAGGCGATCTCGGGCGGCGCCAGCCGGAAGTTGACGGGCACCAGCACGGCACCGGCCTTGGCCGCGCCGAACCACAACTCAAAGAAAGCGAGGTCGTTCTTGGCGAGGATGGCGATGCGCGCTTGCGGCTTGATGCCGGCTGCGATCAGACCCTGGGCGACACGGCTGGCGCGCCGGTCGAGTTCGCCATAGCTGACGCTTTGTCCCTCGAAATAGAGCGCCACGCGGTCGGGACGGGTCCGGCCGTGATGACGGACGATATCCGCGACGGTCGGCATGCTCGCCGCGCTGTCCATGGCGCATGCCCTCCCTGCATGCGATGCGAGCCGCATCTTAGAATGGCTTTGGCGCCGGCTCAATCAGGACGCGCGCGCGCCACCCCGCTGGCATACGGCAGGAATTTCCGGTGTAATGCCGGGAAGAAAGCTGCGATGCCGCGAAAACTGAGGGCGCAAGGATGGACGGCCCCGAGGATCGCTCAATCGAGAGCGTACAGGCGTTTCGCCGGGACGCCCTCGCCGGTCGCGGCGCGGCGGCTCGCCGCGCCGTCGAGCGGGTGCTGCGCGCCGGCGGCGCGAGGGCATGTGCCGCCTTTCAGCGCCATTTCGACGGCGGCTACGCGCCACTGGCGCCGAATGCGAGCGACGTCGATCGTTCGGTGCCGGAGCTTGCGCTCTTGCAGATCACGGCCGGCTATCACGGCATCCCCGCGATCGAAGATGTGACGGTCGATTTCCCGCCCGGCTCGATGACAGCGATCGTCGGTGCCAACGGTGCCGGCAAGAGCACACTGTTGAAAGCGCTCGCCGGTGTCCTGCGGCCGCGCAGCGGACAAATCACGCGCGGCGCGGCACGCGAAAACATCGCCTATCTGCCGCAAAGCGACGAGGTCGATCGCGGTTTCCCGATCTCGGTGGGCGAGTTCGTCGCCCTCGGAAGCTGGCGTCGGTTCGGCGTCTTCCGGCCCGCAACGGCAGCGACCGACGACAGGCTTGGCGTGGCGCTCGACGCGGTCGGGCTGGCCGGCGCCGCTGCTCGGCCCATCGCGGCGTTGTCGGTCGGTCAGTTCCGCCGCGTGCTGTTCGCGCGGCTCCTACTGCAGGATGCCCGGGCGCTGCTGCTCGACGAGCCCTTCGCGGCCGTCGACGCCGTGACCATGGCCGATCTGCTGCGTCTGGTCGCGCGCTGGCACGCCGACGGGCGCACGGTGATCGCTGTGCTGCACGACCTCGACCAGGTCCGCGCGCACTTTCCGCGCACGGTTTTGCTGGCGCGGCGCTGCATCGCCGCAGGCGATACCGCCGCGGTGCTGTCGGCCGAGAATCTGGCGCTGGCCGGGTTCGCGCCGCGGTATGAGACGGCGCTGTGAGCGCCCTTAACACGGTGCTCGTCGAACCCTTCGCCGCTTATGGCTTCATGCGCACGGCGCTGGTTGGCATCGCCGCGCTCGCGGTCGCCAACGGTCCGATCGGCGTGCTGCTGCTGGCTCGGCGCATGAGCCTGGTTGGCGACGTGCTGTCGCACGCGGTCATGCCCGGCGCCGCGCTGGGCTTCGCCCTCGCAGGCTACTCGCTGCTCGCGCTGAGCGCCGGCGGGCTGCTCACCGGCCTCGCCGTGGCGGCGCTGTCGAGCGTGCTCACCCGCGCGCGCCCGCAACAACAGGACATCACCCTCGCCGTATTTTACCTCGTGTCGCTCGCGGTCGGCGTGCTGGTGGTGACGGCGCGCGGCAGCAATGTCGATCTCATGCATGTGCTGTTCGGCACCATCCTCGCGGTCGACGTGCCCGCCCTCGTGCTTATGGCGCTGCTTGCCACGATCAGCATCCTCGTGCTCGCCGCGCTCTACCGCGCCCTGCTGGTCGAGGCGTTCGATCCCGGCTTTCTCCAGGCGGTGAGCGGCGGCGGCAGCGTCTACCGCACGGTATTTCTCGCGCTGGTCGTGCTCGATCTCGTCGCCGGCTTCCAGGCTTTCGGCACGCTGCTGGCGGTAGGACCGCTGCTCCTGCCGGCGGCCGCGGCACGCTGCTGGACGCGGGCCCTCGGCCCGAGCATGGCGCTCGCCGCAGGCTTGGGGCTTGCTGCGGGCTATGCCGGGCTGCTGCTGTCGTTCTTCCTCAATCTGCCCTCGGGACCGTCGATCGTTCTCATGGCCGGAGCCCTTTACCTGCTGTCGCTGTTGGCGACAAGCTATAGCCCTTGGCCGACGCCGGCCGACAGCATCGAGGGCGAAGGGAGCATGCCGTGATCACATGGCGGCTTCTCCTTATGGCCGCGCTCGCCGTTGTCGGCTCGGGCGAAAGCGCGGCGGCGGACCGGGTGGAGATCGTGGCGACCTTCAGCGTGCTCGGCGACATGGTCGCGACCATCGGCGGCGACAAGGTCACGCTCACCACCATCGTCGGCGGCGACGGCGACACGGAGCTCTATCAGCCGACGCCGGCCGATGCGCGTTCACTCGCTGGCGCCAAGCTCCTGGTCATGAACGACATCAATCCCGAATTCGAGCCCTGGCTTCCCGCGCTCATCCGGCAGTCGGGCTTCAGGGGCACGACCCTGGTCGCCAGCAAGGGGGCCAAGACGATCACCGAGGCGGAAGAGGAAGGGCACGAAGCCAGCAACGGGCCGCCCAAGACCGATCAGCATGCCTGGCACGATCTTGCCAACGGTGCGATCTATGCCCGGAACATCGGCGCTGGGCTCGCCCAGGCCGATCCCGCCAATGCCGATGTCTACAAGACCCGCGCTGACGCCTATATCGCCGAGATCAAGCAGCTCGACGCCTGGGCGAAAAGCGAGATCGCCGCGGTGCCCAAGGCCAAGCGCAGGGTCATCACTTCGCATGACGGCTTCCAGTATCTCGGCCGGGCCTATGGCATCAAGCTCATCCCGGCGCGCGGCTGGGTCAACGACAAGGAAGCTTCCGCGGATGACATCGCGCGCCTCATTCGGCAGATCCGCCAGGACAACGTGCATGCCATCTTCGTCGAGAACATGAACGACCCGCGCGTCATCGAGCGGGTCGCGCACGAGGCCGGCGCGAGCATCGGCGGGACACTCTATTCCGACGCCTTGTCGAAGCCCGGCGGCGAGGCCGGCACCTATCTCGACATGGCGCGCCACAACATCGCAACGCTCAAGGCGGGGATGCTGAGGAACTGATGGCGGGCTGGTCCAGCTCGAGCACGATCCTCGCCGGCGCGCGGCAGCGCGTCGCCTGGGCGCTCATGCCGGTGGCGGTGTTGTGGCTCGGTGTGCTGTGGGCCGCTTACGGCAGTCGCGCGCCGGAGAAGGCGACATCAGCTCCTGCCGCCGCGCCGGTGCTCCAGGCCATTGCCGCCAGCGGCCAGCCCTCGCCGGCCGGCGGCAGCTTCGATCGCTTCGATATCGACGGGCGCGCCGTCGCCGCCGCCGCGAACCAACACGGCGACGTGGTGTTCTTCGCCACGCTATTGCGCAGCGCCGCCGACGAAGGGATTTTCTTCGCCAGCGGCAGCGGCATCGCCAAGCTCGTCGCGGTCGGCGATGCGGTGCCGAGCGGCGAGCGCATCGCCGGCTTCGGCGAGCGGCCAGCGGTGGCCTTGAACGAGCCCGGCGAGGTCGCTTTCGCTGCGGCGCTGACCGGGGGCAAGGCGACGAGCGGCGTGTTCGTGGCGCGGAAGGGAAAGATCGCGGCTGTCGCTCTGAGCGGCGCGGCCGCGCCCGACATCGCCGGCGCCACGCTCGCGCAGTTCGAACCGCCGGCCCTCAACGACGCTGGCGACGTCGCTTTCCTGGCGCTGACACGCCGCGGGCGCGAGGCGGGCGAGGCGATCTACCTGCAGCGCCGCGGCCGGCTTGTGAAGCTGGCCGGTTCGGGCGATGCGGCACCCGGCGGCGGCATCTTCTCGAGCTTCGGCAACCCGTCACTCAACAACAAGGGTGAGCTCGCCTTCGCGGCGATTGTGGAGCAGGGGCCGGTCCTGGGCGGCGTCTTCATGGGCGGCGGCAGCGACATCCATCTGGCGCTCGGCATCGGCAGCGCCTCGCCCACGGGCGGCATCTTCGCCCGCTTCTCGGAGCGGCTCGAGCTCGACGATGCCGGCACGATCGCCTTGAGCGCCGTGCTGCGCAACGGCGGCCCCGACGCCGCAGTCTTCGTCATCGAGGACGACACGCCGCGCGCCATGGCCGCGATCGGCGACCCGGCACCGGGCGGCGGCAGCTTCGCCGCCTTTGCCTCGTGGCCTGCGCTGAGCCAGGCCGGCTCGGTCGCCTTCATCGCCTCGGTCGACGGCGGACCCAATGCGCTGGCGCTCTATCTCGCGGGACGCGGCGGGCTGACGCGCATAGCCGCAGTCGGCGATGCGCTGCCGGACAACGCCCGCTTGGCCGCCTTTCCGCTCTATCCCGCAGTGGCGATCGGCGGTCGGGATGCCGTGACCTTCGCCGCTGCCGCCGAGCGCGACGGCACGCGCACCGCGACGCTCTTCTATTACGGCCCGGCGCGCGGCAGGCGGTGAGGGCCAATTAATTCATGTCGATCGGAGGATAGACGGTAAAAACATTAGCGGCAGTCACCAGCATGTGCCGGGTCGTGGTGCGCGGCGGCAACGGGTCGCCGCGCAGCATCTTCAGCGCGAGCGGCAGGACCTCGTAACCATAGCGGTCGAGCAGATAGGCGACCGAGCCAATGACGATGCTGCCGCGGTTGTTGGGATCGATCTCCTTCTTGTCATTGGCGCCGCCATGGACCGAACGGTCGCAGCCCTGGCTCACGATCGCCGTGTCGACGCTGCGCCCGGCCGTCTCCACCGCGGCCTTTGTCAGCAGCGCCGTGGTGTCGTCGAGCGCCGCGACCAGCAGCTTGCTGCCGCTTTCTCCGGTAGCGAAGCGGCGCAGCAGCGATTCGGCGAGCGCAGGGTTGCCATTGCTGTCGAGCCGGGTCTGCGCTGCGGCCGGCAGGCCCTCTCTGAGAGCGGCGGCGATGCCCTCGACGCGCTCGGGCACATGGTCGCCTCCGTTGCCGAGATCGCCGATGATGACGGCGACGGCACGCGCGGCCGGCCAGTGCGACGCGGCAAATTTCGCCAGCGCCTCTCCCGCCATGCGACCGGCGAGTGTGTTGTCGGGACCGTAGAGCGGTGAGCCGGGCACGGGATAGGCGATCGCCAGGACCGGAGTGCCCGCCGCCTTCATCCGCTTGGCGATTTCGGCGTTTGCCCCGGCGTCGTCGCAATATTGGATGTAGAGATCGAGCCTACGCGCGATGGCGTCCTCGGCGTTGGCCAGCGTCTTCGCGCGGTTGCGGTCGTTGTCGTAGAAGACCATGTCGACCGGCAGCGCGCGCGCCGCCAGCGCAAAGCTGGCGCGCACATCGGCACCGGTAAAGCCGAGGCCTTCGAGCCGCGTGCCGAGGTCTTCGGTGAGGTTGGCGAAGCCAATCTGGTAGCGCCGAGCTTCGGCGCCCTGCGCCGCCACCGGGGCTGCGAGGAGGCTCGCGGCCAACGCGAGAAAAGACCGGCGCCCGAGGACGGGCGTCGGCACAGAAGCAACAGACCGCACGAAAAGCCTTATTGGATGGCCTCGATACCGACGAAGTTGCCGGTGAGGCCGACCGCCTTCGGCACGGACATATTGAGGAAGAAGGTGGCGCGCTTGGTCGCTGCCGCCTCGTCGGCGATGAGGTCGGTGCGCACATTCTCGATGATGTGGATGCCGTTGTCGGTCAGCAGCAGCTGATGGACGGGGAACGCTTCAGTCGCCACTTCGCTCGGAATGACCTCGACTGCCCATTGGTCCGAGCCAACCAGGATGACCTTCTGGTCGGCGAGCCACTTGGCGGCGGCCTTGCCGATGCCCGGTTCGCCGCCGTTGTAAAGCGCGTTCTGCGCCGGGTATTGCGAGAAGATGTCGCCCCATCCGGTATGGACGAACACCGCATCGCCTTCGCGCAGCGTGACGTTGTACATCTTGAGCCCGGCCTGCAGATCCTCGGCCGTGATCACCGTGCCCTTGTCGAGGCAGGGCTTGCGGCAGGCGGCATTGCTCTTGAGCTTGTTGGCCTGTTGATGCACTCGCACCACGTCGATGATGACGCCGCGCGTGGCGAACGACTTCAGATGCTCCAGACCGAGCTTGGTCATATTGTTCTGATTGATGAACTTGCCCATCGGCGTCTGGTTGTAATAGCAGTCGCCGCGGCCGATATGGCCCATGCCGTCGAGATGCGTGCCGACGTGGCTCTGGCTGAGCCAGGTGTCTTCCATGTACGTCAAGTTGTTCTCGCCATAGGCGGCGCCTGGCGCGAGCGAGACGGCGGTGAGGATGGTCTTGGTGAAGCGCGAGCCGAACAGCGGCACGCCATCGACCAGCGGATTGGTCAAGGTGGTGACCTTGCCGGTCTGAATCTCCGCGGCAGCGGCCTTGGTGACGCTCGGCGTGACCCGATTGGTGGCGCCGGTCTGGTCGTCTTTGCCGAAAGGCGACGGCGGCACGAGCTTGGTGCAGTCGGTTTGCGCCCACGCCCCGGGCGCCACCGTCAGCGCGCCGGCCAGCGCGGACACCGCAAGTGCCAGCTTGAGCTTCATCATTTCCTCCCCCTGTCGCGAACCGTTGACGGTTCTGTCGGCAAAAGTGTGCGCCTGACCGGCACCCGCGTCAATCGGACACAGATCGGCTCAATGCAGCCGCCCCAGAGAACGGGCGAGCCCGCGCTCCGAGGCGATGGTGTCCTTTGGGGTTTGGATCAGATTCGCGCCGAGGGTGACACTTCGCGGCTGAAATAGGCCTCGATCTTGCCGACGATGGCGCCGGCCGAGGCGGCATGACCGGCCGGGGCGAACACGGCCGGGTTGCTGCGCGCCGCTGCCGGCAGCAGCCGCGCGCCCGAGACATGCGGCTTCGAATGCGCCGCCGCGATGATGCGCGCCGCCTGGCCGACGCCCAGGAAATGCGCGAGGTAGGTCTCCGCCGGGCTCACGTCGCGGCCAAGCAGGCGCTCGAGCCGAGCCTTGTTGTCGCGCGCGAGCTCTGCCGCCATGAGGGCCGAAAGCTTCGGATCGTTGCGCAGCTGCAGCAGCTTGGCGCGGGCGCCGGCGCGCACTGAGACGCCGCCGTACTCATCGATCGTGATCTGCTGTGCCAGCTCGGTGAGGCCGTGCCGGACGCCGAAGATCTTGAGGGCGCGTAGCCAAGTGTCCTCCGTGAACTGATAGAGCCCGGTGGCCGTCGTGCCCTCGGCGCGCACGACCGGATCGAAGCCCGACTCCCGGGCGGCGACGGCAGTCATATAGGCGGCATCGACGCCAACCACATCGGTGGCGTGGGCAATGGCGCGCCAGACATTCTCGCGCATGCCGACGGCGGCGACATATCCCTCATTGGCGGGACCGGGGGCGGCGTGCTCGGGGACCGCCGGCACGGCGGGAGCGGCAACCGCGGCGGCGACCGGAGCACTCGACGGGAACAGCGCGATGGCGCTGCCCAACGCCGTCGCCCAGATGGCGATGCCCGCGGCGACCAGAGCCCAAGCGAAGGCCGCCGGTCGGCGCTGTGGCACGATCGGCACGGAGGCCTGCTTGGTCGTCTGGGCGAGATGCACGATGCGGCGCTGGTACCGGGCCGGCGCGCTCATCGGGAAGCGAACGCGGTCCCTGGCGCCATGGAGGCAACGCCGGTTCAGCGGCTGGCGCAGTTGGGGCGCGACGCGCAGGCTGAGAGCGCGGCGATGGACGAGCCTGCGGGCACTTGCTGTCACGGGAACGCGGCGGATCTGTCGGCCATAATTCGCGGGCATTGCTCTTTCCCTTCCGGTCATGCGCTTTTTCGGTTCTCGGCGGCCTTGCGGCCGCTGGCCCATGCGCTGGCCCGACAAGGAAGCCTCATTTTTGCGCCATTACCAAGCATATTTTCCGAAGATTTTAATGGTATTTTAGCAAAATATGATTGCGCTCAGTACATCTTGCGCAAGACACAATAAATGGCGCAGCTGGTGGTGGTAAACGCCGCGCGCAATGATCTTGCGTCGCCGATTTGTTGGTAAACAGCGCCACTGACCTTTTCGGCAGAGGGATCCATCGCCACAGACTCTTAAGTAAGACTGCAACCGATCTGTGCCTGGGCGACGGAAGCCTTCACCACGGGGATCTCGTCATCCGCCAGCGGGCGGAGGTGCGGCTTGCGCGCGAGCGCAGCGGCGATATGCGGAGCGAGCAGCTCCGCCTTTGGCGGTCTCGCGCACCGCGGCCGCGGCCTTGAACCCCGGCATGACCTTCGCCGCGAACAGGTCGAGCGCCGCGCAGATGTGCTCGTGGCGATTCCGGCCCGTTTGATCCCTGCCTCCTGATAGCCGCGGACATGCCGTCGCAGCTCCTCGGGCGTGCCGATGCCGGGCGCTTGCCCGGCCCCCTCCCCTGCGATCTGCTCGGCCGCCTCGAGGGCCACGGCGCGCTTCTTCTTGACGGGGATGCCGAACCGGCCGAGCTCGAGCCGGGTCGCGCCCTCGCCGATGCCAAAATCGACGCGGCCGTCGGAGAGCAGGTCGAGCGTGGCGATGCATTCCGCTGCGCGCGGGGGATGATTGTAGCGCGCAATCACTTGGCGGATGCCGTGGCCAAGGCGGATGTGCTTGGTCAGGGCCGCCGCGCTGGAACACCTCGGGCGCGGAGGAATGCGAGTATTCGTCGCGGAAATGATGCTCGACCTTCCAGGCGTGGTCGTTGCCGAGCCGGTCGGCCAGGACGACCTGGTCGAGCGCCTCCTTGAAGAGGCGATGCTCGTCGCCGGGCGCCCAAGGCTTCTGGAGCTGCAGCCATAGAAATCCCGAAGCGCATGGCGGATCCTCGCTCTGGTCAGCGTGCTACTCACGCTCTTGCGCCAGCCGGCGACGGAGATCGGTCTTCAATATCTTGCCATAGTTGTTCTTGGGCAACTCGTCGAGGAAGACGTAGCGGCGCGGGCGCTTGAAGCGGGCGATATGGTCGAGGCAGAGCCGGTCGAGCTCTGCCGCGGTGATACCACCCCCCGGGCGCGCCACGACGCAGGCGACGACCTCCTCACCCCACTCGGCATGTGCGGCGCCGATGACGCTCGCCTCGGCGACGCGCGGATCGAGCAGCAGGACCTCCTCGATCTCGCGCGGATAGATGTTGGAGCCGCCGCTGATGATGAGGTCCTTGGAGCGGTCTTTTAGGGTGAGGAACCCGTTCTCGTCGAGCGCGCCGACATCGCCCGTGTGCAGCCAGCCGCCGCGCAGCGCTGCGGCGCTCGCCGCCGGATCGCCCCAATATCCCGCCATGACACAGTCGCTGCGCGTGACGATCTCGCCGACATCACCAATCGGCAGGTCGTGATCCTCGGCGTCGGCGACGCGGACTTCGACGCCGGTTCGTGCGATGCCGCAGGAGGCGAGGCGATCCTTTGCGGCGTGATCGGCCTTGGCGAGCGCCGTGATCGTCATCGGGCTCTCGCCCTGCCCGTAGATCTGCACCAGTTTCGGTCCGAACAGCTCCAGCGCGCGCTCCAGGTCTGCGACATACATCGGGGCTCCGCCATACACAATCGTGCCGAGGTTGCGCAGATCGGCGCCATCAGCCGCGGGAGAGTTCACCAGCCGCACCACCATGGTCGGCGCGGCGAACATGCTCACCCGGCGGTGCCGCCCGATGAGGCCGAGGATTTCTGAAGCGTCGAAATGGCCGCTCTCGGGGATGAGCTGGTGGCCGCCCTGCGCCAGATGCGGCAGCGCGTAGAGGCCGGAGCCATGTGACAGCGGCGCGGCGTGGATCATGGTGTCGCCGGGCGCGACGCGATCGATATCGGCGTAATAGCAGGCGGTCATGAACAGCAGGTTGCGCACCGTCAGCACCGCCCCCTTGGGCCGGCCGGTCGTGCCACTGGTGTAGAAGAGCCAAGCCGGGTCTGCCGCGTCGACATCGGCAGGCGCGGCGGCGGCGCCGTCAAGCAGCGCGGCAAACTCCCGATCGTCGGTGGCGACGAGGCGCAGGCCGTGGTCGCTCTTGGCTGCGGCGGCGATCCCCGCCTGGAGCGCGGGCGACGAGAAGCACATCGCCGCCCCGGCATCCTCGAGGATATACGCGAACTCCTTGGCATGGAGCTTGGCGTTCATCGGCACGGCGCACAGGCCGGCATGCCAGCAGCCGAACAGAAGCTGGAAGAATTCCGGGCTGTTCTCCATCGCCAGCGCCACCCGGTCACCCGCGCGCAAGCCGTGGCGCGACGTGAGGGACGCGGCGGTGCGCGCGACGCGATCGGCGAGGTCGCTGTAGCTCCAGCACATCGCGCCCGCCGTGATCGCCGCCAGCGCCGGATCGCGCCGCGCCACCCGGATAATCAGCCGAGCCAGGTTCATCGGCGATGATGCTATCGGAAAGGCCGAGCGCGGCCCAGTGTCGCAGCGCTTACCCGGGCTCCGGCCTGATCTCGACCTTGACCGAACCCGGCACCACGCCGGTGAACTCCTTGCCCGACGCCCCGTGTTGAATCGATTGCGTGAGATCGCCGCGCAGGCGGGTGACCACGGCGCGCGCTTGCGCCTCGCTCTGCGCCTCGAATTCGACGTGCAGCACCAGTTTCACCCGCTTGGCCATTGCACCTCTCCTCGGCTCCACCCTCTTTGCCGACCCCTGGAGCATTGCGGCGACAAAACCTGAAGTGTAAAGTATCTGTGCGTATGCGCTACTGCAGGGCGCGTGGTGCAATAGATCAGCCGGCGCCAGACCGGCATCGTCGGGGGGAACGTCACGCATGCACGATTGCGGCGCGCTTGTCTGCGCGCAAGTCGTCCTCTCCTTACCACCAACCCTTCGCGGCATGTCCGCCGCCATGACACCGATGACTCCAGCCGCGCGGAGTAACGCATCGGCGATCGAAAACGCGCGGCCACAGAGGGCTTCCCTGGCCACCCGGCCCGACGCGGCGCGATCGGGCCCATTTGCGAACTTTGGAGGAAAACGCATGAACACGCATCTCTCGCGAGGGCTGCTTGCCGCCGCCATCGCCCTATCCGTCGCCGCGGGCGCGAGCCCGGCAATGGCGGCGACCTGCGCCGGCTTGGCCGGTCTTTCCTTGCCGAACGTCACCATCACCGCGGCGCAATCGGTGCCGGCGGGCACCTTCATCGCGGCGGATGGTGAGGTCTTCCCGAACCTGCCCGCCTTTTGCCGCGTCGCCGCCTTCGCGACGCCGACGCCGCAGTCCCACATCAATTTCGAGGTGTGGATGCCCGCGGCGGCATGGAATGGGAAGTTCCGGGGCGAAGGCTCCGGCGGTTCCGCCGGCGCCATCGGCTTCGGCGCGATGGTGAATGGTCTGACGCACAATTATGCCACCATGGCCAACGACAACGGGCATATCGGCAGCAACTGGAGCTTCTCGCAACCGGGCGACCGCGTCGTCGACTTCGGCCACCGCGCCCAGCACGTGACCACCGTCGCCGGCAAGGCCGTCGTCGCCGCGTTTTACGGGACCGGACCGCAGCACTCTTATTTCGTCGGCTGCTCGCAAGGCGGGCACCACGCCTTGATGGAGGCGCAGCGCTATCCGGAGGATTATGACGGCATCATCGCCGGCGATCCCGCCAACGACTGGAACCACCTCATGTTCGGCGAGCTGTGGACCGGCGTGCAGTCGAGCGTCAAAGGCGCTGCCTTCGATCTGCCGCAGGCAAAGCTCGATCTCGTCACCCATGCGGCGCTGGCGCAATGCGTCGGGCAGGATGGCGGTGTCGCCGGCGACGCCTTCCTCAGCGACCCGCGCGACTGCCATTTCAATCCCGCCGTGCTGCAGTGCAAGGGCGGTGACGCCCCCAACTGCCTGACGGCGGAGCAGCTGCAGGCGGTCCAGGCGCTCTACCAGGGGCCGGTCAACCCGCGCACCCACGCGCAGGTCTTCCCCGGCTTCACGCGCGGCAGCGAGACCTTCTGGCGCCAAGTGCTCGTCGGGCTCGCCATTCCGGGCGGCAGTTCAGCCTCGTTCTTCCGCGACGGCGTGTTCGCCGGACAGCCGGGCTTCAACTTCCTCAACATCAATTTCGACAGCGACGTCGCCTTCACCGACGCGAAAGCCGCGGCCGGTGGCGAGACCTGGGGCACCGCGCTCAACGCCAACAATGCGGATCTGACGCCCTTCCGGCGGCGCGGCGGCAAGCTCATCATGTATCACGGCTTCGCCGACCCGTTCATCACGCCGCTGGTCGGCCTCGACTATTACACCGCCGTGGCCGAAGCGACCGCGCATGACGGGGATCGCGACGAGGGCCATGGTCACGACGCCTTCGCCGAGACGCGCGAATTCGCCCGCCTCTTCATGGTGCCCGGCATGAACCACTGCCTCGGCGGGCCGGGCGCCAACGTCTTCAATGCCCCGTTCAACTTCGGCAACCCCGAGGATCCCGATCACGATGTGGTGATGGCGCTCGACCGCTGGGTCACGCAGGGTATTGCCCCGGAGAAGATCATCGCCACCAAGTTCGTCAACGACAAGCCGGCGAACGGCGTCGCCTTCACGCGTCCGCTCTGCCCCTATCCGCAGCAAGCGCGCTACAAAGGCGTCGGCGATCCAACCAACGCGGGCAATTTCGTGTGCGTCGCCGACGAGCATGACAGCAACGGTCCGCGCTTTACCGATTTCGACACGGATCGCGATGATCGCGATGGCGATCGCGACTGATACTTGATACTTGATCCGCCGAGGGCGCGTCGTCGGCGACGCGCCCTCGGCTCCTTTTGCGCCGCGCATCTCCTCCCGAAAGGGCTCGTCGCGCGGCGCGATCGAGTGTGATCCCGATCACACACCCTGCTTCGGTGCTGGATTACTCCTTGCGCATATCACCATTTTGGCTAAAAATTACAGAGAATTTAGCTAAAAATTAACCATTCATAAGAATGGGCGCGCGGCGACAACCTTACCCGTGGGCCACCGAAGAATGTTCCCTGGCGTCCGTCGCAACAAAATCCTGCGCGACTTCGCGTTTGTACTCGCCCTTGAAGTCGTGGCGGTGGGCCTTTTCTCGTCAATGCTTATCCATGCTGCGCTGGCGCAGGCGGGAACGACGCCGGCCGCGCCGCTGACCACGTCGCCGATCGAGCGCGCCCTGCCCGAGGCGCAGCCGCGCGCGGTGCCGCCGCTGCTGCCGACGCCGGCGCTGGGCGCGCCGGAAGTGCCGGCCGGACCGCCGGTCACCATCCAAGCGGTCGAAGTCCAGGGCGCGACCGCCTACAAGCCCGGCGAGCTCGAGCCCTATTACAGCGGCATCGTCGGCAAGAGCGTCCCGCTCGGCCAGATCTCCACCGTCCTGCAGCAGATCCAGACCAAATATCGCAACGACGGCTATGTGCTGACGGTGGTGCGCGGCACGGTCGAGCCGGTCGGCGGCCGCTCGACGCTGCGCATCCGCGTCGTCGAGGGCTTCATCAGCGACGTCAAGATCGATGGCGACATCGGCCCGGCGGGCATCCTCGTCTACGACTTCCTCAACAAGCTCACCAGCATCCACCCGGTCAACATCGCCGATATCGAGCGCGCGCTGCTGCTGGCGCAGGACGTGCCCGGCGTCTCCGTGCGCGCCATCCTGCGTCCCGGCACGGGCGAGGCCGGCGCCGTCGAGCTGATCGGCCAGGTCGGGCGCAAGCCCTTCGGCGGCTTCGTGCAATACGACAACCGCGCCGCGCCCTTTGCGGGACCGCATGAATTGCTGGTCGGCGCCCAGGCCAACTCCTTCACCAGCGCCGGCGAGCGCACCGAGATCATCCTCTACGACACCCCCTTCAATAAGCAGCAGATGTTCGGCCAGGCCGGCATCGAGGGCTTCGTCGGCGCCAGCGGGCTCAAACTGCGCGCCTATGGCGGCTATGGCCCCTCCGAGCCCGGCGGCCCGCTCGGCCAGGTCGGCTTCCGCTCGCGCCTCCTCATCGCCGGCGCCTCCGCCGCCTACCCGGTCATCCGCACGCGGCCGGTGTCGCTCAATGTGACGCTCGCCTTCGATATCTCCCGCGCCGAGATCAGCAACGAGGTCGACCTAGCCACCGGCGCCCGCCAGCGGGCGAGCCTCGACGATCTCCGCATCGTGCGCCTGGGCGAGACGCTCGATTTCCAGGACCAGACCTTCGGCACCGGCCTGGTCAGCGCCAACACCGTCGCCCTCACGCTGCACGAGGGGCTCTCGGGGCTGGGCGCTTCGACGACGGGAGACCGGGAAGGCACGCGCCTCGACTTCTTCAAGCTCACCGGCGAGCTCACCCGCGTGCAGAACCTGTTCGGCTTCAGCGGCGGTCTCGTCGCCCTGAAGCTGTCCGTGGGCGGCCAATATTCGGGCGACATCCTGCCCTCAAACGAGAAATATTTCCTCGGCGGCACCAAATTCGGCCGCGGCTTCTTTTCCGGCGAGATCACCGGCGACCGCGCCGCGGGCACCACGGCGGAGCTCCAGCTCAACACCTCGACCGACTGGCCGGTGACCCTCGGGCTGCAGCCCTTCATCTTCTACGACACCGGCTGGGCCTGGAATTTGGCGCCGGGCGACCTCGACGAGCACGTCGAATCGGCCGGCATCGGCGTGCGGATCTCGCTGACCCAGCAGATTTCCCTCGAGCTCGAAGCCGATCGCCGCTTCACCCGCAAGCCGACGGGAGAGGGCGTGTCGCCGCTGAGCCCCTACGCAGGTTTCGTCACGTTGATTGCCCGGTTCTAGACCGGTTTTTTCCAGCGAGAGTCCGAGCCAATCGGACCGGCTAGTCAGGTGGAGGCAAAGGAAGCACATGCACAAGCCCGAATTGCGCCTTCAGGCGCCTCTGGCGTTGAACAATGCGCGCATCGCCACGGCTTCGCGCGCGCCGCGGACCCGCATCACGCACCAGCTGCGCGCCTCGACCGCGCTCAGGCTGATGTTCCGGGCGACCGCCTGGTCCGGCGTGTCGATCGCCATCATGTCCTCGGCCAGCGCCAACCCGACCGGCGGCAACGTCGTCTCGGGCCAGGCCAGCATCAACCAGGCCAACCCGAACCGCACCGAGATCACGCAGACCACCGATCGCACCGCCATAAACTGGCAGAGCTTCAGCATCGGCGCCAACCAGTACACGGTGTTCTTCCAGCCCTCCGCCTCCTCGGTCGCGCTCAACCGGGTGAAGGGGCCCGATCCCTCCCTCATCGCCGGGCATCTGCAGGCCAATGGCAACCTCATCCTGGTCAATCCCAACGGCGTGCTGTTCTCGGCGGGATCGCAGGTCAACGTCCACAGCATCGTCGCCACCACAGCCGACATCAGGGACCGCGATTTCAACGAGGGCCGCTTCAACTTCTCGATACCCTCGCCCAATCCCACCGCGACCGTAGTGAACGAGGGCACCATCACCGTCGCCGATCACGGCCTCGCCGCTCTCGTCGCGCCGGGGACGCAGAATTCCGGCGTCATCACCGCCAAGTTCGGCCGCGTCATGCTGGCGGGGGCGCAGACCTTCACCGTCGACCTCTACGGCGACGGCCTGCTCTCCTTCGACATCACCAGCAAGGTCAAGGGCGCCAACGTCACCAACACCGGCGAGATTCAGGCCGATGGCGGCGTCATCCAGCTCGCCGCCTCCGCCGTCGACGACATCGTCGCCGGCGTCATCAACATGGGCGGCACCATCGCCGCCAGCACCGTCGTCGCGCAGACCGGCACGATCACCGCCGACGCCGGCGCCACCGGCCAGCTCACCGTCACCGGCCAGGTCAGCGCCCAGGGTGCCTACCCCGGCGAGACCGGCGGCGCCATCACGCTGACCGGCGGCACTGTCGCCGTGACCGGCGGCGCCAGCATCGACGCCAGTGGCAGCGCCGGCGGCGGCAGCATCAAGGTGGGCGGCGGCTTGCACGGCAGCGATCCGAGCGTCGCCAACGCGCAGACGACGACCATCGCCGCCAACGCCACGCTCGACGCCAGCGCCGTGCAGCAGGGCGACGGCGGCTCGGTCGTGGTGTGGTCGGACAAGAAGACGGCGGTTCACGCCTCGATCAAAGCGCGCGGCGGG
>Ga0209488_10000088_pt1 | contig 65570 bp, 50 predicted proteins | sample Rivendell_Oct201_8_FD_188349 | JGI IMG/M metagenome (GOLD analysis project Ga0209488, IMG submission 188349) | Vadose zone soil microbial communities from the Eel River Critical Zone Observatory, Northern California, USA -... | ecosystem: Environmental > Terrestrial > Soil > Vadose zone >...
CGGCGCGCCCCAGGGCACACGCAATGAGGCGATCGACGGATCGTTTGATTGCGCTGCAGTTCCTGGCCGTTGCCGTGCCCATTGCTTTTGTGTTGCTGGCGCAGATGGTCGCAGACGCGCGCCGCGCCGCCGCTCTGGAGCATTCGCGCCCACTGCGTACGCTTGCGAACGAGGCGCGCGCCAACTATCGCACTTTCACCAACGGAGCAGCTGACGCGGTCGACACCGGTGCGCTCGGCCGCCAGTCCGCCGAAGCCCTGAACAGCACCGCCGTGTTGCTGAGCAAGCTGGCCGCCAGCGGCGAGGCGGCGGCACTGGCTAATACCCCGAAGTTGGTGGCCGACCTCGCCTCGCAGGTGCGCAGCGGTGCGACGCTGGACAAGCTGATGGCACTGCGCGGGCAGATCGCGCTGGCGGACCATGACACCCGGGCGATCGATGAGAATTTCGAGCTGCGCGACGCGGCGGTGATCCGCGATGCGGTCGAGTCGGCGCGCCGCCAGAAGCAGCAGGTGCCCGTGGCACTGCTCATCAGTGCGATCCTGACGGTCATATTCGTGCTGGCTACGCGGCGCCGCCTGCGACGACAGCTTGAAGCCGACGCCGCGATCGAGCAGCGGCGGCGGGCGGAGCTCGAGACCATCTCGATTCGCTTCGGCATGGCGACCCGCGCGGCCGGCGCCGGCGTGTATGAGGTGCACGAGAGCGGTGGCACGGTGTGGTGGAGCGACACCATGAACGAGCTCTACGGACAGTCGCCACAGACATTCCAACCGACACTGGACGGCTGGCTCGAGCTGATTCACCCCGCCGACCGCCTGGCCGCCCAGGCCGCCATGACCGCGGCGATGCGTGAACGCAAGCAGTTGCACAACCAGTACCGGATCGTGCGCCCCGACGGCAGCATCGGTTACGTCGAATCCGTGGCGGCCGTGGTCACGGACTCATCCGAGGGCGGGGTGCGCCTGGTGGGCATCGATCTTGACGTCACGGAGCGAGTCGCGGCCGAGCAGCGCGAAGACATCCTGCAGCAACAGCTGCGTGACGCCTCAAGGCAAGCCGGCATGGCGGACGTGGCGACCAGCGTTCTGCACAACGTAGGCAACGTGCTCAACAGCGTGAATGTCTCGGCGAACCTGGTGGGCGAGAGCCTGAAGCGCTCGCGGGCGGCGGGGCTGGGTCGGGTGGCGTCGCTGTTGCAGGAGCACCAGAGCGATCTGGGCAGCTTCGTGGCCCACGACGAGCGCGGCAAGGTCCTGCCGGTCTACCTGGCCGAGTTGTCCCGACACCTCAGCGCGGACAACCGCAACGCGTTGCAGGAGCTGGACTCCCTCAAGAGCAACATCGATCACATCAAAGACATCGTGGCCATGCAACAGCGCTACGCAAAGCTCGGCGGCGTGGCTGAGCTCATCGACATCAGGCACCTGGTCGAGGAGGGCATGCGCATCAACGCCAGCGCCTTCGAGCGTCATGCCGTCGAGATAGTGCGCGAGTTTGCCGATGCACCGCAGATCAGCGTCGACAAGCACAAGGTGCTGCAGATACTGGTCAATCTGTTACGCAATGCCAAGGACGCCTGCGAGAGCGTGGCCGAGCAGAAGCGGTGCGTCACGATACGCATCGACAGGTGCGGCGCAGGCGTGCAGGTCGCGATCGCGGACAACGGCAGCGGGATCGCAGCCGCGCACATGAGTCGCATCTTCACACACGGGTTTACCACCAAGAAGACCGGTCATGGCTTCGGGCTGCACAGCGGAGCGCTCGCGGCCAAGGAGATCGGCGGCGTTTTGCGCGCCGAGAGTCCCGGTCCGGGCCGCGGCGCAACTTTCTTTCTCGAACTGCCCCGGAAACCTCCCGAGAATCCACATGGCTAGCAACCTCCTGTCCGGCAATCGGCGCGTGCTCGTGGTCGATGACAACCGGGCGATCCACGAGGACTTCCTGAAGATCCTGGGCGGCAACGCCGGCGGTAGCCCCGAGCTGCTGGCGGCCGAGCGTCTGCTGTTGGGCGGGGCGGTCGCAACCACCTCGCGCCCGGCTTTCCAGATCGACACGGCCTTGCAGGGTGAGGAGGGTGTGGCACGCGTGCAGCAGGCGCTCCAGGAGGAGCAGCCCTACGCGATGGCGTTTATCGATATGCGCATGCCGCCGGGCTGGGACGGCCTCGAGACCATTCAGCGCCTGTGGGAGATCGACCCGCACGTGCAGGTCGTCATCTGCTCGGCGCACTCGGACTACGACTGGACGGAGGTGATAGCGCGTCTCGATCATTCCGACAAGCTGCTGGTGATCAAGAAGCCGTTTGAGCCGATCGAGGTGCTGCAGTGCGCCAACGCGCTGACGCGCAAGTGGGACAACGAGCGGACCTTGCGCCGCCAGCTCGAGCAGCTGGAGCATGTCGTGGAGACGCGCACCCAGGGGCTGGAAGCCGCCAACAAGCAGTTGCGGCACCTCGCGAGCCACGATGCCCTGACAGGTCTGCCGAATCGGATACTGCTGGACGATCGGCTTGCACAGGCGGTGGCGCACGCGGAGCGCGACGGCCACATCTTCGCCGTCGCCATGTTCGATCTGGACCGCTTCAAGATGGTTAACGATTCGTTCGGGCACCGCGCCGGGGATGAGCTCATCAAGGAAGTGGCGCACCGCCTCGCCGGTATAGCGCGCAGCACCGACACCGTGGGCCGGTTGGGAGGCGATGAGTTCCTGTTCATAATGGATCGGCTCGCGAAGCGCGACGACGCGGAACACATCGCGCGCCGCGCCGTCGCGGCGTTGCGCGTCCCGATCCGGCTCGGTGGGGTTGATATCCACACCTCCTCGAGCATCGGCATCGCGGTGTTTCCTGCCGATGGCAATACCTTCGAGACCCTGATTGCCAACGCGGATGCGGCCATGTACTGCGCCAAGCAGCGGGGCCGCAACAACATCCAATCCTATGCGCCGGGAATGAATTCCGTTACGCAGGAAAAGGTCAAGCTGGAGAGCGACCTGCACGAGGCGCTGGCGCTGCGGCAGTTTGAGCTGCACTACCAGCCGAAGGTCGACACCGCAACGGGCGGAATTCACGGCGTCGAGGCGCTGGTGCGCTGGCGGCATCCGCAGCGGGGCGTGGTCCCTCCGGGAGAGTTCATTCCGCTGGCGGAAGCGTGCGGGTTGATCGACTCAATCGGTGCATGGGTGGTGCGCGAGGCATGCCGCCAGGCGCGCGCCTGGCAGCTCGAGGGTCTGCCGCCGCTGCGCGTTGCGGTGAATCTGTCGGCGTTCCAATTCCGGCACGGCAACCTGCTGCAGATGATTCGTGAGGCGCTGCAGGCCGCCGACCTCGAGCCACGCTTTCTCGAGGTGGAGATTACCGAGAGCGCGCTGATGAGCGATCCGGAAGAGTCCGTCACCATCCTCGAGGCGCTCAGCCGCATGGGGGTGGTCGTATCCGTCGACGACTTTGGCACCGGCTACTCGAGCATGAGTTACCTGCGTCGCTTTCCGATCGACAAACTGAAGATCGATCGCGGCTTTATCGCCGAGTTGATGTCGCGGGCCGACGATGCCTCGATCGTGCAGGCGATCGTGTCGCTGGCGCACAGCCTGCATCTGAAGGTGGTTGCGGAGGGCGTGGAAACGCAAGAACAGCTCGCGCTGCTCAAGCGCCTTGGCTGCGACCAGTATCAGGGGTTCTGTTTCAGTCCGGCGGTGCCGGCGGAGGATTTCGCCACACTGCTGCGCGAATCACAGCTGAAGTCCGACTCGAGCGTCGATCCGGCATCCGACCGCACTCACAGCAAGCTCGCGGTCTATCGACCGCGCTAGCGCCGGAACGCATCCCCCCCACACCCTGTCGCAGCGGGCTAACGCTCCGGCGCGGGCGGCCGCTTAAACCCTGCAGCCGGCAGTAGCATCCAAGCTTACCAGGGGATGGGTCCCCTGCCAGCGCGTGGGCCTGAAGCCATGGACAGCCTGCACTGGTCGGGCCGCAGTCCGATCGGGGTGATCGTCATCGCGGTGTTCCTGGGTCTCCTCGGGCTTCTGAGCCTGAGCCGCCTGCCGTTGCAGCTGTTCCCGGACATCAACCGACCGGAACTGTCCATCCAGACCGGTTGGCGCACGGCCTCGCCCGAGGAGGTCGAATCGGAGCTCCTCGAGCCCCTGGAAAACGTCATGCAGGGGATGGCGGGCGTCGAGGAAATCGAAGGCAACGCCTTCGCCGGGCAAGCGCAGGTGAACCTGCGCTTCACGCTCGGAACGGACATGAAAAACGCGCTCGTGGAGGTGATCGGGCGCATCAATCGTCTGCCGCCGCTGCCGCGGGATGCCGATCGCCCCAGCGTGTCGCTCGGGGGTAACGGCAATACCAACGAGACCTTGTCCTGGTTCTTCGTGCAACTGCTTCCCGGTACCCCGGGTCCGATCGAGACGCAGCGGCGCTTCATCGAGGATACGGTGCGTGCGCGGCTCGAGTCGATACCGGGCGTCGCGGCCGTCCAGGTCAACGCGGGTCCTCCCGACGACGTGCGCATCACGCTCGACCTGGCGCGCGCCGCCGCCCTCGGAATCAGTGTTCCCGATGTGGCCAACCGCGCCGCCAGCGCCACCAACGTGTCCGGTGGTCAGCTCGATGTCGGGCGGCGTCAATACACGCTGCGTTTCACCGGGCGCTTCTCGCCCGAGCAGCTCGGCGCGCTGGTGCTGGCGTGGCGCGACGGCCGGCCCGTGCGCCTGGCGGACATCGCCACCATCGATGTCGCTCCGCCCGCACGCCAGTTCTTCGGCTACCAGAACGGCAACCCGGCCATCGGCATTCAGGTATTCCGGGCCAACGGTGCCAACGTGCTGGCGACGCTCGATGCGGTGAAAGCCGCGGTCGCGGAGCTGCGTGCGGGAGCACTCAAGGCCCACGGGCTCGGGATCGAGCAGTCCTTCGATGCGTCGCTGTTCATTCGCCGCGCCGTGAGGCTGCTGACCGAGAACCTGGTCGTCGGAGCCTTGCTCGCACTGATCGTGGTCTGGTGGTTCATGCGCGAATGGCGCGTCACGCTGTTGATCGCGGCCACCATCCCGGTGTGTCTGTGCGCCACGTTCATTGCGCTCGATCTGTTCGGCCGCAGTCTGAACGTCATCTCCCTCGCCGGGCTCGCGTTCGCGGTGGGCATGGTGGTCGAGGGCGCGATCGTGGTCTCGGGAAACGTCGTTCGCCTGCGCGAGGGCGGTATGTCCCTGGAAGAGGCGACCAGCAAGGGCGCTCGACAGGTCGCCGGAGCGCTGTTCGCCTCCACCGCCACCACCGTCGCGGTGTTCGTGCCGGTGCTGTTTCTCAAGGACGTCGAGGGTCAGCTGTTCGGGGACCTCGCCCTCACCATCTCTATCGCGGTGGCGATCTCGGTCGTGACTGCGTTGACGCTGCTGCCCGTGGCGCTGAGCTTCGCGCTGAACCGCCCGCTGCGTCCCAGCGGCTACGGTGCGGGCTGGCCGGGCCTCACCGAGTGGGTGCTGCGGGTGACCGACACGCGCCCCAAACAGGTGTCGTGGATCGCGGGCTTGCTGCTGATCCCGCTGCTGCTCACGTGGTGGATGCTGCCGCCGCTTGATTACCTGCCGCCCGTGAAGCGCGCGGCCATCGACGCATTCTTCGATTTTCCACCCGGCATGAGCCCCGAGGCGGTCAATCGCGAGCTGGTCCCGACCATCCTCGAACGGATGCGACCGTACATGGGGGGTCGACAGGAGCCGCGACTGAAGAACTGGTACATCCTCACCTGGCCCGGTGGCGGCACCATCGGCGCCCGGGTCGTGGATGAGAGCCGCATCGGGGAGCTGGAGCGGCTGGTGCGCGACAAGATCGTGGTGGGTTTGCCGGACACGCGGGTCTTCACCGTCGAGGGGGATCTGTTCGGCGGTATCGGCGGCTCGGCCCGCTCGGTGGGAATTCACTTGCAGAGCGAGGACACCGCGGCACTGAACCGCGTGGCTCTCGAGGGCCGGACGCTGCTCGAAAAGATATTCCCCGGTGCCGCCGTGCAGAGCTTTCCCAACCCCGAGGACGTGGCGCTGGAGTTGCACGCGGTGCCGGACGACCGCCGGATCGCCGAAGTGGGCTGGGATAGGGCGACGCTGGGTACGGTCGTGCGCGCGGTCGGCGAAGGAGCGTGGCTGGGCGAGTACTTCGACGGCAAGTCACGCCTGCCGATCATCCTGCGCTCGAGCGGGGGCACGACGCCCGAGGACCTGTCGAACGCGCCGCTGATGACGCCCGCCGGGCTCATCGTGCGGCTGGGGGATCTGGTGCAGCTGTCCACCGAGCTCGGGCCGCCGGCGATACGCCGCCTCAATCACCGGCGCACCGTGACGCTCACCGTCGATCCCCCCGGGTCCCTGTCGCTGGAGAAGGTGCTGAGCACCATCGACACGCAAATCCTGCCGAGGCTGCGCGCCGAGATGCCGCCCGATGGCTCGATGCGCCTCGCCGGCAGCGCTGACAGCCTCAGCCAGACACTCGCCGCGATGAGTCGGGTGTTTGCACTGGCGCTCATCGTACTGTTGCTGCTGATGACCGTGCTGTTCCGGTCGCTGCGCGACAGCGTCATCGTGCTGCTGACGGTGCCGCTGGCACTGGTCGGGGGCGTGGTCGGGCTGCGCTTGCTGGATGTGGTGAAATTCCAGGCGCTCGATCTGCTTTCAATGATCGGTTTCGTAATGATGATCGGGGTCATCATCAACCACGCGATACTGCTGGTGGCGGCGGTGCGCAGCGTGGAAGCGGAAGGCGCAACGCTCGAGCAGGGGATCCGTGCCGGACTGCAACAGCGCCTGCGGGCGATTCTCGCGAGTACCCTCACCGGTGCACTGGGAGCACTGCCGATGGCGGTCAACCCGGGGCCGGGGAGCGTCATCTATCGGGGCCTGGCCGCCGTCAACATCGGCGGCGTGGTCATCAGCCTGGTGTTCAGTCTGGTACTGATACCGGCGCTGATGCGGCTGCTGCGCGCCCGGCGCCGCGCGCAAACCGCCAGCGAGCCGGCAATCGCATCCCTGGTGCCACCATGAGTACGTCCATGACCAGGCGGGCAGCCTCGCTGCAGGGGGTTGCGCTGCTGGCCATGGTGGCCGGATCCGCGCTGCCGGCCGTGAGGGCCGCGGGGGCTGCGCAGGGAGCCCCGGAACGCGTGGTGGTCGAAGTCGGCACCGTCAGTGTGCGTCCCGTGACGGTGCGCAGCTGGATACCAGGCTCGATCGTGAGCCGCGCCGATGCGCGCGTTGCGAGCGTGATCGGCGGTCGGGTGATGTGGATAGCCGAAGTCGGTGCACGTGTCAGACAGGGAGATCCGATTGCGCGGCTCGATGACACGATGGCGCGGTTGCGGGCCGAGGACCTGCGCGCGCAGGTCGAGCGCGCGCGCGCCCAGCACTCGGTGGCCAGCTCGCAGCTGGAGCGCTTCAATCGACTCGCGGCGACCCAGGCACTCAGCGCCAGTCAGCTCGATGACGCACGCGCGCAACGCGACGTATCGACCGATGACGTCGCGCGGGCCGACGCGCAACTGCGGCAGGCACAATACGAGATCGATCAGTCGGTGATCCGGGCGCCGTTCCCCGGGATCGTGACCGAGCGCTTCATCCAAAGAGGCGAGTACGTGCAGATCGGCGCCGCGAGCGTGCGGCTGGTCAACACTGCCGATACCGAGGCGCGCGCCACCGCCGCACTCGGTCTGGCCGCAAATGTACATCCTGGACAGGCGGTCACGGTGCGCGAGCACGGGGTCGAGAAGACCGGGACCGTGAGAACGGTCGTTCCGGTCGGCGATGATCGCTCCCGCCAGTTCGAGGTGCGCGTCACGCTCGCGAATCCGCAATGGCTCGTGGGAACCCCGATCGAAGTGAGCCTGCCTTCGAGCGCCGAGCGTACCGCCGTCACGGTGCCACGCGATGCGCTGGTCATCCGGCAGAATCACTCCTATGTGCTGCGTGTCACGCGCTCCAATACCGTGGAGCAGCTCGACGTCATCCCGGGCGTGGGCATCGAGGACGCGGTGGAGGTACGCGGGGCACTGGCGCCGGGTGACCGGCTGGTCGTGCGCGGCGCCGAGCGCCTGGCGGCGGGACAGGCGGTGCGGGTCATCGATCGCGCGAGCCACCCGAGTCAGGCTCATCCCGGCTAGGCTGACGTCCGGCGAGTGATCCGCTCCTTGGCAGGATTTGAGCGCTAGTTGGCGTTGCGGCCAGCGCCGCCCGCCGACGGCTGGAGGAAACGCGGCACAGTCGCTACGCCGGCTCGAGCTGATCACCCAGACCGGTGTCGGTGCGTCTGGCCCGTTCCGCATGGTGGTCGGCCGCCAGCAGCATGTAGAACGCCGGCACCACGAACAGCGTGAACAGGGTGCCGATCGAAAGGCCGGTCGCAATCACCAGGCCCATTGCGAAGCGTCCCGCGGCCCCGGCCCCCGAGGCAATGACGAGCGGAATCACGCCGAGCACCATCGCCGCGGTCGTCATCAGGATCGGCCGCAGACGTACGCCGGCGGCGTGCTCAATGGCGTCGCGCTTGCCCATGCCGCTGCGCTGCGACTCGTTGGCGAACTGCACGATCAGGATGCCGTGTTTGGAGATCAGCCCCATGAGCGTGACCAGGCCGACCTGGGTGTAGATGTTGAGGCTCGAGATCAGGTTGACGAAGATCAGCGCGCCGAACAGCGCCATCGGTACCGACACCAGGATCACGATCGGATCGCGCAGGCTGTTGAACTGGGCCGCGAGCGCCAGGAACACGATGATCACCGCGAACATCAGGGTAGTGGCGAAGCCGCCGGACTCCTGCACGAACTGGCGTGACTGGCCGGAGTAATCGAGGTGATAGCCGCTCGGCGCGACCTCGGCCAGTGCGTCGCGCAGGAATTTAAGAGCCTCGCCCTGCGACATGCCGCTGGCGCCCGAGATCGAGGCGGAATTCAGCTGCTGGAAACGGTTGATCGACTGCGGTACGGTCTCCCGCTTGAGGCTCGCCACCGTTGACGCCGACAGCACCGCACCGTCCGGCGTGCGCACGTAATAATCGAGCACTTGATCGGGATTGAGCCGATCGGCCTGCAGCACCTGCGGGATCACCTTGTAGGAGCGCCCGGCGATCGAGAAGTAGTTGACGTAGCCTCCGCCGAGCGCGTCGCCGAGCGCGCTGCCGACATCCTGTTGAGTGAGCCCGAGGGTCGAGATCAGATCGCGGTCGACGACCACGGTCGACTGTGGCTTGTCGATTTTCAGGTCCGCGTCGATGAACCAGAACTTGCCGCTCTCCTGCGACTTCTTCAACACCGCCTGCACGACCTCGTTGAGATTCTGGAACGGCTCGGTGGTGTTGATCACGACCTGGATCGGCGCGCCCTGCGCGCCCGGCAGTGGCGGCAGCGCGAACACGAAGATCTGTCCGCCGGCGATCGAGCTCCACATTCCCTGCAACACCTGCTGCAACTCGTGGGCACCTCTGCTGCGCTGGTCCCAGGGCTTGAACAACATGCCACCGAAGCCGGTGCCGGGGGCGATGATCTGGAACATCATCTCGTATTCGGGCAGCTGTTTGCCGATCGCGAACATCTGCTGCGAGTAGCCGAGCATCTGTTGTGCGGTTGCGTCGGGAGAGGCCTTGAGCTGATAGAACAGGAAACCCTGATCTTCCTCCGGTGTGAGTTCGGACTTGGACGTGATGCCGAGCAGGATGGTCGCGCCGAACAGCAGCCCGCCCATGACGACGATCACGCTCCAGGTCGCGAGTGTCGACCGCAGCAGTCGCTGATAGCCGTGGCGCACGCGCTCGAACTGGCGGTCGATGAGCTGCACGAAGCGCCCGCTTTCCTGCTCGCTCCTGAAGAAGCGCGAGCACATCATCGGCGACAAGGTCAGCGCGATCACCGCCGAGACCGTCACGGCGCCTGCGAGGGTGAACGCGAACTCGGTGAACAGGGCGCCGGTCAGGCCTTTCTGGAAGCCGATCGGCACGTACACGGCGATCAGCACGACGGTCATCGCGAGAATCGGGCCGCCCAGCTCGCGTGCGGCGAGGAGCGACGCCTGCAGCGGCGTCTTGCCTTCCTCCTTCATGTGCCGGTCGACGTTCTCGACGACGATGATGGCGTCGTCCACGACGAGGCCGATCGCCAGCACCAGCGCCAGCAAGGTCAGCAGGTTCATCGAGTAGCCGAGCGCGAGCATGACGAAGAACGTGCCGATCAGGGACAGGGGCATCGCGACCACCGGAATGATGACCGCGCGCACGCTGCCCAGGAACAGGAAGATCACCGCGGTGACTATCAGCAGCGCCTGGATCAGGGTCTTCTCGACCTCGCGAATCGATGCGCTGACGAACTTGGTGCTGTCGTAGACGATCTCGCCGGACAGCCCACCCGGCAGCTGCGACTGGATGTCGGGCATGGCAGCGCGCACCCGCTGCGCGACCTCGAGGATGTTCGCATCCGGGGCCACCTTGATGCCGATGAAGACCGCCAGCTTGCCGCTGAAGGACACGTTGGCGTTGTAATCTTCCGCGCCGAGCACGACGGTCGCGACATCCTGGAGACGCACGATCGCGCCGCCCTTCTGCTTGATGCTGAGCTGCTTGAATTCCTCGACCGAGTGCAGATCGGTCCCGGCGGTGAGATCGACGCTCACCATCTGGCCCTTGGTGGTGCCGACCGCGGCCAGATAGTTGTTCGCGCCGAGGGCCTGGTAGACGTCGGCGGCTGTGACACCGTGCGCGGCGAGGCGCGCCGGGTCGAGCCAGGCACGCAGCGCGAACTGGCGTCCACCGAGGATCTCCGCGGTCTGCACGCCTTGCACGGCGTCGAGTTTGGGCTTGACCACGCGCGCCAGGTAATCGGTGATGCTGTTGGACGGCAGCACATCGCTGCGAAAGCCCATGTACATGGCGTCGATGGTCTCGCCGACCTGCACGTTCAGCACCGGCTGCTGCGACTGTGGCGGCAGCTGATTGCGCACCGAGCTCACTTGCGTCTGGATCTGCGTGAGCGCGCGGTTCGCGTCGTAGTTGAGCCGCAACGTCGCGGTGATGGTCGAGAGGCCGGTGACGCTCGTTGAGGACAGGTAGTCGATACCCTGTGCCTGGGCGATCGCCTGTTCGAGGGGCTGGGTGATGAAGCCGGCGATCGTCTGCGCATCGGCGCCGTAATAGGCAGTGGTGACGGTGACTACGGCGTTTTCGGTCTTCGGGTACTGACGGACCGAAATATCGCCGAGCGCCCGCAGCCCCAGCACCAGTATCAACAGGCTGACGACGATCGCCAGGACCGGTTTGTTGATGAAGGTATCGGTGAAGTTCATCGCTTACGTCCCGCTCAATTCTCCTGAGGCGTCGGGTTCGGACTGTTTGCCGGCTGCACGCTGTTGTCGATGCGGATTGGCGAGCCGCTCTTCAGCTTGATCTGGCCGCTGGTGACGACCTCTGCGCCCTCGTCGAGTCCCTTGAGGATCGCGACCTGATCACCGCGCGTCGGCCCGGTCGTCACGAAGGCCTGGCGCACGACCGGCGCGTCGGGTGGCAACTGCGGTCCCTGGTTCGCCTTGGCCTTCTTGCCGGCATCCTTGGCCGCAGGCTGCTGCTCTATCGGCTCGGCGTTTTGCGCGGCCTCTGCGGCCTGGGCCCTGTCAGCCTCCGCTTTGGTCATCACCACGAATACCGTCTCGCCGTACGGGTTATAGACGATCGCCGTTTGTGGCAGGGTCAGGTAGCGCTGCTTGGAGCCTACATCGATGCTGACGCTGGCGAACATGCCGGGCGTCAGGACGCGACCTGGATTGGGTACCCGCGCCTCGAGCTGTACGTTGCGCGTGTCGCTGTCGACCTTCGGGCTGATGGCGTTGAGCGCGCCTTCGAACGCCTTGCCGGCAAACGCATCGAGCGTCAGGCTGACTTTCTCACCGGTCCTGAGCTCGGCGAGAGTCTTCTGGGGCAGGTGGAAATCCGCATAGATCGGATCGAGTTGCTGCAGCGTCACGATCGTCGTGCCGGAGCTCAGATAAGCGCCGGGATTGATGGTGATGATGCCGGCACGGCCTGCGAACGGTGCGCGCAATTGCTTCTTGGCAACATTCACCCGCTGCTGTGCGACCGCCGCCTGCTTGGCCTGCAGGTCCGCGGCCGCCTGGTCGTAGTCGGCTTTGCTGATCACCTGCACCGCGAGCTGCTCCTTGGCGCGAGCGAACGTGAGCTCGGCGAGCGCGGCGGCTGCTTCGAGCTGATGCAGCAGGGCGACGTCTTCGCCGTCACGCAGCTGCAGCAGCACCTGGCCTTGCTTTACCTCCTCGCCTGATCTCACGTTGACTCGAGTCACGAGCCCGGCCACGTCGAGCGCGAGATCGGCGCCGCGTACCGCGCGCAGCGTTCCCACCGCGCGCAACTCGGGCTGCCATTCCTGATAGGCGGCCTTGGCGGTGCTGACCACCGCGGGCGGAGGCGGTTTGCCGGCCGCTATCATCTTCATGATCGACATGACCTTGATTCCCGCGATCACGGCGATCAGTACGAGCACGGCGACGATCATGATGATCATGCGCTTGGCGGTGCTCGGTTTTTCTTCTACGCGCGTCTGCATGCGCGGCTCCCTCCCATGCGAGTCGATGCTAGTGGTCGCGCTCACAATGATGTGGGCGTCTTCTTCAAGGCCGCCGCCGAGCTGTTTGGCGACGCTCCTCGCGTGGCGCGCCCGGCGGCGTCGGCGCCGTGCGTAGAATGTACGGGCCAGCGCGATCCTTTGAAAGATCGACTCGCCGCTGGTTTCTGGTATTCTGCCGCGGCGTCGCGGTGACATGCCCCTCTCAAAAGGTGTAGGCGAGTCGCCGGCGGACGCGTTCCCGCAAATCGCGCCACCCGCTCGCATGCGCATTCAGCGCCTGGCCGTGCGCCGTGAGGTTGCGTGCGCGCTGGGCGCGAGCCATGCATGCCGGACCTGGAACCACTCGTGCCGGTGCGGGCGCTCGCTCACCTGCGGCCGCAGGTCTGAGCGCCACACGAGGCTGCCGACGCGGCAGCAGTGACGGGGGTCTCGCACGTTGGAAGTCAATGAAAATAAAGAATATTCCAATCCGATAGAGCGATTCGCGCCCGCACGCCGGCGCGATGCCGCCGCAGCGGTGGCGAATCCCCCCGCCATCCCACCGTGGCCGACGACCCTCGGACAGGGTCGCGTTCGCTCCCGATGTGCGGCGCGAGCGGGCAGCCGGGCTTGACCGATCGCCGGGGACGCCTCAGGGTTAGGCGTCGGGGTGCGCGTTCCATGTGGAGAAGCATATGCAGCGAACCGTGCACGACTATCTGAAGGCGCTCGAAGCCGGGGATGCCGAGAAGGCCGCATCCTTGTTCATCCCCGACGGCTGGGTGGAGTCGCCGTTTCTGGGTCGATTGCCGGTACGGCAGTTCATCAAGAAGGTTGCGGAGTCATCGAAGGGAACCAAGCTGACCGTGCACGACGTACTGGTGAGCGCGGAAGGTCATCTGCGAGCCGTGGCCTACTACCTGTACGACTGGCGCCTGAAAGACGGTTCCCGCGTGGCGTTCGACTGCGCAGACGTGTTTAATTTTGACCCGAGCAGCGGGCGAATCCAGTCGATTGTCCTCGTGTACGACACCCATCCGGTGCGCGGCGTCGTCGAGAGCAAATACCCCTGAGAGACACCTCGACCCTCGCACAGTTGCGGTGCGCGAACCGCTGATGCGGCGGGCCGGGACGTTCACGAGTTTAAGCGATGGAAGCGTCATTGCTGACGGGCTGGGAGAATTTCTACGTCATCGTCGGCTCCAGTGCCGGGGGACTGACGGGAATAACCTTCGTCGTCATCGCGTTGATCCGCGATGTGCAGCGCGTGCGGCCGACCGGTCTGCGCGCTTTTCTGACGCCGATCATCGTACATTTCGGCGGGGTGCTGGCGTTGGCGGCGTTTATGAGCATGCCGCATCAAAGTGTGATGAGCCTGAGTATCGGGTTTGGGATCGCCGGGCTCGTGGGTCTGATCTACGGCGGCGTCATTGCAGCCAATATGAGCCGTCAAGGCAGTGTGTACGTGCCCGTGCACGAGGATTGGATCTGGAACGTGGCCCTGCCGTCGGTGGTGTATGGCGCTCTGCTCGTCATGGGGTTCCTGATGTGGCGCAGACCTCTGCAGGCCCTGTACGGCGTCGGCGCTGTCTCCCTTGGTTTACTGTTCATCGGCATCCGCAATGCCTGGGACCTTGCCGTCTGGATGACCGTGCACCAACAGCGCGAGCCGCACTGATGGAGTAACTCGGGCAGCTCCGGGGGCTGCGCGCTCGAAACTGCGTGCTCACTTTGGCGGCAGCTCGATCCTTCCCGCCAGCTCGACGCTGCGCGGCGCTGCCAGTCCGCCGAAGTGCCGGTCGATTTCCTTGAGGGATTGCTGTGCTGCGGCGCCCTTGCCGGTTGCAATGAGCGAATCCACCTGCTGCAATTTCGCCAGCAGCTCGCTTTCGAGAGCTGCTCTGCAGGAGGCGAGCTTGTCTGGGTCAGCCCTTGCGGGCCTGAGCATTGCTTCCAGCGCTCGGGACAGTGCCGCAGAATCCGCCACCTCATGAGCGGCCGGCGAGCGGCCCGTCCGGGAGATAACCTCAGCGTCGGTGTCGAACACGCACCACTTGCGCATCGATCGCATACTGACCGCAGCCATTTCCAGATGAGTGAGGTCCGCTTCCCCGGTGAGGTACACGAGACGTGAGGAACTCTGAAACCGCAGGAACAGATCCCTCGGAGGCAGCGCAATGTCAGCATCCCCGATCGGATCGCTGCCCGCGTTCAGGATCGCGCCGCGAAACACGTCAGGATAGGCGAGCGCCAGGCGCTGCGCCACGCGCGCTCCGCCCGAGAACCCTGCCAGATAGACGCGTTGCGGATCCACCGGATAACGCGCGAGCACGTTGTGTTCGGCGAGCAGGGCCAGCGGTTCGCGCCGACCCAGAACGCTCTCCTCATTACCGGAGCGCGCCGCGCTGACGAAGATGACGTGATATCGATCCAACACGGCAGTCCAACCAACGGGCACTCTCGCATCCTGCCACGGGGGCACGAACACCAGCAGCGCGTATCCCTGCGGCGGCGCCGGTGAAGGAACGTAGAGAACGAAGGTCTCCTGCGAAAGATCGATGGGCTGTTCACTCAGCCGCGTGCCGGACTGAGTCAATATTCGCGGCAGTTGCGCCGCGGTCAACGGGCTCAGCGAGCGGCGCGCGAGCTCGAGGTTAGTGGAGAGCGCGAAGTAGTCGGTGAACACCGGATGACTCAAGGTCCCCGCCGGCGCGAAGCACGCACACGAGAAGGCAGCGAATGCCAACAGGGGGGCAAGGACCCCTGGGGAGAGCCCCTCTGCGTGTCGTTGCATTTTCGAGCCAGGTTGGATCGAGTCGCGCCGTCGGGTCACAACCGCACAGTACAGGGTCGAGTCGCCGGTGAGAGGATTGTGCGGGAATGTTCGGGTATTGGTCTACCGGTGCAAGCTGTCGGGATGTTTTAATGACCCAAACCCCAAGCGCCGCCCGTGAGTGCCGGCAGGGGTTTCTGGGGAGGACGATCATGGGTCAATTCGGGTTTGGAGCCTGCCTGGTAACGGCGCTGGCGCTGAGCGGGTCCGCGACTTCGTTCGCGGCCCCAAACGCGACCAGGCCGCAGTCCGAGAAGCCCGATAGCGACCGGGAGAAGCCGGATGAGCGCAGGTTCGAGCCCTTCAAGCCCGAGGCAGTGACCAGCACCGGCACTGTCACGGTCGGAGGTCAGGCGATCTCCTACCAGGCGATCGCGGGTACCTTGATCGTGCATCCGAAGGACTGGGACGACGTGCCCCGCGACCCCAAGGCCGACAAGGCAAGCCCGCCGCCTGCGGAGGAGGGCGCCGAAGCCAGGAACCCGACCGCCGAGGCTTCGATGTTCTATGTGGCTTATTTCAAAGGCGGCGGCGGCCCGCGACCGGTGACGTTTTTCTACAATGGCGGCCCCGGCTCGGCGAGCTTCTGGCTGCACATGGGCGCCTTCGGCCCACGCCGAATCGTCACGGCGACCGACGCACACACGCCAGCCGCGCCGTACTCCCTGGTCAACAACGGATCGAGCCTGCTCGATGCCACCGACCTCGTCTTCATCGACGCACCGGGCACCGGCTTCAGCCGCATCGCCGGCAAGGACAAGGAGAAGGCGTTCTTCGGCGTCGATCAGGATGCCTATGCCTTCGCCGAGTTCATCTCCCAGTTCCTGTCGAAATATGGCCGCTGGAATTCACCCAAGTATCTGTTTGGCGAAAGTTACGGCACGCCACGCTCGGCGGTGCTGGTCAATCAGCTGCAAGCGGACCGTGCGACCGATTTCAACGGCGTGATCCTGCTCTCTCAGATTCTCAATTGGGATCTGAGCCCGGATCGTCCGACGGGCAATCCCGGCATCGATCTGCCCTACCAGACCGCGCTGCCGACCTATGCGGCAACCGCCTGGTACCACCACAAGCTCACGGGGGAACACGGGAGTCTGGAAGCTCTGCTTGCCGAAGTGGAACAATTCGCCATGGGGGACTACGCCCATGCGCTCGCGGCGGGATCCGAGCTCAGTGCGGCGCAACGCGCCGTCATCGCCGAGAAGCTTCACCAGTACACTGGACTTCCCGTCGATTACATACTCAAGGCGGACCTGCGTATCGACGGCGGGGAATTTCGCCAGAACCTGCAGGGCGATGGTGGCATGACGACCGGCCGGCTCGATTCGCGGTTTTCCGGCCCCGACATCGATCCCCTGAGTCAGCGCGCCGATTACGATCCGCAAGCCGCAGCACTCAGCTCGGCTTATGTGTCTGCATTCAACGATTACGTGCGCAGAGAACTGCACTACGGCGACGGTAAGGTCTTCAAGCCGAGCATCCGTATCTTCACGACCTGGAACTTCCAGCATCGGCTGCCCGGACAGACTCAGCAGCCGCTGTCCTCGCGCCAGGGCTCCAACGTCATGCCCGACCTCGCGAACGCGATGAAGATCAACCCCAACCTGAAGGTGCAATTGAACGCCGGGTATTTCGACCTCGCGACACCCTTCTATCAAGGCGTTTATGAGATGCACCACCTGCCGATTCCCGCGAACCTGCAGGCCAATATCGAGTACAAATTCTACGACTCGGGGCACATGGTCTATGCCAAGGACTCATCGCTCAAGATGTTGCACGATAATGTCGCGGCGTTCATTCGCCGTACCAGCAATCTCGGCAGCTGAGGCAGGGAACGCATGAGCGCACGTCGATCCGCAGGGCTGTTGGCGGCGCTGGCCGTCCTGCTTCCGGTTACGCAGACGCAACCACGGACGGCCCCGCCCGCGAGCTATCCGCAGCCACCGCAGGCGCTGTTCAAGGACCTGTTCGTGGCGGTGCAGAGCGCACAGATGTACGGCGATGACAAGGTGTTTCCCGATGCCGTGCCCAAGGCCGCGCCGGCGGCAATCCTCGCGGAGTATCACGCGCAGCGACCCGAGTCGCCCGAGGCACTGAGGCGCTTCGTGGCTTCGCATTTCACGCTGCCATCGGAAGCGAGCACAGTGGCCTCCCGACCCGAGCGCATCTCAATCGTCACCCACATCGATGAGCTGTGGGATGCGTTGACGCGGCGCACACCGACCGCCCCGGCCTATTCCTCGCTGTTACCCGTGCCGCGGCCGTACGTGGTTCCGGGCGGGCGGTTCCGTGAGATGTACTACTGGGATTCGTACTTCACGATGCTGGGTCTGCAGGAGAGTGGGCGCCATGATCTGATGGAGGACATGGTTAGCGACTTCGCCTATCTGATCGACACCTACGGCCACGTTCCCAACGGCGTGCGGACCTATTATCTCAGCCGCTCTCAGCCGCCGTTCTTCTTCGAAATGGTGGGCCTGCTCTCGAGCGACGACCCAGCCGCCTCCTTCGCACGCTTTCTCCCGCAGCTCAGGCGCGAGCACGCCTTCTGGATGCAAGGCGCGCAGGGCTTGCGGGCCGGCACGGCTCAGCGTCGCGTCGTGGCCCTCGCCGAAGGCTCGATGCTCAACCGCTACTGGGATGACCGCGACAGCCCACGGGATGAGGCGTATCGGCATGACAGCGAGTTGGCGCGCGCCAGCGGGCGCAACCCCCGGCAGGTCTACCGCGACATCCGCGCGGCCGCGGAAAGCGGCTGGGATTTCGGCTCACGCTGGTTCGCCGATGCACACACGCGCGCCACCATCATCACCACCGAGATCATTCCCGTCGATCTCAACAGCCTGCTATTCGGTCTCGAGGAGGCCATTCGTGCCGCCTGCCAGCGCATGGCCGATGAGGCCTGCGTGAGGGAGTTCCAGCGTCGCGCGCAGCAGCGGCGCGCGGCCATGGACCGTTACTTGTGGGATCCAGCCGCCGGAGCGTATCTGGACTATCACTGGACGGAGCGTACGCGGGTGCCGCGAATTTCTGCGGCAACGCTGTATCCGTTGTTCGCGATGGCGGCATCCCGCGAGCAGGCAGACGCGGTCGCCGCGGCCATTCGCAAGGAGCTTCTCAAGGAGGGTGGCATCGTTACGACGACGCAGGCGACGGGCGAGCAATGGGATGCGCCCAACGGCTGGGCGCCGCTGCAGTGGATTGCTGTTTCGGGGCTGCGTCAGTATGCGCAGGCGCTCCTGGGCGAGGCCATTGCCTGCCGCTGGATGGTCAGCGTCAACCGCGTGTACGGCGAGACCGGCAAGCTGGTTGAAAAGTATGACGTGATGAGCACCGGCCACAGCGGCGGCGGTGGCGAATACCCGTTACAGGACGGCTTTGGCTGGACCAACGGCGTGACGCGCAAGCTGATGGGGTTGTATCCGGCCGCGGCCGCATATTCCAATATCGAGCAATGCCCGAAGATCGCAGGTCCATGATGCGCAGACATCACACGACGGTCTGAGGCTAGGAGTGGGCGCCGGATTGGCGCCCAGAGCGCAGCGCGTGGCTCGTCCCAAGCAGGGCGCGACCTCCCAGCCCAATCAGCCGCCACGCGGCGTGAAACAGCGCCCACACCGCGACTGCAAACAGCAGTGCGAACAGCACCCCTTCGAGGGAGAGCGCGAAGGTGGGTACCCAGTCCGTGAAGGTCGCGCGCACGAGGCCGGCGTCGGCATGCAGCGCCAGGTAGCCGAGCTGATGAAACAGACTGCCGTGCAACGCATCGACGGCGCTTTGCAGTCGTTGCACGGTGGCGATGAGAGACTGGATGACGCTGCCTTCCAGGTGGAAGGTCGCATCCTTGCTGTCCAGGTGATATTGAATCAACTTTCCGATATCACCCTGATAGAACTGATCGGCGATTCTCTGCCAGGGTTCCAGATCGAGTCGGGCTTGATCGAGCCGCCCCCCCAACCGCTGGCGATACTGCGCGATGAAACCCGGCACCAGGCCGCCGGCCACCGCCGCGATCACCAGAAACAATCGATCGAACAATCCGCGTAGGAACAACATCATGGTGCTGACCCAGGCGTACCCGTGCGGTCGCGCTTCGCTCACAAGCTTGCGCTCCCCGCACCTCAAAGGCCAGGTTTCACGACCGCGAAAGAGGCGCTATTGTGATAAGTGTTCACTGCATGCCCCGGTGTGAGCGGCAGCGGCAGCGATAGCGATGAAAAAACTGAAACACGAAGCGGAATTGTTCAAGGCGGCGTTGCTCGCAGGCGTTAAGTATGCGGAGGGCAGGGGCGCGGTGGAGTTCGAGCCCACAGATTCCGCAAGTCAGAAGCTCTGGTACATATACAGACTGCTGGTTCACGATAAGGTCATTCAACCCCTGCCTGAAGACCAGGTCTCCGAAGTCACGATGAGGCACAAACTCGCAATCTGGTACTCAAAGCAGCTGCCTCAGGACCATCCACTCTTGAAGTAAGACGCGGCTGGAGTGCCGAACCGGGGCGTCCCGGGCCACGGGACCGGGCCGATTTAGGGCCCGGCAGGCTCGTCCCGGCACCAAAACGTTGTGCCTGGGCGACAGCTGTAGCGTTGCTCCCGGGACTCCGGAATTTCCCGATGGCCAAACAGGTCATTGCATCGACACGACCATGCGGGTTTTGCCGGCTGGGTGTTTGTCTCAGCCTCGGTATTCTGTCGGCGCGCAGTAGCAATGCCCCGGGAGAATCCGTACATGAACGCAATCGCAGACGCTTCTGCGGCCCCACAAGCAGAAAAAAACGGCAGCAGCAGCAGCGAGATTGCGAGCCAGCTCAGCGCGGTCGCCATCGATGCCGACGAGGGCATGGTCAAGCAAATGCTGGCGACCCTGCTGCGCTGCCAGCTGCGACGATCGGACGAACCGGTCCCGGCGCAGCTGGGGGTGCTGATGCACCTCTTCCTGGCGCTGCGGTCCATGGCACTCACCGATGACCTGACGAACCTTTACAACCGGCGCGGGTTCTTGCGAGCCGGTAACCGACTCTTGAGCGCCGCGCACCGAGACGAGCGCTGGGCGCTGTTGTTCTATATTGACGTCGATGATCTTAAGTCCACTAACGACTCAGCCGGTCATGCCGCGGGTGATTCGCTGCTGACGCGGACCGCCCAGGCACTGCGGTCAGTGTTTCGCGACACTGACGTCATCGGGCGGCTGAGTGGAGATGAATTTGCAGCACTCGTTACGGTCAGTGATCCGAATGCCTGCGATCTCATGCTGCATCGTCTGCAAGGCGCGATAGCGGCCGACAATCTCGCGCGTGCGGAAGCCTCGCTGTCTCTAAGCGTCGGGTTCGCGCAATTCAATCCGCGCAAGCCGAGCTCGATTGCTGACCTGCTCCGCAAAGCAGATGTGGCGATGTACGAGGACAAGCTGGCAAAACTGGCTCGACCCGAGCACAAGGTGAGAGCTGCATTGCATGGTTAGAGCGATGGCTCATCCACTGACGGTTGGCCATCCGGATCGAGGGCCCAGTTAAGGCGAGGAAGAGATCGTGCTATCGGGAAGGAATGAACCTCGGGCCGCCATGCATCTCACCGCATGTCTGCAGAGTCGTGGCGAACCAGCAATTGTCGAGACAGTCATGATTGTGAACATCAGCAGTCATGGCGCCCGCGTCCTGGCCCACCGTTACTGGCAGCCACACGAGCAGCTGGTGCTCACGGAGTTTGTCGGCGGTTTTCACGTCGACGCCGAAGTCATCTACTGCCAGCGCCTGGACCGCAATCAATGTGCTGTCGGCCTCAAGTTCGCCACGGCCATTGAGAGCGAATGGCCGGCCGCCGGCGGCAGTTTCGGCATGCGGTCAAGAGCGAGCTCGTGAGGTGCCCGCCAAGACGCCGCAGACCCGATGTCCGCCTCGTCGAGTGGCGCGACACCGCGAACCGTCGCCGTATCGCGGCCACCAGCCCGATCGCCGGGTGCCGGCCATCGAAAGTGTGTGCGGTGACGAGATGCGCTCGAGGGCAGGTGTGGCTAGCGCAGCCGCCCAGGCGCATGCCACGCCGACGTGCACCACCGACATGCACGCGGTTCGCGAACGCCAGATGCTGCAATTGATCGCCGTGCCAGGGGGCCGCAGGTACAGCGCGTAATGGCGCATCCGGAAATTCCGGATGGGGTGTTGCGCCTTTAGCCGACCCGCTGTTACGGCGTTCCCCGGTTTGATGCACCGCCCCGTGGCACTAGGCTGGCTGTGTTTCTTTGAATGGGGAAGACGCTCCTCCGAGAGTTTCTAAGCACCCAAGAGTCTCTAAGCAATTGCGGGAGGAGACGCTGCAGGCGTTTGCCGGTGGTGTTCACAAGGACGTCCGCAAGCATTGTGCCACTCGAGGGTCGCGTGATCCTACGCGAAGGTTCGAGCGCGCGCCGCCAGGCCAGACAGGGAGGCCGACTCACTTGACACGCTCCCCGCGGATCTTGCTGATCGGGCCTTACGACCCGCTTTGCGGGGAGTACACCTTTCTCGCTCCTCCACTGGGGGTGTGGCGCCTGGCGGGCGTGCTCGAATCCGCAGGGATCGAAGTGAAGGTCTTCGATCCAAACTGTTGTGCAGGGCCAGCCCCTCGCGCCCTCGAGCGCGAGTTGCTGGCATGTCCGTGGGACGTCATCGGCGTCTCGACCACCGGCATGACGCTGCGGTTCGATCTCGAGCTGGCGCACCTGGCGCGGCGTTTGGCGCCCCAGGCGCTGCTGCTCGCCGGTGGCATGGAGGCGACCTTTAAACCCGAGCTCATGTTCCAGCTCGGCCCCTTCGACTGCGTCGTGCTCGGGGAGGGTGAGCGCCCGTTGCTCGAGTTGGTCGCGCGACTGCGCTCCGGGGCGTCCTTGCGTGGGATCACCGGAACCGCGGAGCGCGCCGCTGACGGCGGGTGCCTGAGAATGCCGCAGCGGGCGCTCGACCGCACCGAGCTGCGCGACGCGATCTTCCGCACGCCCTATGAAAAGATGCCTTACGGCCTTTACTGGGAGCGGCTCGAAGAGGCGTACCGCGTCGGCGCCGTGCCGACGAAGGCGGCCCGCGAGGCGCGCCTTGCCGAGATCCGCTCGGTGCGCCTGATCACGCTCAACTACTGCCCCATGGGTTGCACCTTCTGCTCGTCCACGAACTTCCTGCACGAGGCCCAGGGAAGTGTCGCGAGCATTGCCCGGCTCGATGCAGAAGAATGTGTACGGATGATCCAGCGCATCGTCGGTGCACACCCTCGGGTGCGCACGGTCATCTTTCAGGATGATATCTTCGTATTCACGAAGGATCGACGCGTTCTACCGCTGTGCGAGGCGATCGTTGCCGCCAAGGAAAGCGGCACACTGCCGCGCGAGCTGCAGTTCATCAGTACCAATCGTATTGACGCCATGTCGTCCGAGCGGTTGGCAGCCATGCGGCAGGCCGGATTCCGGGTGCTCGGTTTCGGGATCGAGAACTTTTCGCCCAACGTACTCAGCGAATTCAACAAAGCCCAGATCTACAGCCATATCCGACCGACACTGACGTCAGCCCTGGAACTGGGCATCACGCCGTTTCTGGATCTGATCCTGAGTTCACCACGGGCGACGCTCGCAGACGTTGCCGCGACCTTGCGCGAAGCCTACCACTGGTTGCGGCGGGGGTGCGAAGTTGGAATGTATCCCTATGTGATTCCGTTCTCGGGAGCCGCCATGTCGGCAGATCCTGCGCTGCGAGCGTTTACCGTCTACGAGCGCCGCCAGGTCGCCGGGACGGAGATTACGTGGGATCAACCCAGCAAGATCCTGCCGATGGACCCGTCGGTACGTGAAGTCATCCTGCGCATCGAGCGCGACTTCGAAGAGTCGTTGCTGCAGCTTCAGCCGCGCGCCGCGCATTTGCCGTCCCGGCTGCGCTCGCTGCTGTGGATTCAGTCCTCCTTGCAGGCCATGGCTGAGCAGGGACTGCCGATTGCGGACGAGGAGGAAGTGCGCCACGAGTTCACCGCGAGGCTGCCGCAACCACACCGGGCGGTCGCCGCGCCCAGAGTCGCAACCGCTTGAGCTCCTCCTGCCAGCCCGGAGTCTACTGGGAAGAGCGCGCACGTCGCTTTGCAACCGAGGGTGACGGGCTCGCGGCCGTGTGCTCGTACGGAATGCCCGCGTTCTATAACCGGGTGATTCATTCCTGTCAGCGTTTGGCCCTCGAACCGTGGCTACGAGTGCGCCCGGGCACGAGTGTGCTGGACGTCGGCTGCGGAGTCGGACGCTGGAGTCGCGAGCTCGCTTCCCGGGGCGCCCGGGTGACGGGTATCGATCTCAGTCCCACCATGATCGCTCAGGCCAAAGAGCGCGCTGCGGCGCAGGGTGTTGCAGAGCGCTGTCGATTCCTGGTGCAGGATCTGGCACTGCTCGATGCCGGCCAGCGGTTCGATCTTGTTTTGGGCGTCACGGTTCTGCAGCATATTCTCGACCCGCAGGCCTTGTGCAATGCCATGCAGCGCATGGTTGCCCACTTGACCGAGGGCGGTAGGCTAGTTCTGCTCGAAGCTGCACCGAATCGCGCAGCCAGGAGCCACGACACCTCGATCTTCCGAGCGCGCCAGCGCAGCGCCTACCTGCGACTGTTCGCCGACTGCGGCCTGCGCGTGCGAGCGATTAGCGGGGTCGACCCCGCGCCCTTCAAGACCTGGCTGTGGCCCTACCTGCCGCGGCTGCCGCAGCGGCTGCGCATAGCAGCGCTCGCAGTCGTCACTGCCCTGTCGATCCCGATCGACGTGCTATTCGGCCGCAGAGCGGTCGAGCGTTCGTGGCACGCGGTCTTCATTCTCGAGCGCGCGAGACCCATATGAATACCAACCAACGCATTGCGCTTGCCGTAGGCACGTTCCTGCTGCTCGGAGTTCTTGCCGTGCTGGGCTGGTCGTACCACTCCAGACCGGCGGCGCCCGGCCAGGCTGCTGGCGCGCTGACGGTGAATGTCAGCAGCCCCAATGACCTGGGTCCAGGCACACTGCGGGAGGCGCTGTTCGTCGTCGCCGCAGCCAACGGCCAGGCGAACATCCTGATCAAGACGAAAAGAATCACGCTCCAAACGGCCCTACCGCCGCTCATGAATCTGCACGGTCTGCGGATCGTCGGCGAACAGCCTGGCTTCGAGATCGACGCGCAGGCACTTGCCGGTGGACCGGTGTTTGACATCATTGGTGCCAACACCTCGCTGGAAGGCCTGGTGCTGCGCAATTGCCCCGCGACGGCCATCCTGGTGCGCGCCGCGCATTTCCATCTGCAGTCGAGCACCATTGAATCCTGTGACGTCGGCGTTGATGTCGCAGAGAACGCCAGCGACATTCTCCTCGAGCACAATCGGTTCGCGAACAACAGAGTCGGAGTACGCTTCGCGGCGCCGAACCGCGACACGGTCGTGGCGGGCAACACCTTCACGCGCGACAAAGTGGCCGGTGTGTGGGCAGTGCGCGGCGAGTCGGGCGCCCGGGGCGGCACCATCAATGTTCGCGACAACCACTTCAACGGCGGTCGCAGCGGCGTCGTAGCTGGCAACGTTGGGATAGTTGTCGAGCGCAACGACTTCGCCAATGCACCGGATGGCGCGATCCACCTGATCGGTCCCGGTGCGGTGATTCGCGGCAACCACATCAGCGGCGGGGCGGCGATGGGGATAATCGCGGAAAATGCCCGCGAAGCGATTATCGACAGCAATGAACTCGACCATCTTACGACCTACGCCATTATGGTCCGTGGCTCGGCCAACGCACTCGTGCGCGCCAACCGTGTGCACAACTGTGGCTACGGTATTGTCTTCGTGCTCGGTGATCCGCGTCGCCCCAGCACTGCCATTGAAAACACCATCATCGAACCGAAGTTCAACGGTATCGATGTAATCGGAGACTCACCGATCTTGCGACGCAACCAGGTGCTGCGACCTCACGCCTTCGCTCTGCACGTGGTCGACTTCCAGCAACCCGATGGTCAGAACGTGCGGGCGCAGCCATTTCTCGAAGGCAACAGTTTCCGCGCGGATACGGTTCAGGTGGCGTCCGAGAACACCCCGGGGCCCGCAACGGCGCGTCAGCAATGAATGACAGCCACGGGACACAGCTGCTGCCGGCGTTGCTGTGGCGCGATCCGCGCATACATCCGCTCGACGACACGTGGTTACTGACGATATTCACCATTTTACCTGCGATCGCGCTGCCGCGGTTCGTTAGTGGGGTGGACATCGACTTTGCCGCCACCGCGGTGGGACTGCTGGGCCTCGGGGCCATCCACCTCTGCTTCACGGCCTTGTCCAGTCGCGCGACCCGCAATCCGCTTCGGCTCACGCGCACGCTCTCGGTCCTGCACACGCTCGGTGTCATCACGGTGGCGTTCATCTGGCAGCACGCCGGCGGTGTGCAGAACCCGCTCTTTCTGATGGTGTTCGCGCTGCCGGTCATCGGTGCCACTTTTCTTTCGCGCTGGCAACCGTATTTCGTGGCCGCGCTCGCCGCAGTCATGGTTGCGCTCATGGCTTCGAGCCAGGCACCCGAGTTGCGCTGGTATGCGCCCGCGGGGCTGAGCGCGGCGGCAGACTGGCTGAGCGGTGTCCTCGTCAAGGCAACGGGTGCCGGGAGTCTGCCCTTTGCGAGCTTTTACGCGCCCTCGGCGTACTTCGTGGTACTGCTCGAAGCGTTCGTAACCATGTTGTTCGCTTGCGCGGTCGCGGCGGAATACCTCGGCAGCATCTTCGAGCGACTGCAGGGGCAGGTTTCGGCTGCCCGCGCCGAAACCGCGCGCAGCCAGGCGCTGTGGTCCGCGCTCCTGGAACAACTCCCGCTGCCGGCGGTTCTGCTGGATGCCAATACTCATGAAGTCATGTGCGTCAGCGCACCCGCGATGGCGAAGTTTTTCGGCGGTGAAGAGTCGATCGTTGGTCGTGACTTCTTCCAGGCGATTCACTTCTCCTACCCAGAGGCTGTCCAGCAATTGATCAACGGCGCGGGGGGCGTGGAACGACTGAGCATGGTGCGGTTGGGCGACCAACTGCTCGCAACCGAGGTGCGCGTGCAGCACCTCGCGCAGCGGGGGCGTCGATTTGCCCTGGTCATCGTCAATGACACGACGGAGGCTTTCTGCCTGGGGGCCGCGCTCGACGTAGCCGAGCATGCCGCCCTGGTCGCGGATTCTCAGGGGCGCGTCCTGGCGTTCAACAGGCCCGCCCGCGCGCTCTTTTCCGGGACGGCAGTCGGTGCCGAGGTGTCGCGCCTGTTGCCGCAATTCGACTCGGGGACGCGTTGGTGGGATCCGGGGCTGAGCGGCCGTCGCAAGATGCACGTGACGGTCATGCGGCGTGTATACCAGCTCACCACTTCGTCGGTGCCGCTGCCGGGGGAGGATGCGAAGCTGTACGTCATCGCATTCCTGCCGGTGGCGCGGGTGGCCGCGGCGGACCAAACTCCGGTCGGCTCTACCACCGTGGTGGAGCGGCCATGAGACCCCGTGCCATCACTGTTTGCCTGGCTCTGGGGGTGCTCAGCTGCCCTGTCGCCACGGCCCAGCAACCCCCGGCGCCGCCTGGGTTTGCGGCTGCAGCGGTGGACGACCAGCGCCTGGTGCTGAGCACGGATGGGTCGACGCTCTCGGGAGGAAGCGGCGGTGGCGGCGGGTCCGTGACATGGCTGCGTAATATCGGCTCTGACGCGGCGATTGGCGCCGGAGCGGATTATCAGCAGGTCGCGAATGCGCACTGGACCACGGGCACCGCCAGCGGCTCCCTCGCGCTCGGGCAGGGTGAAGCAAAGCCGCACATATACGTCGAAGTTCACGAAGGCGCCGGCGACATCGGCACGCACGCTTTCCACTACTCGCTGGCGGCCGCCGGCGTCCTCGGTGCGCTCACACCGCGGCTGTCCGTGCAGCTTGAGGAGCGCCGCATCGATATCGATACGAGCCATGGAAACCTGCCGAAGCTCGGCCTGTCGTTTCAAGCCACGCCGCAGCTGCTGGCCTCAGCATCGTACGCGTACTCGTTGGGGGGCAATCTTGGAACGAAGCTCACCACGGTGCGCCTTGACTACAGCGCGAAGAGTTTCAGCGGACTGCTCGGCGCGGTGTGGGGTCCGGCCGCGCCGGCAGTTTTTGACCTGATCGGGCAGGTCGTGAGGCCTGGCCCGTCGCTGAAGGAAGGTTTCGCCGGCATCGGCAAGGCCGTGGGGCGCACACAGTGGCTTCTGGTCGGCGATTACCAGGATGTGGAGGGGACCAAGCGCACCAGCGTCACCCTGGCGTGCACGGTTCACCTGCCCGCACGCGGTCAACCCCAATGAGGATGACCGAACTCAAACGCTATTCACACTGGCTGCCGGCCCTGGTGGTCGCGGCGCTGGCGGTTCTTGCGGGTGCGCGCTTGATCACGCTCAGCGTGCACGAGCGCGCCGCACAGATGCGGGTTGCGGCGCAGAGTGCGGTAGTGCGCTATGCGAGCCTGATCGATGCGCAGCTGCAAGCACTCACTGATCGCGCGCGTGGCGAAGCGCAGCGTGCGGCCAACGTCCTTGGAGACGGCACGCACCCCGTGGTGCCTGCTTCCGCAGTTCCCGATCGCAATACCTTCTGGATGACCGCCAAGGGTGTGGTTCTGCGCGCGGGAGAGTCCGACGCTGCCGTTAATCGCGCCCTGGCGAGCGAATGGGCGTCGACCGACGCCGCAGCGCGCGCGGCGCCAGGGCTCTTCGGCCCGGTCCGCTACGGCAGTCAGTGGTTCGTCGCGGCGCAGGCGCCCATCGAGTCACGGTCGGCGCACGGTTCTGCGGCCGCTGGCGCGCGGTCGGTGGCTTACGAAGGCCTGGACGCGCTGGCGGTGCGGGCGCGTTTCGGACGACTCGTGAATGAGGGATATGATTTCGAGCTGTCTCAGCATGTACCGGCTACTCACGAACCACGAGTGTTCCTGAGCTCTCGTCCAGGCACCTTGGCTCAAACGGTGACGAGCGGGATTCACCCGCCTGGCGCGCTCTTGCCGGCCTCTCCTTCCGCCTATCTCGAGCTGGCCATCCGTCCGCGAACCGGCTGGTACCCGGCACGGGATCTTGCCACGGGAATCGGTCTGGTCGTGCTGCTGGCCTGGGCACTCGCCTTCGGTACCCACGACCTGACACACACAGTGAGCCGCACGCAAGCCGCGCTCGCGACCGCACGCCGACGTTTGCACACGGCCAATCAGCGCCTGGTCGCGGAGATCGAGCAGCATCAGACTCTGCAGAACAGCCTCGAGCATGCGCGCTACCACGACCCCTTCACCGGCTTGCCCAATCGCCGCTACTTCATGGATCAACTCGATCGAGCCCTGCGCGAGTTGCGCACTGGGCGCCGGCAGCGCATTGCCATTGTTCTCATCGATATTGACCGCTTCACGCTCATCAACGACACGCTCGGCCACACCGCCGGTGATGAACTGATGCTGCAGGCGGCACAGCGCTTCGCCAAGGCGCTCGAGGGCCTGGAGTATGTGCTGGCCCGTTGGGGGAGCGAGCAGCTGGCAGTGCTGGTGTACGAGGTTGAGTCGAGCGCGGCCACGTACACGATCACCACGGAGCTTCTCAACGTACGCCAGGAGCCGTTTGCGTTGCGCCAGCACCGCATCAAGATCGCCACGCGCATGGGATTTACCTGGATCGACTCGGGTCTGCAGCGCGCCGAGGACGCGCTGCGTGAGGCGGACGTAGCGCTGTCGGTCGCCAAGCGACAGCAGAATCAGCTCAGCGTCGCCTACACGCCGGGCATGGGCGGTGCTGCCGTAAGCCTGGTCAGTCTCGAGGCCGATCTGCATATTGCTCTCGAGCGCAATGAGTTTCGCCTGCTCTTCCAACCCATCGTTGATCTGCACGGCCCCCGCGTCGTGGGCGCGGAGGCTCTGCTGCGCTGGCGGCATCCGGTGGAAGGCCTGTTGGCGCCCAAGGAGTTCCTCGGCATCGCTGAGGAGGCTGGAGTCATCGTTCCGGTAACGCGTTGGATCATTCAGCGAGTGTGCAGACTCGCGGCCGAGTGGCGCAGGCGCCTGCCGCAGCCCATGAACTTCTACATCAGCGTCAATCTCTCCGCGGCGGTACTGCGCGATCCGGGGCTGCGCGACTACGTCGCGCGTGTCCTCGAGGATACGCGCACGCCACCCGGGTATTTAAAGTTCGAGCTTACCGAAGGCGGTCTCATCAGCAACGTGAGCACGGCGCGCGAGGCTCTTGAGGGGCTGCATAGAATGGGTATTGAACTGATGCTGGACGATTTCGGCACCGGCTATTCATCGCTCAGTCACTTGCAGTTGTTCCCGTTCGATTACGTGAAGATCGATCGTCCATTCGTCAAGCGCACCGGATCGGAGCGTGCCAACAATGCGATCACGTCGGCGATTCTGCAGATGGCGTCGAGCCTGGGATTGCGCGCCGTGGCCGAAGTCGTCGAAACGCAGGCGGCTGCGCAGGCTCTGCTGCAGATGGGTTGCAACTTCGGTCAGGGAAACTTCTTCTCCGCACCCGTGGAAGCTGAGCAGGCGCTGGAGCAGTTGCGCCATTACGCGGGCCCGGCGCCAGTCGCGCCGACCGTCCGCGCAGCCCTGGGGCAGGGCAAGGGCCACAGCGCGGGCGACACCTTGGTGCTGAAGGATTCACCCCCCCTGGCGCTGCCGGATTCACCGACCCTGGTACTACCGGCTGCCGACGGGGACAATACGCTCGGGGATGATCAGGTCCGCGAGCGGGACGTGGCAGGCTGAAAATGCGCCGCATTCAACAAGTGGCACGCACTAAGGGCGGTGGCGGAGCGCTCCGTCACGAACGCTTGAATACCCCGCGCCCCTGGACCCTGTTCGCGCCGCTCATCGTGTACGCACTGCTGGCGGGGTGGGTTGCGCTGTCAGCGGCGAATGTTCAGGCCGAGGACTTCTCGTTCCTGATCTATGGATTGGCGAATGTGATCGTGTTCACCGATGCGCTGGATTTTGGGCTGCGGCTCTATGTGCATCGGCGCCATACCGCGGCCGCTTCCGAGCTCGGCCGCTCCGAAATGCGTCAGCTGTCGATCGATCTCACGGCCGCTCGAGGCGGCGGCATCGGCGCGGGAACCGTTCTTCCCTACGCGATCATTGCGTCGATATTCAATCTCGAAGATCAACTCGATGAGTTCATGGAGCGGCTGCAACCGTATCGCGATCACGTCTGGCTCATCAGCGACGGTTCGACGGATAACACTGCGAAACGCCTGCGCCAGGCTGGTTGGCGGTGCCTCGAGGAGGATGTGAACCGTCACAAGCCAGGCGCACTCCGTCACCTGCTCACGACGCTACCGGCACGCATTAAGACCGTCATGGTCATCGATCCCGACGTCAAAATTTGCGGCCGCCATGAGGGCAGTGTCGTCGAGCTCGAGCGTGTCGTCGCCGATTTGCAGCAGTCGGGGGCCGCGGCCGTTTGCCCACGCGTCGCAATCGAAGAGGACGGGCTCCTAGCGCGGTTTCAGGCGTTGGAGTACACCCTGGCGTGCGTAGCAGGGCGCCGAAGTCTCGCCGACTATGGCGTCACCTCCGGAGTGTCCATTTATCGGCGCGACGCGCTCGAGCACGCGCTCGCTCAGCATTCACTGTCCATATATGCCGAAGATTTCGAGAATGCGGTGATCCTGCTACGCGATGGAGAGCGCATCTACTATGACGGTCGCCTGGTGGTGAGCACCCGGGGGCCGGGGACATTGCGTCACTGGTTCTCGCAGCGCGTGGGCTGGTACTACGGGCTGCTCAGGGTTTACACGCTACGTTTCCACGAGCTGTGGCGTATCGGCCGGCGGGCGCCGTTTGCGATGTACAACTTCATCGCCTATGTGGGCGTGCTCGGACTGGGTCTGCACGTGCTCAGGGTAGGCAGTGCCGTACTGCTACTGATGAGCCTCGCCGCCAGCCTCGACACTCTGTTCGTGTTCAATCTGCTGCCGACAGGCAGGGCGATCAACCCGGTGTACTTCGCCGGAGCGATAGGCAGCTATCTGGCGCTCGGGGCGCTGGCACTGTTCACGGTCGTACCCAAGAGCGAGCGCGGCTACATCGCACCGATTGTGCCCGTGTACTTCCTCTACGTGCTGATGCACATCGCGCCCATCACGGTCGGATTCGGCAACTGGGTGGCGTTGCGGCTGTGGGGCCGCCGGCTGTACCGGGACCACTACCAGTTGCACGAAGACGGCGTTGTGCTACATCCGATCTCCCGACTGGACGTGCCAGGGTAGCGCTGCCCAACCGCGTACGGTGGGCTCGTATCGGGTCTCCAGCGCTAGCGCCATCATGTATCCCGGGCGCGCGACCAATCCGAGTCGACGCGCGGCTTCGGCATCGCCGGGGCGCGTCGAGTACATGAAGAAATGCCGTCTGCGGCGGTGTGCGTGTGCGGCGATGGCGCGGATCGCCGCCACGCGTTCACGCGGGCCGCCGTCGAGCCACTGCAGGCGATCGGTGTCACCGACACACTCGATGAGGGCTCGGCAGGTGGTTCCGACACGCAGTGACTGCACGGGATGCGCACGATCCACCATTTGCGATCGCCAGCCGCTCACGTCGGGATAGTGAAAGCCCCCCTCTACGGGCGTGCTGCGGGATCGCGCGCCGGCGCGCTCCAGCCATCCGTCCGTCACAGTCGTGCGGTACACCCGCAACATGGCAATCCCGGGGACGCGCGAGGCGCCGTGCGAAGCGATGTACGCGCTCGGGACTGCCGTGGCGCCCAGCCGTCGCAGGCCGCGGCCCGTCGCGCTGTCGGCCGTGACGAATCCAAGCATCACCGTACAGCCGCGTAACGCACTTCGCTCAGCGGCGGCCTGGATCACGCGCGCGTAACACCCACGCCCGCGCTCGCCGGGCAGGGTGCCGCCCGCGATGGCAACGCTGACCCGGTGCACCGTACCATCCGGGGTTCGCAGCAGCCGATAGGCGAGACCACAGCTCGCCACGACACGCTCGCCGTCCATCAGTATCAGACGATCGGGGCTCTCGCCGCCGAAAGGGCGCTGCAGATACCAGCGGTACATAGCTTCGGTCCACCGCGAGCCAAAACAGCGCTCGAGAAAACGGACGCCAATGTCAGCGTTCATTCCCTGGGGGTTGACGAGGATCCTCAGCTCCGTGTCGCCCGACATCGGCCGGCCACCTCCGCAAGCGAAGTCCACCACAGAGCATCGCCGTAGCGGTGGTCCAGCTCGCGCCAGATCCGTTCGAGATAGTCGCAGTACGCGGCATCGAGGCCGTCGAGCATCGTGATGCCGCCGCCTGTCTTGAAGATGTGAGCCTTGATGAAGAGCAGCCCTCCGGTCTCGATGATGGCGCGCGCACGCTCGATCGTCGAGGTGGCCTGGAAATTCGTCGTAAAGTGCACCAGACCGCCGGGCCTGGCCGTGGCGCTCGTGGGTTCATCGCTGGGGGCACACCGGATCCACATCGGCTGGATGAGAGAAGCGCCGCGCAACCCGCTCATCGCCGTGCGCGCTTGGTCGCTCACCGGCGTATCCAGGTCACGCGCCGAGGTCACGAAGTGGAAGTCCGCGTCACTCAGCGCCTCGCACAGCGAAGGCGGGGTGCCCCACGCTGGCGGCGCAAAGCCCTGTACGTGACGAAGCCCAGCGGTCGCGAAGATCCGCTGAGCCTCCTGCAGCAGCGCGCTGCACTCGCTGCGGGACTGCTCCTGGAACTCCACCGCCATGCGTGGACCAGGATGGGCGTGATGCAAGCCGTGCAGGGCGCAATCGGTGCGCGGCAGAGCGTTCAGGTAAGCGACAAATTCCGGATAGCGATCGACGCGAAAATGGCCCCTGGGGGTGAGTGGGGCCCAGTGGATGCGCTCGCGCAGGAGCGGGATCCGAGTCAGCCACTTGCGGGTCGCAATGAGGCGCCTCAGACGCCAGTCCGGTGTGACAAAGAGCGTAACCCGCAGCCGGGGATGTCGATCGAGGAGCCGCTCCAATCGCCCAAGCGCGCCGCGACCCAGATCGCCCCCAGCGTCGAATTCGTCCCGGGACGTTGCTGGATGGACGTCGTCGACATTGAAACACACCGCCGCGCGTTTGCCGGCGGGCAGCCAGCCGCGACATTCGATGAACGTCATGGACTCATGCATGCAGACCCTGCTTAGCGGGTGTCATGGCCGCGGACAATCGGGTGTTCCCCCAATCCTACCGGCTGTAGCCGCGGCGCAACAAGTATACAAAAGGTTGGTGGCGGGGCTCGCTCTTGCGTCGGCGTTTGCCTACAGGCTGTTGCAACTTTCGCCGGGTTGAAGCGCAACCCTGCGCCACTACCCTTACGCCTGTTTATTTAAGGCGAGAACAGTGCCCGTGATGGCAGGGCATGGTTGGTTGCAGGTGAAGAGGCTCCCCTAACCGTTCCAAAGAATACGGGAGGAAGCATCGATGTTCACAGCCGCAAGCGTCGTGCTGGTGGAGGATCATGCGATCCTGCGCGAGGGGTTGCGCGCCCTGATCGACCTGGAACCCGATCTGAAGGTGGTCGGCGAAGCCGGCACCGGAGCGGAGGGTGTCCGGGCGGTCCAGGGGTTGAAGCCGACGCTGGTGATTACCGACCTCGCCATGCCGGGCGGCTCGGGGCTGGAAACCATCGAAGAACTGCGCGCGGCGTGCCCGAGTCTGCGGGTGCTGGTGCTCACCGCCTACTGCAACGACGAGTACATCGAGCTCGCCCTCAGCGCCGGGGCCGATGGTTACGTGCTGAAGGACGCCGGCCGTGCGGAACTGCTGCAGGCGATCCGCGCCGTCGTGGCCGGACAGAAGTACTTCTCCAAACCGGTGTCCGCACGGCTCGTGTCGGGTTATCTGCGCCGCAACGACCCCGCCGACTCCTGCCCCGCGATCACGGAACGCGAACGCGAGGTCCTCATCCGTATCGCGCTGGGGGAGTCCAACAAGCGCGTCGCGGTGGCACTGTGTTTGAGCGTCAAGACGGTGGAAAAGCACCGCGCCAATCTGATGCGCAAACTCGAACTGCACAACACCGCGGCCGTCACGCTGTTCGCAGTGCGTAGCGGCTTGGTGCCGATGCAGAACGTCGCGCAGTGTTTCGCCGAACTAGAGTTACTGCGCTTTCGCGGACACCTCAACGGATCTGGCGGGGCTCACGATGGCAACCAAGACGGTGCGTTACAGGCCGAAGGTTGAGCCGGCGAGGGTCGAGCGCGCCAGGCAGCGATGAACGGCGCCGGACCGCCGGCGATTACCGATGCGAGTTGGTGGCGACGACAGCACGCTCGCTCGTCGTGGAAATTCGTCATCCCGCGCAGGGGTATTTGCAGTACTTGTGAGAAAGGAGTCAGATACGGGGCCGAAACGCAACCGAGGGAGGGGGTTCAATGAGCAAATCAATTCATTTGGTCTGCACCGGCGCCGCAATCCTTGGTTTGGGGGTATCGGCCTGGGCGGCCGATCCACCTGCCGCCGAGACTCCTGCGATGCACCATGCCGCGAGCGCCAAGGGTGCCAAGACGGCCCCGACGGATGAGGAGCTGATTGCGAGCGCCACGAAGGCGGCGCCCAAAAAGGTCGCCGAGGACGCCACCATTGTGGCTCCCGACCCGAAGGGTGGGATGCGCACGCTGCGCAAAGGGACCAATGGCTTCACGTGTATGCCCGACAATCCCGCAACACCGGGCCCTGACCCCATGTGCTGGGACAAGAATGCCGGGGACTGGATTGATGCGTATCTGAACCATAAGACTCCACCGGCGGGGAAGGTCGGATTCATGTACATGCTGGCCGGCGGCACTGACGCCAGCAACACGGACCCGTACGCTGCCAAGCCGACTGCCACCAACCACTGGATCAAGACCGGGCCGCACGTCATGATCGTTGGCGCCGATGCCGGCTTCTATGACACCTATCCCAAGAACGCGGATCCGGACACCAAGTCCCCCTACGTCATGTGGGCGGGTACCTCCTATCAGCACCTGATGGCGCCAATCCGCTAGCGGGCCGATCGGGGAAGCCGGGGCGCGGCCAGGGGACGGACCCGGCGCGCCCCGCGCCGGCGAGAAGCGAGGGTGAGTGTATGCGACAGTCATCGCAGTGTGCAGTTGTTTTGGCGATTGTGTGCGTATGCTTCGGTGCTGCAGCACCGAAGGCACTCGCGGACGAAACCTGTAACTCGCCCTATATCAGTAACCTCATCAAGGGGCAGGAGGATTTCGTTCATGTCTGGACCCTGGGCGTAGAGGGCCTGGGCGACGGGTCCGACAAACTCGTCACTGTCGATGCCAACCCGGCGTCGAAGACCTACGGCAAGATCGTTAACACCGTATCGGTCGGTGGGCGCGGCGAAGCGCATCACATGGGATTCACCGACGATCGCAAGTTTCTGTGGGCGGGAGGGCTGGATGACAGCAAGATCTATGTCTTCGACGTCGGCACCAATCCGTCCAAGCCGAAGTTGATCCGTACGATCACCGATCTGCCGGCGAAGACCAAATTCGTCGGCCCGCATACTTTCTATGCGCTGCCAGGACGGATGCTGATCGGCAACCTCTCCAACACCACCGACAAGGGCGGCGTCACCGGGATGGCGCTGTACAACAACAAAGGCTCGCTCATCGCCAGATATGCCATGCCCACCGCTTCGCTCGGCGGGGTGAAGGGCGACGGATACGGCTACGACATCGCGATCAATCCGGCCAAGAACGTTCTGCTGACGTCGAGTTTCGCCGGTCGGCAAAATTACATGCGTGAGCTGGGAGACCTGATCAAGGATGCCGAGGCGATGAAGCACTTTGGCAGCACGATGGTCGTGTGGAACCTGAAGTCCATGCAGCCAACTCAGGTGCTGAGCGTACCGGGGGCGCCTCTGGAGATCCGCTGGTCGCTCGCGCCTGGGCAGAACTGGGCGATCACGGCCGCGGCATTGACAGCGAAGCTATGGCTCATCAAGCAAGGCGAGGGCGGTGCCTGGAGTGCCAGGGAGGTCGGAACGATTGGTAACCCGGCGCAGGTTCCGCTGCCCGTCGATATCTCCATTACGGCAGCCGGCAAGGGCCTGTGGGTCAATACGTTCATGGATGGCACCACGCACTATTTTGATCTCACCGATCCGGAGCATCCCAAGGAGACCTATCAGAGGCGGATCGGCAGTCAGATCAACATGATCTCGCAGAGCTGGGACGGCAAGCGGGTGTACATGACCTCCAGCCTGCTCGCGCACTGGGACAAGAAGGGGGCGGACAACGAGCAGTTCCTGCGTGCCTTCAACTGGGACGGTCATGCGCTGGCGCCGGCTTTCGAAGTTGATTTCACCAGGGAGAAGCTGGGGCGGCCTCATCACATGAAATTTACCGCCAAGGCCAACCAGTCGCGCACGCTGGCAGCACTTGCCCGGTAGTAGAGTGCCATGCTGCGCTTTTCGAGGCGCGTGGCGGCCTGCCTGTTGATTCTCGCGAGCGCACAGGCAGCCGTGGACGTGAGCCCGGCGAGCGCACCGCGGATGGAATTCACTCCGTTGGCGCCGGGTACCTATCAGCTGCCGGCGATTCAGTCCGTCGAGAATGCGACGTTGCTCGACGAACGCGCCCGCCCGGTACGACTGAGTGCCTTGACTCAGGGCAAGATCACACTGCTGACGTTTTTCTACACTTACTGCGTAGATCCCCTCGGGTGCCCTTTTGCGCATCAAACGTTGACACTGCTTCGCGATCGGATCCTGCAGGACCGGGAGCTGGCGCGTGCGGTTCGATTCGTCGGCATCAGTTGTGATCCCGGCACCGACACGCCGGATGCTCTGGCGCGTTATGCCGCGGATTTCGCGACGGACTCACGATTTGAATGGCGGTTTCTCACGGCACGATCGGTGTCGGCACTGCTGCCGGTGCTCGATGACTTCGGCCAGGATGTCAGCGTGGATGTGGACGACAGCGGGCGAGCGACCCGGGCGCTGCATCACATGCTGAAGGTCTTTCTGATCGATGATCGCGGCAGGGTGCGGGAAATCTATTCGCTCGCCTACCTGCAGCCGCAAGTCATGCTCAATGACATCGGAACGCTCTATCTCGAGCGCCGCGCGCGCGCGTTTCCCGCAAGATAGATCGCGGCGCCGGCGAGCAGCAGCGTCAGCGTCATGCCGGCGACCTTGAGCACTGCAACGGCCGGGTGGTGTTCATCAGGGGACGGCACGAAGGCGATCGCCATCGCGCCCAGCGTCGTCGCCAGACCGATCGTTGCCATCACCACGACCGTATGCCGGCCGCCGGGAATCCGCACCTCCCCGGGCACCGGGGCGCCCGCCGACAGCTTGATCGCGGCCCCAAAGAGCGGCACAAACGGCAGCATCGTGGCGACCACCATCATCTCGACCACCACGGTATAGGCGCCTCTGACTGAGGTCCCCGCCTGACCGAGGATGGCGAACGCAGCAATGACGACGGCCTGGGTCCAGATGGCGACGGTGGGCGAACCATGGCGCGGATGGAGCCGGGCGAAACTCCTCGGCAAGTGGCAGTCGAGTCCGGCAACAAACGGTATGCGAGCGACGGCGCCGAGCCATACGCCGACGCTTCCAAGACGATCGAGGACGACGAACACCGCGGCGAGCGGTATCAGCCACAACAGGTTGAGGCGTGCCGCGTCACTGCTGATCGCTTCCATCAAGCCGTACAGCGCGCTGGTTTGCTCCGGCGCAATGGAAACCAGAACGCTGGCGGTGCTGAGAATGTAGATCCCCGCGATCATGGGCGCGGCGATCGCGAGCGCCCTCGGCACGGTGCGTCGCGGATCGCGGATCTCTCCACCCATGAACGAGGCGGCCTCCGGGCCAGTCCAGGCGAAGGCTATCGTCGCCCAGAAAACGGTGTCGGTGAGGCGCAAACCCGGGACGATCGTCTGTCGAGTGATAGGGGTCGCCATCCCGAAGCGCCGCCAGATCGCGAGTCCGAGGGCGACAAGCACGATCGTCTCCAGCCAGCGCGCAATCGCGCCCGCGCTGTTGAGCCATTTCGCGCTCGCCAGCCCGCGCACGTTGAGCGCGACGGCGACGCCCAGGGCGGCGATCGAGAAGCAGATGAAATAGGTCGGCGAGGCGCTCACGGTGGTATCGCGATGGCCCGACCAGAACAACGCGCTGCCGGCCGCGAAGTACAACAGGCTGGTAAGGAACGGCAGATTGGAGGTCCAGTACGTCCAGCCGGTCATGAACCCGGCGAATGGTCCGAAGGCACGCTTGCTCCAGACGTATAAGCCGCCCTCGTCGGGATAGCGCGACGACAGGAACACCACGCACACCGAGAGCGGCAGGAACATCGCCAGACCGCCGAAAACCCACACCAGGAGCGAGCTTGGTCCGGCGGCGGCGGCGGATGTGGCCCACTGCACGCTGCAGCCGGCGGTCACCATGAACAGCGCGACGTCGCGTACGCCCAGCGCGCGTTTCAGATCTGGCGTCTGCGGCGTTGGATGCATCAATTCCTGCGAGCGATCGTGGCCGCGCCCCTAGAGCGCTTCGAGCAGTTTCGCGGCGCGATTGTAGTCGCGAGACTCGACCCAGAAGAGCAGGCCGAACCGGCCTTCTCCCGCTGCGATGGCGTCAGCCGCAATCACGTTGATTTTCGCCCCCGCAACCTTGGCGAGCGCCGGTATCGCGGCTCCGACCTCGTCCGTGCCCTGCGCGAGAAAGGCTCGCTTGGTGCGGCTCAATTTCCACTTGTGCCGCGTTGCGGCCGCCTTCAGGCCATCGATATTGTCGGTCACGACGTCGACTTGCGCCTTGTTGCGCCCTTGCGGAAACCCGGAGAACGCGAGCAGATTGACGTTCGCGTCACGCAGCGCTTCGAGGATACGAGCCGCCTCCCCGGGTTTGCTCGCCACCGTGACGTAGGCGTAGTTGACCTTGCGAATTGTGGTTGGCATTGTGGCTCCTTGGTCGGCGCGGGCCGCTGTTATAGCGCTATCTTGCGTGCAATTCCACGCTGCCGCCAGCGGCGAGGCACACCGGTACGGCGGGCGGCGTCCGCGTCGCGTTCTCAGCGACGCAGTCGCAGCGCCGCCAGCTCACCGACGATGCCGCGGCGGAACGAGAACACGCAGGCAACGAAGATTGCCCCGATGATGGCGGTCACCCAGCCCCCGACGATGTCAGAGAGGTACTGCTGCAAAGTAACGACCACCGCCGCGCCAACTATCGGCCCAAAGAAGGTCCCAGTGCCGCCCAGCAGCGTCATCAGGATGACCTCCCCGGAGGTCGACTGCTGGACATCCGAGAGCGTGACGAAGCCCAGCACCAGGGCCTTCAGCGAGCCTGCGAGACCGGCGAGCGACGCGGACAGCACGAACGCGACCAGCTTGTAGCGACTGATGTCGTAGCCGAGGGAGATGGCGCGAGACTCGTTGTCGCGTATGGCTTTCAGCACCTGGCCAAACGGCGAGTGGACCACGCGTCGGATGAACACGAATACCGCAAAGAACATGGCGAGCACCAGATAGTACATGGCCAGGTCGGACCTCAGCGGCAGCACGCCGAGCAGGCTCCCCCGTGGCACACCCTGCAGCCCGTTCTCGCCGCCGGTGAACGGCGCCTCCAGGCACACGAAATACACCAGTTGCGCCAGCGCTAGTGTGATCATTGCGAAATAGATGCCGTGGCGGCGGATCGCGAGTGCGCCGATCGCCAGGCCGAGAATTGCGGAGACCACGACCCCGGCCAGGATGGCCGCCGCCGGTCCCCAGGCGTGCGTGGTGACCAGCCACGAGGTCGCGTACGCCGCGGATCCAAAAAACGCCGCGTGCCCGAACGACAGCATGCGACCGAAGCCGAGCAGCAGGTTGTAAGCGCACGCGAACATCGCGAAGCACAGCAGCTGCATCATGAATACCGGGTAGATCCCCAGCATTGGAGCGCACAGCGCGAACAGGGCGGCGAGGGCGTAGAACAGTCCGGTACCGCGCACGACGCTATTCTTTCCCGAACAGGCCCGCGGGCCGCAGGATCAGCACCAGCGCCATGATGATGAAGACGACGATGTTCGATGCTTCGGGGTAGATGACTTTCGTGAAGCCCTCGACCAGCCCCAAGGCGAGGCCGCTGACAATGGCACCGAGGATCGATCCCATCCCCCCGATCACCACCACCGCAAATACGACGATCACGAGCGAGGTGCCCATGTGGGAGTTCACCAGCACGACCGGGGCCGCCAGCACGCCCGCGAGCGCAGCCAGCGCCACGCCGCCGCCGTAGGTCGCGGCCATGAGAAGCGGCACATTGACACCGAAGGCCTGCAGGAGCGGCGCGTTCTCGGTGGCGGCACGCAAGGTCGCCCCCAGGCGGGTACGTTCGATGACGAACCAGGTGCCGAAGCAGACCACTAGCGAGGCGATGATCACCCAGGCACGGTAAAGCGGCAGAATCATGAAGCCGAGATCGATCGCTCCGGCGAGCGCCGCGGGCACCGGATAAGACTGCCCCGAGGAGCCGAAGACCTGATGCAACGAGCCTTCGACGATGAGCGCAAGGCCGAAGGTCATGAGCAGACCGTACAGCGGATCGAGCCTGTAGAGACGGCGCAGCAACAGCCGTTCCACGACGATGCCGAGCAGGCCGACCACCAACGGCGCGAGCACCAGCGCGGCCCAGTAGTTGATTCCGAACCACTGCAGCCCGAGGAGAGCGGCGAACGCACCCAGGGTATAAAAGGCTCCGTGGGCGAAGTTGACGACGCCCATCAGGCCGAATATCACCGCGAGCCCCAGGCTGAGCATGGCGTAGAACGATCCGTTCACCAGGCCGAGCATCAGCTGCCCGGGTATGACTGTGACGGGAATGCCGAGGATTTCGGTCACGGAGTCCTCCAGGACGGACGGCAGCGCTTCTTCAGGAGAGCGGGCCGCGCCCCGGCTCGGTACCCGGGCAGGCTCGCGTGGCTACTTGCTGGCGAGCGGGCAAAGACCCGTGATGGGCCCGAACGCCTCCTCGCCGCTCATTTTCTTCAGCACCTTGTAGTAGTCCCACGGGTACTTGGATTCCTGCGGCGACTTGACCTGCATCACGTACATGTCGTGGATCATCACTCCGTCCGCGCGGATGTAGCCGCCGCTGGCAAACATGTCGTTGATCTTCATTCTCTTCAGTTCCGCCATGACTTTGTCGGAATCCGTGCTCCCCACGGCCTTGACAGCCTTCAGGTAGGTCGTGGTGGCCGAGTAGATGCCAGCCTGATCCATGGTCGGCTCTCGGTTCATCTTGGCAAAATAGCGCGTGGCGTACGCGCGGGTGTCGGGGTTCAGGTCCCAGTACCAGCCCGTGGTCAGGTAGAGCCCCTGTGCGGTGTTGAGACCCAGGCTGTGGATGTCGGTGAGGAAGGCGAGCAGCGCCGCCGGCTTCATCGTCCGGGTGATCCCGAATTCGTTGGCGGCCTTCAGGGAGTTACTGAAATCGGTGCCGGCATTCGCCAGGCCCAGCACCTGTGCACCCGATGCCTGGGCCTGCAGCAGGAAGGAGGAGAAATCCGCCGCCCCGAGCGGTACGCGCACCGCACCGACGTTCTTGCCGCCGTGCGCCTCCACCACCTTGGAGGCCGCGTTCTGCAGCTGCGTACCGAACGCATAGTCCGCCGTGAGGTAGAACCAGGTCTTGCCACCGGCGTTGACAATGGCGGTCGCGGTGCCGTTGGCGAGCGAGGTGGTATCGTAGACGTAATGGACCGTGTAGGCCGTGCAGTCCTCGTTGGTCAGGGACGCGCCACCCGCGCCGATGACGAAGAATGGCACCTTCTTTACCGCCGCGACTTTCGCCATGGCGATATTGACCCCGGTGTTGGACCCGCCCAGCAACAGGTTGAGGCCAGCTTCGTCCGCCCACTGGCGGAACTTTGACGCCCCGATGTCGGGCTTGTTCTGGTGGTCGGCGGTCAGCGTCACGATCTTCTTGCCGAGCACCGTGCCGCCGAAGTCAGCGATCGCCATGTTGATGGCCTCGACCCCGCCGGCGCCGAGCACGTCCGCGTACACGCCGGACATGTCATCGATGTCACCGATTACGACTTGATCGGCCGCGGCCAGCGCTGTGCGCGAGCCGGCCGCGGTCGCCAATGCCGCAGCGATTGCAATCGCCAACTTCCGCAGTTTCATGGGCTTCTCCTCGTGATGCGTTAAGAGGTCACACGCCAAGGTACTGGCGCAGCAGGGTCATCTTGTCAGGAAGTTCGCGCGCAGTGAAACCTTGCACTATCCGGCCGCGCTCCATGATGTAGAAACGGTCGGCCAGGGGGGCAGCGAAACGAAAGTTCTGCTCCGCCATGACGATCGTGTAGCCTTGCTCCCGCAATCTGTGCACGGTTCGCGACAGCATCTGCGCGATCACGGGAGCGAGGCCCTCCGAAATCTCATCGAGCAGCAGAAGCCTGGCGCCGGTGCGCAGAATTCGCGCCAGCGCGAGCATCTGCTGCTCGCCGCCGGAGAGATGCGTGCCGCGGCTTGCGCGCCGCTCCTGCAGGTTGGGAAACATGGCGTAGATCTCGGCGATCGACATTCCCCCCGGCGCGAGCGGCGGTGGCAGCAGCAGGTTCTCCTCGGTCGTCAGACTCGCATAGATGCCGCGCTCCTCCGGGCAGTACCCGACTCCCAGACGTGCGATCTGGTGCGGCGCCAGTGAGATCGTCTCGCGACCGTTGATCACTACCGAGCCAGATCGGCTGGCGATGAGGCCGAGCAACGTCTTGAGAGTCGTGGTCCGTCCGGCCCCATTGCGGCCGAGCAGCGTCACGACTTCGCCGCGGCTGACGTGGCAGTCGACGCCGTGCAGCACGTGGGACTCGCCATAGTAGGCGTGCACAGAGCTCGCGCGCAGTAGTTCCGCCACCATCAGTGCGTCATCCGCGACTCGGGATCGGTGGAACCCATGTAGGCCTCTATCACCAGCGGGTTGCACGCAACCTCGGCATAGCTACCGCCGGCAATGATCTGGCCCCGCTGCAGCACCGTGATGGTATCGGCAATCCTGGCGACCACTTGCATGTTGTGCTCGACCATGAGGATGGTGCGATTCGCGGAGGCCTGCTTGATGAGGGTCGTGACCCGGTCGACGTCCTCGTGGCCCATTCCCTGTGTCGGTTCATCGAGCAGCATCAGCTCAGGGTCCATCGCCAGCGTGGTAGCGATCTCGAGGGCGCGCTTGCGGCCGTAAGGCAGCTCGACCGCGACCACGCTCGCGAAGGCGCCGAGGTCCACCACCTCCAGCAGTTCCAGGGCCCGGGCGTTGAGAACCTCGAGAGTCGATTCGCGCTTCCAGAAGTGGAACGTCGTCGCAAGCGAGCGCTGCAAGGCGATACGAACGTTTTCCAGCACCGTCAGATGAGGAAACACGGCGGACAGCTGGAATGAGCGAACGATGCCACGGCGCGCCACCTCGGCCGGCTTTTCGAAAGTGATGTCCTCACCGCGGTAGATGATCTGGCCGCGGGTTGGGATCAGGAATTTGGTGAGCAGGTTGAAGAAGGTTGTCTTGCCCGCGCCGTTGGGACCGATCAGCGCATGGATTTGACCGCGGCGCACCCGCAGATCGACGTTGCTTACCGCGACAAAGCCGCTGAACTCCTTGGTCAACTGGCGCGTTTCGATGATGAAACTGTCAGCTGTGCTTTGCGGCGCGGCTGCCATAGCGGCTTCCCCCACACATTGTTTTTCTGGGCGGCATCACGCGGCGGTCGCACAAGCCTTGCGCCCCGAAATGTGGTTCCGGTCTGCAGTCTATCGGGACTGGTGACACCGGGTCGAGATCTCTGGCTGGCGCCGGCGCGGGATTGCCAAGGACCAGTCTGGGCTGCGGATGCCGGAGGCCTGCGCCGGCGAATGCGCCGGCGCATCGACTACAATGAGGCGGTGGCAGTCGCGGATGCGCCCTCGAGTCGGCCCAATCGCCCTGCCGGGCGGCAGGGCCTTACCGAGCTCACGGCCGTCGCTGCAGTGACCGCAATGCGAAACGGAGACCTCAAGGCAGAGGACTACGCCCACGCGCTGCTCGATCGCGCGCAGCATCTGGAAATGCTGAACGCCTTTCGCACGCTGGACAAAGAGATGGTGCTGGAGGCTGCCAGGGCCGCCGACAAGGTGCACGCGCGCGGTGATGCCATGGGCCTCCTGCACGGCTTACCCATCCCCGTGAAGGACAGCATCGACTCAAAAGCGCTGCCGACGTCAAATGGGACCAGGGCATTACGCGACTTCCGGCCGAGAGACGACGCGGGAGTATTGAAGTCATTGCTGGCTCAGGGCGCCATCCTCATGGGCAAGACGAATCTGCATGAGTTGTCGTACGGCTGGACGAGCAGCAACGCGATCTTCGGACCGGTTCGCAACCCCTATGACCCGAGGCGTGTAGCGGGCGGCAGCAGTGGTGGGTCCGGTGCCGCTGTTGCCGCTCGAATGGCGCCGCTGGCCGTCGCCGAGGACACGCTGGGGTCCATTCGCGTCCCGGCCACGATGTGCGGCCTGGCAGGGCTGCGCCCGTCCTTCGGCCGTTACCCCGCCGATGGGATCATGCCGCTCACGCATGCCAAGTTTGATCAGGCCGGCCCCCTGGCGCGTTGCGCTGCCGACCTCGTGCTGTTCGATGCGGCGATGACCGGCGAGCGCGCGGCCCTGACAGCGAGCGCGCTGCAGGGCGTCCGCATCGGCATTGCTCCCGCATCCTTGCTGAGCGGTCTCGACCCCGAGGTCGAGCGTGTCGCCACCGAAGCGTTTCACAGGCTGCGCGCCGCCGGGGTGACGTTGGTCGAGGCCGAGCTCCCGGAAGTCGCGAAGGCGGCAATCGGCGCGGCGATGACCATCATTTCGTACGAGGCGATGCCCGCCATCACTGCCTTTCTTGAAGCACAACGCGCGGGCATCACATTTGACCAACTGCTGCAACAAGCCAGTGAGAGTATCCGCGCCGCGCTCATGACGTATGCCATGCCACCCAATCGGCCCGCCCGGGACGCCTACGAATCCGCACTACTTCAGCGGCAGCGGATGCACGATGAAATCCGGTGTCACTTTGAACAGCACGGCATCCTCGCCCTGGCATTCCCGCCGATCATGATCCCTGCGCCGCAGATCGGGGAGGAAGCGGAGGTCACGATCCGCGGCCAGAAGGTGCCGCTGCACATCGCGATGGCTCGCAATACTTCTCTGGCAACTTGCGCGAGCATGGCTGGTTTGGTTCTGCCTGCAGGGATGACCTCCAACGGTCTGCCGGTCGGACTTGAGTTCGACGCACTGATGGGGAATGATCGCGCCCTTCTTGCTCTCGGGTTGTCTCTGGAGAGGACGCTGGGTGCGATTCCGCCCCCCGGGTTTGCGCTTTAGGGGAACGTCATGAACAAGAAATTCGTCATCGCCTGGATCGTGCTGCTCATCGCGTGGTTCGTGGGCAGCTTTGTCGTCCACGGCGTGCTGCTACGCTCCGACTACATGCAACTAACCAACCTGTTCCGGGTGGAGGGCGAGCAACAGAAGTACTTCCCTCTGATGTGTCTGGCGCATGTGATCCTGTCCGGCGCGTTCGTGTGGATCTATGCACGCGGCGTCGAGGCTAAGCCGTGGTTGGCACAGGGTGTGCGCTTTGGTGTCGCCGTCGCCCTGCTGACGACCGTACCAACCTACATGATCTACTTCGTCGTGCAGCCGATGCCGGGGGAGGTCGTGATCAAGCAGATCGTCTTCGATGGCATTCTGATGGTGATACTCGGGACGATCGTGGCCTGGCTGTATCGAGACAGGGCGGCCGGGTGAGATTCCGCTGCGTGGATCGCATAGCCTGGCGGCTCAGAACCGCCAATGCGCCGCGACGAGGAAACTGCGCCCCGTTTCGACCCCGTTGGGTCCCAGCTGGATTGGGCTGACTGCCGTGCCGAACTCCAGATGCTGCGGATGCAGGAGGTTGGACCTTGTAAGAGAGAGCTCTACTGAGGGTGAGACGCTCCAGCCGATGCGAGAGTCGAGTTCCGTGTAGGCGGGTGAGGCGGGACTCGGCAGGGCGCCGATTCTTCGCAGGTCGAGGTTCAGCACCCAATTGGGTGCGAGATCCATCGTCGAGCGTGCCGAGACCTGGTAGGTGGGGTCGTCCCCGGCGAGTGCTACGCCGCCGAGCTGGCTGCTGCCGGGTTCGAAATGCAGATTCTTGTGCAGCCAATTGGCACCAGCCGTGAGACGCCACCACGCGCTGACCTGATAGTTGCCCCAGACTTCGACGCCGTAGGTGTCTCCCGTCATGCGATTGGCGAACAATGCTCAGCTTCTTGAGCGAGCTGGCGGAGTCATCGTCCTCTCGCCCCTGTGCTTCGGCCTCGGCAGCCGCTGCGACCGCGCGGATCGACGGGGGCGTCAACAGGAGTGCGAGTCCGCAGGCGGCAACGATCGCGCCGCCCGGCCCGCAATGCTCCGCTTTACAACTTGCGCTCACTGAAGCGGTCCCCAATTAAAAGAACACGGCGCTTCACTGCACTATCTCCTCTGCAGGTACGCGTAGTGTAACCTTGAACTCTATGAGCTCGCGGTCGCGCGGGCACCTGCCCGCTGAGGACAATCCCGCGCTCCAAGGGATCTGGCATGTGGTGTGCGCGATTCCGCGGGGACGCGTGTCGAGTTACGGGGCTGTTGCCCGGGCTGCGGGACTGCCTGGGCGTGCACGCCAGGCAGGGTTTGCATTACGGGTGGCGCCCAAAGCGCTGAACCTGCCGTGGCATCGCGTTGTCGGTGCCGGCGGCCGCATCGTGTTTCCGAAGTCATCGCGGGAACACAAGGAGCAGGCCCGACGTCTGCACGCCGAAGGCGTGTCGGTGGAGAACGGACGCGTGGCGCGCTCGGCGATTCTGGACGAGCCGGGCTAACTGCTGCGGCGCAGCAGATACTCAACCGAGCGCGGGGCGCTGCTAAGGGGCCCGTGCCGCGTCAGCTCGTGCCGCGTCAGCTGATGAGGAGGGGGTTCGCAGAGATTGGGATAACGCCTCGAGGCAATGCGCGAGCTTCTCGTACTCCAGCGCGAGCACGTCGAGCTGATCCCGTACCTCCGGGTTGCGCATCGAGGGGATGAGTGCGCGCACCGAGTTCGCAATCTCACGATAGCGTTCGGCTTTAGCCGGCCCAACTGAATCGGTGCTCGTCATCGCGCCGGCTGTCCCTGTCCGCAACACCCGTGGATTCCACTGAAGTGTAAACACGCTGCAACTCGTGGGCTGTCGGGCGTTCGCAAACCGTCTCGTAGGGCGCAGTTTCCTGTTCCGTCGGAAATGACCTACGCGCTGGTTGCCCCACGCACGGGCCGGCTGCGTCTGCAATGGCCCGAAGTGACCAGTCTTTCAGCTGAATGCACGGCCCAGGTGCCGCTCCGGGGAGCGCCTCAGCGCACGCCAGCTGTCTAGGTGTTGTGAAAAAGACACGCTGCCCGATACGCCCTCAACGCGGCAGAATGCTCCGAAATGGCCTTCTCGCTCATCGCTATGCCCGGTAACTCCGCAGCATGCGGGTGCATCGGCGGCGGGTCGGAATAATCCGCTGAGACTTTGACGTAGTAATGTTGTAAAAATCCCATAGAATGTCCGGAGGGCGCCTGTCATAGAACAGGCCTCAATCACTACCAGGGGAGTACGGGAATGAAGTTCTTGCGGATCATTCTGGCCGCGGCGACGCTCGCGGCTGCTACGAGTATCGCCGTCGCCCAGGAACAACCGGCCGGCGCACCGGGCGCCAGCGCGGCGCCGAGCGAAGAAGTCATTATTACCGGCACGCGTCGCAAGGACCGTACCGTGACCGAATCGTCGGCGCCGATCGACGTGCTGGCCGGGTCGGACCTCGCCGTTCAGTCCACCTCCAACATGCTGGACACCCTGTCCAACATGGTGCCGTCGTTCATCGTTGGCCAGAATTCGATCTCGGACGCCTCGAGCTTCGTGCGCTCGCCATCGCTGCGTGGACTGCCCGCCGACGAGATGCTGGTGATGCTGAACGGCAAGCGCATGAATCGAACCGCACTCGTGCAGGTCTATCAGGGCGGCGAGACGGAGCTGGCCTTCGGCTCGCAGGGCCCCGACCTCGCCTCAATTCCGTCCATCGCTGTCAAGTCGCTCGAAATCCTTCGCGATGGCGCCTCGGCCCAGTACGGGTCGGACGCCATCGCGGGTGTTCTCAACTACCAGTTCCGTGACAACACCTCCGGGATTGAGATGACCGCACGGTACGGCGAGTATTTCCCGGGCCAGGGGTATTCGCGCGACGGGGGGGACCGCCAGATCGCAGCGAACATCGGACTGCCGCTGGGCGGCCAGGGATTCTTCAACATCAGCGCGGAATGGTCAAAGTACGACCAGACGGTCCGGAATGTGACGCGGCCGTCGGCGTTGGCATTCGCCGAGACCTACCCCGCCCTTGCGTCGCAATTGCCGCACTACCCCGGCCCGGTTCAGCAGTGGGGAACGCCCCCGTCTGACGCCTTCAAGGCGCTGGTCAACGCGGGGCTCAACCTCACCAACGGTGACCAGCTCTACTTCTTCGCGAACTACGCCGATATCGCGGCCAACGAGAGCTTCAACTACCGCCTGCCGAAGACAGTGACCGACACGACCGGCACGACGTTCGGCAATCATCCGGCGTTCAACGACATCTATCTGAACTCATGCGCGGCTGCCCCCTTCACCGGCTGCCTCTCCAACGGATATATCCTCAACAACAACGGGGTTCCGGGCGCGACATTCAACTTCAATTCCTTCTATCCGGCGGGCTTCACGCCGCGGTTCTACGGCACGACGGATCAGTTCTTCGGTGCCGTCGGCTACAAGGGCACGACTAGCGGCGGCCTGTCGTACGATGTGTCCGGCACCACTGCGCAGAACTCCCTGGCGGTGTCCTTGCGCACTACGCTCAACCCCTCGCTGGGCCCCCTGTCGCCCGAGAACTTTTACGACGGCAAGTTCGTGCAGAAGGAGACGAACTTCAACGTTGACCTGAGCTACCCGTGGACGGTGGCCGGACTGGCGAGCCCGCTCTATGTCGCGGGGGGGCTCGAATGGCGCGACGAAATCTACCAGCAGCTCCTGGGTGATCCGGCCTCGTACGCGGCTGGTCCCTACGCCTCCCAGCTGCTCTACAACTGCACCGCGAACGTCTGTACGCCGGCTCTGAACGGCACCGGACAGCAGATCACCGCGAGCCAATCGACCGCCTCCAATGGCTACGGCGGCATCAGCACCAGCATCGACGCCGGGCAGGTCAGCTATGCCGCTTACGTGGACGTTGAGGCGGATGTCACGAGGCAATTGACACTGGGCGTAGCCGGGCGCTACGAGGACTACGCCTCGTTCGGCTCGACGACGCTGGGCAAGTTCCAGGCCCGTTTCAAGGCTACGGACTGGCTATCGTTGCGTGGCACGGCCAGCACGGGATTCCACGCGCCGACGCCCGGTCAGTCCAACGTGGAAACGCTGAGCACGACGTTCATCCCCGGAACCGCGACCCAGGTTCAAATCGGCACCTATCCGGTCACGAGCTCGGTCGCCAAGTACTACGGCGCCACGGCGCTCAGGCCCGAGGAGTCGACGAACCTGAGCGCGGGTATCGTGCTGACACCTGTCACGAGCCTGCTGCTGACCCTGGATGGGTACAACATCACGGTCCGCCATCGTATCGGCATCTCTCAGCAGTTCAACGTCACGCAAGCCGACATCAACAAGCTCGCCGACCTCGCGTACGTTGGCGCCGGCGGCACGGTGCAGTACTTCACCAACGGCTTCAACACCAAGACCAAGGGCGTGGACCTGGTGGCGACGTACCTGTTCCAGGTCGGCGCGGGGAACCTCGCCACGACGCTCGCATACAACTACAACAAGACCGACGTGACGGCGTTTGACCCGACCGTTATCAGCCAGTCGCGGATCATCGACATCCAGCACTACGCCCCCAACAGCCGCGTGAACCTGAACTTGGACTACCACCTGAACAAGTTCATCGCATCGCTGCACGAGAACTACTATGGAACTTTCCGGGACGAGAATGACTACCCCGGGCAGCTGTTCTCGGCGAAGTTCACCACCGATCTCGATCTGTCCTACGAAGTGTGGAAGAACGTGACGGCAGCCATCGGCGGCCGCAACATCTTCAACGCCTACCCGGACAAGATCGCCAACAGCCCGGGCATCAAGATCTACCCGACCACGGGCGGCGCTGTCGACGGCGAGGTGTATCCGCGTACCGGCGGGCCCTTCGGCTTTAACGGGGCGTTCTACTACCTCCGAGTCGCTGCGAAGTTCTAAGATGCCCGTCGACACTTCCCCCGCAGGCGCCATAGCCTGCGGGGGAGGTACGCTCATGGGTCGCTTGCCCTGATGGAATACACGTTGCGAGTCGCGACCCTCGAGGACGTTCCGGCACTCAATGAGCTGATCGCGCGGTCGATACACGGACTCGGGGCCGCGGACTACACGCAGGCGCAGATCGAAGCGGCACTCCAGGGAGCCTTCGGCGTCGATACGGGGCTCATACGAGATGGGACACTCTTCATCGCCGAGACGCGTGCAGGGGACATCGTCGCGTGCGGCGGCTGGGGTCGGCGGCGGACGCTGTTCGGCAGCGACGCGCGCGCCGAGCGGGACGAGTCCTGGCTCGACCCAAAGTCGGATCCGGCCAGGATCAGGGCGTTCTTCGTCGACCCTGGGCATGCCCGCCACGGGATCGGGCGCGCGATTCTCGCTCGCAGCGAAGCGGAGGCGACACGGGCCGGATTCTCGTCGTTCGAGCTGATGGCGACGCTTCCCGGGGTGCGCCTCTACGAGAAGTATGGATACGTCCCGGGCCCCGCGATCGACCATCCGCTGCCAGGCGGGCTCACGATCCGCATGGTACCGATGCACAAACCGTAAGTCGGGGCCTCAGACATGAATCCTTACCTGGCGCTGATGGGTGTATTCGCTCTCGCCGGCTGCGCGGCCACCGTAGCGCCGCGCGAACATCTCACCGATGCTCCGCAGGTCTTCCACATCACTCCGGTGCGACCGGTCGCCGAATTGCTGCCGCTCGCGCTCGCGGCCTCGCCACCGGTCGAGCCAGGCGAATTCCGTCCGGCGGATCTGGTCGAGCTGGCGAGGCTCGACCCGACGATCAAACTCGATATCCGCTACGCGACGAGGCGCAATTTTCTCGGCACGCCGCTGTACAGCCAGGCGCGTGCCTTCCTGCAACGACCGGCCGCAGAAGCCGTGGTGCGCGTACAGCATGCGCTCGCAGAAGAGGGCTACGGCCTGCTGGTGCACGATGCGTATCGTCCGTGGTACGTGACGATGATCTTCTGGGACGCGACGCCAGCGGACAAGCACAACTTCGTCGCAGATCCTGCCACAGGCTCGCGCCACAACCGTGGCTGCGCGGTGGATCTCACGCTGTACGTCTTGAAGACGGGCCGCGCGGCCGAGATGCCCAGCCTGTACGATGAGATGTCCGAGCGCGCCTATCCGACCTATCCTGGCGGCACCGCGGAACAACGCCGTTTGCGGGACCTCCTGCGCCGGCACATGGAGGCGGAGGGCTTTGCCGTCTACGAATACGAGTGGTGGCACTTTGATTATCGCGATTGGAAATCGTATGCCATCCAGAATGTGCGCTTCGAAACAATCGCGGCGAACAAGTGACGGCGGGGCAGGCGGCCGGAATGAGCCGCTCCAAGGTGCCCGCGCGCCTGGCGCGGATGCTTGGTCCTTCCGGCCCCGGACAGATAGTATGGGTCGCATCGGGCGCCGCCCGGCGCGGGCGCTCGCTTTAGGTGGAATAGTCGCGCTCGCAGTACCCTGATAACGGAAGAGGAGGACGTGATGGGACGCCGCATGCCAGGCCGAAATTTCCTGTTCGTCCCTGGACCCACGAACGTTCCGGACCGTGTGCAACGGGCCATGGTGGTGGCGATGGAGGACCATCGGTCATCCAGATTCCCGGAGCTTTCAACCAGCGTCCTGAGCGACCTCAAGAAGGTGTTCAAGACCACCGGGGGCCAGGTTTTCATCTTTCCATCCTCAGGAACGGGCGCGTGGGAGGCGGCGCTGACCAATACCCTCTCTCCGGGTGACAGGATCCTCGCGGCGCGCTTTGGCCAGTTCAGCCATCTCTGGGTCGATATGGCGCAGCGTCTCGGCTATGAGGTGGAGGTTCTCGATGTCGAATGGGGCGAGGGCGTGCCGCTGGACCGTTACGAGGAGATCCTCAGGGCCGACAAGCGACACCAGATCAAGGGTGTGCTCGCCTGCCATAACGAGACTGCCACCGGGGTCACCAGCGACATCGCCGGAGTGCGCAGGGCTCTGGATGAGGCGAAGCATCCTGCGCTGCTGTTCGTGGACACAGTCAGCTCCCTGGCGAGCATCGATTTCCGCATGGACGAGTGGCGGGTCGATCTGGCTGTCAGCGGCTCGCAGAAAGGTCTGATGCTGCCCGCGGGGCTGGGCATCCTCGGCGTGAGCCCGAAGGCGTTGAGTGCGATGGACGGTGCCAAGTCGCGGCGCTGCTATTTCGATCTCGCGGACATGATCAAGGCGAATGCCACCGGTTACTTCCCTTATACGCCCGCGCTACCCATGCTCTACGGCCTGCGTGAGGCTCTGAACATCATCTTCGAAGAGACCCTGGAGGTGGTCTTCTTTCGCCACCATTACCTGGCCGAGGGGGTGCGTGCGGCCATCACCCAGGGATGGCGCCTGAAGCTGTGCGCCAAGGAACCGAAGTGGTATTCGGATACCGTGAGCGCCATCGTCGTCCCGGAGGGTATCAACGGTGCGCACGTGATCGATGTGGCGTTCCGCCGCTACAACCTCGCATTGGGCGCGGGGCTTTCCAAGGTGGCCGGCAAGGTGTTCCGTATCGGACATCTGGGGGATCTAAATGAGCTGATGCTGATGGGCGCCCTCGCCGGCGCCGAGATGGCGATGCTCGATGTCGGCATCAAAGTCACTCCGGGCAGCGGTGTCGCCGCGGCGTCCAACTACTGGCGCGCGCACGATCCGATTCCGAAAAAGAAAGTCAGCCAGGAAGAGCAGTTCTACGGGGCCCACTCGACCGGATCCATACAGGGGTAATGGACAAAATCACGACGGCCATCCGGGTGCGGGCATGACGCATCGCATCGTATTTCTGGATCGTTCCGCGCTGCAGGCGAAGGTCAGGCATCCCGCTTTCGAGCACACATGGCAGGAGTACCCGGTCACGGCGCTGACCGAACTGCCGGACCGCCTGCGTGATGCAACGATTGCGATCACCAACAAGGTGCCGCTGCGGGCCGAGACATTGCAGCGCCTGCCGAAGCTCAAAATGATCGCAGTAGCGGCAACCGGCTACGATGTCATCGACATTGCTTATTGCAAGGCGAATGGCATCGCGGTAGCTAACATTCGCCACTATGCCGTGCATACCGTTCCCGAGCACGCGTTCACTCTGATCACGGCGCTACGGCGCAATCTGCTCGCTTACCGCCAGGATGTTGAGAACGGCAGGTGGCAGCAGGTCGATCAGTTTTGCTTTTTTGACCACCCGATTCGCGATCTGTACGGCGCGACCCTGGGCATCATCGGCGAGGGAGCCCTCGGCCAGGCAACGGCACATATCGCCCGTGGCTTCGGCATGAACGTGCTGTTTGCCGATCACGCTCCGCCCAAGGCACCAGGCGTGGTATTCGCCCCACTCGCTCAGGTACTGGCGCAGAGCGACGTGATTTCCCTGCATCTGCCGCTGACCGACGAGACTCGCAACATGATCGGCATGGACGAGCTCCGCAAGATGAAGCGCAGCGCCATCCTGATCAATACCGCTCGGGGCGGGCTGGTGGATGAGCAAGCGCTGGTGCAGGCGCTGCAGCAGGGGCTGATCGCAGGCGCCGGCTTCGACGTCCTCACCAACGAGCCGCCCAAGCAAGGCAACCCGCTGCTCGAATTGCGCCTGCCGAACTTCATCCTGACACCCCACATCGCCTGGGCCAGCGACGGTGCCATGCAGTTTCTCGCCGATCAATTGATAGACAATATCGAGGCTTTCGTCGCCGGGAAGCCACAGAACCTCGTCACCTGACTATCGCAGATGAGCGCAGCGGATACCCTGCGGCTCGCCGCCGTGCATCTGGTGGCGCCGGCACAGCACGCCCTGGCGATGAGGATCGCGGGGTTCTGCGCGCAGCACGCCGCGGACCTGTCGCTGGAAAGGTTGTGTTTGGAGTTGCTGGGAACGGGCGAATATCGAATGTTGGCCGGAGGGAACGCGTTCCGCTCGCCTGGGCTTCAAATCGACAAGACCGGCTCCTGGGATTGGGCCAAAGTCACGGCATGGGGGGCAGCGGCCCGTGCGAGCACGAGGCGCCGGATATGAGCATGACCGCAATGAGTGTGAACGGCATGAGGACATTGGCGGGCTGTGGGATGTTGCTGCTGGCTGGCGTCGCCGCATCCGCCGACAGGGAGGAACTCGCCGTGGCGGAACCCGCCGCCGCCGGATTGTCCGGGCAGCGTCTGGCGCAGATGGAGCAATCGATTCGCGCTGGCGACTTCAAACAGATCACGAGCGTACTGCTGGCCCGCGATGGCAAGCTGGCGTTCGAGCGTTATTTCGATGCCGAGGGCGCGGAAGCTCTGCGCAACACCCGCTCCGCGACCAAGACGGTGACCGGTATGCTGGTGGGTATCGCCATCGACCGCGGTCTGCTTGCGGGCGTCGACGCCCGGGTGCTCGATTTCTTCCCCGACAAGCAGCCGCTGCAGAATCCCGATCCGCGCAAGGCGCAGATCACGGTGGAGGATTTCCTGACCATGAGCTCGCTGCTCGAGTGCGATGACGAAAATGAGTTCTCGCGCGGGAACGAGGAACGCATGTACCTGCTCGAGGACTGGGTGCGGTTCACTCTGGATCTACCGATCCGGGGCTTCCCCGACTGGGTGGCCAAGCCCGCGGCTTCACCCTACGGTCGTAGCTGGAGCTATTGCACCGCCGGCCCGACGACGCTGGGTCCGTTGCTGGAGCGTGCGACAAAGCAAAGCATCCCGGATTTTGCGCGCGACAATCTGTTCGCGCCCTTGGCCATCACGCGCATCAAGTGGCAATTTCAGCCGCTGGGCACGGCCATGACCGGTGGGGGCCTTGGTTTGCGCAGTCGCGACCTGTTCAAGCTGGCTCAACTCTACCTGAACGGGGGCACCTGGAAAGGTCGTCGCGTGCTATCCGCGGATTGGGTTTCGCGGTCCGTCAGCCCCCACGCCAACGCGCGCGAGGGCACCGATTATGGCTACCTCTGGTGGCTTCAGACCTTCCACTCCGGCGACCGCGACTTCAAGTGCTTCGCCATGTACGGCACCGGCGGTAACAAGGTCTACGTCTTTCCGGGCGAGAAGCTGGTCGCCGTCGTAACCACCACCAACTACCGGGTACCGGGCGCCGGAGCCCTCACCGACAAGCTGCTTATCGAGCAGATCCTTCCATCGCTACTCGATTTGCCAAGGTGACCTCGCGGAAAATTCACGTAAGTCGTTCGGCTCACCGAGCCCGGCGGCGCTGCAGGCAATGCGGGACTTAAGCGCTGCATGGCGGTGGGGGGGTGCCCATGTACCCCCCGGTATCGCCTGGTGTAGGCTGCAACCAACGCGCGTCATTTCCGCCTATCGCAGGCTTGCCGGGTGCCTTTTTGTGTTTCAAAAACCGAAGTTCTGGTGGGTGAATCACAGGCAGACGTACCGCCAGGAGCTGGAGGGCGAATACTTGTGGTCACCGAAGAAGAATCAGAACGGCGCAAAGAATGCGTCGTACGACAACATGATCCACGTGATGCCGGGGGATGTCGTGCTGTCATTCGCCGACGCGGCGATCCGCGCCGTCGGCGTCGCGCTAGGGCGGGCACGGGAGGCCCCGAAGCCGCCGGAGGTTGGCTCAGCGGGTAATCAGTGGGGGACCAGTCCGGGTTGGCAGGTGCCGGTTCGATTCGCGGAGCTTGCCGAGCCGCTGCGGCCGAAGGATCATGCATCGCTACTCGCGCCCGTCCTGCCGTCCAGACACTCGCCGATTCGCGCGTCGGGTGATGTCAACCAGAGTGTGTTCCTGGCCGCCGTTCCCGAGCCGATGGTCGCCAGGCTGACTAAGTTGTTCGCCGGCCAAGTCGCGCACCTCGTCGAATCGATCACCCGGACCACAGGCGGAAGTCTTGTCGATGATGCAGCCGAAGAGCTCATTCTGCAGCGGACCGACATCGGTCCGGCCCTCAAGAAGACGTTGCTGAACGCGCGCCGCGGTCAAGGGGTATTCCGGGTAAATGTGGAGCAGATCGAGCGGAAGTGCCGCGTGACGGGACTCCTGGATCGGCGGCACCTTCGAGCCAGACACATCAAACCCTGGTGCATTTGCGACGACCGGGAGAAGGTCGATGGAGGCAACGGATTGCTGCTGTCACCTCATGTCGATCACCTCTTTGACAGAGGGTACATCTCCTTTGCGGATCCTGGTGAACTACTGGTCTCGAAAGAGCTGAATCAGGCAGTCCTCACGAGTTGGGGCCTCGCACTGCCGCGGAGTGTCGGACCGTTTAGCCCGGAGCAGTGTCGGTATCTTGAATATCATCGCGTCCACGTCTTCGGAAAGGCGAACGGCGGCCGGCGGGGAGGACCTGAAGAACCCGAGGTGGTCGTGATTGGAGAGCCGGTGGTGGTGCGACCGGAATAGCCCGCGTCAGCCGGCACGCTGGGCGCTTGCTATGGTAATGCGCAGCACCTCGAGCCCCTCGATGCCGCCTTCAAGCTGGTCGCCGGGTTTGACCGGGCCGACACCCGCCGGCGTACCGCAAAAAATGAGGACGCCAGGCTTGAGCTCATAGAATGTCGATAGCTCCGCGATGATGTGTGGCACATCCCACAGCATCTGCCTCACATCCGACTCCTGCCACAGTTCTCCGTTCACGCTGAGCCAGATGCGTCCCTGCGACACGTGGCCCTGCCCCCTTCCAGCCGTGTGGCCATTCGCGCTCCGCGAAGCGGGCACATGGAGGCCGGTATGAGAGGCGCGGTTGCAGTTCAGTGAGACTCATCGGTCGCGAGGCATCGAACAGTTCACACCATGCCCGCTTTTCTTCGATGTAGAGTGACGCGCGTGTCCTCCGTAGGGTGGAACATAATGCGCGAGTTTGACTTAATACATGCGTCTCCGGCGCTGGCGTCATAAGGGATGTCGGCCGAACCATGATGCTCACATCGCTGCTCTGCGAAGCGCGCATCTGGCCGGTAGTCTGGCGCCGCAGACTCGCCTACTGGCTGGTCGGCGAGAAGGAAAACCTGGCGTTCCTTGTGATGCTCGGGCTGCCGATCCTTGGTGTGGCGGGCATCATCTATTTTGCCTACGTGGACGGAACGCGCATCGAGCCTGCACGCATTCAGGCCGTGCAGCGGGAAGCAACACGCGCGCGGCGGCGCGAAATTGATCTGCAATGCCTCGCCGAGAACATCTATTTCGAAGCTCGCGGCGAGCCGCTCGCAGGCCAGTACGCGGTTGCCGAAGTCACCTTGAATCGGACATGGACCCAGAACTTCCCGCACACGATCTGCGAAGTGGTTCACGAGACTCGGTGGGATCCGAACCGTCGCCGGCATGTTGCAGACTTCTCATGGACGGAGCTCGGCGCGCTGTCCCCGCCGGACGGGCCTGCCTGGAAGCAGGCGATGGCGGTGGCGAGCACGGTGTACGATGACCTGAACACGCCGGTTGTGCCCGGTGCGTTGTTCTATCACGCGACGAGCGTCCGGCCCGGATGGTCGAGGAACAGAAGAACCGTCGCGACGATCGGCAATCACATTTTCTACCAATGAGAGTCCCGCAGAGGGCGCAGCTCGATCACGAGGCCCTCCGCAATCTCAACACGAGACTCACGGAACCTGTTGCAAAACAGGAAGCGCGCGCTCATCGCCGAATTCACGCGTCGCGCTTATACTCAGCCTCATTATGAGTGACCTCCTGGACGCTGCGGCGCGACGGGCGAGCCGCTATCTCGAGTCTCTCGATACTCGCTCCGTTGCGCCCGCCAAGGAGGCGATCGCGGCACTCGTCAAATTCGAACGGGGGTTTCCCGAGCATACGTCCAGCGCCGAGGCGGTACTTGCCGAATTGGATGAAATCGGTTCGCCGGCCACGATGGCCTCGGCCGGCGGACGATTTTTCGGTTTCGTGATTGGCGGCTCGCTCCCAGTGACGGTGGCGGCAAACTGGCTGGCGGCCGCGTGGGACCAAAACGCGGGTCTGGTCATCACCTCACCCGCCAACGCCGCGCTCGAGACCGTCGCGCTGCGCTGGCTGAAGGATATTTTCCATCTGCCCGTGCAGAGCGCTGGTGGGTTTGTCACCTGTGCGACGGCGGCGAACTTTGCAGCGCTCGCCGCTGCGCGACACACATTGCTTCGCCGCGTTGGTTGGGATGTTGAAGCGCAAGGGCTATTTGGTGCACCGCCGCTCACGCTCGTGGTCGGCGAAGAGGTACATGCGAGCGTGCAGAAGGCGCTCGCCCTGGTCGGCTTCGGGCGCGAAAGGGTCGTACGCGTGCCCGTCGACACACAAGGACGGATGCGCGTCGACGCGTTGCCGTCCGTTGACGAGCGGACCATAGTGTGCGTGCAGGCGGGCAACGTAAACACCGGGGCTTTCGATCCTATTTCGGAAGTGTGCGGGCGTGCTCACTCGCAAGGCGCCTGGGTGCATATCGATGGCGCTTTCGGTCTGTGGGCGGCGGCCGCGCCGGCGCGAGCGCATTTGGTCCACGGCATCGAAGACGCGGACTCCTGGGCCATCGACGCTCACAAGTGGCTCAATGTGCCCTACGACAGCGGCGTGGTATTCACGCGCGACGCTGATGCTCTACGGACGGCGATGTCCGTCGGCGGCGCGTATCTGTTACAGGACGAATACCGTATCCCTTATCAATATACGCCCGATTTCTCACGCCGCGCCCGCGGCATCGAAGTGTGGGCCGCGTTGCGGCAACTTGGCCGCTCAGGTCTCACCGATCTGATCGAACGCACCTGCCGCCACGCCGGACGATTTGCCGAGGGGCTCGTAGCTGCAGGCTACCGCGTGTTAAACGACGTCGTGCTCAACCAGGTCCTGGTATCGTTCGGGAGCTCGGAGCGCACGCGCGAGGTGATTGCACGGGTGCAGGACGAAGGCACCTGTTGGTGCGGCGGCACGGTCTGGCAGGGCCACACCGCGATGCGCATCAGTGTGTCCTCATGGGCAACGACCGAGGCGGATGTGGAGCGCAGTCTTGCGGCTATTCTGCGTGCGGCTGGGTCTTGAGTCGACGGCGTCCGGATGGGCGCGATGGGCCCGAAGACCGTCTGCCCGGTATTTCGCACAACACCAATCAGGGGACGCCATGAAAACGAGCCTCACCGCCACCCTCACCGCCCTTCTCCTCACCGTGAGCAGCGGCCTTGGCGCCGAAGACGCCCCCAAGCCCCTTTACCCGCAGTACCCCAGCGAAACCCCGACCAATTTCACACCCGTCAGCGACACCTGGGACTACAACCTTCGGGACGTCATGATCCCCATGCGCGATGGCGTGAAGCTCCACACCATCATCCTGGTGCCCAAGGGCGCATCGCGCGCCGGCATGCTGCTCACGCGCACGCCCTACGAGGCCAAGACACTCACCGGCCACACGCACAGCGGGCACCTGGGCCCCATGCTGCAGGGCTACGACAACGCCACCGACGTGATCCTCGAGGACGGCTACATCCGCGTGGTACAGGACGTACGCGGTAAGTACGGCTCGGAGGGCGACTACGTAATGAACCGCCCGGTGCATGGCCCGCAGAACCCGACGCCGGTGGACGATGCCACCGACACCTACGACACCATCGAGTGGCTGGTGAAAAACGTGCCCGAGAGCAACGGCAAGGTGGGAACGCTGGGCATTTCGTATGACGGCTTCGAGCCGCTGATGGCTCTCATCAATCCGCACCCGGCGCTGAAGGTTTCCGTGCCCATGAACCCGATGGTGGATGGCTGGATGGGTGATGACTGGTTTCACTTCGGCGCCTTCCGCCAGCAGAACATGCAGTACATCTACGAGCAGGTGGCGAGCCGCGACAACATCATCAAGTGGTGGTCGAGCTATCACGACGACTACGATCTGTTTTTGCAGGCGGGTTCGGCCGGTGAGCTGGGGCGCAGCCATGGCATGCAGCAGATCGGCTTCTGGAACAGGATCGTGGCGCATCCGGACTACGATGCCTTCTGGAGCGACCAGGCAGTGGACAAGCTGCTGGCCACACAGCCGCTCAAGATCCCGGTAATGCTGGTTCACAGTTTGTGGGATGCCGAGGACAGCTACGGCGCCATCGCTGTGTACAAGGCGATCAAGCCCAAGGATGTGAAGGGCAACATGGTCAAGCTGGTGCTCGGGCCGTGGTATCACGGCCAGGCCATCGATGAGGGCAGCACCCTGGGCAACCTGCGCTTCGGAAGCGACACCTCACGCTGGTTCCGCGAGCACGTGCTGCGGCCGTTCCTGGCGCAATACCTGAAGGACGGGGCGCCCGAGGCGGATGTGGCCACGGTTACCGCGTTCGAAACCGGCACCAATGAATGGCGGCGCCTCGACCGCTGGCCTGCAAGCTGCGAGAGCGGCTGCGCTCACTCGACTAAAGCGCTGTACCTGCTGCCAGGCAACAAGCTAGGGTTCGAGGCGGCGGCCGGTGGGGAGGCTTTCACCGAGTACGTCTCGGATCCGGCGCACCCAGTGCCTTTCCGTGCGCGGCCCATTCAGCAGGTCGGCTACGCGCCGGGGCAGACCTGGCAGCAATGGCTGACCGATGATCAGCGCGAGGCATCCGGCCGGACCGATGTCATCACCTTCACCTCGGCGGTGCTGACCAAGCCCCTGAAGATCAGCGGCCAGCCGGTCGTGCACCTGGTTGCGTCCACCAGCGGCGCGGACAGCGACTGGGTGGTCAAGCTCATCGATGTGTATCCGGATGAGGTGTACGCGCAACCGGAGATGGGCGGCTATCAGCTGGCCGTCGGCATGGACATTGTGCGTGGGCGGTATCGGGAAGGCTTCGTCACGCCCAAGCCCATCAAGGCCAACACGCCGCTCGCCTATGAGTTCAAGCTCCCGCCGAACAATCACGTTTTCCTGCCGGGGCACCGCTTGATGGTGCAGGTGCAGTCGAGTTGGTTCCCACTGTACGACCGTAATCCGCAGACCTTTGTGCCCAACATCTTGCTCGCCAAGCCCGAGGATTACCGCAAGGCCACACAGCGCGTGTATCACTCCGCCAAGGAAGCTTCCTACATCGCGCTGCCGGTCGTGGAGAACTGAAAGCCAGGTCCGTGACTGACTTCATTTTCGTGGAGAGGCTGGAGCTAGGCGGCAGCGGCCCCCGGGTCGGCGTTAAAGACTCGATCGACATCGCCGGCTCTCCGACCCGCATGGCAAGCGCTTGTTTGGCTGACGCGCCCCCGGCGACGCAGCACGCCGCAGTCGTTCGTGCGCTCCTGGACGCCGGCTGCCGCATCGTGGGCAAGACGAACATGCATGAGCTTGCCTACGGGGTGACCGGCGTCAATCGCTGGAGCGGCACGCCGGTGAATCCGCGAGCGCCAGGGAGGGTGCCCGGCGGGTCCTCGAGCGGGTCGGCGGTCGCAGTTGCGGCGGAACTCGTGGATTTTGCGCTCGGCACCGACACGGGAGGCTCCATCCGCATACCCGCCGCATGTTGCGGCACGTACGGGCTGAAGCCATCATATGGCAGGGTCAGCCGATCCGGAGTCCACCCGGCAGTCTCGACGCTCGACTGTGTCGGTCCGCTGGCGCGTGACCTGCCGATGATCGAACGCGCCATGACGCTGATCGATCCATCGTTCCGGCCTAAGGCCACACCAACGCGCGCAACGGTAGGGTGGGTTCAGGTCGAGGCCAACCCCGAGGTGATTGCGGCGGCGCGGAGCGCGCTTGCGGCGGCGGATATCACCGTGCGGTCCCTGTCACTGCAGTCGCTGGCGGCGGCGTTTGCCGCGGGGCTCGCGATCATCGGCGCTGAGAACTGGGCGGCGTTCGGCCACCTCATCGAGTGCGAAAAGCTCGGTGCGGATGTCCGCACCCGTCTGCTGGCCGCGCGCGCGATTTCTTCGGCCGAGGTCGCAGCCGCCGAAGCGGTGCGGGGCAGCTTTCGGGCAGAGATCGACGAGGCACTGACCCACGTGGACGCGCTCGCCTTACCGACACTGCCGGATCTTCCGTTGAGTCTGGCCGCCGCCGCCGATGCCCCCACGGCACTGCACTCGAGCGCATTCGTGCGGCCGTTCAACCTGTCCGGCCACCCCGCCTTGACGCTACCGATTGCGGTGCAGGGATTGCCAGCAGGGTTGCAGCTGGTGGGTCGTGCTCGTGAGGATGAGGCTCTATGCGCGCTGGCGGCGATCCTCGTCGGTGAGATAGTGAGGTCCTGACTTGGATAGCCGCCGCGCAACCGCCACGGTGAGTCCGGATCTCGATTACGCAGCCCGGCTTGCCTCCGCAGTGAGCGAACGTTCACGCGTCGAACTCACCGCCGCGTGGATCCTGAGCGTCTTCGATGGGTTTTACGAGGAGTTCGTGAAACTGACATGGGCGGCAAAGGCGGCGTTCGAGACCCGCGATCACCCCACGGCAGTTGCCAATGCCAGGAGGCGCCTCGGGCTGTACAACGCCACGGTCTACCCACTGGCCGAGGAGCTGCAGAGTGCCTTTCCGCAGTTGAAGGAGCGCGAGCCGCTCTGGACGGAAGTCGAAGCCGTCTATCGGGCCGCCGTTCACGGCCGTTACGAAGCGGATCTCGCCGTCGCCTATCTTCACTCTGCGCAGCGACGCGTCCATCACGGCGAGTGGAAGCCGGTCGAATATGGCTTCGAGGGGGCGCGCCAGGTCGTACCGCCGGAAAGCACCGTCCACGAACGCTTCGCCTGCTCCTGGCCTCTCGCCCCCCTGGTCATTCAGAGAGCGTTGCAGGTCGCAGAGCTCGCCGTGCCTTTTTGCGATCCCGCGGGCGATGCCGAGCTGATCGCCCGCCGGGTGAACGACGTGCTCGCCGTCCGCAGCGGCGCCGGACTGAGAGCTATCGAGATGGTCCGTGGCGGGTTCTTCCGCAACCGGGGAGCCTACCTGGTGGGCCGCCTGGTACTGAAAGGCGCGGAGCTGAAACCCTTGGTCATTGCCCTGCTGAACGAAGAAGGAGGCGTTCGCGCCGAGGCTGTGCTACACGCAGTCCCGCACGTTCACAACCTCTGTAGCTCCACCGAGGCGCCATTTCAGGTCACGAATCGGAACTACCACGAGCTCAGCGCCTTCCTTCACAGCATCATGCCTCGCAGGCCGCTCGGGCTGCACTATTCGACGATCGGGTACTACCACTACAGCAAGGTGGCGGTGATGAACGAGGTCCGCCGCCGGCTGGTCCACGATCGCGAACTACTCGGAGTGGCACCCGGCAGCCCCGGCACCGTCACCATCGCCTTCACCTCGCCGCACTCGGATTACGTCCTGAAGGTGATTCGCGACCGGCCGACGAGCGGCTACAAGTGGGACAATTTCGACGGAGTCGATGCCGTGCTCGCCAAGTACAAACGCGTGCACGAAATCAACCGCACCGGCAGCATGCTCGACAACATTGTGTACTACAACCTAAAGCTGGAGCGTTCATGGTTTGAAGCCGCACTGGCGGACGAGCTGCTGGATTCGGTGAGCAACTGCGTGCAGCTGCGGGAGGGGGCGCTGATATTCAAATACGTGATCGCGCAGCGCAAGCTCACCCCGCTGAATGTGTTCCTTGAAAGCGCGCCCGCGGACAAGGCCGAGCGGGCGATGATCAACCTGGGATTTTGTATCCGCAATAACGCGGCGGCGAACGTCTTCAACAAGGACTTTGATACCCGCAACTACGGCGTGAGCCGTTACCTCAAGATCTACCTCTACGATTACGACGCCGTGGAAGCGCTGACCGACGTGAAGGTACGGACCAACCGCGATCGCTGCGACGGCGAGGAGGACGTTCCCGCCTGGTTCTTCGAGCCGGGCGTGACCTTTTTGCCTGAGGAGATCGAAGCGGGCCTGCGGGTGCGCGGCCGCGGGCTGCGTCGCGTGTTCCGGGCCGCGCATGCGGATCTCATGAGTGTCGAATACTGGGAGGGGCTGCAGCAGGCGCTGCGCGCGGGGAAGGTACCGGGCATACACACATTTCCCGATTCCTGCCATCTCGCGGATTTTGGCGCGGAGACGATCCCCACGGAATGAGGCAAGCTCGGAATATCGCGACACCGCGGTTTTGCGGAAGGCGAGGGCCTTGAATTCAAAGGATATCTGACGCGTTTGACTCTTGGGGCGCTCGGCGGCCGCTGCCGATCGTGTTACATAAGCTGTACCGCTCGATTACCTGTCGCCAATTCTGCGACACAGTTGTCGCCCATAGAGCGATGCGGGCCATCGTTCGCGGCCACAAGGTGCGACAAAATCCGACCGGTGCGGCGCATGAATTGAGGAAGGAAGGCGTGGCTGGCGAAATCAAAGTGTCGACGTCCGACGACATCTGGCATCTGAGCATCGAGGACCTACTGGCTCCGGCGACGGAACCGGCGCGAACTGCCGGTCAGGGTCCCTTCGTCCTCAACCTGAGGACGTCCACGGCCACGATCGGTTCGCCGCCCAAAGGACTGCTGCCCTTCGATCGACTCCATGTGTACCAGCTCATGCGCAGTCACGATGGTCAGCCGCAGTTTCAGCTCCGCCTGGGTATCATCGAATCCGAGCTGGAAGCCGACACGCTCCTCTCGATGGTGCGTGAGCACTATCCGGGTGCGATCAAGGAACGGGCCGAAGACGACGACAAGGCCGCGATCGCGCGTGCAGCGTGCCCCGCTGAGCCGGCAAAACCGGCGAGGGTGGTTACGGAAGCGAAAGCACCTGTCGTTCAAGTGCCGAAGAAGGTCGCCCCACCAACGGCACGACAGGCCGCACCCAAGCCAGCAGAGCATGGTCGATTGGACATCGATGAGCTGTTGGCAGCGGATGACGACAAGGGCGCGGTTGCGCGTGCAGCGTGCCCTGCTGAGCCGGCAAAACCCGCGAGGGCGGTTGCGGAGGCGAAGGCGCCTGTCGTTCAAG